>Ga0307474_10003096_pt1 | contig 11983 bp, 10 predicted proteins | sample atmos_gasesECM1C_2_FD_203312 | JGI IMG/M metagenome (GOLD analysis project Ga0307474, IMG submission 203312) | Hardwood forest soil microbial communities from Morgan-Monroe State Forest, Indiana, United States - atmos_gasesECM1C_05 | ecosystem: Environmental > Terrestrial > Soil > Temperate... | reverse complement strand
AATTCGGTAAGTGAAGAACGGGTAGATGTTTAGAACTGCCCTATTTTGTTGGACTTCCGTGCATGCCGTCACGGATCATGTATCCCGCGCCGCGAATGGTATGAAGCAGCGGCCGTTCAAAGCCCTTGTCGATCTTGGATCGCAGCCGTGAAATATGCACGTCGATGACATTGGTCTGCGGATCGAAATGATAATCCCAGACGTTCTCCAGCAACATGGTGCGCGTCACGACCTGCCCAGCATGCTTCATCAGGTATTCGAGCAGGCGGAACTCGCGCGGCTGCAGCGTCAGCTCTTCCTTGCCGCGCGTCACGCGATGCGAGAGCCGATCGAGCTCGAGATCGCCGACGCGATAGGTGGTGTCTTCGGCAGGGCCGCCGCGGCGGCGCGAGAGCACTTCGACCCGCGCCAGCAGTTCGGCGAATGAATAGGGTTTTGGCAGATAGTCGTCGCCGCCAGAGCGCAGCCCCTTGATGCGGTCGTCGACCTGCCCGAGCGCGGAAAGAATCAGAACGGGCGTGCGATCGCCCTTGTCGCGGAGCGCCCCGATCAACGACAAGCCGTCGCGTTTCGGCAGCATGCGGTCGACCACGAGCACGTCGTAATCGCCGCTCTGGGCAAGCGCCAATCCCTCCTCGCCGTCGCTGGCGAGGTCCGCTACATATCCGACTTCGCGGAACGCCTTGACCAGGTAGTCGGCGGACTCGCGGTCGTCTTCGATGATCAACAGGCGCATTTGGATGTCGGTCGCGGTCACTGTGATACAGCTTTCTATCACCATGGCGCGACCTGAACTCTCATGCAAGGCGACTAGTGCCCACTTTCCGAAGTTCGTGCTCCATCTCAGCACGCACCTTTCACGAACTTCGGAAAGTCATGGGCACTAGAAACCTACAATTCCAGTGCCGCTTTCTATTTGAAGTTCCTGGGCGCCGCTTGTGGCGCAGGAACTTCAAATAGGCGGCACTTGCCGCGCCCCTTTTTGGCCAAAAAAGCGGGCGGTGAAGCTGGGGGGACCTCACCGCCCTTTTCCTTCCGACGGAGGGGGGCGTTTTCCACCGGAAGGTAGTCTGACGGGAGCGGGTTTGCACCCGCTCCCCGGAAAGAGCCGTCGGCGGGGGCGACTAAAGCCGGCGACACCCTCCAAGCCTTATTTCGATCCTGCGCTCAGCCTTTCGCGATCGGCACCGCGACAAAGCGCGAGGATCCGCCGCTCTTGATGCGCATCAGAACACTGTTCTTGTTGTCGCTGCGCGCCGCGTTGATCGCATCGCGCACGTCGGCGACATTGGCGACGCTCTTGCCGGCGACTTCGAGAATGACGTCACCTTCCTTGAAGCCGCGCTCAGCCGCCGCGCTTTTCGGATCGACGTCGGTCACGACGACGCCTTCCTTGCCAGCGCCGGCAACCGTGTTGGCGGGCGCAAGCGTGAGCCCGAGCTTGGGCACGTCCGTTCCGCGCGCAGCGCCGCCCTTGTCGCCATTGTCGGTGTCAGCCTTGGCTTCCATCGCGTTGGGCAGCTGGCCGAGCGTAAGATTGATGGCCTTGTCCTCGCCCTTGTGCAGCACATTGAGTTTCACGGCGGTTCCCGGCGCAAGACCGCCGATGGTGCGCGCGAGCTCGCGGGCATCCTTGACGGTTTCGCCATTCACCTTGGTGATGACGTCGCCGGACTCGATGCCGGCCTTGGCGGCCGGACCATTGGCCTGGGGTTCGGCAACCAGCGCGCCTTCTGCCTTTTTCAGGCCGAGACTGTCGGCGATATCAGCCGTCACGGGCTGAATCTGGACGCCGATCCAGCCTCGGCTGACCGAGCCCTTGTCCTTGAGCTGGGCAACCACGCTCTTCACGGTCGATGCCGGAATCGCGAATGCGATGCCGACGCTGCCGCCGGAAGGCGAATAGATCGCCGTGTTGACGCCCATCACCTCGCCCTCGGTGTTGAAGGCGGGACCACCCGAGTTGCCCTTGTTCACGGGCGCGTCGATCTGGATGAAGTCGTCGTACGGGCCGTTGCCGATGTCGCGGCCGTTGGCCGAGACGATGCCGGCCGTCACCGTGCCGCCGAGCCCGAAGGGATTGCCGACCGCGAGCACCCAATCACCGATTCGGGGTTTGCCGTCGGACAGCTTGGCGAACGCGAAGTTGGAACCGCCTTCCACCTTGATCAGCGCAAGGTCCGTGCGCGCATCAGTGCCGATCACCTTGGCGGTGTAAGTCTTGCCGTCGTCGGCTGTTACTTCGACCTTGTCGGCGCTGTCGACCACGTGATTATTGGTCACAGCGTAACCGTCATCGGAGATGAAGAAACCGGAACCTTGGCCAGTCACCATCCGGCCGCGAGGTCCACCCCGCAAGCCGGGCGGCAGGCCATCCTGTCCGCCGAAGCGCCGGAAGAAACGCTCCATCGGCGATCCAGGCTGGAACGGCGAGGAATCGTCGTCGCTGTCGTTCTTGGCGACCTTCTCGTTGATGTTAACCTTCACCGAAATCACCGAGGGCTTCACACGCTCGACGATGTCGGCAAAGCCGATGGGCTGCGCAACCTTGCGGACTTCATTGTTGACCTGCGCATGAGCGCTGGTGCTGAAGAAATCAAACTGCCCCGCAGACGGGCCAAAACCATAAACGGCAGCGCCGAGGCCGGCGACGACCGAGGCCATGAGCGCGAACTTGCGCGCCGAAAGCAGCGAACGCCGCGGCGCTCGATAAGAAGGAAATGACGAGAGGTCGGGACGGTCGTTCATGCAAATTTCTCCAGAGCCTGAATCCGTGGAATCTGTGATGTGGGGGGCACGCTTATGTGTTCGGAAGATGGGGATTTCCGCCTTACAGCGCGCTGGCGGCGGAATTAAACTTTGGTAATGAAGGCGAAACCGAATGCGGCGGAATACCGCAGGCAAAAACCGCCTTATCCAATCCTGGGCGCGCTGTCTGAGGAGACTCCTGTGGCGACCAGCCGCTCAAGCCGCGCTTCCTCCTCGGCCGTCAACTTCGACAGCGCGGAATCCTCGCCCGCCGCGGATTTCCGTCGCCGGTGAGCCTGCATCCAGAGCGCGGCTCCCCCTCCGGCCAACACCAGAGGCGGCAACAGCCACAATATCCAGGTGTGCGAATTGAGCAGCGGCTTCAAAAGCACGAATTCGCCGTAACGCGCGACGAGAAAGTCGATGACTTGTGCATCGCTGTCACCCGCCGCAATACGCTCGCGAACCAGTATCCGTAGATCTTTCGCCAGAGGCGCTTCGGAATCGTCAATCGATTGATTCTGGCAGACCATGCAGCGCAGTTCGCGCGACAAATCCCGCGCCCGCGCTTCCTTGACAGGATCAGACATGATCTCGTCGGGCTGTACCGCGTAGGCGGCACTTGCCGCCATCATCAGGACCGCCAAAACGCCGAGGAGCGCTCGTCTCACAGCATCACTCCGCTGCCTGCAGCCCGCGCAGCGACTTCGCGGGCTTCGGCGCACCGACCCGCAGCCGCCGGTCCGACAATGACAACAGGCCGCCGAACGCCATCAGCACAGGGCCGAACCAGATCAGCAGCACGAGCGGCTTGTGATAGATCCGCACCGCGATGGTGCCGTCGCCCGCGGCATCGCCGAGCGAGATGTAAAGCTGGCTTGCCCCGCGCGTCAGCAACGCTGCTTCGGTGGTGGTGGCTCCGCGCGTGGTGAAGCTGCGCTTCGACGGCGTCATCGTGTCGAGCACCTGGCCATTTTTTCGGACGCTGAACTGCGCGATCATTTCACGGAAATTCGGCCCCTGACGCTGGCTCATGTCATCGAGCTTCAGCTCGTAACCGGCGATGGCAGCCACGTCACCAATCTTCATTGATCTGATGTATTCGCTGTTCCACGTCGTCTCGCAGACAATGCCGATCAATGCGACACCGATGCCGGCATGGGCGAACATGGTGCCCCAGCTCGAACGTGGCAGCCCCCGCGCACGCCTGGCCGCCGTCGCCAGCGGCACGCGAAGAAGCCCAACCCGCTCGATCATGTCGCTCAAGGAGCCTGCAATCACGAATATCGCAAGGCCGATTGCGAGCGGCGCAAAAGTGCTGCCGCCCAAAGTCCATGCCCACACCACCGCCATTGCGATCAAACCCGTGATGCCGGCTGCCATCAGCCGTTGCGCCGCACCGAGGAGGTCGCCGCGCTTCCAGGCGAGTAGCGGGCCGAACGGGAGCGCGATCATCAACGGGACGAACAGCGGCCCGAAGGTAAGATTGAAGAACGGCGCGCCGACCGAAATCTTCTCTCCCGTGATCACTTCCAGTGCCAACGGATAAAGCGTTCCGACAAACACCGTTGCGCAGGCGGTGGTCAGGAAGAGATTGTTGAGCACGAGCGCGCCCTCGCGCGAAATCGGGGCGAACAGGCCGCCCTGTTTGAGCGTCGACGCCCTGAGGGCGTAGAGCGAAAGGCTGCCGCCAATAAAGACGCACAGGATCAGAAGGATGAACACCCCGCGGGTCGGATCGCTGGCAAAGGCGTGTACCGAGGTGAGAACGCCGGAGCGTACCAGGAAGGTGCCGAGCAACGACAACGAAAAGGTGAGGATCGAAAGCAGGATGGTCCAGACCTTGAGCGCATTGCGCCTCTCCATGACGACAAGCGAATGCAAAAGGGCGGTGCCAGCCAGCCATGGCATCAGCGAGGCATTCTCGACCGGATCCCAGAACCACCAACCTCCCCAGCCCAGTTCGTAATAGGCCCAGTAGGAACCCATCGCGATGCCGAGGGTGAGGAAAATCCAGGCCATAAGCGTCCATGGCCGCACCCAGCGCGCCCAGGCGGCGTCGATCCGGCCCTCGATCAACGCCGCAACCGCGAAGGAAAACGAAATCGAGAACCCGACATAGCCGAGATAAAGCATCGGCGGATGGATCGCGAGCCCGATATCCTGCAAAACCGGATTGAGATCGCGGCCCTCGATCGGCGGATTGGCGATGCGAAGGAACGGATTCGAGGTGGCCAGGATGAACAAATAGAAGGCGCTGGCGACCCAGGCCTGCACCGCCAGCACATGGGCGCGAAGCGACATTGGCAAGTTGTTGCCGAACATCGCAACTAGGCCGCCGAACAAGGCCAGGATGGACACCCAAAGCAGCATCGAGCCCTCATGGTTGCCCCATACGCCGGTGACCTTGTAGATCAGCGGCTTCATCGAGTGCGAATTCTCGAACACGTTGATGACGGAGAAATCCGAAGTGACGTGCAAGGTGACCAGAGCCGCGAACGAGAAAGCCACGAACGCGAGCTGCGCGATCGCGGTCGATCGCGCGACGTTCATGAGCGCGAGATCGCGCCAGCGCGCGCCGAGGATCGGCAGGGTCGACTGGATCAACGCCAGGCCCAGCGCCAAAACAAGAGCATAATGTCCTGCCTCGGCTGTCACTGCACCGTTCCTCGTTCGCCCTGCGCCACACCCGACGCTTCGGGCTTGCTCGCATTCGGCTTTGCGTATTCGTCCTTCCAGTGGCCCTGCTTCTTCAGCGCGTCGGCAACATCCTTTGGCATATAGTTCTCATCATGCTTCGCGAGCACGGTATCGGCCCGAAATACGCCGGACGCATCGATCGCGCCTTCCGCTACCACCCCCTGCCCTTCGCGGAACAGGTCGGGGAGAATTCCCTTGTAGGAAACGGGCAAGGACGCGCTGGAATCCGAGACCTGGAAAACGACGGACAGGTTTTCACCGCGTACCAAAGAACCCGGCTGCACGAGGCCGCCGAGCCTGAATCGCCTGCCCGGCTGAATGTGTTTTTCAGCGACCATGGAAGGCGTCGAGAAGAATACGATCGAGTCGCGCATCGCGTTGAGCACCAGTGCCGCCGCGACCGCAAGCACCGCGAGCGAGCCGCCGATAATGGTCAAACGCCGCTGCTTGCGCGTCATTGATTGGCTCTTTTCCAATGCATCTGTCGTCGGGGAACTTCACGGCCATCTGTTATCGGGGAAAAGGTTTGCGCCACCCTGATTTGCACATGAGCAGGTGAAAAACACGCGCCGCACCTTTTGGGCATCATATTATCCATCAAGACCGAGGTTCTTCAGACCCTCGTTCAATTGCCGCAGCCGCTCCGGGTCGTTGGCCACGGCCTGACGCGCGTCCGATGATGCGCCCCTTGCCTTGTCGGCGTCACCCATCACCATATAGGCCCTGACCAGCCGCAGCCATCCCTCCACGTCGTCGCCGTTCTGCTTCAATCGCGTGGCAAGGCGTTCGACCATGCCACGGATCATCGTGCTGCGGTCATTCTCGTTCATTCCCTTGACCGCCGCGACCGCATCGTCCGACAACGCCGGGGCTGGCGCACCGCCCACCCGTACCAAGGCATCCCGGACCAGGGGACGCCACGGCGCATCCGCCGGCGCCTTGACGAGCATCGCTCGCCAGATCGAGGCAGCTTCAGCGGTGTGCCCGTCCTGCTCGGCGGCCAGGCCCAAATAGTAGCTCGCCTTGACCTCGTCGGCATTGAGCGCGATGGAGCGTTCGAACTCGGCTTTGGCTTCGGCGGTAACGACCCCGCCTGCGGCGGCGACGAGAGCTTCGCCGAGATCCGCCCTGCGCTCCGGGCTCTCGCCATTATAGGTAATCGAATTTCGGAATGCGCGGATTGCGTCGTCGAACCGGCCAAGCCTCGCGAGCACTGGGGCAAGGACACTCCAGCCGCGGCCGTCGGTCGGATTTTTCTCCAGATGCTCCTCGACTTGCGCCACCAGATTGTCGAGCGGCTGCATCGCATCCGGCGCGCGGGAGCGTTGGGCCAGCGGAAAATCGCCGAGACGCGGCGAACCGAGCGGGTAGTAAAGTCCGATTGCGAGGATGGGAAGTCCGACCAGGGCGACGATCGCCGCCATTCGCCGCAATCTGATATCCGATCGGAGAGGAAGATCACGCTGATCGTCCGCCGCGGCCAACAGCCGCCGGCTGATTTCCACGCGGGCAGCCTGCGCCTCGGTGGCGCCAATCAGGCCTGCAGAAAGGTCGCGATCGATCTCGGCCAACTGATCCCTGTAGACCACCGTTTCGCTGGCATCGCTTTGCGAACGGTCAGAACGGCTCAGCGGCCAGAGCACGGCGAAGATCGCTGCGGCCGTCATTAGCGCGAACACAAACCACAGCATCATCAAGCGGGTTCCGGACGAAGGCGCGAACCAATGACGCGCTCTGCCGCCGCTTTACACCACCGGCAGCAGCAGGGGCAATTGACAATTGTCAATTTCAAGATGTGATCATAAACAATTGAATTTACTTGTAAATTAGTTCTCAGCGGACATCGAAAATGGCGCTTTGCGCCGCTACCTGGCCGTGCCCGTTCAAAGCCCGCAGGAAGTAAGCGCCCGCGTTGATCGAGGCCGGCAGGCTGATCCGCAACGTGCCACTCGGGATCGGCGAGGTGATCTTGGTGACCGGCTCAGCCAGGGGTTTCCCGCTGGCGCTGTCGACCAGCTCGACCCTCGCCCCAATCATGAGGTTTCGATAGGTCGCAAAGATCACGCGGTTCTCGAGTTCGATGAAGTTGATGACCGAATTCATGCCCGGACCGTACGACCGGCCGCGGAGCTCAGTCAACTATTAATTGTATCATTAACAATATACAACCTACCCTGCACGCGATGATTTGCGTTCGCCGGTCATTGCGTTTTCGGCCGCGCGACCCATTAGCGAGGCGTAATCCGGCCCGAACAGGACATTGCAGAAGCGAATCGCGGCGCCAACCTGCAATTGACGATAGGCCCGGTTCTTCCCTTCACTGGTGCGCAGGGATTGCACGAGCGCCTCGGTCGATTGCTCGACATAATGTTGCAGGTCGGAGAAGGTCCGCAGCGTGACTTCGTTGATGGCCAATTCGCCGGCATAGGTGCGGCATACCGCGACAAAGTCGATCAACGCCACGATCTCGTCTATCTCGCTGGCATCGAGCTGGGCGCCGGCCGGAATGTCCTTGTCAGCGCGCTGACGCAGCAGGGGCCGGACGCGTCCCGGCACGCTCTCGATTTCCGATTGCAAGGCGTTGGAAATATCGGCCCGGATCGATGCCAGCTGCCTGCCCCACGCGGAGTCATTGCGGAGATCAAGCTCGGTCCGCAAGCCGCGCACGCCGTCATGAAGCATTTTCAGGTGCTCGGCCACGTTATCGAAATGCCCGCGCCGGATATCCGCGCGCAGGCCGGCAGCGAGGCGCGAAAGATCGTGCAGCGCGATGGTGACGGCAATGCCAAAGGGCGTTGCGGCAACGCGGAGTTCATCGTCGGAGGCGGCCATCCTGACCGCCAGGCGTATGATTTGCCACGGCGCGGTCAGCCGCCGCATCACAAGCGACAGCGCAAACGGCAGCAGTTGCGGCGTTTGCAAGGAAGGGACGTTGAGGGCGGAAGTGGCGGTGAGGATCTGGGGCTCGCCGAAAATCCGCAAGTGGCTGGGAAGCCGGCTATCAAGAGTATCGAACGCCTCGCGCGCCTGCAGCACCGAGGCGATCGCAATCAGATCCTCGATCATGTCCGGCGGGCCTATTCGGGAGAGCGCGCGTCTTTGGCCGCTGCTCTCCTGGTGGGTGGCGATTTTGAAGATCGTCTCCGCCGTAGCGAGCTGCAGCTTTCGCGCAGTAAGCTCGATCCGGGACGAGTTTCCCGTTGCTATATCGCGGGACGCCTGATCGAGTTCCCGCGCCTGCTCCGGCGCTCCCTCTCGAACGAGCCACTGCCACACCGGCTGCAGTGACGCGCGGCGGATTTGGCCCGGACGCGGTGAGGCACTGCCATCGATGAGAAAGGGCTCCAGCGGATGAAACAGGATGCGCGCCGGATCCTCGGTGCGCGGCCGCGCGGCCTCATCGGTTCCCCGAACGATCTTGCGCAACTGTTCAAGTACAAACGTCGCGACCGTAGTGTCTTCGCCGCGTTCGATGGCGCGCTCGAACTCACGCATCAGCAGTGCCTGCGACTGCGGCGGGAGCTGGGCGAGGTAATCCCTCAGCCGTTCGGTTGATGTCTGGCTCATGCGCCCGAATTGCACGCTGTGGTCGCGCGGACGGCAAAATGCGTCCGGAGCCATTTTAAGAGCGCCGTCGTTAAGAAGTCGTTACCGGAAAAATTCGGCAAATCAATGACTTACATTGACTGACTATCACGAATGCCCCAATTGAAATCATTCGCTAAAAAACAGGAATGACTAACCCGGCAGCTTGGCGGGGCTGCCCGCTTTTGGTTGTCCGCCATCGAGCCGCCTTCACCTTTTTATCGCGCCGCACCTTTAGGCTAGTTCCCCGGTAAATGTCAGAAAATGTTTCGGCGCGCGGGAAATAGTTACACACGCTCAGTTCCGCTCGCGCGTTGTTAAGCCCATGACGATCTACAGGCTGTTGAAAGACACTGCGTTCGGGCCGGAGGACATTGAACGTCTCGTGATGGCTTACGAACAGACTTTGCGGGCGCTGCGATTAAAGGATCGCAACGACCCGATCACGCAGCTTGTCGCCGAGAAGATAATTGCGATTGGCCGGCTGGGAATTGAAGATCCGGCCGAGATATCCAAACTTGCCCTCAAGCAGTTAGGGCCCCCGTAGGTAAGACAAGCCATTAGCGAAAAAGGAATAATCAACGGAGCTGGGAACCAAGATATCCGGATGGAACCAATCCCCTTGTGTGCTTTTTTGCACTCAAGAAATTGGAACAAAATACGCCCTCGTGCGTGGTGAATTTGGTTGGGGTAACGGGGGTACATACCAGTGGTAGATCGTGCGTATTTGGTCCGTCAGATTCGGACAATGCTCAAGTTCGCGACCTTGACCTCGGACGCCCGTTTTGCGGCTTTTCTGGTAGACAAGGCAGTTCACCTGAAGTCTCAGACCGACGAGGTTCCTCCTGTGGGGGATGTTGGTCCGCGTGCGCCAGATGTGGAGCCGGAACGAAAGCTCCCGCCGCGACTTTAAACTGAGAGACCGCCGCTCGCCGTTACCAACGACGGCGCATGTCGCGGATAGCCAAAGGTCTTCTCAGACCCGCTGTTCAAAAAAACAGCGTTTGCGAAGATAGCCAAAGGCGGCGGTCTCGGCTTCCAAGGGAACGTGGCCCGGCGCGGTCGTGGATAGGGATTGGAGACCTTCAGGTTGGACCCGCTCACATGGGAGGTCCTCCTATGCACAACCGCATTGATATTGACCGCCGTCACAGTCTGGCAATTTCACGAGAGATTGGCGAACGGCTGCAAGCGTCGCTAAGGGTAGAGCCTGAGTTACCGCCAAGCATCAAAAACCAGGTCGAACGGCTGCGCGAGTTGGAGGGCCCATCGCCGTCCATCGTTCCGAGTATGGAGCACGCCGCCCGAGACAAATCGCGCACCAATGAGAGGCTCGCGGGACCGCCGCCTAGCTGGTGGCGACGAAAAATAATGAACACTGGGGATCGTACACGGCCCCGAGAACCGAAAAGAAGGCGCGGGCCATGATGGGTCTAGGGGAACAATACAGGCCGCCCTTCCCGGAACTGCCACATAACTAATCCGGGGAGAAAACCTCAAGGAGGCTGACGGCCTCGGTGCCCCCACCGGGGCCGTTCAAGAGTTCCACAAATCACCAAAGCCCCTAAGTTGGTGGTCTCGGCTGGTTTTTTGGGGAGTCTGTTATGCGTGCCTCGCCACCCATTGCGCCCTACGGGCCGGAGCAAGACACTTATCTCGTGCTTGACAATTTTGGTGGCCGGCTCGGACGAGCGTGGCGCGAGACCGATGAAGAGGCCACTGATCGCGAGACCCTGATCCTCAACATGTTATCGGGCGAATACAACAATCCAGTCCGCATCATCGCCTTCAATGCCGCTGAAGGCTGGTCCCGAAATGTAACCGTCGATATCGCCGACGAACTGCGCCGACGCTACACTGAGTTCGATGAGGTGCCGAAGTCGGTTCTGGAGTTCATGGAGGCTAACCGACGTTAAAGGATCGGCACGCCCCACGCGAACTGTTACCTTTCGGACAGACAGCTTGGGGCCAATCTGTTTTGCTTTCCGCTCTCCCCGAGAGCCTCCCGCTCGCGAGGGGGGAAGTGGTTTCGGTTCGTCACAGCGCCGGGGCCACTTTTATTTTGTGATCCACTAAGCGCCTACTATCTTGGCGTATGTTTAAGGCCACTTTGACTTCTGCCTCCCGATCAGATCGACCAGCGTCCCCTCAGGCGCGCACGAGATCAAGTACGATGGATATCAACTCCGGCTCGAGCGCGATGGTGGCCGCGTTCGCCCGATTACCCGTGGCGGCTATAAGTGGACCGACCCGATATCCATGGATCATGGAGGCAGCCCGCAAAATCCGCCAGAAGTAGTTTGTGCTGGACGGCGAGGCCGTCATCCTTGGAGTCGATGGCAACCTCGGATTTCAACGCCCTGCACTGCCGTAAGCATGACGATGAGGAGTCGCTCAACTGATAAAGCGCGTCGTCGATTGAGGCGGCGGATATCGGTGCTTGAGTTCTCGAATTGAATCGTCCGGCGATGATCGGGTCCGCCCGCGCCCCTAGGCCCGCCTGAGAGCGGCTCCTATAAGCCCGGCAGCACCAGTTCGGCCCGCAGCCCTCCTGCGGGCGCACGGCCAAGCGAGAGGCTGCCGCCATACAGGGCGGCGAGGTCCACCACAATGGACAGCCCCAGCCCCGATCCCGGCTTGGATTCGTCGAGCCGCTGACCACGGCGCGAAACCTGCGCACGCTCGTCATCCGAGAGGCCGCGTCCGTCATCATCAACGATGATTCTGAGCGTCGGCACCGCGCCGAACTCCGCCGGCGCTTCTGCCAACACCTGGATGTGAACCTGCGAGGCCGCCCATTTGCACGCATTGTCGACAAGGTTGCCCGCCATCTCCTCGAGATCCTGCCGCTCGCCGCGAAACTTCGCGCGTCGGTCGGCCGCAACCTCGATGGCGATGCCGCGGTCGCGATGGATCTTCTCCATGGTCCGGCGCAAGGCATCAATCACGG
>Ga0307474_10003094_pt1 | contig 11987 bp, 7 predicted proteins | sample atmos_gasesECM1C_2_FD_203312 | JGI IMG/M metagenome (GOLD analysis project Ga0307474, IMG submission 203312) | Hardwood forest soil microbial communities from Morgan-Monroe State Forest, Indiana, United States - atmos_gasesECM1C_05 | ecosystem: Environmental > Terrestrial > Soil > Temperate... | reverse complement strand
AAACCGTTCCAGGTGAACCCCTCAGCCCTCCCCGGATCTCCCCCGAAACAATTACAGAAATTCACTGATGTCCACCCGGGCAATCCTGGCACATAATCCGCAAAGCAACGAACAAACTCTTCTGTGTTGTCTTCCGTACCCGCAGGGCCTCGCCCGCCGGTTCGACACACCCTCCGCTCCCAGAGTTAGTCGCTCGCTTGTTTTCTTCTCCGCTCGATTCGACTTTGGCGAAACTTTCATGGGTACCTCACCGTGCCGCCGTGTGCAGTCGATTGCGGTGCCCCCCTATCCCCATCAAGCCTTAATCCGAAACGTAATCAGGGAGGATAAGTGTTTATGATGTCGCAATCTCGTCTCTTCTGTATCGCCGTCTTCATAGCGCTGGCAGGGCTCATCGTCACACTCCCCAACGCTGCCCGTGCACAATCCCTCACTTCCGGGGACATCGCCGGAACTGTTACTGATCCCAGCGGCGCCGCGCTGCCCAGTGCGACCGTGACTTTAAAGAACAATGACACGGGCGCCATGCAGACCACCACCTCCAGCAGCACCGGCGGTTATCGTTTCTCGCTGCTGAATCCCGGAAACTATAGCGTCTCTGCCAGCGCCCAGGGGTTTCAGGGGGCGCAACAATCCGTCTCTGTCGCAGTCGGTCAGGCCAGCACGGTCAATATCCGAATGCAGGTGGCAACCGCCAGCCAGACGGTTGAGGTAACAGCGCAGGGCGGAGCCGTGCAAACAGAAAACGGAAATGTCTCCACGACGATTAGTCCCGAAGCGATCGCCAACATCCCCAATCCTGGCAACGATCTGACGTATTACGTCCAGACCTCACCCGGCGCCACCATGAACACACAAGGGGGATACGGCAACAGTTCTACCTTTGGCATCTCTGCGACGTCCAACTTTTTCACCGTCGATGGGATGAGCGAAAACGATCCTTTCCTGAATCTGAGCAATTCAGGCGCAACCAATCTTCTGTTAGGTTCGAACGACATCCAGACCGCAAGCGTCGTCAATAACGGCTACACCGGAGAATACGGAACCCTGGCCGGCGCCAATGTCAATTTCGTCACCAAGTCCGGCACCAACAAGGTTCATGGCAATGCCGAATACTTCTGGAACGGTCGCGTCCTGAATGCGAACGATTGGTTCAACAACAACACCGGGACCCCGCGCGCCTTTGATAACGCCAATCAGTGGGCAGCCTCTGTCGGCGGTCCGATTGTGAAGGATAAGACTTTCTTCTTTGTTGATACCGAGGGCTTGCGACTGCTGATTCCTACCTCGACCCCGGTAAACATCCCCAGTCCTCAGTTTCAGACCGCAACTTTAGCGACCATACCGGGAAGTGAAACCACCTTCTATAACAATCTCTTTAGCCTTTACAACAATGCCCTGGGCGCTAGCCGCGCCACCAACAGCCTGCCTAGCGGGGGATGCGATGGTACCGTAACACTGGCCGGAGGTGCCCCTTGTGCCCTGGTCTTCCAATCCAATGTCCACAATCTCACTGACGAATGGCTGTTAACCACCCGCGTGGACCAGAACATAGGCTACAACGATCATATGTTCATCCACTTCCGCACCGACCATGGACTTCAGGCCACGATCACCGATCCTCTGTCTCCCGTCCTGAACGCCCAGAGCGTCCAGCCCGAATACGATGGACAGATCCAGGAAAATCACCAGTTCGGAGCAAACAAAGTCAACCAGCTCATTCTTGCCGGCTCCTGGTACTCCGCTGTTTTCCAGCCTCCCAACCTCGCCCGCGCCCTCGCGCTCATGCCATACGATCTGAGTTTTTCCGGCGGCACGTTTGACTCTCCCGGAAGCCCGACTCCCGGCACCACTACTTACTCCAGTTGGCCTCAGGGACGAAACGTCACCCAATACCAGATCGAAGACGATTACTCCTGGCAGAAGGCCAATCACAATCTGAAGTTCGGCGTGAACTTCCGCCGCAACGACATCACCGATTACACTCCAGGCGGATTCACCGGCACGATCCCGATCGCGACGTTCGCCTCCGAGGCCAGTTTCCTCGCTGGCACTGCGGACACTTTCCAGCAAGCATTCGCCACCCGGCCCACTGAGCCGCTGGCCTTGTACAGCCTCGGACTCTACGCTCAGGATGAGTGGGCCGTTCGCCCCCGCTTCAAACTCACCCTGTCGCTCCGCGCCGAGCACAACTCCGACCCCATTTGCGTGACCAACTGCTTCGCCCGTCTTGCCAACTCGTTCTCCGACATCTCTCACGACCCCACTCAGCCCTACAACAAGACCGTGCTCACGGGACTGCATCAGGCTTTACCCAACTATCAAAGCATCAGTTGGGAGCCCCGCATCGGGTTTGCCTGGCAACCCTTCGGCAGCGGTAAAACGGTCATTCGCGGCGGCGGCGGCATCTTCGCTGACATCTTTCCTGGAAGCATCGCCACCCTCCTCGATACCAACTCACCGCTGAAGAACACCTTCATTGTCCCAGGCGGCGCCGGCGTCACGCCTTTCGTTCCTTTCGCACCGGGCGTAAACGGTAATGCGCAGGGAGTAGCAATCACCTCCAACACGGCGTTTGTTTCTGGTTTCCAGGGCGGCCAGAACATCGGGCAGATCGAAGCTGCGCTTCCCGCTGGATTGTCGTTCTCCCCGCCCACCATGACCAACGCCGCAAACAACATTCACTACCCGACTTACGACGAATGGAATCTCGAATGGCAGCAGGCCCTCGGAAGCAAGATGTCTTTCACTCTGAACTACGTCGGAAACCACGGCAGCTATCTCGCGGCCACAAATCCTGGGCTGAACGCTTTTTGTAACGGCGCCGCCAATGCGCTGGCGTATCAGCCGAACCTCACCCCGTGTTTGAGCGCGCTCGGTGCGGCCGCGGGCCTGTCTACCCCACTCAGCACTTTTGTGGGGCTGCCCGCCACTCCGCCGGATCCTCGCTTCAGCACCGTCACCGAGATCGGCAACCCCGGTGTCTCGAATTACAACGGCCTGACCGCCTCCTTTAGTCGCAACATCAACACTTCGCTGCAGGTCTACGCCAGCTTCACCTGGAGTCACGCCCTCGACGATGTCTCCAATGGCGGCTTTTTACCCTTCAACTTCGATACCAACACCGCCATTCTCGACCCTCAGGATCCGCACAACTTCAAGCGCTACAACTACGGCAACGCCGACTACGACGTCCGCAAGCAGTTCAATCTCACCTATGTCTACAACACGCCCAACTTGCACAGCGCGCTGTGGAACGCCCTGCTCGACTGGACGATCTCCGGCACTATCTTCGCCCGCTCGGGTCTGCCCTTCACGGCGATCGACTCTGCCTCCACCGGACTCTTGGCCGGATATAACTATGGACCTGACCCCACGGGCTTCGGTCCTACTCTGTTCGCAAACTCCTCTGTCGGGCCGATCTCCTGCAGTTCCTCAGCCGCTTTCAACGTCGCGGCGGCGACGCCCACTCCGTGCATGACTCCGGCTGAATTCTCCTCGGCCGTAGGGCCCGGAGGGATTGCCACCTTCGGCAATCAACGTCGCAACCAGATTTACGGTCCCATGTACTTCGACACGGACATGACCATCATGAAGAACTTCCGCATCCCCCACTGGGAAGGAGCGGAATTCCAGATCGGCGCTCAAGCCTTCAACCTGTTCAACCATCCCAACTTTGATCAGCCCATCGGCGACGTTGCCAGCACGCAGTTCGGTTCGAGCGTTCGGACTGTCGCCACCCCTACCAGCATCTTTGGCTCTTTCCTTGGTGCCGACGCCTCCCCCCGCGCCCTTCAGATTCGGGCTCAGCTCCGTTTCTAAGCGCAGGGATCGCGCAAACCATGCGGCCCGGTTTTTCACCGGGCCGCTTTTTTATTGAACTTCGTGATCCAGCCTGCTCATTCCGTAGAGCTCGCAACGTCTCTTGCCTGCGGCGTCTCGGGCCCGCGAGGTTCACTTCATCTTCAGCGTCCGCAACATCGCCTCAAAGGCCGGCCGCATCGACCCGAAATCTTTATCCGGCGAAATGAAAACCAGGTACAACATCGCTCCATCCCTTCGCGGCATGGTCACCACCCAATCCCGCTCCTCGAGTGCCTTCCCTTGCCCATCTTTGATCGGAGAACTTCCCACCAGGTCCACCGACCTTCCCGCTACTCCATTCACTCGAATCGTCTCCGCATGCCCGATTTGCTTCAAATCCGGATTCGACTGCCGCAACGATGCCAGCAACTCGTGCGTCGCCGTATCCAGACTCGTTCCCGACTGCTCCGGTTGATAGTCCGCAATCATGACTCCATAAGCCACGGCATTCTGCGACACCCCACTCCGTGGCGCGATCGTCACATTCGAACTCTGATCTCCAAATACCTGCCAGTTCTCGGGATACGAAATCTGATATTGCTCGTGATTAAAGCTCTGCAACTGTGCGCTAGGCGGGATGTCGGAGCCCGCGGCCCCGCCTGAAGGTGGCGTGCCGCCCTGCTTCTGCGCTGCCGCAACTTCCGCGGAACTCAGTGGCTTCATTCCCGCTACCCGCGCTTTCACGTCGCGAAAATCGCTGCTGTCAGCCAGGTACGTTCTCGGCATCAGCGTCTTCACCTCGCGCGAAACCGCCTCGGCCCGGTTTCCCGGATTCGGATGGTCGCTCATGAACTGATTGATCAGCGAGTTTGAGCTCGATCCCATCTGCTTCTCCAGCTTTTCGAAGAACACCGCCATTTGCTGCGGTTCGTATCCCGTGTCATACATAATGTCGGTGCCAAGCAGGTCCGCTTCCGACTCCGACTGCCGCGAGTTCTTCAAGAAATACGAGCCGACACCGAACGAAATACCCATCTCCGCTGCCTTCGCCAGAGTGCTGTTCCCCATGATCCCGCCCAGGATCGCCAGAGGCAGTTGCGCTCCCATCTGTTTCGAAGCCGCCCGCGTGCCATGCCGCTGCACCACATGCGAAATCTCGTGCGCCATTACTCCCGCCAGTTGCGCCTCATTATCCGCCGCCTGGATCGTCCCCAGGTTGACGAAAATCGGTCCACCGGGCAGCGCAAACGCGTTGATCTCCTTCACATTGACCACGTGAAAATTGTAGGGCCACTGATATCCCGGCGCCCGTGCTGCCAATCTTCCGCCCAGCCGTTGCACATACTGCGTGACCGGCTCCGAATCCGGCAACACCGGCATCTGCTTCATCACCTCCGCCGCATTCTGCTTGCCCAGTTGAATTTCTTCGTCCTGCGAGAAAACATCGAACCCGTGCGTCGGCACAACTCGCGCCTCCAGCAACGGAGACGCCGCCACCATAACAGCCAGCGCCAGAGCAAAAATCTGTGAATAGGGTGAGTAGGTCTTCATGGCCATCATCATAAATCTGAAGGGGATCCGTCGCCCCATCGCCCGACGGGTGAGCCCCATCACACGCCCTTGTGACGCTGATCATCGTTCGCTCGACAAATCCCCGGTATCGAAGAGCATTGCGCTTTTTGCGTAATGCGCCTGCGGTGCGGCGCTGGCATCTATGTTCAAAGACTTCGAACACCTGATTCGGCTCGCCGCGGTAATGGTTGGAGCGCTGATTCTCTTCGTGGCCATCCGTGCCGCGGTGGTTCCGCGCAGTTTCGGGCAGTATGGTCATTACCGCGGAGCAGCTATCGGCGAGATCGCCGCTCGCCCCATCGCGTTTGCCGGCCATGACGTTTGCGAAGTCTGCCACACCGACGTCGTCGAGCAGAAAAAACTGGGCAAGCACGTCGTGCTCTCCTGCGAAGCCTGCCATGGTGCCCAGGCCAAACATGCCGACGATCCCGCTTCGGTGAAGCCTCCAAAACTCGACACGGCCGTCGTCTGTGCCCGCTGTCATGAAGCCAACTCCGCCAAGCCGAAATCCTTTCCGCAGGTCGTGACCGCCGAGCACTCCGGAGGCATCGCTTGCGATACCTGCCATCAGCCGCATCGGCCGAAAATCGGGAGTGACGCGGCGGCGAAAGAAACCAGCACAAAGCCCTCGACGGAGGCAAAAAAATAGTGGATATCACCCGCCGTCGCCTGCTTGTGCTTCTTCCCGCCGCTACCGTCGCCTGGAAATATGTTCTCGCCGGAACGCCCGAGGCCTCGCCCAACTATCACCTCACCGAGCATTGGTGGGGCATGTTGATCGACATTCCCAAGTGCATCGGCTGCGGCAGCTGCGTCCGCGCCTGCTCCGAGGAAAACGACGTGCCTGAGGGATACTTTCGCACCTGGATCGAGCGCTACCACGTAGCCGACTGGAAGATTGAGCGACCAGAGGTAGAGTCACCCAACGGTGGCAAACAAGGTTTCCCGCCCAATCAGGACGCGAGCGGCAAGAATTTCTTTGTTCCCAAGCTCTGCAATCACTGCACCGATTCTCCGTGTACGCAGGTGTGCCCTGTCGGCGCAACCTTCGTTACTCCTGACGGGGTCGTCCTGGTCGACAAGAGCTACTGCCTCGGATGTCGCTATTGCGTGCAAGCCTGCCCTTACGGCTGCCGCTTTATCAATCCCACTACCAACACCGCCGAGAAGTGCTCGCTCTGTTATCACCGCATTACCAAGGGCCTGACCACCGCCTGCTGCGAGGTCTGCCCTACAGGCGCGCGTCAGCTTGCGGACTTGAAGAATCCCAAGGACCCGATTCACGAATTCTTGCGAACTCATACCGTGCAAGTCCTGAAGCCGCACATGGCGACCGGCGCAAAGGTTTTCTACAACGGCATGGATGGTTCGGTGAGATGAGTTCGAACACAGGCAGGCGCTATCGAAGTTCTCACCAAGGCATCCCTTCAGAGATGCCGATTTTGAAAGGTTCGCACCACGGCATCCCTTCGATGCCGATTTTGAGAGGTTCGTATCAGGGCATGCCTTAGGCATGCCGCAAAGGGCGCTGCACTCAACGCGCCTTTAGGCGCTGGCTCACAAGGAGGCTCGTGCAAATCCCCGCCGAAGGTTTCATGTATCCGAACGAGGTGGAACTCCAGTGGAGTGTTCTCATCGTTCTCTATCCCTTCATCACGGGATTAGTCGCCGGCGCCTTCATCCTTGCCTCTCTCGAGCGCGTTTTCCGCGTCGAAGCGGTGAAGCCCACTTACCGTCTGGCCTTGCTGACCGCCCTCTCATTCCTGCTGGTCGCTCCGCTCCCGCTGCAGTTGCACCTGGGACATCCCGAACGCTCGCTCGAAATGTATTTGACGCCACACCGCTCTTCCGCCATGGCCATGTTCGGCTTCGTCTACCTCTGGTATCTGATGGCGGTCCTGCTGCTCGAAGTCTGGCTCGACTACCGTCCTGACATCGTCCGAAAATCTCAGACCTCCACCGGCGCAACCCGCGTCGTTTATCGCCTGCTGACGCTCGGCTCGAGTGAGATCAGCGAGCGCTCGTTGCGCATCGACGAACGCCTGGGTTACTTCATTACTCTGATTGGAATTCCTTCCGCCTTCCTGCTTCACGGATACGTCGGCTTCATCTTCGGATCGGTCAAAGCCAACCCCTGGTGGTCATCGCCTCTGATGCCGATTGTCTTCATCTTCTCGGCCATGGTCTCCGGTATCGCCGCGGTGATGCTGCTCTATATGCTCTCCACCCGACTGCGCCGCCGGGAAATCGACCTCCGCTGTCTCGATAAAATCGCGCAATATCTGCTCTATACCTTCATCATCGACTTCAGCCTGGAGATGCTCGACCTTCTCCAGCGCATCTATGAAGCCGACGAGTCGTTCCGCAGCCTCGATTTCATGGTGCACACGCGCCTTTGGAAATCGCAGGTCATCATCCAAATCCTTCTGGGCACTGTTGCCCCCATCGCTCTGCTGGGGCTGACCCAGATTCTGAAACTAAGCGAACTGGCTCGAAAACGGATCTACGCCTTGGCCGGATGCCTCACCGTTATGGGCATCTTCGCCATGCGATGGAACGTAGTCATCGGCGGCCAGCTCTTCTCCAAAAGCTTTCTCGGATACACCACCTACAAGATGGGCTTCGCCACGCGCGAAGGTTTGCTGACCGCGATCGCGCTTCTGCTTCTTCCCTTTGCCATCCTGTGGGTCTTGGTAAAACTCCTGCCGCCTTGGCCGGACGCGGGCCAGGTTCCCGCCTCCGGTGCCTCCCCGGCGCACGGAACCAGCTAGCCCCAGAATCTCGGGGCAGATGCGGAGCACCTTATGCCGCAAGCCGTCGAGAGCTTTGCATCAACCCTGGAACAACTCAGCGAACAACTCCGTCAACTGGATCGCCGCGTCGCCACTCTGGAAGGCCAATCCAAATCAGATGCCACCACGTCTCACCCGATGGCAATCGCTCGCCCCCGCCCTCAAGCCGCTTGGCGAGGGTTCCCTTCTGCGGAAATCCCGGGCGGAGCCATCCCCGTTCTCGGCAAGGCAGTACTCGGCATTGCAGGAGCCTACCTGCTTCGCGCCCTCGCCGAATCAGGCGCCATCCCAAAACTGCCCGTGCTGATCGTCGCCATCTTCTACGCCGCCTGTTGGGTTGGCTTGGCAGTTCAAAATCACGTCACCAATCGCTTTGCCAGCGCAACTTACGGCATCACTTCCGCCCTCATCCTCTCCCCGCTGCTGTGGGAATCGACGGTACGATTCCAGGTTCTCTCCCCCTCCTTCGCTGCGGTCGTGCTCGTCGCGTTCGTTGTCATCGCGCTCCTGCCTTCATGGCTGCATGATCTGCAGCTGATTCCCTGGGTCGCAACCTTGGCCAGTGTCATCACGGCCATAGCCCTGATCATCGCGACCCATGAACTCGTGCCACTCACGGCCGCCTTGTTGGCCGTGGCTCTGGTCATCGAAGCAGCCGCATGCTTCGGTCACTTTCTCAGCCTGCGCGCCGTCGCGGCCATTGCCGCCGACTTTGCCGTCTGGCTGCTGGCCTTTATCTTGGCATCCTCAGAACCCATTCCCGAGGGATATCGCCCCGCCGCTCCGGTCACGATCGCGTTGTTGTGCTTCCTTCTGCTCGCGATCTACGCCGCAAGCATTGGAGTACGAGTTTTCGCTCTGTGGCGCCGGCTGTCGATTTTAGAAATCATCCAAAGCTTCGTGGCTTTCGCGCTTGCTTGTTTTGGCGCATTGCGCGCCACGCATGCCTCGCTCGCTCCGGCCCTGGGAATGTTGTTTCTACTGTTCGCGGCTGTGTGCTACTGGGGAGCGCTCTCGCGCTTCACCGAGGACGCTTACGCCCGGAATCGCCGCGTCTGCGCCACCTGGGCCGCTGCGCTTTTGTTGGCCAGCAGTTTCCTCTTATTTACTCCAACGCTCCAGATGCTCTTCTTGTGCTTGGGCGCAGCTTTGGCCGCCTTCGTCTACACTCGCACCCGAAAACTCAGCCTCGGCATGCACGCCTCTTTTTATTTGGCCGCGGCGGTTGCGGTCTCTCCCCTTCCCCTGTATGCCGCCAGCGCGTTGGCTGGAACAGTTCCCGGCTTCCCCGATTTCCGCGTTTCAGTCTTAGTGATTACTGCCGCCCTCTGCTACGCCATCGGATCGCGGATCGCAGAAGATCACCGCAGACGCCGCCTGCTCTGGGTCATTCCCGCGCTCGTGGTCAACTTCTCGGCGGCCACGATCGCTGTCATTGCCGTCGTCTGGACCGCTGCCGGCCGCACTGAGTTAGCTGCCTCAAGTCTTTCGGTGATTCGCACCATCGTGAACTGCGTCCTGGCTCTCGCCCTCGGCTTCCTGGCATCCCGTTGGCATCGCCCCGAGCTCGTGTGGGTCGCCTACACCGCCGTCGCCTTCGGAACGCTCAAACTCTTGTTCGAAGATCTGCGCTTCGGCAACGCCACATCCTTGGTGGTCTCGCTCCTGTTCTATGGATTGATTCTGATTCTGCTCCCGCGGCTGACCAAGCGTCTCCGCGAAGCGGCTTGAGATCGCGCACTGGGGCTTGTACCCGAAATCGCTGCCGCGTCGATGCGGCGCTCTGCCATGATTCAAGTGGAATACTGCGGGATGGAAACTCGATCGGGAACTTAGGCTGCCGTCAGTAGTGTCGTGGCTTGTAGGTCGTGTTCTTCTTCTGGATCTTCAGCATTTTCTTCTCGGCCTTCTTCTGTGCTTTGGCGTACTTCTTCTGCGCCTTCTGCTGGTGTTTCTGCGCCTTCCGCGCATCCCGGTCGGCGTGCTTGTTCACTTTGGCGTCCGCCTTACTCACCTTGGCGTAGGCCGGGAAGGTGCAACTGATCCCCAGGAGTCCGAGAACGACGATGGTGGCGAGTTTCCTCATAAACGTCAGATCAATCTCGTTCCGTGATTCTAGCAACAAAACCTGCGCCGGTCTGCAACTAGAGCAAAGAACATCGGAAAAAAGGCGCCGGATGGCTCTCCCGCGCCGTAAGGAACCGAGCGAGGGATGCGGCCTTTCGTAAAGGAATGTCACGATACCTGCCGCACCGCGCAACCCGTCTACAGGGAACGCAGGAAGTTCACCCGGTCCTGCTGGTCTTGCACCGTCAGCCGTTTGTAGCTTTCAATCACCCATTCGACTCGGAGGCTGGCATTTGGCTATCTCCGCAGCTGTAATACGAAAGAATCACTTTGACCAGATCGTTCGTTCTGCCATCGTGGAGAAAGAAAATCCGCTGCCCAATCCCCACAGCGGAGCGGTACGGGTTGGGACCCACTTTCTCTAGGTCTTCGGATGTCGTCGGCGATTCAATTCGACTTGTTTGATTTGCGGGGATCCTGTGTGGTATCCACGTACTCGGTCGAAGATGGACCAAAGCCTGTGATCTGGACGACCACAGGTTCGTCGCCGGTTTCTGCGAAGTGATTCCGAGAGGGCGGCTCGGTGTAAAAACTGCCGACCGGCAGGGCCTTCAACTTCGCCTCGTCAAACTTATCACCATACCCGATATGCCATGTACCTGAGATCACCGTCGCCACTCTGTCATCGCGATGCGAATGTGCCGCAATACGTGTATGTGCCGGTACCCGCAGCAGGATGGTATAGACGCCTGCCTGGTCTGGATCGCCTTTCAGAACAACGGTCTCGATATCGCCGACTCCCGAGCTTCCGTTACCCGGATTGCCTCTCTGCGGGAACTTATATTCGGCGGGAGTAAATCGCTCTTCTCCTGAGTCGCCGCCAGCCCTGCCTGCCACCGTGTGATTAACCGGTGGGCTATCGATGAATTTTCGAATCAGCGCCACCGTGTATTCCGGCTTTTCTTCCATCAGCCAATGCCCTGAACCGGCCACGACCTCTTCCTGCACGTTGGTCGCTACGTGACGCATAATCACAGCCTGGAGAGGTCCGAAGGATTTCTCTCCACCTACTGCCATCACAGGCATCGTAAGCTTCGTTTGTTCGAAGACCTTGTTGTCCTTCGCATCCTGCGCGAACGCGGTAAACTGCGCGAACCCGGCCCGCATTCCACCCGGTTGCGCATACGTCGCGGCAAAGAAATTCCGGGTGTCTTCATCTGGCTTGCCCGGATCGGCCGTAAAATCATTCCATATCCTGTCAAAGTAGATGCGCTCACGCCCTGCCACCAGCCGTTCCGCATCCGGCCCGTGAAAGTTGAAGTGCCAGACTCCGGGATTTTGGAGAATCTCGCTCCAGGGTTCAATTCCAGGAATTGGTGCGTCCATCACAACTAGCCGCTCAACCTTATCGGGATAAATCGCGGCGTAGGCGTATGCGACCATATTGCCGATGTCGTGAGCGACAACCAAAGTCTTGTCGTAGCCCAGCGACGTCACCACCGCACGCATATCCTTGGCCTGAGTCTTCTTGTCGTAGCCATCGGCAGGCTTGGACGAACGCCCGATGCCGCGAAGGTCCGGGACCACAACCGTATGGTCTTTCATGAGATCCGCAGCCAGCGGAGCCCACGAATCGCTATTTTCCGCATAGCCGTGGATGAGGACCACGACGGGACCACTTCCTCCCCAATGCACAAAAATGTCTGCCCCTTCCGGGCTGTGAATCGTCTTTGCTTGAAAACTCGCCGGCAA
>Ga0307474_10003093_pt1 | contig 11991 bp, 14 predicted proteins | sample atmos_gasesECM1C_2_FD_203312 | JGI IMG/M metagenome (GOLD analysis project Ga0307474, IMG submission 203312) | Hardwood forest soil microbial communities from Morgan-Monroe State Forest, Indiana, United States - atmos_gasesECM1C_05 | ecosystem: Environmental > Terrestrial > Soil > Temperate... | reverse complement strand
ATAATAGCCGCATATTTACTGGTGATTTTGATGGTGGGCCTGGGTGGACTTGAACCACCGACCTCGCCCTTATCAGGGGCGCGCTCTAGCCACCTGAGCTACAGGCCCATCACGAAACAACTTGGGGATTTTAGCACGAAAATTCAGCTTGTCGCTAACGCTGGATGCGGCCAATTTCCACTTTTCTACGCAGAACTTCTTATACCTTTCCTTTCTATTGCACAAATCCCACCGGTGGTGTGAGATTAGCGCCTTCTGGCGCTTCCTTGATAGCTCCGAACTGCGCTTCGTAGCGCGAAATATTTTCGCCCAGGGCGCGCCAGATGCGTTTCGCGTGGCCCGGGCTCACTATTACGCTGCTGAGCAGCTTGCCCTGACTCCCGTTGGGGAAAATGTAGACGAAGTTCAGTGTGAATTCCTCGACGTTGTGATGAATCATCATCAAATTGCTGTAAAGGCCTTGCAGTTCTTTTTCGTCGGCCTTGATTTGCATCTGTCCGGGCTGCGGCTGCGGTTGCTTTTCGTCCATTGCGCGTCTCCTGAATTCGCTTTCCAAAGTACCACACCGGCGAGCGCAACGTCGGCATCGCAAGGTGTACGCCTGCACGCATCACGCGGGCAGGCAACGTCCGGTGAATGTCCTATTGACAGTCAGCCGTATTAATTCTAGTTTAGATGTGATATTTACTATAGTTAACGACCTATGGCGCGAACGATCGGACCCCTCTTAGACACTGAACCATCTGTAGCGGCGGAATCCGCACCGGCCGCAGGCTTGGTCCCCGTACCCGGGAGAGTTTCGCAACACCCATCGCTTCCGGAATCCCATCGAACGATCCCTATCCATGAGGGAATTGGATGGTTCAAGAAAGTCCTCGCATTTGCCGGACCCGGCTATCTGGTCGCGGTCGGCTATATGGACCCCGGCAACTGGGCCACGGACATTGGAGGCGGCGCGAAATTCGGCTACACCCTGTTGAGCGTAATTCTGATCAGCAACGTCATGGCAATGATTCTGCAGGCGCTTTCGGCCAAGCTCGGCATTGTTACCGGCCGCGATCTGGCGCAGGCTTGCCGCGAGTCGTATTCGCGCCCTGTGGCCATCGGGCTTTGGGTCGTGTGCGAAATTGCCATCGCGGCATGCGATCTTGCCGAAGTGTTGGGCTCGGCTGTGGCTTTGAAGCTGCTCTTTGGGCTTCCGCTGTTGGCAGGAGTGCTGATCACCGCGCTGGACGTGCTGATCGTGCTCGCGCTGCAAGGTCGGGGCTTCCGCCTTATCGAAGCGTTCGTGATCACGCTGATTGCTAGCATCGCTTTGTGCTTCGCCTACGAAATCTTTTTCGCGCAGCCGATCTGGCGCGAAGCAGCAGTAGGCTTTATCCCGCGCATGGAAATTCTGCGCAATCGCGAAATGCTGTACATCGCGATTGGAATCCTTGGCGCTACGGTGATGCCGCACAATCTGTATCTTCATTCGAGCATTGTGCAGACGCGCGCGTTCGCGACGGATGCCTCCGGCAAACGCGAGGCGATCCGCTACGCGACCTTTGATTCCACGCTGGCGCTGGGTTTCGCGCTGTTCGTGAACGCTGCGATCTTGGTACTGGGTGCCGCCGCGTTCCATACTCGCGGGCTGCACAACGTTGCGGAAATCGCCGACGCCTACAAGTTGCTTACACCCGTGCTTGGAGCGAGCTTAGCGAGTACCTTGTTCGCCTGCGCGCTGCTTGCTTCCGGGCAGAACTCCACGCTCACGGGTACGCTCGCCGGACAGATTGTCATGGAAGGCTTCTTGAATTTGCGGCTTAAGCCCTGGCTGCGCCGGCTGATTACCCGCTTTATGGCGATCGTCCCGGCCGTAATTGTCATCGGGTTTTATGGCGAAGGCAAAGTCACTTCGCTGCTGATTCTCAGCCAAGTCGTGCTCAGCTTTCAGCTACCGTTCGCGGTGATCCCGCTGGTGCAATTCACGAACAATCGGACAAGAATGGGTGCATTCGCCAATTCTCGTTTCACGTCCATCCTCGCCTGGACCGTGGCCGCCGCCATCCTCTGGTTCAACGCCGAACTCCTCTGGCTCACACTCCGTCCCGCTTGAGCGATCGAGTTCTGGCAATCTTTGCGTCAACTCCCGGTTATGCGAAACTTAGTCTCTCTCCATGACAATCGTTCCGCGCAAAAAATCCCCCGTGAATCTCGCGCTGTTCGTCGCGCTACTGCTCGTAGCGGCAGGGTCGGCGGTGTATGCGTATTTTCATCCTGGGCCGTGGATTGTGCCGGAGGCAGCCAAGCAGGTCGTGAATCCGCTGAAGCAGGCGGACCTGGCTGCGGCGCGCAAACTTTATGTGGATAAATGCGCGGAGTGCCATGGGGATACGGGCAAGGGCGATGGGCCCCAAGGCAGGACGTATGATCCGCCTCCCAAGGACCTTACGGATGCGGCACACATGAATTCGCTCAGCGACGGCGAACTGTTTTACAAAATCACTGAAGGGCATCGGCCGATGCCCGCGTTCAGAAAACGCTTGACGGAACAGCAACGCTGGCAATTGGTGTTGTTCTTGCGTTCGCTCTACCGCTCTGGCGCCACTGGTTCGGCCTCGCGGAAATAGCAGCAAAGCCGAGCGGCACAAACCGCCGGTCTGAAGACGGCCACCCCAGAAGAAGAAAACGAAGGAATGGCGAAGTAGTTGAGCGAATTCTCGTGTAGATTGTCGAGATGGTTGGCATTCGCTTTGCTTCAGTGATTTTTCTTGCGCTTGATGCCCGAGTGGCACTGGCGTTGTTTATGGCGTTGCTGTTGGCAGCAGCCGCGCCGATCGTTTTGGGCTGGATGGCTCTGCTACCTGACGAGAGGGAACCGTTTGCTCCTTCGGGAGAAATACGCAGTAATGAGCGGCGCGATCCGTTCGCAATTTTTCTGCTTGCAAATATTTCTGTTTGCCTGCTGCTGCGGATTCCAGGAATTCACGCAGAGTGGCTATCGTCCCAACTCACAAGACTACTGCCGCCTGATTGGGCCGAAAACACCATTATGATCGCAGCGATCTGGTTCGGTTTCATTCCGGCACTTGCGGCGGCGTATTCTGCCGTACGTGCGAACCCGATACGCTGGCAGTTGTTTGTTGGCGGCATACTGGCGCTGATTTTGTGGCTCGTGGGGCCGTGGCTACTGCATGCGATTTCTACCCCGGCGTAGTCGAAGTCGTTCCTCATCAACGCCAATTTCGATGGCGTTTACAAAGATGCCTGCCTCGGAAGACGGCCGCTACAGCCGCTGCAAGCCAAGATGGCCACCTTTAGGGTGGCCATTGGTAAGACGAGAATCAAAAGCAGATCGACGCCGGAAACAACTATGCGGTCGCGGATTTTACTTGTTGCAAGGCTGAGGCTACTTCGGCTACGTCGGGGACGACAGGGATGCCGTAATTTTTTACCCAGGCGACCTTTCCGTCTTTATTCACGATGATGACGGAGCGGCCGCTGATGCCTTTGTCGGCCAGGTAAACGCCGTATTTCTCAGCCATGGCGCCGCGAGGATTGAAATCCGCCAGCAGCGAATACTTGATTCCCATTTTTTCGGCGTAGGCTTTGTGCGACCAGGTGCTATCCACACTGACGCCGAGGACTTCCGCATCCAGCGCTTCGAATCGCTTCATGTCGTTCACGAAGCAGACGTGCTCTTGAGTGCAAGTGGGACTCCAGTCTAGCGGATAAAACATCAGCACGACATTTTTCTTTCCCTTGAAATCTGTGAGCTTCACTTCCTTGTCGTACTGATCCTTCAAACTGAAATCTGGGGCTGCTTGTCCGACGGCGATGGGCATGTCAATTCTCCCTTTACAAATAATCAGTCGTGCTCGCGGGCTGCATGGAGTTTCCGCTCAAGATGATAGTGGATTCAGCGGCGATTGACAAAGTGCTTGTCGGTCAAGCGGGGACACCTGTGGGTGTAGAATGGCGATATTGATCAGCGAAAGAAAGGTGGCGCTTATGGCTGGCGAAATTGCGCTCCCATGATCAGCTTGCAAGAACTCTATCGTGTGTACACAACAATTGCGGCCAAGCCGGGAGAACCGGTGCCGCTCTCGGCATTTAAATTATCGAAAGAAGAAACTCAAAAGCTATTTTCGATTTTCGACGAGGACTACCACATCAGCCGGTTTTTCCATTTCAGCGAGGCCGGCGGCGAAAAGTATTCCATCGACGGGGAAAGCTCAACGCACGTCGCGATTGATGCGGAAATCTCTTCAATTCTGTAGCTCGCCGCAGAGCGCGGCGGCCGCGGTGTCTTAAGTAGCGCAGGCACTCCTGGCGGTGCGCGACCTGATCCCCCGGCGCAAGATTCCGCAACTGTACGCCTAGCGGCTTCCGGCGGGTTTCCACTTGTTCAAGAATGCGAGAATATCCTCCGGCGCGAGGGATCGGGCTTTCTCAAATTCCTGATTTTTCTGGCTGAATAAGAGTTTGCCGTCGCTATCGAGGACTGCAGCCGCAGGAACGCCGCGTTCGAGCGGAACTTCATATTTCTTAGCGATTTCCAGATTCTTGTTGTACTCGCCGATGTCGATATGCGCGACGACAAAGTTGTGGTTCAGGGTGGGAGCAATCTCCGGCGTATGGAACGCTTCATCCAGAACGTGGCAGTCGTAGCACCAGTTACCGCCGAAAATCAGCAGAACGCGCTTGTGTGATTTGGCAGCGGTTGCCAGGGCTTCAGTAATTTCTTTCTGCGCGTCAGCGTCGGCCGGATAGAGATCTTTTCGCTCCGCTGGCGCTTTGAGCCGAGTTTCCGCTTCGCGCTGCTCCGCCGCGATCTTCCATGTTGCGCCCTGCTCGACATACCCCTGGCCAACCGTCACGTAATATTTTTTTGTGCCGCCATTTTCCGCGACGCTGAGAGTCAATTGCACCAAAAGAACGTGATAACCGCTCTGCGGTTCCTGTTGTGATTGCACTTCGGCGGAAAGAGACTTCAGCCCACGGGACTTCCACGAGTTCCAATAGGCAAGCTCGCTCTTCAGATTCGATGGCGCTTTTCCGGGAGCAATAATCTTTGCTGAGTCCGCATACATCGACGCTAAAACGCCGTTGTCTCCCACCAGCACCGCTCTCCGCCAAGCCTCGACTTGCAGCACCGGTGAATTTGCCGCCTGCGCGCGGCATAGTGGCGACGCAATCATCGCAATAAATGGAACCAGAACGAGGGCTGAGGCGAGCCGAATTCTCACAGGAAATACTCCTTGAAGCCATCTTAGCAATTCTTTAGCGCTCCGCGCGCGCTCCTGGACAGCGGCAGGCAATGAGGTAAGCCTCGGCCCATCCGCACACCCGTTTGCAGCGATGATAGACTGATGCCATGTACGCGCAAAAGTTTCTGGTGGACGTGGTGATTGGCGGGGAGCGGCGCGCGTGCCCGTTGGACTGGCTGGACCAATTCTGTATGCGCAACTTCACCAACGCCGCGGAGTTTGACGACACGTTGCCGACTGGCGACGGACAAGTCGAAGCGAGCTTTCGGCTTACGCCGCAGCGTTTCTCCGAAGGGTTGGCAGGATGGTTGACACAACGCGGTAAAGGCGAAGGCCAGGCGGTAGAGGTCAAAACCCGCGTTGCCGGCAAGGATTCCGGCGGTTGATGCGAGCGGTTACTAGGCTGCGGAATCTTTTTTCCTGCCGCGCAAGAACGCAACGATTTCTGGAATGGCGTTCATTGCAGCAGCTTCACCCGCCGCAACCAATTCGGGCGTCTTCGTGAAATCATCCCACGCAAAAGAGGAAACGTCGGGCTCGATGATCACATCGGCCTGCTGCCGCCAGGTAACGTCGGTGTGCTTCTGAATGATATTGAAGGAGCGGCTGATGATGTCCACGAAGGTGCGCGGATTGTCGATTCCGCCCGCTTCGAGATAAACCGCGATCACGAAATCAGCGCCCTGAATGAGAGCGCCTTCGACCGGGACAGGAGCGGTAAGAAAGCCGTCCACCAGTGTGCGGCCCTCGTATTGGATCGGAACGAATAATCCGGGGTAGGCGCAGGAGGCGCGGAGCGGAGCGGCAAGCGAACCATTCAGATAGTAAATCGTCACGCCGGCATTGATGTCCGTGGCACTGATGGCGAGAGGAGTTTTCAATTCGGCGAAAGTGGTGGCCGGCGTCATGCGCGCGAGATATTTTTCCATGCGCTGGTTGGTTGCCAGGCCGAGCCAGGACGGAGTCCAGCGCCCAAAATCCGCAAACGTGGTGGACTGGCCGATCTCCTGCATTTTTTCCAGTGACACACCGGAGCAAAAGCCGGCGCCGATCAGCGCGCCCACACTGGTGCCGGCGACGCAGTCAATCGGAATGCCCGCATCGCGAAACGCACGCAGTACGCCGATGTGCGCGATACCGCGCGCAAAGCCCCCGGCCAGCGCCAAACCAATTTTTGGGCGAGCAGTGCGCTGTGCTTCGTCGCCATAGGCAAACTCGCGAAATTTATCTTTCGCCAGGCGCAGCCATTCCAGGGCCTCGCTTACTTTATGATCCAGCATGAGACTCTATTTTAAGCTGAGCGCGGCAGCATTGCTAAGGTTTGACCGCGCGTTGCCGGTTTTGTAACCTGTCCGGGCATCGCGGTCGCGGTCCAATTCGCAGCTGAAAGCGTGCCAATGAAAGTTCCCATTCAAAAAGCAGTGGTGTTAGGCGCCGGTACGATGGGCGCGCGAATTGCAGCGCACTTTGCCAACGCTGGGCTCCCGTGCATTTTGTTAGACATGGTGCCGCCAGATTTGAAGCCGGGAGCGCCCGCTTCGGACCGGAACCGGTTTGCCCGGAACGGTATCGAAGCGGCAAAAAAATCGCGGCCTGCGGCCTTCTTCAGCGCTTCATTGGCCGACAGAATCTCGATTGGAAATTTTGATGACGATCTGGGGCGGTGTGCGGAAGCGGACTGGATCATCGAAGTGGTCGCGGAAAGTCTGCAGATCAAGCGCAACTTGCTTGCGCGCGTGGCGCAATTTCGAAAACCGAGAGCGATTGTCACGACGAATACTTCCGGCCTGCCGGTGCACATGATCGCGGAAGGATTGCCGGAAGAATTTCAGCAGCACTGGGCCGGAACACACTTCTTTAATCCGCCTCGCTATCTGAAGCTGGTGGAAATTATTCCCGGGCCGAAGACAGCGGAGGCCGTGGTCGAAACGCTGACGGATTTTTGCGACCAGCGGCTGGGCAAGGGCGTGGTAGTCGCAAAAGACACGCCGAATTTTATCGCCAATCGCATCGGCACGTTTTCAATGCTGAATGCGCTGCGGCTGATGGGCGAACTCGGCATGACGGTGGAAGAAGTCGACGCGTGCACCGGGCCGGCAGTCGGCTGGCCGAAATCGGCGACGTTTCGAACGGCGGATATCGTTGGCCTGGATGTGTTGATTCATGTAGTCAAGAACATCTACGAAACCGCACCCAACGACGAATGGCGCGAGCGCTACAAAGTTCCGGTGCTGGTGGAAGAAATGGCGCGCCGCGGGTGGCTGGGCGACAAGACCGGGCAGGGGTTTTACAAAAAACTAAAAGGTGAAGGCGAAAAAGAAATTCTAACGCTGGACGTGCACACCATGGAGTATCGCGCGCGGCACAAAGCGCGATTTCCCTCGCTCGAAGCTGGCAAGACCATTGACGACACCCGGCAACGATTGCGCTCGCTGGTGGGACCGATCCTGGAAGGACAGAAAGGCGACAAGGCGCAACAGTTTTTGTGGGGAGCCCTGTCGGAAACTTGTTTGTACGCGGCGCGACGCGTCCCGGAAGTCTCAGACAACATTGTGGACGTGGACCGCGCGATGCGCTGGGGATTTGGCTGGGAACTCGGTCCGTTCGAAATGATGGACACGCTCGGGCTCGAAGCGTTTGCCGCGCACTTGAAGGAAGAAGGGCGGGAGCTGCCTGCGCTGATCGAAAAGGCTTTGACGAGCGGCCGTAGCAGTCTTTACCAGTCGGAAAAAGGCATGACGACGGTCTTCGACTTGAGCGCGGCTGGCGTAAGGAAAGTCGATGAGCCCGCTGGGGTTATTATTCTGAAAACGCTGAAGGACGCGGGGCGCGAAATCGAGCGCAATTCGGGCGCAAGTCTCATCGATCTGGGCGATGGCGCGGTGTGCTGCGAATTTCACGCCAAGATGAACGCCATTGGCGCGGATTTGATTGCCATGATTCACAAAGGGCTGAAGCGGCTGGAGACGGATTTCGACGCCATGGTGATCGCCAATCAGGCCGTGAATTTTTCAGTTGGCGCAAACTTAATGCTGGTGTTGGTCGGCGCGCAGGAACAGGAATGGGATGAACTGCACATGGCCGTGAAGCAATTCCAGAATGTGAATTTGGCGATCAAGTACGCGAAAAAACCGGTCGTGGCGGCGCCGCAAGGCATGGCGCTAGGGGGCGGTTGCGAAATCAGTTTGCACGCCGCGAAAATTCATTCCGCTGCGGAAGCCTACGTCGGATTGGTGGAAACGGGAGTGGGACTGATTCCCGGAGGCGGCGGTACAAAAGAGATGCTGATCCGCGCGAACGAGCACGCAGCGGGCGGAGAAGATCTGGATCTGTTTCATGCGCTGAGGCCGGTGTTTGAAAATGTGGCCATGGCAAAAGTTGCAACCAGCGCGGAAGAATGTCGCGAGTTGGGATATTTCCGGCGCGAGGATCGCTACTCGATGAACGCGCAACGTCTTGTAGCCGACGCGAAAGAAACCGCGCTGGGACTGGCGCGATCCGGTTGGAAGCCGGCTGCAGCGACCTGGCGAGAAGGCGCTCAGACAACGCAAATCAAAGTGCTGGGCGAACAATTTCTTTCCGGTGCGAAGCTTGCGATACACATGCTGGTGCGCGGAGGTTACGCTTCGGAATACGACGCGGTCGTGGCGCGCAAACTGGCGAATATTCTCGCCGGAGGGCCGCTGACTTCGCCACAGATGGTCAGCGAACAGTATGTTCTTGATCTGGAGCGAGAAGCGTTCGTTTCGTTATGCGGAGAGAAGAAAACCCAGGAGCGCATCGCGCATACCTTGAAAACTGGAAAGCCTTTGCGCAACTAACACCTAGCGCGTCAGTGGCGTTGGCGGCGAACGAGGTGACTCATGAGCATGATCGGGAAATTGCGCCAGGTGTCCGAAATCGATCTGGCAAAGTACAAGAAGAATCCCAAAGAGATGGTGCGTGCGCTAACAGGGGCGCAACTCCCTGGTGACCCTGCCGGGTTTGCAACGTTGCGTGAGACGCTGCAGCAATCGCCTGTCGTGAAAAAAATGATTGAGCTCAGGCAGCAACAAAAAGTGCTGTCGCCGCAGGAACAGGCCGAAGTACAGCAGGAAATGCTGAAGCTGATGAAGCAGGCGGTGCAGATGCAGAAAGGATTGGCGAAAGTACCTCCGGCAGAACCGCAGTCAGCCGGAAGAGCCGCAAACGACGAGCTTGATCTCCACAAATCCTGGCACTGCCTGCATTTCATGTTGAGCGGGAAAGCAGAGGGCTCGGACGGCACGCCCCTGGGAGACGCGATTTTGGGAGGCGAAGAAATTGGTGGCGATGATGCGGACACTGGCTACGGACCACCGCGCGCTCTCTCACCGTCACAGGTGCGGAACGTCGCTGCCGCGCTGGCGGAATTTCCGATCGACAAGATGGCGCAAGAATTCGACTCCGCTGCGGCGGACAAGGCAGGAATCTACGTCGCTCGGCACGGTGCAGAGGAGCTGGCAGAATACTTCGGCCAGCTAAGGAGTTTCTACAATGACGCCGCGCACCAGGGCAACGCCGTGCTCTTGTGGATTGAATGAAAACGTATTGAATCGTATTGAAATCGCGCTTCCAAGTCGAATATAGTGTGTAAAGACGAGGTCGCGCCGTGCAACGACTGCTAGCCCCGCGGGAAGCCGCGAATATTCTGGGCGTTAGTTATCCGACGCTGAAGCAATGGATTTACCGCGGAAAAATAAAGACCGCGAAGACGCCGGGCGGGCATCACCGCGTGCCGGAAAGCGAAATCGACCGGCTGATTCCCAAGAAACTGGAACGCGGAGAAATTGCTGTGCGCAGGGGACAGTTCCGCAAGATCAGCGGGCGCAATCAGCTGATCGGGCGCGTGGTGGCCATCAAGTACAGCGGGATTCTTGCGCAAGTCACGCTGGCGATTGGCGAACAGCACATCACCTCCATCATCACGGCGGACGCCGCGAAGGAAATGCGCCTGAAGCCAGGCGAACGGGCAGCGGCGCTGATCAAGTCCACGGAAGTCATGATTCTGCGCGTATGACGAGGCAATGCAGATCCTGAGCAAAATGCCTCTGAAGGAAATATTCGGCAAGGCACTGCTGGTGATCCTTGTTGCGAGCTGTCTCGCGCTTACGAATTTTGCGCAGGAAAAAACACTTCGCGTTGCGGCAGCGGCCGATTTACAGGCGGCGCTGCCGGAAACTGCCAAGGCCTTCGAAGCGCAGACTGGCACGCCCGTCGATATCGCATATGGCTCGAGCGGAAATTTCTACGCGCAGATTCAAAACGGGGCGCCGCTGGATGTATTTTTTTCGGCTGACAAGGAATACCCGAGAAAGCTTGAGGAATCCGGATTTGTCGAGCCGCACAGTGCGACGATTTACGGCATCGGCAAAATTGTTTTGTGGATGCCGGCGAACGCCCAATGTAGTCCCGAGCGGGACAGGTGGCTGTGTCTGCAAGATCCTAACGTAAAGAGAATTGCCATCGCGAATCCTGCGCACGCTCCTTACGGGCGCGCGGCCTTGGCGGCCCTGCAAAAAGCGGGAATTTACGATGCACTGAAGGCCAAGTTGGTGCTCGGAGAAAATGTTTCCCAAGCGGCGCAGTTTGTGCAATCGGGAAATGCCGAGGCGGGAATCATCGCCTATTCACTGGCGCTGTCACCGGCTTTGCAAAGCGGCAGGCGGTGGATAATCCCAGCGGAATTGTATCCGCCGATTGAGCAGACCGTGGTGGTACTGAAGGCGGCGAAGGAGAAACATGCAGCGCAGGAGTTCGTAAAATTTGCCACGCAGGGTGCGGGACGCGAAATACTGGCCAAATACGGGTTTGCGCCGCCGCCAGTACGATAAAGGATTGCAGCACCACGGGAAGTTTCAAGGGGCGACGCAAAAATGGAAGCATTGTGGTTATCCCTCCGCCTGGCTGCGTGCACGGCGGTGATTTTGTTGTTGATTGGAATGCCGCTCGCGTACTGGCTCGCGCAAACAAGATGGCGCGGCAAGTTTTTGGCGGAGAGCGTAGTTGCCTTGCCGCTGGTGCTGCCCCCGACCGTGCTGGGCTTTTATCTATTGGTGGCGATGGGTGCCAATGGCCCCATCGGGAAATTGTGGGTGGCGTTATTCGGCCACACGCTGGCATTTACATTTTTCGGACTGGTGGTGGCGTCGGTGTTGTACAGCTTGCCGTTCGCGGTACAGCCGCTGGTCGCAGCGTTCGAAAGTGTTGACGGCCGGCTTCTGGACGCAGCCGCAGTGTTGGGCGCGGGAAGGTGGCGGACGTTTCGAGAAATTATCCTACCGCTTTCAGTTCCCGGTGTAATCACGGCGGCGGTACTGAGTTTCTCGCACACGCTCGGCGAATTCGGCGTTGTTTTGATGGTCGGGGGAAATATGCCGGGGATTACGCGCACGGTTTCGATTGATATTTACGATCACGTGCAGTCGCTTGAGTACGGCGCAGCGAATCGCATGGCTATCGCGCTATTGCTGATTTCGTTTGCGGTGTTGTCGACGATTTACGCTGTGAACCGGCGGGTATGGTCGCCGTGGCCGGTGAAGCGCGGTGAGTGATCCAGCCACGACTCAGCAGGCAAACGGGACATTAGAGGTGCGCTTACACTTCGAACGGCCCGCCCCCGGCAATCACACTCCATTTGAACTTGACGTGGATTTTCGGATTGGCAGGGGCATCACCATTTTGTTCGGCCCATCGGGCGCGGGGAAATCCACGCTGCTCG
>Ga0307474_10003092_pt1 | contig 11996 bp, 12 predicted proteins | sample atmos_gasesECM1C_2_FD_203312 | JGI IMG/M metagenome (GOLD analysis project Ga0307474, IMG submission 203312) | Hardwood forest soil microbial communities from Morgan-Monroe State Forest, Indiana, United States - atmos_gasesECM1C_05 | ecosystem: Environmental > Terrestrial > Soil > Temperate... | reverse complement strand
CGAGTGCGACCGCGGCGGCGACGTCACCTTCCACGGCCCCGGCCAGATCGTCGGCTATCCCATCTTCGATCTCCGCGGATTTCGTGTAGGGGCGGACGCCTTCGTCCGCCCCGGTGAGTCGCAGGCTCGCCCATCGACACTTCGCAAAACTCTAGGCGTAATCGAATTCGTCCGCCGCCTGGAAGATGTCCTGATGCGCACCTGCGCTGATTTTACGATTCCGACGAAGCGCGTCCCCGGATTGACCGGAGTCTGGACCGATCCTGTCCCGATGTCATCCCAAGCGAAGTCGAGGGACCTTGGGTTCGCCGCCGCAACAACGGATCATGGTGAGACCGCCTTCCCGGCTGTCCGCCGAAGCGAAGCGGAGCCTCCCGAGCCGAATGCCGAAGCCAAACTCGCCGCCATCGGCGTCCACATCTCGCGTTCCGTCACCTCCCACGGTTTCGCCCTCAATGTGAACACCGACCTCAGCTATTTCAACCTGATCGTCCCTTGCGGCATCACATCGAAACCCGTCACCTCGATGCAGCAAGAACTCGGGCGCGAACTCGACCTCAACGCCGTCGCCGAATCCATCTCCCGGAACGTCAGCCTGGTTTTCCAAAACCAAATCCTCTGGGTAGACACGGTCGACGCGATCCTCGGCCACGCCGTTGGCGTCCCGATGAAGCCTCCCGCCGAACTCCGCCAGATCCACAAGGAAGACGACACCACCTGGGCCTGAGCCCTCTCTAGCCTCACCCCCCGCTCTCGCGATACCATCAGTACATTGCGCTTGCCGCGCCGCGTCCAATGGGAAACATTAAGAAGAAATCCAAAGCCAGCTCAAACGGCAGTCGCTCGCGCAACGGGTCGCGGCCTGCCACTCCTCATGTGGCGACCTCCGCCCCCGGTCGTCGGGTCGAGCGCAGCTCGACAGGCTCTCCCGACCAAAACCTCCGCACCTACTCCATCCCCGACTACCGCCTCGAGCATCCTAGCTTTACCGTTCGCCAGTCCACGGAAAAAGACGGCCACGTCCGCTACGAGGTTTCGGGCGATCTCGACGCCCCCATCCCACCGATTCGCGATTCTAAATACCTCGACAAGCAGCAAGCCATCGAGATCTACCGCTACATGCTGCTCAACCGCAAAATGGAGATCGCCCTCGAAAATCTCTACAAGCAAGGCAAAGTCGTCGGCGGAGTTTATTTCGGGCTCGGTCAGGAGGCCTGCTCCTGCGCCTCCGCCTACGCGCTCGACAAAGACGATTGGTTCGCGCCCATGATCCGCAACCAGGGATCTCTGCTCGTCCGCGGCTTCCGCGCCTCCGACACCATGATGCAGTACATGGCTAAAGCTGACTCGCCCACCAAGGGACGCGACGGCACCTCCCACTTCGGCGATATCGAAAAGCGCAACATGGTTTCGCCCATCTCCATGCTCGGCGATTTGATTCCCGTCATGAGCGGAGTAGCTCTGGGCGCACGCCTCCAGAACCGCAACATCGCCGTCATGACTTACATCGGCGACGGAGGTCAATCCACCGGCGTGACCTACGAAGGCATCAACTTCGCCGCTGTACAGAATCTCGGCCTCGTCCTTTTCGTCGAAAGCAATCTCTGGGCATACTCGACACCCTCCGAAATGCAATACCGCTGCCAGGATCTCGCCGAACGCGCCATCGGATACGGCATCCCCGGCGTGATCGTCGACGGCACCGACGCCTGCCAGGTCTACGACGCCGCTCATGAAGCGGTCGAGCGCGCTCACCGAGGCGAAGGCCCCACGCTCATCGAAGCCAAAATGATGCGCATGAAAGGCCACGCCATCCACGACGCCGCCAGTTACGTCCCGAAGCCAATGTTCGACTTCTGGAAAAAACGCGATCCCCTCGCCAGATTCGAAAATTACCTGGTGAAAGTCAAAAAGTGGCTGACCGCAAAAGAGAACGAAGCGCTAATCGCAGAAGTAGAAGGGACCATCGAAGCAGAACGTGAGATAGCCGTAAACTCGCCGATGCCCACACCAGAATCCGCCGAAGGCGGAGTCTTCTGCGAAAACGGCTGCCACGAAATCAAACCAAAATACGGCATGCCGAAAGTAAAGAAGGGAACCACCAGCTACAAAGAAACCGAAGCCGCGGTGCATTTGAAGTAGTCGTGTGCGTAAATCAGGTTGTGGAAATCATGTGCCCCCGTCACAGACATTCTTGTGGCTGATATGCAACGCTCCCCACATTGTCATCCCGAGCGAAGCGAAACGATGAGCAAAGCGAGTCGTTTTGCTGCAGTCGAGGGACCTTGCGTTCAGCTGGGAGCGCCCGAATGCGCGACGAGTACATTTATTATGTGTACATGATGCAGAGCTCGTCACGGCGCGCGTTGTACATAGGCATGACCAGCAATCTTCGCAAGCGCGTTTGGCAACACAAGAACCACGCCTACGAGGGTTTCACCGACGACTACAATTGCACGCGCCTCGTATACTGGGAAAGCTTCGATGACGTGGCGAACGCCATCAATCGTGAGAAGCAGTTAAAGCGCTGGCGCCGCGAAAAGAAAATGTGGCTAATCGAACGAAAGAACCCCTGCTGGAAAGATTTGGCAGCTGACTGGTACGAAACACAACGCCCCTCGACTGTGGTACTCGTTCACTCCCTGAACGAGCATCCTCGCTCGGGATGACGAATTTCTGTGCACCAGGAGATCAGGAAGTTGTTAATCACTGTCATCCCGAGCGGAAGAGAACGATTCGAAGAATCGTTCTCTGGAGTCGAGGGACCCTGTGTTGGCTTATGAATGCGGCCCGATAAACTTTGAAACCTTGAAACTCTGAAACCCTGCAACCTGACTCTATGCAACTCACTTACCTCGAAGCCATCCGCCAGGGAATCTGGGAAGAAATGGAACGCGACCCTACCGTCTTTTGCCTCGGCGAGGACATCGGCATTTACGGCGGCGCCTTCAAAGTCACCGACGGATTCATCGACCGCTTCGGCCCCGAGCGTGTCATCGACACCCCCATCGCAGAGTCCGCCATCGTCGGAGCAGCCTTCGGAGCCTCGCTCACCGGCATGCGCCCCGTCGCCGAATTTCAGTTCATGGACTTCATCGGCTGCGCCTTCAACCAGATCAGCAACATGGTCGCCAAAACGCACTACCTCTGGGGCGCGCCCGCCCCGCTCGTCCTGCGCGGCCCCAGCGGCGGATACGTCCACGGCGGCCCTTTCCACTCGCAAAACCCCGAGATGTGGTTCGTCCACAACCCCGGCCTCAAAGTCATCTGCCCCGCCACTCCCTACGACGCCAAAGGCCTCATCAAAGCCGCTATCCGCGACAACAACCCGTGCGTCTTCTTCGAACACAAATATCTTTACCGCCGCATCAAGGAAGAAGTCCCCGCGGGTGACTACGTAGTCCCGATCGGAAAGGCGCGCGTAGCCAGGGAAGGCAAAGACCTCAGCATCATCACCTACGCCGCGATGGTCCACACAGCACTGGAGGCTTCCGAGGTTCTGAAAAACGACGGGATCGACCTCGAAATCCTCGACCTGCGCACCGTCTCGCCGCTCGACCGCGAAGCCATCGCGCAAACCGTGAGAAAGACGAACAAGGTCATCATCCTCCACGAGCACTCCCGCACCGGAGGCCTCGCCGGAGAAATCGCCGCCATCATCAACGAAGAAGCCTTCGACGACCTCGACGGCCCGATAGTCCGCATTGCTGGGCTCGACTCCGCGATCCCATTCTCCCCTCCGCAGGAACATCACTACCTGCCGAAAGTGGAAGATGTAGTCCGCGAATCCCGCCGTCTGAAAGCCTATTAGAGTGGAAACCCAACTCGCCAATCGAGTCGAAGATGGAAACAGCGCAGCGAACACTAAGCGAACTTCGTGGATTGTGCGCGTCTTGATGGCCGCAACTCTCGCGGCACTTGCCGCGAACTGTTTTCTTAAATACCTGTGGTGGACGGCCTGCTACAGCGCCTATTACGGAATCCCCAAAATGGCCGAACAATGGAAAGCGGCTGGATCTCGCGCCACCTTCAACTGCTGGAGCTTTATTCTGCTGGAGGTTGCAAGCGTCGGCGTCATCTTCAGCCTCATTAGCTTCAGGCGCAGCGAACTTTCGCGATTTCTTAAGAACGGAGTGCGCCTTTTCCTCGCACTCACCATGGCGATCTTCGCAACTGCCATTTTCGCCTTGGCTCTGAGCTGGCTCAAGCAGGATACTCATTAAGCGGTCCTTCAACCGGAGCAACTGAAGTCTGCGACTAGCATCCTGCCCGGTCTATCTGCAACAATACTTCCGGAGGCTTCATGGGCAAATTCCTTGTTGGAGTCATCGTCACTCTTCTCATCCTCATTCTCGGCGGACTCGGCTTTGCCATGCTCGGCTTCTTCCCCACGGCCGCGAATGTTCCTGCGCCGCATCTTGAGACGCGCATCGCCAGCGGCGCCCTCGACGCCTCAATGGAGCGCCATGCGCCTCACGTCACCAACCCGCTCGCGCCCACCGATCAGAATCTCGAAGATGGCATGAAGCTCTACACCATGAACTGCGCCCTCTGCCATGGAAGCCTCGATCGCAAGCCTTCCACCCTCGTCAACTCGTTTTATCCGCCCCCGCCGAATCTGATCTCTGATCCTCCCGATGACCCCGAGTGGCACATTTTTTACGCTATTCGCACCGGCGTTCGTTACTCCGGCATGCCCGCCTGGGACAAAACTCTGTCCGAACAGGACATCTGGAAGATCACCATGTTGCTCTCTCACATGGATAAGCTCCCTCCCGCCGTTCAGGATTTTTGGAAGGCAAACTTCGGCGCAGTACCTTCACCTGAGAAGAAGGAGCCTATGAAGGAAGCAGGCCACGATCACCATTGATCCTTCCTTTTGTCATCCTGAGCGGAGCAAAGGACCTATGCACTTTGCCGTCAGCATGAACAGGTTCTGTGGTCTACCTTGGCTTGACACGCTGGCCGCCCGTAGGCATTGGTGGGAACGTTATAATATCCGTTTGCGTCCACCCCTCCGTCACGACTGGGGGACTCATGGAAGGAAATCATGCCAACTGACATCATCATGCCCCAGATGGGTGAATCCATCGTAGAAGGCACCATCACCAAGTGGCTGAAGAAGCCGGGTGACAAGGTTCAGCGAGATGAACCACTGTTCGAAATCTCCACCGACAAGGTCGACGCCGAAATCCCCGCCCCAGCTTCAGGAGTCTTGCAGGAAATCAAAGTCACCGAAGGCACAACGGTCGGAGTGAACACCGTGGTCGGTACCATCGCAGTCGATGGCGAAGCCGCTGCAGCCAAACCCGCTGCCGCTCCGGCGAAAGCCGCGCCTCCTGCGCCGGCTCCAAAAGAAGAAAAGAAACCAGCCCCAGCTCCAGTTCAAGCGGCCGCCCCGCCGGCGCCAGCGGCCAAGGAAGAGGAAGACGAAACCCGTTCCTCTCCGCTGGTTCGTAAAATCGCCCGCGAGCACGGCGTCAGCCTCTCTCAAGTTTCCGGCACCGGACTCGGCGGCCGTATCACCAAGCAAGACATCACGCAGTTCATCGAAAATCAGGCCTCTCGTGTGGGGACGGACGCATCCGTCCGTCCCGCCGAGCGAAGCGAAGCGGTTCCGTCGCCCGCGCCCAGCCCCGCTCCCCGTCCCGCAGCCCCCGCTCCCTATCCCGGCGATCTCGTCCCCATGACGAACATGCGCAAGCTGATCGCCAAGCACATGATCGAGTCCCGCCGCACCAGCGCTCACGTTCACTGCATGTACGAAGTTGACTTCACCCGCATCGTGAACCTACGGGCCAAGCTCAAGGCCGGATTCGAACAGCGCCACGGCGTCCGCCTCACCTTCATGCCGTTCTTCGTCCGCGCCGCGATCATCGCTCTGCAGCAGTGGCCCATCATCAATGCCAACATTGAAGGCGATAACATCCGTTATCACCGCAACATCAACGTCGGAATCGCCGTCGCCCTCGACTGGGGCCTTATCGTCCCCGTACTTAAAAACGCCGGGGACCTCAACTTCCTCGGCCTGCAGCGCGGCATCACCGATCTTGGCGAGCGTGCCCGTACCAAGAAACTCAAGCCCGAAGATGTCGAAGGCTCGACTTTCACCATCACGAATCCAGGCCAGTTCGGCGCCGTATTCGGGCTGCCCATCATCAACCAGCCTAACTCCGCGATCATGGGCGTCGGCGGCATCACGAAACAACCGCTCGTGATCACCGACAAAGATGGCAGCGACTCCATCGCAATCCGCTCCGTCGTTCATCTGACGCTCGGCTACGACCACCGGCTCATCGACGGCGCAGTAGCCGACCAGTTCATGGCCCAAGTCAAAAAGAATTTGGAAGCCTGGAGCGAAGAAATCGGCTAGTAGCCGTTCAGAAAACCGGGTGCCCACTTCTGGCTGCTTTTGCCAGAAGTGGTTTTTTTGACGTCTAACCCGAAACACCCCTGGCCGGCCAAAAGAATAGGTTCAGCCACTACGGCTGAGGATTTATCGCCGGTGCCTGACGATTGCTCTGGCCCAGGTGGAGGCGTTTAGGCATTCCACAGTCCCATCCACGATTTTGGAAATTCCATCCTTGAACCTCGCTGGGTCGACGATATCCCGAGCCGCCACGGCATCGATCGTTTGGAGCGCATTCTCCAGAAACGACATTGCTGCATCCTTTTTCTGCGCGCCCGACTTTCCGCGGTTGGTGCCCCATCCTAGCCGCGCTTTCTGCGGCCAGGGCGGGGATTTACTGGCTGCCCTACTCGATCATCCCCGCCCGTGCAAGCTCCGCCTTCACCGCAATCCGTTGCTCTACGCTCAGTGATTGCAGCGTCTTCTCCAACACTCCCTTGTCGAGCTTCTCGCCGGCAGTATCCCCGCTCTTGGCCAGAATCGCCGACACCATGGGAGTCAGCGTTTTCCGCGCCAGGCGCGCTGACTGCGCCTTCAGTTCGGCATTCGACCTCTCCAGTTCAGCCACCCGCTCCTGGAGTTGCCCTGCCCCCTCGCTGCGTTCGGGCTCCAGCGAAACCCGCTCATCCACCGACGCTACAATCCGGTCGACTTTCGCGTTCAGCGCTTCCTGCTGCGCATCCAGTCGCCCCAACACGCGATCCAGCGATTCAGCCGCATTCGCCAACCGTTCCGCCGTCGCCATCAACTGCTGTACTGTTTCCTCATTCATACTCTTCTCTCCGTATTTCTTGATTGACTCACGAATTGTTCGTTGGATAACTTTCTCTTTGCGATGTCGCCTGAGTTAGAGACTCTCGATCAGTTACTCGGCGGTGAGCTCTCGCTTGCTATCGTGCGTAAGCTCTTTCCCGACGACGAACGCTTCCTTCGAGGAATCAGAAGCCTGTTGTTTTGTGGCGACGTATCCTTGCTCTCCGCCGACGGCTCCAATCTCACGAACTGGCGCGAGTTGCTGACCGCTCCCGTCACGCCCATCCAACTCAACGGCCTCAAACTCCGCATTACCGACCAGGGCATCCGCACCATCAGCTGACTCGTTCTCAAGCGTGCGTGGAGTTCACGGTTTTCGCACACTGAAGCCGGCGCGTGCGAGAATCCCTCTCCGTCCCTACGCTTCCAGTTCAATCCAAGTCGCCTCATACGCGGCCTTGTCCCTCCTCAAAACCGCCGCTCCGGTAAACGTAACGTGCGTCAGGATCCATACTCGCGATCGTTTGTCCGCCATCGTCACGTTCGCTACTTCGTACGACATCCCCAAACCCGCACCAACTCCCCCCGCCGCCTCAGCGCACAGTGTCCCTCGGACCTCTTCCTCCCCCGATCTCGCAGCCGATCCCTGGATCAGGTTTCTTAATCTCCCCACGGCCGCCGTCAAAGATGTTCGCAGCCTTCTGCCTTCCGTCTTCTCCGATGTCGCTGCCTGCATTCCCGCATCCTGGCGTCGTCCCCGCAAAGATGTCACCGGACTCCGCCCCCATCGTGCGATCTCATCGACAATCTCCGGAAAATCTTTGGCGTAAAGATATCCGCCGACCTCAAGATTCTTTCCTACGATCTCAGCGCTGGTAATCACTCCCACTTTCCGTCGCTGATCATGCCGGTCAAATGCCGGAGCGTAATCCAGCGCCATTCCCAGCAGGGAAGGCAATGCCTCTTCCGCTGCCGCTCGAGTCAGCAGCACTCGATGTCCGCCAGACCCGGAAGGCGGCCTCTGCGAAGCCGCGTCCACCACCGTCAACACTCCTCGAAACTCCGCCCGATTCGGATGCCCCTCCACCTCCGGCATCTCCACTGCCATACTCTCCAACTCAATCGTCATCACGCCCCCGCATCTTCCCGAAAATGTCATCCTGAGCGAAGCAGGCGAGCTCGAAGGCTCGCCTGCGTAGTCAAAGTTTTTTGCGCTCTCCTGACGTGGGTGCCCTACTTTTGGCTGCCTTTGCCAGAAGTGGGGATTTCTGACTTCCTAGCGCCGGGTGACCCACCCTTGCCTTCGCGCCTTTTGCGAAGACAGGATGGGGACTCTGACTTCCTCCGTGACCTCGCTGGTCAAGGCTTTTGAAGCTCCGCCAACTCCGGCAGTCCCCGCATCCTCCTTACCTCATTCACGGTCAACACCCCGTTCTGCAGCAGAATCTGCTGAATCTGCGCCTCCTCCAACGGGTCGGTCGCATCCACATCCGCAAACACAAACTCCAAATCGTTCCATCCCAACTTCTTCCCAATTGCGTCCCGCGTCAGCGCTTCCGCCAGCAGTCGCGCCGTCGGAACAATCGCCTGCCGGAACGCCAGGTCATTCATTTCCTCCGCGGTGGAGCGGTTCACATCCCGCTCCACTCCCAGATAAAACGGAGGAAGGTCGAACGCGGAAGCGACGACTCGCAGCAGGAACTCCTGCCACTGCAGTCGCAAGTCTGCATCGGTGCCTCCACCGAACCTCAGCACCTCCGGTTTGCTCTCGACCGATAAGATGGGCACCTTCCCCGTGCCCTCAATTTCGTCCTGCCACCACCGGATCAGCCGCTCGTGATGTTCCGGCGTCAGATCCTGTAGCCACAGCGCATACTGCACCACGGAATTCGACGCCAGCCGCGACGCATACCGGTGCGCTCCCAAGAATGCATTGATCGTCTCAAACGCCACTTCCAACCGTCCCAAACCAAACGGCGTATGCGTCCGCGGATTCAGCCGGATATAAATCAGCTCATCGTCATTCAACTTGATCTGCGAATCCGGCCCGGCCTGGTCGTTCACCTGCAAATATCTCTGCGAGGTCGGCGATCCATCCCACTCCAGGTTCATCCGGATCGACGCCCCATCCACCGGCCACAAAACCAGTGGCGTCGCCTGTGTGGGGACAACCGCCGGGTGGCCCACTTCTGGCCGGTTTTGCCAGAAGTGGGAATTTTGCCCGGAACCCAGCTCGTCCGACTGCTCCCACCACGGATTCAGCTGCACCTCAATCGCTCCATACCCGCCCACAATAATGTCTTCCAACACCTGCTCCGCCAGCGACCGGAACGAGTCATCCGGATTCGGTGACTGAAAGTTGTCGGTAAGAATTCGTACTCGAGCCGCGCCGTCAGGAATGCTCTCGATCTCGTACCCCTGTCGCGCCTGCACTCTCCACCGCATCCCCGCAATTCGATCCTTGATGCAGTTGATCGCCCGCCGCGCTATCGGCGTCTCCGAAAACCGTCGCAGGTTATACGGCGTCGGCTTCGGCATCGCCTCGGGCAGCGGCCCATAAGAATTAAAGATCGACGGCAACCCTGAAGTCCGCCGCTTCTTCTCAATCGCCATCGGCGACGCCGCCGCCGACACTCCCGCTACCCGGCGCCAGGCGCCGCGCAAACTCTCTGCAATTTTCATAATTGTTTTTTCCCTGCCCGAACTCATGTAGGCGCGGACCCATTCGTCCGCCCCGAGTATCCACCCCCGCGCCTTGCACTTCATAACTCCCGAGGGTGCCCCACCCTACGCGCTTTTCGTAGGGTGGGGATTTTCACTCCTCAGTGTCCCTCTGTCCCCTCTGTGCTTGGCCTTTCATTCCTGCCAACAAAAAAGCTCCGCCAACGCGGAGCCGTCATTTGCGTCACGATGGGTTACATGCCCAAATCCACTCGGACGGCCTCCGCTATCCCCGCCATCTCCCTCATGCGAGCTACCCGAATCTCCTCGTCGTTCATAAACGCGAGCACCATTTTCACTGCGCTGTCGTCCTCATCGTAGTTATCTTCCACAATAGCCGTGAATCGCGGTTCTGCGTTTCTGATGCTCGCCATCTTTGGACGAATTTTAGCCACCCGCAACGGAAACATACGTGTCTCCAGCCCTACGTCAACCAACGACACCGCATGGAACAGCTTGATTTCACTCCCGACGGCATACCCAAAATCAAAAGTGAAATCATCCTTATCGTTCGTATACGGAGATGCGGATACATCTCTCGTCAGCAACTCCCACACTCCCGCTGATCGAAACGCATCAGTCATCCCAGAGTGAATCCACTTTCTTCCCGTCTTCTTGGGAGGCTCTGCCCCTTCCAGCCACTCGCCTGGCTTCGGCATCTCGACCAGCCTCGACGCCAGATCTCTTAATTCCCGCGCCGGATCTTCCGCCAGGCAGTGCCGCACCGGAGAAAGTTGTACCAGGTTGGAATAAGAATCCATCATCTGGAGCAGCAGTCTTTCTCTCTCATCGACATCCAGCAGCCTCTGTTCCAACTCTCGTCCCAGAGCCTCAAGCACCTCGACATCGATATTCGTATCCACCCGTCGAGCTCGACGCCAATCTTTTGTGAAGTGAATACCGGCAAAACCGCGCCCATCTCCGCCAGGTTCAGTCATTACCAGCCCAATATTCACGAACTCTTCCCTCACTATGTTCGGCACATAACGCAGCAAGAAAAATTCGAGTTTTCGTTTCTCGCTCATTCAACAAGTCCGGGTGCCCCACTTCTGCCCTTTTTTGCCAGCGTGGGGATTTTGACTTTCCTCCCAGTCTCAGTGCCTCCGTGGTGAAAACTAATTCTCCCTCCACTCCGGAAACGGCCTCCGCTGCGATATCCGGAAAATCTCAATCAGTCCGCGCACCAGTTCTCGTCGCGTGATCAATTCCCGGACCAACTTTTCCAACGCCTCCCACTCCCCGCCGTACCACTCCGGAGGAATCTGCCCCGCCACGCTCCACACTACATCCTCTTCAATCGTCTCGACCCGCGAAAGCCAGGGCTCAAACGAATCCCACCCGCGCACTCCCTCGTACACTTCATTCCGCGCATACACCCCACGCAGCGGATAATCCGGAAACGTCCACTCTCCTGCATTAAAGCAATATCCCTGGTCGATGAACGACGCCGTATATTTTTTCTCCCGCGACTTTCTCCAGAACGCCGCCTGCCGCCCGTTCGCGTTCCCCGTCCACTTATCCACAACCAGCATTCCCGCGAACGTCTCCAGATTCCGTACCCGGTCCAGCATCTCCATCGGCAGATAATCCATCACCTGCCCTTCCGTCGGATCCACCACATACCGCGATCCAAATTGCAGCCCCGGCTGGCAACGGATCGTGCTATGCGCCAGCTGGATATTCAATTCCGGGGTGTGCTCTACCAGCCATTCATCGACCTCCACCACCTCGGTCATCGGCACCGGCAATCCAACCCGCTCTGCCAGTCGCGTTGCGAGCATCTCGTTCGCCAGCACCCGCAAATGCTGCGGATTATTCCGAAACTTCACCACATAATAATGGCCGTCCGCGCAGCGCATCAGATGCCCCTGCGCCCCGCCCCGCATCCTCCTCCCGTGTTGGACCGCCTCCACCACAATCGTTCAACAATGCTCTTGGGACAGTCGGGTGCCCCATCCTTGTCATCGCGCTTTTGCGAAGACAGGGCGGGGATTTCTGACTCCCCCGCCGACAAAACCCGAAATCATAACTCACTTCACGCGACAGAAGATGTGACGAATGAACATTCCCACAGCCCCATAACCCGGGCCCCATAGCCCGGGTGCCACACCCC
>Ga0307474_10003090_pt1 | contig 12003 bp, 9 predicted proteins | sample atmos_gasesECM1C_2_FD_203312 | JGI IMG/M metagenome (GOLD analysis project Ga0307474, IMG submission 203312) | Hardwood forest soil microbial communities from Morgan-Monroe State Forest, Indiana, United States - atmos_gasesECM1C_05 | ecosystem: Environmental > Terrestrial > Soil > Temperate... | reverse complement strand
TAGCTGGTCGACGCGAGCACCGAACAGGTCGATCCGCTGGCCCCCGGTGATCTTGGTGTAGAGCCCGAAGTCTTGCGCGATCTGGCCGATCAGAATCAGATGCTCCGGCTTGATGTCACCGCCGGGGACTCGCGGCACCACGGAGTAGCTGCCGTTCTTCTGAATGTTGGCCAGGAAGTGGTCGTTGGAATCCTGTAGCGAGGCCTGCTCGCCATCGAGAATGTGGTCGGAGCCGGTGGAGGCGAGGATCGATGCGACCACGGGCTTGCAGATGTCGCAACCCTTTCCGCGGCCGAAGCGTTCCAGCAGGCCCGAGAAGGTCCGGATCTCGGTGGCGGAAATGATTTCGAAAAGTTCGGCCCGCGATTGGCTGAAGTGCTCGCACAGCGCCTTGGACTGTTCCACCCCCTCGGCTTCCAGCAGCTGTTTGAGCAGGGGCACGCACGACCCACACGACGTGCCGGCCGCCGTGCACGACTTGAGCGATGCAACGTCGGTGCACCCGTCGGCGATCGCACACTTCAGGTCGCCCTTGGTGACGTTGTTGCACGAGCAGATCTGGGCCGAATCGGGAAGCGAGCCGACCCCCAAAGCCGAAGCACCGTCGCCGGACTGCGCCGGCGCGATCAGCGCGAGCGGATCCCCGGGCAGCTCGCTGCCGACCATCGGCCGCAACACCCCGTACGACGACGCATCCCCCACCAGCACCCCTCCGAGAAGGGTCTTGGCGTCATCGGAGAGCACCAGCTTGGCGTATGTCCGCTTCACCGCGTCATTGATGGCGACCTCGAGACAGTTCTCGGTAGTCCCCATCGCGTCACCGAAGCTGGCGACGTCGACACCCAGCAGTTTGAGCTTTGTCGACATGTCCGCGTCGGGAAACTCCGCGGCCCCGTCCAGCAGCCGGTCCACCACAACCTCCGCGGAGGTGTAACCGGGCCCGACCAGGCCGTAGCAGCGTCCCTCGATCGCGGCGACCTCACCGACGGCGTAGATGTCGGGATCGCTTGTTCGGCAGGACAAATCGGTGAGCACGCCGCCCCGCTCGGCGATCGTCAAGCCGGCGGCCCTGGCCAACTCGTCTCGCGGCCGGATACCGGCCGCGAAAATCACCACGCCGGCATCGATGACGTGGCCGTCGGTCAAGCGCACCCGCACCGATGACGAGCCGTCCGAATGCTCAATGCTTTCGATCGACTCGGTACCCGTCCCGGCGTGCACCGCGATCCCGAGCTCGGTGATCATCCTGGCGAGCAGCGCGCCGCCGGCCTCATCGATCTGTTGAGCCATCAATCGCGGCATCATCTCGATGACGTGCGTCTGTAACCCGAACTGGCGCAGCGCATTAGCGGCTTCGAGTCCCAGCAGACCACCACCGATCACAACGCCGGACGCGTTGTGACTCCCATCACGCACTCGCTCGGCGCTGGCGCGGATGGCGTCGAGGTCGTCAAGCGTGCGGTAAACGTGGCACGCCGCCAGGTCATAGCCCGGCACCGGCGGAACGAAAGCGTAGGACCCGGTGGCCAGCACCAGGGCGTCGTAGCTGTGCCGTTGGCCGTCCGCGGTGACCACCGACTTTGCCGCGCGGTCGATTTCGGTGACGCGCGTGTTCAGCGACAGCCGCACCCGCTCGTCGCCGGGGTACTCGTTACCGGGCAATGCCAGCAGGCCACGGTCCCAGCTTTCGGTGTAAGAGGTCAGGCCAACCCGGTCATAGGCCGCATCGGCCTCCTCGGCCAAAACCGTGACCCGCCAAGACCCGTCGGCGTCACGGGCCCGGAGCGCCTCGACGAAGCGATGGCCCACCATGCCATGCCCGACCACGATGATGTGACGGGCGGCACAGGGCGCAGGGGGGTATCCGGCGGAGGCCATGCCAAGAGAGTAGAAGCGAGAAATTAACTGGAAATCGCGCAATGTGACGCTCGTATGAAGGCGCCCTCACACCTCACGCCGGCTGTTGTGAAGGTGTTCTCTCATGGTGAACATCCTGGTGGAACTTTAGCGTGGTCGACTCATGTTTCTACTGGTAGCCGGCCGGCAAGGCGCCGGTCACAGCAAAATCACAACTAAGCTCAAGGAGACAGACATGAGTAACCTCGCATTGTGGTCGCGACCGGCCTGGGACACCGACCGGTGGCTGCGCGACTTTTTCGGCCCCGCCGCGACGGCGGACTGGTTCAAGCCGGTAGCCAGCGCTTTTAGGCCTGCCGCGGAGATCGTCAGGGATGGCGACGACGCGGTGGTGCGCCTGGAACTGCCCGGTGTTGACGTAGATAAGGACGTCAACGTCGAGGTGGACAAGGGCCGCCTGGTTATCCATGGCGAACACCGCGACGAGCACTCCGAGGAGGAGAACGGCCGCACGCTGCGTGAGATTCGTTACGGTTCGTTCCGCCGGTCGTTCCAGCTTCCCGCCCACGTCACCAGCGAGGCCGTCGCGGCTTCGTACGACGCGGGCGTGCTGACGGTCCGGGTCACCGGCGCGTACGCCGGAGACCAGGCGCAGCGGATCGCCATCACGAAGTAAATTCGGAGCAACTCCGATCGAATCCGGCGGGGCCGCAACGGCTCCGCCGGATTCACCGCATCTGCAGACGCAGATCAGAACGCCCGATCGGCGGCAATTCCGGTGACTCGCAACAGATTTCCCGATGTTGGCGATCTCGTCGCGCGCCCACCTCAGCGTCCGCGATCCGGTCAGCCCCAGCGGGCCAGCAACTCCTGTGCCCGGCCGGCCAATGCGGCCTGCAGGAACGGGCCGAAGCTGATCCGGCCGACACCCAGCGGCCCGAATGACGCCGGGTCATCCTGATCGGGCAGCGCGATCGCATTGATCGGCAGCGGCAACTCAGTGGCCAAGCGCCGCAGCGTCTCCGGATCGTGGCGGCCCACCGGGTAGAGCACATCAGCACCCGCGGCGGCGGCCTCGGTCAGGCGCGCCACCGCCCTTTCGATGCGGTCGGAATCGTCGCCGTCCTTGCGTAGGAAGAGATCGGTGCGGGCGTTGATCACCACGTGTACCCCGGCCGCATCGGCGGCCGACCGCAGCGCACCCACCAGTTCGGCATGTTCGCCGGCGGACCGCAGGCGCTTGCCCTCGGAGTGCACGGTGTCTTCGATATTCAGTCCGACGGCGCCAACGCTCAGCAGGCCCTCGATCAGGCGCCGGGCCGGCTGGCCGTAGCCGGACTCGATGTCCACCGACACCGGGACATCGACAGCGGCGGTGATTTGGGCGACCCGGGTCAGCACGTCGTCGAACGCCATGCCCTCGCCGTCCGGTTTGCCGATCGAATCGGCCATCGGATGACTGCCTACGGTGAGAGCGGCGAACCCGGCGTCCGTGGCGAGGCGCGCAGACCAGGCATCCCACACGGTCGGAAGGATCACCGGGTTGCCCGGCTGATGGGAGTCGAGCAGCGCCATCGCGTGCTGCGCCAGCGTGGTCTGACCTGCCATGGGTGTTTGCTCCCTGCGCCGCCCGGGTGACCTGTGTCACGTGAGGTCCGTGCGGTGGATAGTATCGGTAGCGTACTGTGATCCGTAACTCCGTCTGCCCTAGGAGATCCGTTGTCCACCACTACTGAACTCGCCGAACTGCACGATCTCATCGGCGGCTTGCGGCGGTGCGCGAGGTCGTTGAAGGCGCGATACGGCGACAGCCCGGCCATGCGGCGCATCGTCATCGACGCCGACCGGATCCTCAGCGACGTCGAATTGCTTGAGACCGACGTGTCCGAATTGGACCTGGCTCGAGCCACTGTGCAGCAGTCTGGCGAGAAGATCGCCATTCCCGACACCCAATACGACAGCGATTTCTGGCGCGATGTCGACGACGAGGGTGTCGGGGGTCACAAGGGGGCCTGACAACCCAAGCCCCCCGAAAAAGGGAGGGCTCTCTCTGTGTACCCTTCGACCAGATAGCCCGTTCGAAGAGGAACACTAGATGAGCGCACCCACGGCGAACCGTCCTGCGTCCGGCGTTTTCTCACCTTCCCGCGCGCGAATACCCGAACGGACACTGCGCACCGACCGGTGGTGGCTGCAGCCGCTGCTGACCAACAGCGGTCTCTTGGCGTTTATCCTCTACGCCACCACCCGGGCCTTCTGGGGTAGCGCCTACTGGGTGGACAAATACCACTATCTGACGCCGTTCTACTCACCGTGCGTCAGCTCATCGTGCGCGCCGGGTGCCAGCCACCTGGGCGTCTGGTTCGGCCAGTTCCCGTGGTGGATTCCGTTGGGAATGTTGGTATTACCGTTCCTGCTCGGGTTCCGGATCACCTGCTACTACTACCGCAAGGCCTACTACCGCTCGGTGTGGCAGTCACCGACCGGCTGCGCGGTGCCCGAACCGCGCGCCCACTACACCGGAGAGACCCGGCTTCCGCTGATCATCCAGAACAGCCATCGGTACTTCTTCTACGTCGCGCTGGTGGTCTCGCTGATCAACACTTACGACGCGATAATGGCGTTCCATTCACCGTCGGGTTTCGGGTTCGGTTTGGGCAACGTCATTTTGGTGGTCAATGTGCTCCTGCTGTGGTGCTACACCGTGTCGTGCCATTCGTGCCGTCACGTCACCGGCGGTCGGCTCAAGCATTTCTCCAAACACCCAGTGCGGTATTGGATCTGGACACAGGTCAGCAAGTTGAATACCCGCCACATGCAATTCGCGTGGATCACGTTGGGGACCTTGGCGCTCACCGACTTCTACATCATGCTGGTGGCCAGCGGCACCATCACCGACTTCAGATTCATTGGCTGATAAGCCATTTCAGGATTACCAGAAAAAGGCTGAGCGAGGTTTCATGGTTGAGGTCGAACGGCACTCCTACGACGTGGTCGTGATCGGTGCCGGCGGCGCCGGGTTGCGCGCGGTGATCGAAGCGCGCGAGCGCGGCCTCAAGGTCGCGGTGGTGTGCAAATCCCTGTTCGGCAAAGCCCACACGGTGATGGCCGAGGGCGGTTGCGCGGCCTCGATGGGCAACACCAACCCGAAAGACAATTGGAAGACCCACTTCGGCGACACGATGCGTGGTGGAAAGTTCCTGAACAACTGGCGCATGGCCGAACTGCACGCCAAGGAAGCGCCGGACCGGGTCTGGGAACTGGAGACCTACGGCGCGCTGTTCGACCGCACCAAAGACGGCAAGATCAGCCAGCGCAACTTCGGCGGGCACACCTATCCGCGGCTGGCGCACGTCGGCGACCGCACCGGCCTGGAGTTGATCCGCACCATGCAGCAGAAGATCGTGTCGCTGCAGCAGGAGGACCACGCCGAGCTCGGTGACTACGAAGCGCGGATCAAGGTGTTCGCCGAATGCACGATCACCGAGCTGCTCAAGGACGGGGACGCGATCGCCGGGGCGTTCGGTTACTGGCGCGAAAGCGGGCGGTTCATTGTCTTCGAGGCCCCCGCGGTGGTGCTGGCCACCGGCGGGATCGGCAAGTCGTTCAAGGTGACGTCGAATTCCTGGGAGTACACCGGCGACGGGCACGCTTTGGCGCTGCGGGCGGGCGCGTCGCTGATCAACATGGAGTTCGTCCAATTCCACCCGACGGGCATGGTGTGGCCGCCGAGCGTGAAAGGGATCCTGGTCACCGAAGGTGTTCGCGGCGACGGCGGAGTGCTGAAGAACTCCGACGACAAGCGATTCATGTTCGACTACATCCCGCCGGTGTTCAAAGGCCAGTACGCCGAAACGGAGCAAGAGGCCGACCAATGGCTGAAGGACAACGACTCGGCGCGTCGCACCCCGGACCTGCTGCCCCGCGACGAGGTCGCTCGCGCGATCAACTCGGAGGTCAAGGCGGGCCGCGGCACCCCACACGGCGGGGTCTACCTCGACATCGCGTCGCGTTTGACGGCTGCGGAGATCAATCGACGCCTGCCGTCGATGTACCACCAGTTCATGGAGCTGGCCGGGGTCGACATCACCAAGGAGCCGATGGAAGTGGGGCCCACTTGCCACTACGTGATGGGTGGGGTCGAGGTAGACGCCGACACCGGCGCGGCCACGGTCCCCGGGCTTTTCGCCGCCGGCGAGTGCTCCGGCGGCATGCACGGCTCCAATCGGCTGGGCGGCAACTCGTTGTCGGACCTGCTGGTCTTCGGCCGCCGCGCCGGTCTGGGGGCCGCCGACTACGCGCGGGCGCTCAGCAGCCGGCCGGCCGTCTCCGACGAGGCCATCGACACCGCGGCGAAAAGGGCCCTGGCGCCCTTCGAGGGACCGACGAACGGCGCCACGGCCGAGAATCCCTACACGCTGCAGTTGGATCTGCAGCAGTCGATGAACGACCTCGTGGGCATCATCCGCAAAGCGGACGAAATCTCCCAGGCCCTCGACCGGCTCGACAAGCTTCGTGAGCGGTTCGAGAAGATTCAGGTGGAGGGGCATCGCCAGTACAACCCCGGCTGGAATCTGGCCATCGACCTGCGCAACATGCTGCTGGTCAGCGAGTGCGTGGCCAAGGCCGCGCTGGAGCGCACCGAGAGCCGTGGCGGGCATACCCGCGACGATCACCCGTCGATGGACGCCTCCTGGCGCAAGGTGTTGCTGGTATGCCGCGCGGCCGGCGGCGATGCGGTGATTCCCGACATCGAGATCACTCGTAAAGCCCAGGTGCCGATGCGGTCCGATCTGCTCGAGCTCTTCGAGGTTTCTGAGCTGGAGAAGTACTTCACCGACGACGAACTGGCCGAGCACCCAGGACGGAGAGGCGAATGACCTACAACGCGAGCATGCGGGTGTGGCGCGGCGACCAAGCGGGCGGCGGGCTGCAGGACTTCACGGTCGAGGTCAACGAGGGCGAGGTGGTGCTCGACATCATCCATCGCCTGCAGCAGACCCAGACGCCCGACCTCGCCGTGCGGTGGAACTGCAAGGCGGGCAAGTGTGGATCCTGCTCGGCCGAGGTCAACGGGAAGCCGCGGCTGATGTGCATGACCCGGATGTCCACCTTCGCCGAGGACGAGGTCGTCACGGTCACACCGCTGCGGACGTTCCCGGTGATTCGCGATCTGGTCACCGACGTCTCGTTCAACTACGAAAAGGCCCGCGAGATACCGTCTTTCGCACCACCCAAGGACCTGCAGCCCGGGGAGTACCGGATGGCGCAGGTCGACGTCCAGCGCTCGCAGGAGTTCCGCAAGTGCATCGAGTGCTTCCTGTGCCAAAACGTCTGCCACGTGGTCCGCGACCACGAGGAAAACAAGAAGGCGTTCGCCGGGCCGCGCTACCTGATGCGCATCGCCGAGCTGGAAATGCACCCGCTGGACACGCGGGACCGGCGCAACGACGCGCAGGAAGAGCACGGCCTGGGCTACTGCAACATCACCAAGTGCTGCACCGAGGTATGCCCGGAAAACATCAAGATCACCGACAACGCGCTGATCCCGATGAAAGAGCGGGTCGCCGACCGCAAATACGATCCCGTGGTGTGGTTGGGTAACAAGCTGTTTCGCCGCTGAGCCATCGCCGCGACCAGAACACCAACGGCAGCAACGACATTCGAACCGCGATCCGAAATTCTCCGTCCGCGCCGAACTTGCGCACTGGGGCGGGTTCAGGCGTCGAGGCGCCGGAACACGCTGCGGTGGAACACGATGGGCGCCACCTCGGCATCCACCGTCACCTCGTTGACCCGCAGCACCACGATGGTGTGATCCCCGGCCGGGATCGTCTGCTCGATCGCGCTCTCCAGCCACAGGCCGGTGCCCTTGATGAAGACCGCGCCGGTGGTGCTGGACACCGTCTCCAAACCGGCGAACCGGTCGCCGGTCTTGGCGGCCAGGGTGCGCGCGGCCTCGTCATGGGCCTCACCGAGGACGCTGATGCCCAGCATCGGCAGGTCCTTGAGCTTGGGCCACGTCGTCGACGTGTTCTGCACACAGAACGACACGAGCGGCGGCTCCAGCGAGACCGGGACAAAAGTACTGGCCGCCAGGCCTTCCCGGGTTCCGTTGACCTCGGCGGCGATGGCCACCACACCCGACGGGAAATGGCCGAAGGCCTCACGAAGTGAGGAGGGTGTCAGCTTCTTGGTTGAGTTCACCGGACTTCATTCGCCCCTTGAGCCGAACACGGATTTCTCCTACCCGACCCTACTGGACGAGTATCCGTGCGCGTCAGCCACATCCGGGTGCGCCCGCAACCTGCTCTTCCACGCGTTGCGACCGTAGACGGAGAAGATCGGGTCTGACGGGTTTTCCGCCGCGGTCCAGGACTTGTCGGCGCGTGCCGCGAGTTCGTCAGGTAACGACAGCACCGGTATCCGCGCGTCCAGCCGCGGATTGAAGAAGAACGGCACCGAAATTCGCTCGCCCGACCCGTGCAGGTTCACCCGGTGCTCGGTGGCCCGCAGGTATCCGCCCGTTGCGACCTCGAGCAGCTCGCCGATGTTGACGATGAACGCGCCCTTGCGCGCCGGCACGTCGATCCAGCCGTCGTCCCGGTGGGTTCCTTTGCCTCGCCGTACCTGCAAGCCCGGGCTGCCCGGCTCGGCCAGCAGCAGCGTCAGCACTCCGGCGTCTCGATGCGCACCCACGCCCTGCGTGCTGGCCGCGCGGACCGGATAACGGATGATCTTGATCAGCGTGGCGGGCGTTTCGGCGAAGGCCGAGTCGAACACGTCGGGCCGGCTGCCCAGCGAGGCTGCCCAATGCCGGAGCAACGTGCGCGCTACCGAGGACAATGCGGCATCCCACGCATCGACGATCCCCGGCAAGTCCGGCAGCCCGGCGGGCCACTGGTTTGGGCCCTGCAACCACAGGTAGTCGGGCTTACCGGGCCCGCCGATCGACGCACGTTCCGGTCCGATGTCGATCTGCTCGCGCCAATCCACCTCGCCCAGGGTCAGCTCGCCGCCCAACCGGGTATAGCCGCGGAAATGCGGACTGCGGACCATCGCGACAGCGTCCTTGTCGGCTTGCGGCAGCTCGAAGAGCTTGCGTGCCGCGTCGAGCACGCGGCTCACGAGCGCGTCGGGCACGTCATGGCCGATCAGATAGAAGAACCCCACCTCATGCGCCGCCTCGCGGAGGCTGCCGCGGAGTTGGCCGGAACTGGCCCGCAAGTCCACCACCGGCAACGCCGTGACGCTGCCCACACCGCTCATCCGTCCACCATCACCGCAGGTAGACGGGCCGCTAACGCCACGGGCGAAGCCTTCCCAACCAGTTGGTTAATTAGACTATGAAATGTAGCTCACACACACTTGCATCGGGCCGTCCAACGGATATATTTTAGCTGTGTTACTGGTGGGTAACTTAGCCCGAGTACCCAACCACACGTGGCATTCTCAACGAGGAGGAGAGTAGTGAGCCACTACAAGAGCAACGTCCGCGACCAGGTATTCAATCTGTTCGAAGTGTTGGGCGTTGACAAGGCATTAGGCCAAGGCGAGTACAGCGACTTAGACGTCGACACCGTCCGAGAGATGTTGAACGAGGTCAGCCGACTGGCCGAGGGGCCGGTCGCGGAGTCGTTCGTCGAGGGCGACCGCAACCCGCCGGTGTTCGACCCGCAGACCCACTCGGTGACGCTGCCGGAATCCTTCAAGAAGTCGGTCCGGGCCGTTCAGGAAGCCGGTTGGGACAAGGCCGGCATTGACGAGGCCCTCGGCGGCATGCCGATGCCCAAGTCACTGGTGTGGGCGCTGCACGAGCACGTGCTGGGTGCCAACCCCGCGGTGTGGATGTACGGCGGCGGGGCCGGATTCGCCGACATCTTCTACCACCTCGGAACCGACGAGCAGAAGAAGTGGGCCGTGCTGGCCGCCGAGCGCGGGTGGGGTTCGACCATGGTGCTCACCGAGCCGGACGCCGGCTCGGATGTCGGCGCGGGCCGCACCAAGGCGGTCCAGCAGGACGACGGCTCCTGGCACATCGACGGGGTGAAGAGGTTCATCACCTCCGGTGACTCCGGCGACTTGTTCGAGAACATCTTCCACCTGGTGCTGGCCCGCCCCGAGGGCGCCGGTCCCGGCACCAAGGGGCTTTCCCTGTTCTTCGTGCCCAAGTTCCTTTTCGACTTGGAGACCGGCGAACTGGGCGAGCGTAACGGCGTGTTCGTCACCAACGTCGAGCACAAAATGGGCCTGAAGGTCTCGGCGACCTGTGAGCTGTCGTTCGGCCAGCACGGCGTGCCCGCCAAGGGCTGGCTGGTCGGCGAGGTGCACAACGGCATCGCGCAGATGTTCGACGTCATCGAGCAGGCCCGGATGATGGTCGGCACCAAGGCGATCGCCACCCTGTCGACCGGCTACCTGAACGCGCTGGAATACGCCAAGTCGCGGGTGCAGGGCGCCGACATGACGCAGATGACGGACAAAACCGCACCACGGGTGACCATCACGCATCACCCCGACGTGCGCCGGTCGCTGATGACCCAGAAGGCCTACGCCGAGGGTCTGCGCGCGCTGTACCTCTACACCGCGACCTTCCAGGACGCGGCGGTCGCCGAGGCGCTGCACGGCGTGGACGCCAACCTGGCCGTCAGGATCAACGACCTGATGCTGCCGCTGGTCAAGGGTGTGGGCTCCGAGCAGGCCTACGCCAAGCTGACCGAGAGCCTGCAGACGTTCGGTGGGTCCGGCTTCCTGCAGGACTACCCGATCGAGCAGTACATCCGGGACGCCAAGATCGACTCGCTCTACGAGGGCACCACCGCTATCCAGGCGCAGGACTTCTTCTTCCGCAAGATCGTCCGCGACAAGGGTGTGGCGCTGGCCCACGTCTCGGGTGAGATCCAGCAGTTCGTCGACAGCGAGTCCGGCAACGGCCGGCTGAAGACCGAGCGTGAGCTGCTGGGCAAGGCCCTGGCCGACGTGCAGGCCATGGCGGCCACCCTCACCGGTTACCTGATGGCCGCCCAGGAGGACGTCACCAGCCTGTACAAGGTGGGCCTGGGTTCCGTGCGCTTCCTGATGAGCGTCGGTGACCTGGTCATCGGCTGGTTGCTGCAGCGCCAGGCCGCCGCGGCGGTGCAGGCGCTCGACGCCGGCGCCAGCGGTGCTGAGCGGTCCTTCTACGAGGGCAAAATCGCGGTGGCGGCGTTCTTCGCGAAGAACTTCCTGCCGCTGTTGACCAGCACCCGCGAGGTGATCGAGGCGCTGGACAACGACATCATGGAGCTCGACGAGGTCGCTTTCTAGGCCGCCTGCTCACGGCTCAAGCAAGGTCCCCCGCCCGCGCAGCGAAGCGGGGGACCTTGTGTTTGCGCACACCAAAAGACCGAAAAAGACCGCCGCTGGATCCCCTCACTCCAGCGGCGGTCTATTTCGTACGCCCGTCTTGCGTCGATGACCGGCGGTCGACTATGGGATACCCCGTGTTGCCGTCGGGGTCGGGGGGTCAGACCACAACACGGGGCTATCCGGCAGTTCGAATACCCAAGCGGCGGCGTTACTAACCGGCTGCGACGAAATTCATCGCGCTGCGGGCCGACGTCGGGCCGGTGGCGGGCCGGTCAGGCCTCCAAAATCGCGGCCACGCCCTGGCCGCCGGCGGCGCAGATCGAAATCAGCGCCCTGACGGTCCCGCCGCCGTCCGCCTTCTTCTCGGCGAGCTGCTTGGCCGCCTGAGCGAGAATGCGCCCACCCGTTGCCGCGAACGGGTGACCTGCGGCCAATGACGAGCCGTTGACGTTGAGCTTGGAGCGATCGACCGACCCAAGGGCGGCGTCGAGACCCAACCTCTCCTTGCAGTACTCCTCGGACTCCCACGCCTTCAGATGCGTCAGCACCACCGAGGCGAACGCCTCGTGGATTTCGTAGAAGTCGAAATCCTGCAGGCTCAGCCCGTTGCGGGCCAGCAGCCGGGGCACCGCATAAGTCGGCGCCATCAGCAGGCCGTCACGTCCGTTGACGTAGTCGACCGCGGCGGTCTCGGCGTCCACCAAGTAGGCCAGCGGAGCCAACGAATGTTCGTCTGCCCACTGTTCGCTGGCCAGCAAGGCGACCGAGGCACCGTCGGTCAGCGGAGTCGAATTGCCC
>Ga0307474_10003089_pt1 | contig 12004 bp, 11 predicted proteins | sample atmos_gasesECM1C_2_FD_203312 | JGI IMG/M metagenome (GOLD analysis project Ga0307474, IMG submission 203312) | Hardwood forest soil microbial communities from Morgan-Monroe State Forest, Indiana, United States - atmos_gasesECM1C_05 | ecosystem: Environmental > Terrestrial > Soil > Temperate... | reverse complement strand
GCGTTACGCGATCGCGGCCATCGTGATCGCGGTGGTGGTGCTGGGCGGCGCGATTGCGGCGTATCGCAGCACGCACGCGCATGCGAAAACGCATCTGGCCAGCGCGGCGGAACCGGCGATGATCGCCGTGCTGCCTTTCAAGAATCTGACCGGCGACGCGACTCAGGATTATTTCAGCGACGGGATGACCGAAGAGATGATCGCGCAGTTGGGGCACGAAAACCCCCAACGGCTGGGCGTGATCGCGCGGACGTCGGTGATGCACTACCAGAACAGCACGGAGCCGCTGGAGCAAATCGCGCGGGAGCTGGGAGTGCAATATGTGCTGGAAGGCAGCGTGCGGCGCGACGCCGATAAAGTGCGGATCACGGCGCAATTGATCCGAGTATCGGATCAGACCCATATTTTGTCGCGGGAGTACGACCGCGAACTGCACAGCGTGCTGGCGGTGCAAGGCGAAATTGCGCAAGAAATTTCAGACGAGATTCGCACCATACTCGGCGACCCCACGGCGGGAGCGGGCCGGCTGGCGGCAACGACCGGCGCGGCGGCGACCGACCCGAAATCGTTCGAGGCCTACGACGACTACTTGAAGGGCCGCTATTTTTGGAACAAACGAACGCCTGATGGATTTCGGGAAGCGGCGAGACAATTCCAGCAATCGATTGCCAAGGATCCCGGTTACGCGCGCGCTTATGCCGGACTGGCCGATACCTACGCGTTGATGGCGGAATACTATCTGGGTCCGCCGGACGAATTGATTCCGAAAGCGCGCGCGGCAACTTTGAAAGCCTTGAGCCTGGACGAGCAGTCGGCCGAGGCCCACGCCTCACTGGCGCTGATCGCGCAGAATTACGACTGGGACTGGCAAACCGCGGAAAAGGAATTCCGCCGGGCCATCGAATTGGACCCGAACTACGCAACCGGACACCACTGGTATGCGGAGCACCTGGCATTTCAGGGTCGCTTTGCCGAAGCTTTTGCCGAAATGCAGCGCGCCCTGCAGCTCGATCCGTTGTCGTTGATCATGAAGACCGACCGGGCAGTGTTTTTGTATTACGCCCGGCAGTACGACCGCTCCATCGCGCAGTTCCGCGAAGTGCTGGAAATGGATCCGGATTTCGTGCGCGCCCACATGATTGTGTTTCCCGTTCTGCAAAGCGGACGGTCCGACGAGGCGTTGGCTGAACTCGAAGACTGGAAAAAGAGCCGGTACGGCTTTTGGGGCTCGTTGCTGGAAGCGCAAGTGTTCGGCAGCACCAATCGCACCGCGCAGGCGAAGCGCGCTCTGGAGGATTTGGAACAAGCGGCGCAAAGGGAGCGGGTCGATCCGCTGGTGCTAGCGGACGGTTACCTGGCGCTGAAGGACTACGACCGGACGGTGGAGTATCTGAATCAAGCGGTAGCGAAACATTCGCCCGGATTGCCATCGCTGAAAGTGGATCCGATTTACGATCCGCTGCGGAGTGATCCGCGGTTTCAGGCGATTTTGCAGCGGATTGGGTTGGGGGGGTAAGTGAACTGCGGTTGCCAGACCGCGCTCGACATCGTCGCTGCGCTACTCAGGATGACGGCAACGGCAAAAGCGTCGCACAACTCCAAGCCGAGGCTACGCTGACATCGAAGAGAGGTCCCTCGTCGGCGCAAAGTGCGCGCCTCTGTCGGGATGACAACGTGAACCGAAACGGAGTTGGGCGAGCGTACGTCGTTGCGAGTCGGGCGCGGAGCATGGGTGAGATCCTTCGCTGCGCTCAGGATGACGGCAACGGCAGACGATGACGGTGATGGTGCGGGCGACGCGCTGAGATTTACGCCAGGTGGGAAAGGCCTTCGCGGTAGTACTGTTTCCAGTCTTCGGGGAGGGCGGGGATTTTCATCATTTTTTGGATTACGGCGACGTCCTCCTCGTTGAGGGTTTTCGCGGTGAAGATGCGATTGAAATCGGCGATGGAGATGCCGTTGGGGTCGCGGGAAAGGAGTTTGATTTCGTCGCCGGCAGCGACTTCTCCGGGCTGAGTCACGGAGACGTAGAAACCGCTGCGGCCGCTGTTCAGGAATCGTTTGACCATCAAGTCGTCGTCGAAGCGCACGTTGAGTTTGTAGCAGGGCTGGCGCGGCTGAGTCACGGTTACTTCCGCGGTTCCCACCGAATATTTGTCGCCGATGTAGACTTCGGACTCGAGCATTCCTTCAGTGGTGAAATTTTCGCCGAAAACGGCGATGGGCAGTTCGCGGCCGGGCAGCGTTTTTTTCCAATACTCGTAATGTTCGTGCGGGTAACAGTAGACGGCTTTGTACGGGCCGCCGTGAACGGTGAGGTCCGCCTGGCGGTCGCCATCGAGATTCAGGCGGCGGAGAGTGACCCGGCCTTCGACCGGCTGCTTGAAGATGCCGGTGATGATGGAGCCGCCGTGGACCGGGACTTCCCGGGGGACGCCGACGTTGAGGGAGTGGATTTTCATTGGCGTGTAGTGCCGACCATTTTAGCGGAAGTATTTGCGCTGGGTGCGGCCGTTTCTATTGGATGCGCGTGTCGGAGAAACGACTGCGTCGTGTGTCACGCTGGCGAGATTTCTGGCGTGGGCCGATTATTTTGTAACCGGCGGCCAGAGGCGCGCGAGGTGGGAGGCGGAGAGTTCGATTTCGGCGGCGTCTTCGGGGCCAGCGATGGCGATGGCGTCGCCTTGCACGTCGATGCGGGAGATGGTTTTCCATTCCGGCGGAATTTGTGTGACGAAGATGGCGTAGCTGGCCGTGACGTGGCCGCGGGCCGGGACGCGGCCGACGGTTGGCGTGCCGAAGAGCGAGCCGGCTTGGATCGCGTGCTGCAGGCCGAGAGGCAACGGCGTGTTGCCGAATTCGAGGCCGCGGGCTTGCGCGGTGCCGTGCCACGGGGCGCCCGCGCGAGCGCAATTCTCTTCCCAGATGGCGGCCCAGGGAAAATCGGCGCGGCGGAAAATATATCCGGCGACGAGGCCGAGTTTCCAGTTGAGGACGGCAATGTAGGTGAAAGGCGAATCGGTTGCGGCGCCGCAACCGCCGCCGAGCAGAGTGGTCGCCACAAATCCGCGGCCTTTACGCGTGAACGGCTGCGAAATATCGTGCGTGCCGCCGTCGTACGCAGGGGCGTGGGGCCAGGTGAATCCGCGATCGGTGAGGAGGGCGCATCGACCGTCGTAATCGTCAGGCGAAGTTTTGGATTGGGTTCCGGGAATGGCGACGACGCTTTCGTTTTCTTTTAGAAAGGGCGGGCCGAAAGTGGCGTGCTGCATCCACTGAAAATAGCGGTCGCGATTATTTTGGTTGGTGATGGTTTCGGTGACGTAAGCGACGGATTCGTTGTCGAGCAGCGCGATGTCGCGTTGGACGGTGAGTCCGGCGCTAGGCGCGCGGACTTTCATACTGAGTTTGGCCTGGCCGTCGTGCACGGATTTCCTGGTGAGAGTCCAGCGGCGTGTGCCGGGTTCGCCGTGCAGCGGGAGGCCCAGAACTTCTTCCTCGGGCGAGGGCGCGCCGAAATAATCGAGAACCAGCGCGTGGCCGGTGTAGCCGGAAAGCATGTGCCCCACCATACCGCCGCCATATTTGGCGCCGTGTTTTTTTTCGGAGTAGCGCTGCGGCTCGATGGTGGGCCAGGGCGATTCCCAAACGAGGTTCAGGTTGGCGCCGCGGCCGGTGCGTGCCGCGAAGCGGGCGAGCAGGCCTCCGCCGGAAAGCCAGTGCATCTCGATCGCTCGGTTGGCGAGGCGCCAACCGGAGCGGCCGCGGAGCCGGATCGCCGTGCAGCTTAGTTCATTCTTTTTGGTGGATGGCATTTTGAAAGCCGCGCATGGATTCGCGTGTGCGCGCATTGTACATCGTAAATTTCATGGTGGCTTCTGCGGGTTCCTACCTACGTCCTCGGCAGTGTGCCTTTGCGGAAGGGTTCGGCGACGAGTTGCCATTCGTCTTCGTAAACTACGTAGCCGGGGCGGTCGGTTATGATTTTTTTCACGTAAATGCCGTTTTGTTCGAGTATTCGAACCATTTCCCAGATGCGCGCGATATGCTCGGTGGCATCGGTCTTGAACCAGCAGATGCCAAGCCGAAGTTTGTCGCGCCCGAAGGAAGTTGGCCGGTTCAGATTCTTGCCGAACCAGTTCTGTATCTCGCCAAGTTCGTCGGCGTCGGCGCCCCCGATGTTTCGCCACTCAACAGCTAACGCTGCGGCTTGAAAGATTCCCCGGCCGACGTTGCTGTCTTTGTCTTTCAGATCGACCATGAAGCGAATGTATTCGTGTTTTTCCAGCGGATTGTGGCGCTCGAGAATGAAGCGTTCATCTTCGGTCTCGACAAAAGCGAGTTGTCCAGGAATGCACGACAAGACAGTCCCCATTCCGTATCCGACAATTTCTTTCAGAGCTTCGACAAGTGGAAGTTCCTGCTGGTCGAGTGCAGGATTTTCTGAAATGACGAAGACGACGCTGGGCGACCGCCGTTTCTGCAACTCGAGAGCGATATTCGCAGCGTGGAGCTTGTTGCTGGGTAGGGGCGCTCGGTATTGGGGATCGAAATCTGTAAAGTGCGCGAGCTTGCTCGTGAATTTATGGCGCAGGCGCGGGTTGGATAGGATCTCCCGGTAACGCTCCCGCTTATTGCGCTTTACGAATGCGCTGATGAGTGAAGCTTCGTGTTGCACGGACGCATTGTAATGCAAAGACGCGGGGAAATTTGTGTCGATGCGCACCGAAAAGTCGCCCGGCCAAAGCGTCGGGCGACTTTTGGTGTAGAGGCTCGCGTGGCGGAGGCTAGTTGTCGAAAACCTTCTCGATCTGGCCGGCCTTCTTTTGAACCTTTCCGGCGACCTTCTCGTCGGTTCCCTCGTCTTGCAGGCGAGGATTGTTGGTGGTCTTGCCGACTTGCTCTTTCACTTTGCCTTTTACTTCGTGCAACGTTCCTTCGGCTTGGTCTTTGGTGCTGTTCTTCATGGGAGCCTCCAAAAATAGCGAATGTAAATCTTGGTTATTTTGCGCCGCCGATGCGCGTTGGCTCCATACCAAGGTTGCCCGAAGACGGGGTGAGAAAATACTTAGAGGGTCCGGAGAATTTGCCCCAAGGAACGGTAATGAAGTGTTACTGCGTTAGCTTGGGTCCGGGCGTGGGCGGATGCGGGCGATTCCTGTGATTAGGAGCGCCATTGTGGCTGACGCGACCCAGAGGAACAGGTGCGGTGCGTATTTATATGAAGCGAATACCATCAGCAAGCTAAACGTCCAGAGAGCGAGGAGAGCGAAGCCTATGACCATCGCACTTTTGTGCGCTGGATAACTGATTTTGTAACCCGCCCACCAAAGAGCGCCGCCAATGGGGAAAATGAACGAAGCCGTTATTCCGCCTCCGAATTCCGACATAAATAACGCTCCGTTACCGAACCACCAGGCAATCACGAAAAGAAATATGGCCAGCGAGGCTTGGAGTTTCGGATTTTGCAGGATCGCCGGGACCGGCACGGTTTCTCCTTCGTCTATCGAGTATCCGGTGTATTCCGCCGCTGAACCTAAAGTCAATCCAGACGCGATGTCCTAAGTATTAAGCTGAATAAAGAGAAACATTGCGCCACAAACCTGGAGAGCGAAATCCCATCGTGACTTCTGTCGATGCGGCGAGGAATTTCCCACCCTTCCCCGGGGCGGGAAGGATGGGGGTACCCGGAAAACCGACGGCTTCGAGCGTGTTATGGCGAAATAATAACGAAGATGTACTGGAGGCGACGGACTTTCGCTTTTTCTTTCCCTTAACGCTGGCGGCATACCGCGATTTCTTGATTCCGGATTTGTAAAATGTTGCATAGAATCTCGGTACTACTGCTGTTGAGACCTGCCGGCATTCTGTGGAGGCGCACCGTGGCTGCATCGTGGAAGGGATTTCTGACCTTTGGAATGATTTCGATTCCCATTGAGCTGTCGCCGGCGGCGCGCTCGGAGCGGATCAGTTTCAACCAGCTCCATTCCGTATGTCATTCGCGGCTGAAGCAGCCCTTGTACTGCCCGACTTGCGAAAAATTCGTAGAGCGCTCGGAAATCGAGAAGGGCTACGAATACGAGAAGGATCAATATTTGCTGTTCAAGCAGGAAGAGCTGGATGAGATCGAGCCGGATTCGGCGCAGGCCATGGAGATTTTGAGCTTCGTCAAGGCCACGGAAATCGATCCGGTGTATTTCGACGCGTCGTATTACGCCAAGCCGGCCGAGGCGGGAGTGCGCGCTTACAATTTGCTGCTGGACGCGATGCGCAAGACCGGCTACGCCGGGATCGCGAAGGTCACCATGCACAACCGCGAAAATATCGTGATCATTCGCGCACGGGACAACGGGATGACTTTGCATACGATGTTCTACAACAACGAAATTCGCGCGGCGGCGGAGGCTTCGGCGCCGAATAAGGCGGAAGTGAAGGAGCAGGAATCGAAACTGGCCATGCAGCTGATTGAAAGTCTGGCCGCGCCATTTGATGCGTCACAATATTCGGACGCGTATCAGGCGGAACTGGAAAAACTGATCGAGGCGAAGGCGCACGGCAAAAAGATGACGGTGATGCCGAAGACCAAGCGCGCGCCGGTGGTGGATTTGATGTCCGCGCTGCAGCAGAGCCTGAAGGCCAAGGCCGCGGGACAGAAGAGCTTGCTGCGCTCGGTGCCGAAATCTTTGGAGAAGGAAAAGAAATCGCGGAAGGCGAGCTGAGATTATTTCTGTAGGATGAAATTTCGTTCCGCGCTGCACGTTCGTTCGGTAGCTCCCCGTATTGATCCGCGTGAACCTGTCGTGGGTGAGATCCTTCGCTGCGCTCAGGATGACGGCGTAACGGCAACAACAACTGCGCCGACAAACGGTCCGGCGGAAAGCCGGGGCTGCACTCGCTCTACCTTTGCTGCTGATTCTTCCAGGCCCAGAAGCTGACGTCTCGTATTCCGGCGTCATGAACAGCTTCTAGCACAGGCTTGACGTCGCGGTAGGCCGCGCGCTGGTCAACGAGCAGGTACACCCTGCGCTCGGAACCGTTTTCCATTGCGGCGGTGAACAGTCGCGGTAAATCCTCAGGACGCAGCTTTCCGTTTCCAAAGTAAATATTGCCGTCACGGGATACCTTGACGGAAAGTGCGTCCTCGCGACGTGCTTGAAGCAGCGGTTTTGCATTTCTCGCGTGAAAAAGGTCGACGGTGTTCTGCGGAAGGTCGTGGTACGAGGGCGCTTGGCACAGCAGAAGGGCGAGGATCGCGAAGAATACGGCGGCCACGGCGCAGAGATCGATTCGGCAGAGATACGCTGCCTGACGTTTGCGAATTTTATTTTTGGCGCGCGCGGATGGAGACCATCCGGCGAAATCTGGATGGACGTTTCGGGCCAATCGATCAGTGCCGCGGGCGAAGGGACGGTAGGTTAAGGGTGGATAAGGGTGATTGGCGAAGGCTGGCGTGGGTTGGGAATCCATCGGATCAGGAGTCTCGTTTATTTGACACCAAAAGAGCGACGAAGGATCGTGAGCCAGTTCACTTTCAAGGCTGCTTGTGAGTGCTGTCGGGTTCAGTTAGGATTTCGCGCATGACTGAGGCCTCGAACAAAGCGGATTATGGACCTGACTATGGAATTGATGCGCCGCATGTAATACGGAATCTGGTGCTGGGGGCGGTGGCGTTGACGGTGCTGTGCTTGCTGCTTCCCAAGGTCACCATTGGGCCGGTGGTTTTGCTGCTGTTTCCCGGTTTGCTGTGGAGCGCCGGGTTCATGTTGATTGGTCCGCTGCTGATGATTTTGTACTCGAAGGTGGGAAAATTCCGGCATCGCGACCGGATGCTCGCGCAGGTTTCATGGACCGGCGCCGAGCGCGTGCTGGATGTGGGGACCGGGCGCGGGTTGCTGCTGATTGGCGCGGCGAAGAAATTGACGAACGGAAAAGCGACCGGGCTGGACATCTGGAATCAGGAAGATCTGACCGGAAATAATTTGCAGAATCTGGAAAGGAATATCGCCGCCGAAGGCGTGGGCGCGAAGACCGACGTGGTGAACGAAGACGTGCAGAAGATGACGTTTCCGGACGGTACGTTTGACGTGATCGTTTCGCTGGCGTGTTTGCACAACATTTACAATGCGCCGGGGCGCGCGGAGGCTTGTCGGCAGATTGCGCGGGTGTTGAAACCGGGAGGCGTCGCGGTGATTTCGGATTTTCGGAATATTGGGGAGTATGTCGCCGCGTTCACGAAAGCCGGGTTGGAGGCGCAGAAATTGCCTTTGGGATTTGATACTTTTCCGCCGATGCGGATTTTGACGGCGCGGAAGGCGAAGACTGGCTAGCAGTGGTTACTTCCTCGTGGTGATCTGCGCAACATTTTAATGGGTGAGATCCTTCGCTGCGCTCCCTTCCTGCGTCAGGACAGGCAGGATGACGTCAAAGGCGGTTTTGGCGGCGGGCGCGAAATTTTTAGGTTACGGTTTGGCGGAAGACGAAGGCGACGATGATGCGGCCCGTCGCAGGCTGGTTGTGGTCGGACGCGGCGTTGAATTGCCAGGTTTTTACCGCGGCGATGGCCGCGGCGGTGAGCGACGCAACTCTTTTCACGGGCCGCACCCCGGCGACGTTGCCGGATTTGTCGATGGTGACGTCGAGGATTACCGTGCCCTGCCCGACGCTGTTGGCGGGATACGCGGCGAAGGACGCGGCGGTGATTTGCGGCGGGACGTAGCGGTCGACAGTCGGCGGCGCGTTGGGCGGAGCAAGGATCATGCCGCCATTCGGCGCGGTGGTCAGCTGGTTGGGCTGGAAGACGGCGCTGACCGAAAGCGAAGACGGAATCGGGCTGCCTTTGTAGCGGGCGGGCGTGAAGGTCCAGGTCTTCACCGCATCCTGCACCACGCTAGTCAGCGAAGGAACGTCGCGCTGGACTTCGATATTTTGTATTTTGCCGGAAGCGTCGAGGCTGAGCGAGAGGGTGACGACGCCGATCGCGATGCTATTGGGCGGAAACGGAATGTCGGTGGCGCTGGAAATGTTCGCGGCGGTGAATTTCGCGAAGGTGTGCTGGGCGGAAATTGCGGGAAGCGCGGCGAGCGAGAACAAGAGCGCGGATAGAGTCAGGATGGCTTGAGGCTTGCGCATTTGGTTGTGACTCCCGAGTGAGTGCGGTGCTGGACGGTTATTTTATATATTAGGGTCGGGAGTGGCAATGAGTAGCGGAGGTACCTGGTGCGCTGGGATCGAAGAGTGGCACTTCGCGCGAGCGAGTGTGCTGGCACGTTACGAAGGCTCGCGCGAGAAGGCCGCGCGAGAGGAAATTGGACGAAAGGCGATTTTCTTTCCCGGCCCTTACGGACCGGGCTAACTTATGCCGCCCCTCCGGGGCTGGTGCGTGCTGGCGGGGCGGTTTGGGTGGCGCTTCGCGCTCGAGAACGCGGGTGGGGCGGGCTGCTGCGGAAAGGCGGTAGCAGCATTCGTTCCTCAGGCCAAAGAGCCGCCGCACTCCGGTTCTTGGCGGATCGCTTGATCGATGAACCCTGGGGTGGCATGCGGTCATCCAATTCGGGACGCAGCAAACCACAACACATTTAGGAGAATTTCATGAGCGATGGGACGAAGGTGGCATTTATTACTGGCGGGAACCGCGGGTTGGGCCTGGAGACGGCGCGGCTGCTGGGCCAACAAGGGATCACGGTGATTCTGGGTTCGCGCGAATTGAAGAAAGGTGAAGAGGCGGCGGCGAAATTGCGTGGTGAAGGCGCGAAAAACGTCGAAGCCGTGCGGTTTGACGTGAACAAGGCGGCGGACCATAAAGAAATTTACGATTACATCGCGAAGAAATATGGGAAGCTGGACATTCTGGTGAACAATGCCGGCGTGATGGACGAGGGTACGAAGCGGGATCCCAGCAAGCCTTTCAACAGCGTAATTTCAGTGAGCCAGGATAAGCTGCGCCAAACCTTCGAGACGAATTTTTTCCAGCTGATCGATCTGACGACGACGTTGTTGCCCTTGATTCGCAAATCGCCGGCGGGGCGCATCGTGAATTTGTCGAGCATCCTGGGGTCGCTGACGCTCCATGCCGATCCGAAGTCGCCGATTTATGACAAGAAGAATTTCGCGTACGACGCGTCGAAGACCGCGTTGAACGCCTACACCGTGCATCTGGCACAGGAACTGCGCGACACGCCGATCAAGGTGAATTCGGCGCATCCGGGCTGGGTGAAGACGGAGATGGGCGGAGAAAGTGCGCCGATGGAATTGAGCGAAGGCGGGAAAACCAGCGCGCAACTGGCGACTTTGCCGGCGGATGGGCCGAGTGGCGGATTCTTCCATATGGGGCAGCCGCTGCCCTGGTAATTTTCGGGCGATGCGTATTGGCGGGCACAGCAATCGAAGCGAGGCCGTTTGATTTGTCTGTGCGGGGTCATTCTGAGCGCAGCGAAGAATCTCGCCCATTCACGTGATCTGGGAGCATCGCGGGTCGGGATCCCTTCCTGCGTCAGTCGGCTCTTCGTCGTAGCGGATGAGATGCGGCAGCACGGTTGAGATCCTTCGTCGCTGCGCTCCTCAGGATGACGGCAAAGGCGGTTTTTTGCGGCGGGCGCGGATATGCGGCGGCGCTTCGCGCTGATTGTCAAAAGCAGTTGCATGCCGGGAGAGATTCGAATTGAAATTGAAAATACCTGCGGGAACGTTTGGGGCTTATCTTTTTGATTGTGATGGCACCGTGGTGGATTCGATGCCGCTGCATTTCCTGGCGTGGAAGCAGGCGCTGGGAGAATGGCATTGCGATTTCGACGAAGACACTTTTTATGCCTGGGGCGGCTTGCCGGTGGCCGAGGTGATTTCGCGGTTGAACGCGGAGCATGGGCTGAAGATGCCGGTGGCCGCGGTGGAAGCGCGCAAAGAAAATCTGTATTACGACAGCATTTCGAAATTGAAAGTGGTGCCGGAAGTGGTGGAGCACATCGACGCGATGTTCGGGAAGGTTCCGTTCGCGGTCGTTTCGGGCAGCACGCGGGAATCGGTGGTGAAATCGCTGGAGGCGGTGAAGCTGCTGGATAAATTCAAGACCACGGTGTGCGCGGGCGACTACGTGAAAAGCAAACCTGATCCGGAGCCGTTTTTGCTGGCGGCGTCGCGGCTGGGCGTCGCGCCCGCGTCGTGTCTGGTATTTGAAGATACGGATATGGGCATACAGGCGGCCACTGCGGCCGGGATGGCGTCGGTGAAAGTTCCCTCCCCCATGGAGCGGGCGCTGGCCAGGTAACGGTTTCATCCATTCGCGCGAAAGTCGCCAGACTACCGTTGCAACATCGCCAGACAGTCTTCCACAAATTGGCGCCCACAAATTAGAGAATTATTACCAGGAAATTACCGGTATCTTGACAGATATTCCCCGTGGCCTTAGAGTTTTGTGGTCCTCAGAGGAGGCGCTATGCGTCCTGGTCCCACGGCCCTTCCGGTTTCGCGTTCCGCAATTTTCTTCGTAACTGCAATTCTTTTATTTGCTTCCCTGTTGTTCGCTCCCGGGTCTTTCGCGCAGGAAACCACCACGCAGACGCCGCCGCAATATCGCGGAGTGCAGACGCACGTGGACGGCGTATTTGTGACGCCGGTGGCGAACGTGCCGCTAACGGCGGTGGTGGAACTGACCTCAACGCAAACGCTGGGCGACGGCACCACGCTGAGCAAAAAAACCTTCAACGATATCGCGCGCGATTCGCAGGGCCGCATTTACAACGAGCGGCGATCGATGCTGCCGGAGACGTCGAACGCGACACCGGTGATTCTGTCGATGCACATTTTTGATCCGACCACGAAATTGAACACGTTCATGGACCCCGAAACGCATCTGGCGCGACAGTCGGTATTCGAGCGGCCGGCAGCCGAGCGCGGCGCGGTGGTGCCGGTGAGCCGTCCGGGATTCCAGGTGCAGGACCTGGGGACGCAGTCGATGGAGAATGTGGTGGTGCATGGCACCAAGACTTCGCGGACGATTTCAGGGTCGGCA
>Ga0307474_10003088_pt1 | contig 12006 bp, 8 predicted proteins | sample atmos_gasesECM1C_2_FD_203312 | JGI IMG/M metagenome (GOLD analysis project Ga0307474, IMG submission 203312) | Hardwood forest soil microbial communities from Morgan-Monroe State Forest, Indiana, United States - atmos_gasesECM1C_05 | ecosystem: Environmental > Terrestrial > Soil > Temperate... | reverse complement strand
TTGGTCAGCCGCCGCAACCTCCACTGATTTTGCAGCCGCATCAGTGTCCGTGATCGCGGGTCGGCTCAGTTCTCCAGAAGTGCATGCGGCTGTTGATAGAGAATCTTCATTTACACGTTGTTCTAGCTAGGACACCAATGTGCTGAAGCAACCCGGGCGGGATTGGAATTGAATCGCTCGCGCCGTGGGAACTTTTCAGGCGCGGGTCTTGCTCACCCTTCTATGGGGTACTCATGCTTCCATTCGACCTCTTTGCGCGATGGTTCAAGGACCCGTCGAGAATTAAGTGCAGGCCCGCCCAATGGCTCGATCATCCCTATGAGGCCCACGATCGGCCGTGGGAGAAAAGGCAGTGAACCGTGTACGTCCTCGGAGATTACTAGCGTGCTCAGACCCTTTTCTTTCAAGTTTTCCAGTGCACGGTGGGAATTGTCACGCTTTTGTTAGAGGGGGGCATTGTTGAGAGCTTCAGGTTCAATCAGGATGAGAGGATTTTGTCACAGATTTAACAATTTGGAGACAAAACTCCAATATGCGATTGTTACCTTAAACGCTCAAAGTTCACGTCATCTGCGATCCAGCGAAACGCACTTACATGAAATCATCAAGAAAATTGTGTTTTTCGTTCCCTCGTTCTCCAGTTTTTTACACTGTACCCAGGTTCGCCAATTTTCACTCAGACCGCGAAATTGGGTATCGAAGTGTCGAAATCTCTGGAGGCTTGGGCGGACTACTTCCCACGCTACACGGTGCTGCCTTGGCTCAAGGGGAGTGATCACCAGCGTGTTCAAACCATGCGAGACTATTTCGGTATCGCGTTCGACCGCAGAGCCGATTGCCACGACTGGACACGGTCGATTTCGCGAAGGCGATTCAACATCTCACCGCCTACCTGGCCCGGGTGCGAATAATTTTCGATTTCTGCAGCTTTCTAGCAGAGCAGTGGATCAATCGCCAGTTAGAAAACATTGTGAAACTGCCAAAGCCGAGTGTGGATGCGAAGAGATTACAGCCGGAAACAGCACCCAGCTGCACTTGATTGCTCCAGGCGCGATGTCTTCGCGCCAGGCGACAGCCGGAGATGGGCTCACGGCGTAGACCGCACGCATGTCGTGAATGGGCTTCGGGCAATCAGGGCCAGAAGGTGCTTGCCCTTTAAGCATGAATCCAGCAACTAAAAGCCGCCTATCCGCCGAATCTTCTGACGGCGAAGAGTTGCCCGCTATCCCGGCGGCAACATCAAACATCCTCAACTGGTCGCCCGCCGTTGAATGGTGCATACTCGCGATTCTGGTAGTGGGCTTCATCGGACTCGCTCTTGTGCCCGCTTGGCGATCGCTGAGAAGCGAATTCCCGAATTACTACCTCGCAGCAGAGCTCTATCACCAAGGTATTCCGCTCGACCGCGTTTATGAATGGACTTGGTTTCAACGTCAAAATGATCGCCTGGGAGTACGCGATGGGTTGGTGATCTTTGCGCCCAATCCTCCGTCATCGATACTTCCACTGCTGCCCCTGACGAGGTTGAGGCCGCTTGCTGCAAAACGCGCTTGGATCGTAACCAACCTTGTACTTCTCGTTCTTTCACTACTTGCCCTTCGCCGTACGACACAATTGGGTTGGCGCCGCCTGATCCTGATCACTTTGTTTTGCACACTTCCCCTCAGGATCGATTTCATGTTTGCCCGGTATTACGTGTTGATCCTATTTCTGATCTGCGGCGCTTACTATGCGTCCTGCCGAAACAGGCATAGGACTGCGGGAATAGCCTGGTCCGCAGCAGCAGCAATGAAACTATTCCCCGCAATTTCGGTAATCCTTTTCATTCGTAAGAGAAACTGGCCGGCTCTGACTGGCTTTTTGATTGGAGCAGTCACGCTTGTGGCCATTTCACTCAGCCTGTTTGGGACGGAAGTCCACCAAGTCTTCGCCCGAGAAGTCCTGACCCAAGCTTCCCGCGGGGACTGGCTCGGGCCGTACTCCTTGTATCAGAATTCCTTTATCACTCTCTGGAGCCGTTTATTTCTGATGGAGCCGGATCTCAATCCGACGCCCTTGATCAATTCTGCCGTCCTCTATGCACTGGCGATGGCAATCACCGTCGCGGGGCTGGTGTTTGGGTTTCTGCTATCGATGAAAAGCGACAAGACCGCCCACTCCGAGGCGTTACGCTGGGCATCGCTGCTGCCGTTGATGTTGTTGCTTTCCACCTACTCGAGTGCGGACCACGCGTGCATCTTGATCTTTACTGCGATTGTTGGGTTTGACGCTCTTCTCGCCAGAGGCGACTTCAAGAGAGCTTTCATGCTCCTCGTCCTCTATGTAATTGCCTCTGCACCAATACCGTTCAGGATGACGAGTTGGTTTCCACACAGGCTCATGGCTATCACCGCGCTATACACACTGCTGTTGTACGGCATGTCGGATGGTAGGGTTAAACATCAAGTGAGGCGCTGGTGGATTGTCGGCCTGATCGCGGTAATGGTTCTGGCCGTCCATAACTACAATCTCGCGAATCGTACGGAAGACTTCAGCCGCCGCCTGAAGATCGGTGGCGATGGATATCGATTTGCCAACCCTGTTCCCGTGGGGAGCGGAGTGGCTTTTACCGAGATGCTGAACGGTAAGTACCGGCCAATCCTTCTTGCCGATGGCGTAGCTCGCGACATGTCGTTGCCGGGCGATGCTCTCTCGGTTGCCGGCTCCAGAAACAGCGATCTGCTCTATTCTGAACTGGCAGGACAGCGGTCATTCCTCGTCAAGATTCCGGCCGTAGGCGTTTCCGAGACCATCGTCGAAGGCCAAGATCCCGCACTGTCATCCAATGGGAAGTGGCTCGCCTTCGTTCGCGAGGAGCAAGGACGCAGAAGTGTATGGCTGTGGGCGACTGATTCTCCGGCGGCCCCCCACCTTGTTCTAGCCAACACTTACCAACCTCTCGATGTAACGGTTACGAACGACGGAGATGTTGTTGCAGCGACTGGCAGGACAAGTGAGCCCCATCTGTTGCTAGTCCGCCATGAAACCAACGAAGTAACTCAGTTAGCGGAGTTTCGCCCACCCATGAGATATCCGGCGATATCTCCCGATGGCACGCGAATCGCATTTAGCCGTCGCGAAAATGGATCCTGGCACTTGTTCGCACGGAAATTCGCGACCGGATACGAACAAAAACTGACCCACGCGCCCTGCAACTCGATTTCTCCCTCATGGGAAGATAATCACACTCTGCTGTACGCGACCGATTGCGGACGGGGCGTGGGCATGAGTGCCATCGCACGCGTCGTTCTGCCAGATTAGTGATCAATTTAGTCGAGCATGAAAGATCGCAGCAGAGCATCTGGCGGTGGAGGCACAGGGTTGGCCGTGCCGGCCTAACAATGTCGGAACGCACGCTGGCTGGGCTGCACAGAGCACGCAGGGCAGGTAAGGTCCTGGGCAGGCCCATGGCAGACGTTGGACATGCAAAAAGTTCAGCGACGAGGTGACCGTGGAGAATCCTTCGTGCGATCGTCCGAACGGCCGATTATGGCAAAAAAAGCTTTCAATCAACGCGGCATGACGGGTCTGTTGCATGGATGATTTTGCAAAATATTGACAATTTAAAGACAATCTCCGCGAGGGGGAGCTAGTAGCCTTTTAACTGTTGCAGTCCTTGGACTTAACGCTTGAAGACGACGTCAAGGGAATCGAAAAGTTGAACTCTGACCTCTTGTTGTGATTCTGGGACTGTACCCGCCCGGAGCCGAGGCCGCTACGGAAACGTCAGATCGGTAAGGTTCTAACTTCGATCTCAAACTGCAATCACATAGAGAGTCGGGAGGATTGCGATGGGCGCTTTGAACGCCGCACGAACCGTCGCTGGTCGTTTCGGAACCGTCGGCGAGTTGCTGTCGTTTTTTTGGAGTGTCAAAAGGTGGTGGCTGGTGCCCATGTTGGTCACTCTTTTCCTTCTCGGTGTCCTTATTGTCCTGGCACAGAGCTCCGCTATCGCACCCTTCATCTATACCCTGTTCTAGGACGACTTCTATGTTAAAACGCGCGTGGCAGACATGGAAACGTTTAGCTCACACGATAGGAAATCTTCAGGCGCGAATCCTGTTGACCGTTTTCTACGGCATTGTCGTCTTTCCGATCGGCCTTATCGCACGCCTGTTTTTGGATCCGTTGCGAATTAAGCATCCCCCTACACGCTGGCTGAATCACGCTGATGAGACCCATGACCTGCGATGGGCCAAAAGGCAGTGAATCGTGTACATACTCGGTGTGTCGTGCTACTACCATGATGCCGCGGCGGCGTTGCTGCAGGATGGCAAGCTCATCGCGGCAGCCGAAGAAGAGAGGTTTTCGCGGATCAAGCACGATTATGGCTTCCCCAAAAATGCCATTCAGTTTTGTCTAGATCAGGCCGCACTGAAGGGCAGGGATCTTGACTACGTTGTTTTCTTTGAAAAGCCGTTTCGTAAGTTTGACCGTATTTTGATGTCCACCCTGCAGACTTATCCGCGGTCCTGGAAAGTCTTCCGCGAGTCCATGATTTCATGGATGATCGATAAGCTCTGGGTAGGTACCACGCTCCAGAGCGAACTCGGTGTAAGTAAAGATAAATTGCTATTTTGTGAGCATCACCTATCGCATGCTGCGAGCGCCTACTTGTGTTCGCCCTTCGACGAAGCCGCCATCCTCACGGTCGATGGAGTGGGAGAATGGATCACAGGCAGTTATGGCGTCGGCCGCGGCAATAGCATCCGCTTATTGAGGCAGACTGAGTTTCCACACTCGATTGGACTACTGTATAGCGCATTCACTGCATTTCTGGGCTTCGAAGTGAATGAGGGCGAGTACAAGGTAATGGGCATGGCTCCCTATGGGGTGCCCCGTTATGTGGACAAAGTCTGGAAGCTGGTACAGCAGAACCCGGACGGATCGTTCTCGCTCGACATGGATTATTTCAGCTTCCACTATTCAACTGACCAGACCTATAACCAGAAGTTTGTGGGACTCTTCGGTGAGCCTCGGCCGGCGAAGCTACAGTTCTTCACCAAGGAGTCTGGCTTTCCGAAGTACTTTGGCGTACCCCCAGGGAACTATAACGAACTATGCGACTTGAACCAGCATTATGCAGACATAGCGGCCAGCATTCAGCGAGTGACCGAAGAGCTGCTTTTGAGTATGGCAAAGCACTTGCACCGTGAAACTGGACTCAAGCGGCTTTGCATCGCAGGCGGAGTTGGCCTAAACAGTGTGGCGAATACGCGCATTCTCGGAGAGAGCGGTTTCGAGGAATTGTATGTCCAGCCGGCCGCGGGCGACGGCGGAGGCGCTTTAGGAGCTGCCTTGTGGGCCTACAATTGTCTGCTCGGAAAACCTCGCAGCTTCACCATGCAGCATGCTTATTGGGGCCGAAGCAACTCCGACGCGGAAATCAGCGATTTTCTCAGGAAGACCGGCATTTCTTTCCAGTGTTTCGAGAATGATGACCAACTGCTCGACAGCGTAGTCGAGCGCCTTATACTGGGGAAAGTCATAGGCTGGTCCCAGGGCCGCTTCGAATGGGGACCGCGGGCGCTGGGGAATCGGAGCATTCTCGCGGACCCGCGCAATCCCGGCATGAAAGACATCGTCAACGCCAAGATCAAGTTTCGCGAGCCCTATCGACCCTTTGCCCCGTCTGTACTAGCTGAGTGCGCGGGGAAGTACTTCGACCTCGCGCACGCCCCATGTCATCATCCCGCGAGATACATGCTGTATGTAGTGCCAGTCCGTGAAAAACAGCGCAGCACTCTCCCGGCAGTTACACATGTGGACGGCACCGCGCGCCTGCAGACGGTTTTTCGCGACCAGAGTCCGCGCTACTACAGTTTGATCGAACGATTTGCGCACGCCACCGGTGTTCCAGTCCTCCTCAACACTTCCTTCAATCTCAAAGGGGAACCAATCGTAAACACCGCGGACAATGCTTTTGACACGTTCTCGAAGAGCGAGATGGACACGCTTGTACTGGAGAATTTCTTGATCGAAAAGCCATAGAAAACCTTACCGTCATGGATGATCTGGCTGTCGTTAAGAATTCGGCACAAGAGCTTGAAATCAGCGAGTCGAGCGTGGTTCCGAAGCCTGACTCGCCGAATCCTCGGTGGCTGCGAATCGTGGAGTGGTTCGTCCTCGCGGGTCTCTTAGCGACATTTGCCGGACGCAGTTTCTTGCCTGCATGGCGAACCCTCAACAGCGAGTTTCCCAACTACTACCTGGCCGCGGTGCTCTACCGCGAGCGTATTCCGCTCGACCGCATCTACGAATGGACTTGGTTTCAGCGCCAGAATGATCACTTGGGAGTGCGTGACGGCCTGGTGAGCTTTGCCCCCAACCCACCCCCTTTGATCCTTTCGCTGGTACCGTTCGCGACTCATCAGCCGCTGGCCGCCAAGCGGATCTGGCTGGTCTTGAATCTGCTTTGTCTTGGGGTCTCCTTGTGGATGCTTCATGGTGTGACATCGCTAAATTGGCGGCGGCTCGGCCTGATATCGATGTTGTGCGTTCTTCCATTACACGTCGATTTCTTGTTCGGGAGGCACTATGTGCTGATTCTGCTGTTCATCTGTGCCGCCTACTACGCTTCCTGCGTTAACCGGCAACGGACGTCTGGTGTGCTGTTGGGCGCTGCGGCAGCAATGAAGTTGTTTCCCGCGCTTTTCGTGATTTTGTTTATTCGGAAGCGGAATTGGCGGGCAGTCATTGGAATAGTGCTGGGCTTAACAGCCATCACGACCCTCTCACTCTTAATGTTTGGCGTTGAAGTACACCGGATTTTTCTCAACGAGGTATTGAGCCAGGCCTCCCGTGGCGATTGGCTCGGACCTTACGCTCTTTCGCAGAATTCATTCATCACTCTGTGGAGTCATTTATTCCTCATCGAGCCGGAATTAAATCCTTTCCCCTTCATCAATTCGTCCACACTTTACGCCGTGGCGCAGGCGACTACAGTCACCATTTTAGTTTTCTCCTTCCTCAGTGGCAACGGAAGAAGGTGCTCAACGTCGCTGCGATGGGCAGCTCTGATTCCATGGAGCTTACTGCTCTCCACAACAACGGGTGCGGATTACGGTTGCCTATTGATTTTCACTGCTGTCGTCGGCTTCGATGCGCTGCTCGCGACAGGCAACAAAAGCCGGGCTTTGATTTTGTTGCTCTTGTATGTTGCTGCTTGTGCGCCTGTGCCGGGCACGATCGCGAACTGGTTCCCCTTGACCCGGCTCCTGGCCACGACTGGGCTTTACGCGCTGTTGCTGTATGCGGCAGCGGCTGGCCGTAAAGTGGTGTTCGGAGGGCGTTGGTTGTTGGCTGGCTTGCTCTCAGGCGCGTTCTTGACGCTCTACAACCTCCAAACTGTCCGGAACCGTGCTGAGGATTTCGGCAGGCGTCTGCCGAGTCCGTCAAGTGCATACCGTTCTGCCAATCCCGTTTCCACTTCAGAGGGGCTTGTGTTTACTGAAATGCAGCCGAGAAAATATCAACCTGTACTCTTCAAGGACGCGACCTTCCGCGAAATTGCAATGCCCGGCGACGTGCTCTCTGTCGCTGGCGCTGGGACCATTCCAACACTCTATTCTGAACTAACTGGCCAGCATTCGTTCATCGCGCGATTGCCAATTGAGCGGCTCGGGTCGGCTCCTGAAATCCTGAACGAAGGCCAGGACCCAGCCCTCTCACCCAATGGAAAATGGCTGGCGTTCATCCGCGAAGAACACGGAGAAAGCTCAGCGTGGCTATTGGCAACTGATTCAAAGAGTGTCCCGCTAATGGTTTTGCCAAGCACTGCCCATGCTCTCGACGTGAGCGTGACCTCCGAGGGAGACGTGATCGCGGCGGCGGGCGGGGTCAACGATCCCCATTTATTCATAGTCAAACAAGGTACGGGACAAATGCTGGAGTTGACCGAGTTCCCGCACCCCGCGAGATATCCGTCGGTGTCTCCTGATGGCAGCCGATTGGCCTTCAGTCGGCGCGATCATGGATCCTGGCATTTAGTGGTCCGCGAATTTGTTACCGGGCGCGAGCAACAGCTGACTCATGCATCGTGTAACGCCATCTCTCCTTCATGGGAAAATACGGAGACGTTGTTGTACGCGACCGACTGCGGACGAGGCGTGGGACTCAGCGCCCTTGCGCGGGTAGTTCTCACGTTGAGATAGCATCATGATCACTGATCGCATGGGGCCGCGAAATGAAGAGCGAATGGGACCTCCTATCGCTCGCCCCTTACCACGGATCTTTGCCACTTTCGGATTTGCAGTCTTTAATTTGATCGTGATTACAGTTTTGTTGGAACTTGTTTCATGGGCGAGCTGGTCGGCATACCACGTCAAGCACCTCGAAGGGCCGGAGAACCAGGCAGCAAGCCCGGTTTACGAGGAAACCGCTTGGGCCAAGGGGTTCTGGCAAGAAGAACACGCACGACAAAAATCGCGGCACCCCTACGTTCCATTCTTACTTTGGGGCGTGACAGATTGGCATGGAAAATATGTGAACAATGACGAGGGTAAGACAGGTGTGTGGCGCAGAACCATGAACCCAGCGCGAGACGAATGTAAAGGGCGCCCGGTTACGGTTTGGACTTTTGGCGGCTCAACAGTGTATGGAACGGGCGTACCCGACTGGGCAACCTTGCCATCGTATTTGTCCCGTGTCTTAAACGCCGGCTCTGGTTGCGTAGCGGTGTCCAACTTCGGCGTCGAGGGTTACGTAAGCAATCAAGAGTTGATTCTTTTGGTGGAGCAGCTGAAGGGAGGCGGCCGTCCCGATATCGTAATTCTCTACGATGGGCTGAATGACGCCGGGGCCGCGGGGCCGACCTCGGGAGATCCAAAACCGCACTTCTCCTTTGATTCGATCAAGGCCCGGATTGAGGGGTCGAAGTCAGGACGACTTGATTTCATTCGTGAGTCGTACATGTTCCGCTTGGCCGGGGCAATCAGGGGATTTCTTTTCCGAGGATATTCGTCTCCCTCGGTACTCGCCGAAGCGCACACCAAAGCCGTGGCTGCATTAAACAATTACGAGGCGAATCTCAGTGTGGCGAAAGCGCTTGCCAAGGCCTACAACTTCCGCATCTATTGTTTCTGGCAGCCTTCGCTGTACTACGGTCAAAAACCACTCGTTTCTTTTGAAAAACAGCTGCCCGAAATTGCCACCAAGGATACGTGGTCGTTGATCACAACTGCGGTTTATAAAGAGGCGGAAACGCGCGCTACCACCACCGGTGCAGATTTCATTTTTCTAGGAGCCATATTTGATTCGGTTCCAGAGCCGATTTATATCGATGAGGGCCATCTGGGACCTCGGGGTAACGAACTGGCGGCACAAGCGGTAGCGCAATACATCCAAGCTCATTCTGAAAACTGACATTCGCATCGCGCCTCCGCGGTTGCAAAACGCCGTCAGAAGAATACACGTAGTAGATTCCGGGAGCACCTTTGCCGTTCTTTGGGAGTAATTCTCGTAGTGGTTGCCGAAAGACTGTCCTCAGGAGAGCCTCTTCCGCTGCGATCTTACTCTAGCTCCTGCTCCAGGGCCGGCTCGGCATCGGGATTTCCGGGAGATCGGTCGCCGTGTCCGCAAGTTTCGGTCGCTCGTTGTCTCCCGAAAGGTCGCGATCCATAAGTACTTTTTGCAGTAGGGGGACAATGGTCGCCGGGTTGCTGCCGTAGGCCAGATGATAAGCCGGCAATTTCTCAAGAGCACGGATGACCATCTCGCTTTGCTGTGCGAACCGGTCATCCTCCTTGAAAAGCAAGCTATCTGCAATGCGTCGGTACAAATCCATGCCAGCAATGGGAGACAGCATGGGCGTTGTTGCGCTTTGCCTCTCGAGAAATACGCAGCAGATCGGAGCAACGGAGTGCGCCATCGGGACTTGAAACGGACGCTTTGACAGGTAGCAAACGGTCAGCCCGGGGTAGGAGAACCGACGCGTCCCAGCCCGAAGTTCAGGCAGAGACTCAAGCGACTGCAGGCGGAAAATCGCCGGTAAGAGGTCTCCCCATACGCGCAATCTTCCGCCCTCGATCTCCGAGAAAACTGCTTGGTCAGAGTGAAACTCAAGTCCAAGCTTCGCGGCTAAGTAGCTCGCGGTCGTTTTGCCGCTGTTCGGCGGGCCCAAAATCAGAAGCCCCTTTTGTCCCAGGCCAACGCAAGCTGCGGACAGCGGTACGATGCCCAAACTTCCAGCACTCATGCAGTAGAGAGTGTCGAAAATAGACCGGCAGGTCTGCCTGGGTTCACCCTCGACTAACCTTTCAGAGACAAAACCGATTCCTTCGCGCGCCTCCAGATCGACGGCCAAGAAGCTGTTCTGCTCAATGTTAGCAAAACGAAGGCCACGATCCGAGAAAGCTGATAAAGCCACTCCTGCAGGGTCCATTTGGGGATTCTTTTGGCTCACGATTCGCCAGAGAAACTCTGGATCGGATGGCGACATCCCTTGGTGCCTCGCAAAGAATTCAACCGCACTCTCAACTACCGCGAGACTGTTGCTTTCCAGGCGCACTGTCCTTGCCATGACTAACAAATCCACACCATACGGTGTGGGCGTGAAGCGGCGTAGCAAATCCTGACGCGTCCTTCCAGCCGGAATTTTCGAGGGGATCGGCGCCTCCTGCGGGAAATTAGTCGCATTCACTGGCACGCCCATACGTTTCGTGCTCAGCTTGGCGTTCCCCGGTCCACAATCATCAAAGTGCAAGGCCAGTTCTTTCGCCACGTTTTGAGGTTGTCCGCCATATTGCAGCAGGCGACATGGGAGTTCGGTTAACCTCCCGATAACTTCGGCCTGCATGGTTGCCGCCTCGGGGAGCTCCGCCATTAGATCCGCCTGAAGACGCGCCCTTGCTTCCTCCGAAGACATATCGGTCAGCGAGAACATCGGACTCTCGCTTCGTTCCAGAAAGACCAGCAATCGTGGCTCGCAGCGTCTGGCGCACTCAAGGCCAAGTCCGGACTGCGGTTCGAGTCGAAAGCTCGGTTCACCGTTCTGAAGGTCGGTCGGCTGTTTACTCTGGAGTTCTCTAAAATGCGCTTCCGCATCGCCACGTAATTTAAGAGTGGTGGCCAGGCCCCACGCCGAGAGCTTACCGTTTCGCCATGAACAGAAGGTGCGGTCGTCCGAAAGAAACGCAAAACCCGCCTGTGCCAGAGCTACCGCTAAGGTTGACTTCCCGGAGCGGCCTGGACCGACCAATAGAAGTCCGTCCTCTTTCTTAGCCACGCAGGAGCAATGAAGTTCAGCAATTCCCACGGAGGCGCCAATTGTGGTGAGGAGGATCGGGAAAATAACCGTTTTCCAGTAGCTGCGATCAGCGGCCATGCTCGCGGAAAAGCGCCCGATGACGCGGCGCGTGCGGGAATCTGCAAGCATCGAGCTTCCGGAGTCAAATCCCGTAAAGACGAGATGGTTGAGCCCTCGAACGTAAGGCTTCGGCCAAGGTGGTTGTGCCGGGTGACTATGATCCACCCAGAAACGGACGGAGAAGTCCACGGAAAGCGGCGGTGCTTCGGCTGGCAGAAAGCTTTCCCGCGCTGCTTCGAGGACTGCCTCGCTGTTCGTGGAAAAACTGCACACGGCACCGGCTGCGGTGTAATGCTCAAACAGTGGCGTCGCGGCGTCCTGGCAAAGAAAGTCTCCGGTGCTCATAACGGGGCAATTGGGAGCAAATTCACACGTCTCGGCTCAAGCCGCCGGATTCTTTGGAGGCCAGCCGTGACCGAACCGAAAAAACCGCTGTCAGTAATCGTCGCTCATGCGGACGAGCAATCTGTCAACATCTTGTCAATAACTTGTAAAGACTTTTAACTCGCGGAGGACGGCTCCAAGGAATCCCCCGCATTAAAGATTATGGTCCTCTCCCAATTTCTTGCCCTGTAAAACTAAGGTGGGCCGCCTGGGAGCCGAACGCCACCGGCCTGGTTGGCGATTGCCCACAACCCCGAAAACACGGGGCAGGAGACTGG
>Ga0307474_10003087_pt1 | contig 12009 bp, 8 predicted proteins | sample atmos_gasesECM1C_2_FD_203312 | JGI IMG/M metagenome (GOLD analysis project Ga0307474, IMG submission 203312) | Hardwood forest soil microbial communities from Morgan-Monroe State Forest, Indiana, United States - atmos_gasesECM1C_05 | ecosystem: Environmental > Terrestrial > Soil > Temperate... | reverse complement strand
TGCCGCTCTCGCGCGAGATCTCCACCAGCCCGATCGAGGCGCCGATGTTGAAGATCTTGTCGCGCCACACGAATCGATGGTCGCCGACCGCACGGGTCACGTCGTCGGCAATCTGCCGCGCCTTCTCCAGCGGACAGCCGACCAGCAGGATGCCGAACTCATCACCGCCGAGGCGCCCCACGGTGTCGCTGTCGCGCACCGCATCGCGCAGCAGTTTCGCCACCTCGCGCAGCATGCTGTCGCCGGCCAGATGACCGCTGGTATCGTTGACCAGCTTGAAGCGGTCGAGGTCGAGGTAACACAGCACGTGCTGCCCATCGCCGCGATGGCCGCTCTCGATGGCTTCCTCGAGGCGCCGCTCGAATTCACGGCGGTTGACCAGCCCCGTGAGCGCATCGTGCGCCGCCTGGTAGGACATCTGGCGCGTGAGCCCGCGCATCTCGGTGACATCGTGCAGCATCACTACCGCGCCGACCACTTCGCGGGCGCTGTTGCGGATCGGTGAAGCCGACAGCTCGATCGAACGCTCGCTGCCGTTGGCGCGCGACAACAGCAGCGCCCGGCGGCTGAGAGTCACGGCCGCACCGCTGGTGAGCGCCTGGTGTACCGGGTCTGACAGTAACCGCCGATCGGTCTCATCGACGAGGCTCACGATGTCCTCGAGGAGCTTACCCGCGGCCGCATCGGCGGCGCTGCCGGTGAGCTGCTCGGCCGCCGGGTTCATGTAGGTGATGCGGCCGTCCTTGTCCATGGCGATGATCGCTTCGGCGAGCGAATCGAGCGCCAGTGACTGCGGGCCGGACGGCGCTTCAGCCGGCAGACGCAGGGCCTGTGCGGTCATGGTGGGAATTATCTCGACGCCGGTGATGAGCAGTGCACTCCCCTTGTCGTACTCCACCGGAGTCGAGGCGATCTCGAGACGCGTCACCTGGCCCTGCAGGCCCACCATGTCGATCTCGTAGCGTTCGGCCGCGCTTTCACCCGCGAGCCGCCGCCGCACGTTCTCGCTCACGAGCTCAGAGTACTCCGGCGGCACGAGATCGGCGAGGCGCCGGCCGAGAAGCTCCGCGCGATCGATGCCGACGAGGCTGGCGAACTGACGGTTGGCGTACAGGATCGCATCGCCGTGCACCAGTACGGCTTCGTGAATGCGGTCGCCGAGCTCGGCGAACAGCCTGGGTGAATAGGCAGCGTCGCGCTCGCTGCTCGAGACGGTACGCGTCAGCAGATGGTTCACCGCGGTGACGAGTGCTGCCAGCTCGGGTTTGTCGGTCTCGACATCGACGCGCCCGGGCAGCCGCCCCCCGATGGCAGTCGGCTGCAGCTGCTGCGACAGGTCGGTGAGCTTACGCAGGTCGCGCCGCTGCAACGCATACAGGACCAGAAACAGGGCGGCAACGAGCGCGAACAGAACGGACAAAAGCCCGGCAATCAACATCTGCGTTCTTCTCAAGCCTTCTGCTTGGGGACCCCTCGGTGGGCTCCGCGGGCGCTCTTGATTCGACTTGTCGCGCCCTGGACTATTGACGAGGCAAGCATATCCCAGGGAAGGGCTCGCCCCGTCGGTATTTCACCATATCTCGTCGCAGGGCGGCTTGGCATGGCGCCGGAAAACCCTTAACTTCTCCGGCCTTTTCCCGTCTCGGCAATAAGTCCAATCGGAGGTCTCGTGCAGAGGGCGGATGCCCGTGAGCAGATGATCGAACAGCAGGTGCGCGCCTGGAATGTGCTCGATGAGCGCGTGCTGGCGGTGATGCGCCAGGTGCCTCGGGAACTGTTCGTCCCGGTGGAGCAGCGTTACCGCGCCTACGCCGACGCCGAGGTGCCGCTGACGCGTGGGCAGCATATGTTGCGTCCCAGCGTCGTCGGCCGCCTGCTGCAGGCGCTAATGCCCGCCGCCTCCGAGCAGGTGCTGGAGATCGGCGCCGGCAGCGGTTTCGTCACTGCGTGCCTGCGGTCGATGGCCGCCCACGTGCGCGCCCTGGAAGTATTCCCCGAGCTCGCCGCCAGCGCACGCCGCAATCTGGCGGCCTTCGGAATGCAGGACGTCGAAGTGGTGGACGCCGATGCGCTGCAGGACGGTGGTGGCGCCCGCTACGACGTCATCGCCCTCACCGCCTCGCTGCCGGTTTACGATGCGCGCTTTGAGCGCATGCTGACCATCGGCGGGCGGTTGTTCGTGGTGGTGGGCGAGCCGCCGGTGATGGACGCCCGGCTGGTACAACGCACCTCCGAGGACTCCGTGGCCACCCGGAGCCTGTTCGAGACCGTGATCGATCCGCTGGTAAACGCGCTGCGCCCGCCGGAATTCAAATTCTGAGACCGGGGGGTCCACCCGGCTCATTGATCGAAGGGAAATGCCATGAATCGCGCCGCGACTCTCGCTCTCGCATTGCTCGCGCTTCCGCTCGCTGCGCCCGCCAAGGACCTGATCGGGGTATTCGAGGACGCGGTGCACAACGACCCGGTCATCCGCCAGGCGGATGCCAACCGCCTGGCGGCCCGCGAATCCAAGCCGCAGGCGCTGGCGGCGCTGCTGCCGCAGGTGAACGGCACCGCCGGCTGGACACGCGACCACAACTCGGGCATCCAGACCCAGATATTCTCCGTTCCGAACCCGAACATCCCTGGGACCCAGCAGCTCGTTACTGCGCAGCTCCCCGACACGGTCGACAGCACGAGCTATCAGTGGGGCCTGAGCCTGCGGCAGAACGTGTTCTCGTGGTCCAACTGGATGTCGCTCAAGGCCGCGAGTCACGAGGTGGCGCAGGCAGAGGCCAATTATGCGGCGGCCGAGCAGCAGCTGATCCTGCGGGTATCGCAGGCCTACTTCGCCGTGCTCACGGCGATCGACACGCTCGATGCGGACCAGGCGTCACTCGAAGCCATCTCGCGCCAGCTCGACCAGGCCAACAAGCGCTTCGAGGTCGGGCTCATCGCCATCACCGATGTCGAAGACGCCAAGGCAGCGCGTGACAGCGCCGCCTCGACCGTGATCTCTGCCAAGCGCACGCTCGCCACCTCCGAGGACCAGCTGCAGGAGATCACCGGGCAGAAATACGACAGTCTCTCCAAGCCGGGTCCCGACATGCCGCTCAACAATCCCGACCCCGCCGACCAGAGCCGCTGGGTCAACATATCCCTGGAGCAGAACCTGACCCTCATCTCCAGTCGCCTGGCGGCGGATATAGCCCGGGAGAATGTGCGCGTCGCGGTCGGCGGGCACCTGCCGACGCTCGATCTGGTGGCGGGCCGCTCCTACCAGCAGAGCAACTCCAACGAGTCCTTTGGCAATGGCCCGGGCGAAGCGCCCGCGACATTTCCCGACATCTTCAACAAGAGCAACGACCGGCAGATCGGCCTGCAGTTCACGCTGCCGATCTACAGCGGCGGCGCCACCCAGTCGAGGGTGCGCCAGGCCCAGTACCAGTGGATCGCCGCCAAAGAGGGGGTCGTGCAGAGCTCGCGCGCCACCGAGCGGCAGGCGCGCGATGCGTATCTCGGCGTCATCAGCGGCATCGCACGCGTGCAGGCTCTGCGCCAGGCGCTCGAGTCGAACCAGACCTCGCTCCGGGCAACCGAAGCCGGCTACGAGGTTGGCACGCGTACCTCGGTCGATGTGCTCAATGCGCGCCGCCTGCTGGTGCAGGCACAGACCGATTACGCGGGGGCCCGCTACGACTACATCGTGAGCGTGCTGCAGCTGAGGCTCGCAGCCGGCAACCTCGATCGCACGCAGCTCACCGAGCTCAACGGGTGGCTGACGCAGAACGCGCCCACCTCACCCCCGATCGCCACCCCCGAGTCGGTCGCACCGACCGTGCCGGAAAGCCAGTCGACGCAGCCACCGCCCCCCGGTACGCCGCCGCCGCGGCCACCGCAGCAGCGGCCGCCCGGCAGGCCTCAGGGGCGTGGTTAGAGCAACGGCTCGATCAGCGCGAGAAGCTTTTCGAGCGCACCGCGGTTGCTGTCCACCGAGGCGCGGCCCGCCGCGCCCATGCGCTCACGCGCTGCCGGATCGGCGAGCAACTCGCTGACCCGCGTGCCGAGCTCGGTAGCATCGTGCACGACCTGCGCCGCACCGCGCGCAGTCAGCAGGCGGGCAATCTCTGCGCTGTTGTGATTGTCGGGGCCGGTGAGGATCGGCACGCCGAGAGCCGCGGGCTCGAGCAGGTTGTGGCCGCCGATGGGAGCGAGACTCCCGCCGACAAAGGCGAGGTCGGCGGCCGCGTAAAAATCCAACAGCTCGCCGAGCGAGTCGAGCAGCAGCACGGCGCAGCCGGGGTCGCTCAGGCCGTCCGCGGCCGAACGCCGCACGAAGCTGACGCCGGCCGTGCGCAGCGCCTGCGCAACCTCATCGAACCGCGGCGGATGGCGCGGCGCGAGCACCAGCAGCGCATCGGCGTGTTGCGTGCGCACGCGCTGCTGGGCCGCGAGCACAGCCTGCTCCTCGATTCCACCGTGGGTGCTGCCCGCGACCCACACGGGCCGCTGCTGGGCATACTGCGCACGCAGCTGTGCGCCGCGCGCCGCAAGTCCCTCCGGCAGCTCGAAGTCGAACTTGATGTTGCCGGTGATGTGGGTGCTGGCGGGGTCCGCCCCGAGCGAGCGGAAGCGCTCGGCATCGGTGGCAGCCTGCGCGGCCACCACGGTGGTGCGTGCCAGCGTCTCCCGGAACAGAGCCCCGAGGCGCTGGTAGCGATCGGCCGAGCGCGCGGAGATGCGCGCGCTCGCCAGCACGAGCGGTATGCGCCGCCGCCCGCATTCCCGGTACAGATTGGGCCAGAGCTCGGTCTCGAAGATGACCGCCAGCCGCGGCTGCACGCGGCGAAAGAAGCGGCGCACCGCCCCCGGCAGGTCGAAGGGCACGTAGCGCACCACCGCGAGGTTACCGAACAGCGCCCGTGCCCGCGCGGCGCCGGTAGGCGTGAAGGCCGTGACGGTCAGCGGCACCTCCGGGTGGCGACGCGACAGCGCGCCCACGAGCGGCGCGCAGGCCTGTACTTCGCCCACTGACACGGCGTGCAGCCACACGCCGCCGGGTGCGAGCCGCGCGCCGAAGCCGAAGCGCTCGCGAAAGTTCCGCCAGTAACTGCGGTCGCGCAGCCCGCGCCACAGAAACACCAGGGAGACGACCGGCACGGCGAGATAGACGGCCAACAGGTAGAGAAATCGCAAGCGGCGGGCCCGCGTCTAGGAGGGCGATAGCTCGGTGCGGGCCGATGGCTGACGGTAGCCATCGAGCAGCGCGTGCCAATCCGATTCGCCGAAGCGCTCTGCCGGCAGCGACCAGGTCACCTTCTCCAGCGAGCGGCGCAGCCGCACCAGATTGCCGTCGCGCCACAGTCCCGGCGCGCGCAGCTGGCAGCGGTCGAAGTCGATCAGGTACACGCTCTCCTCGCTGAGGAGCAGGTTGTGCGCGTTGAGATCGGCATGGCACACGCCCAGGTCGTGAAACCGGCGGATGCAGCGGCCGATCGAGATCCAGGTGAGCGTGGCGAGCGCGCCGGTCCGCAGGCACTCGGCGAGCGAGCCGACGGTCGTGAGGCGCTCGGTGATGATGTCGCCGCTGTAGCTCGTACCCGAGTGACGGTAGCGCGCCGCGATCGGCGCGGGCACCGGGAGTCCCGCCCGGTGCAGGCGGTAGGTGAGCTGCCACTCGGTGAACGGACGCGTGCGCTCCTCCCCGTGCCACACGAACCGGTCGGCGGAAATACGCGCCATCAATCCGCCGCGGCGGTAATGACGCAACACATAGCGCCGGCCGTCGGCAGCATCGACGAACTGTGCGGCGCCGCGGCCGCGCGCCGTGCCGCTGAGCCCACCAAGCGCCTCCCAGTAGCGCGGCTCGAACCACTCGGCGCTCAAATTGCTCGCCCGCGAGGTGTCATATAGCATGGCGCCGCTCGCGAGGGCGCTGCGTTTCACCTCCGGTCCGAGCGCCCAGCGCCCATTCACAAAGCTGACTCCATCATGTTGCCTCTTCCCGAGCCGCCGCGCAGTGTTTGCATACTCCGGCTGTCGGCGATCGGCGATGTCTGCCACGTCGTGCCGATCGTGCGCACCCTACAACAAGCGTGGCCCGCGACACAGCTCACCTGGATCATCGGCACGAACGAGGCGCGGCTCATGAGGCTCCTCGATGGGGTGGAGTTTATCACCGTCGACAAGCGGGCCACGCTCGCGGGACTCGCCCGGCTGCGTGCGGCGCTCGCGCCGCGGCGTTTCGATGTGCTGCTGCACATGCAACTGGCGCTGCGCGCCAGTCTCGCGGCACGCTGCGTGCCGGCGCACGTCAGGCTCGGCTTCGATCGCCGCCGTGCCCGCGAGTTGCAATGGCTGTTCACCAACGCGAGCATCGCACCGCACACCCGCGAGCACGTGCTCGACAGCTTCTTCGGCTTCCCCGCGGCGCTGGGCATCAACGAGCGGCTGCTGCGCTGGGACCTGCGGCTGCCACCGGAGGCGCAGGCGTACGCCGAGCGCCTGGTGCCGGACCGCCAGCCCACGCTGGTTATTAGTCCGTGCTCGAGCCATCCGCTGCGCAACTGGCGCGCCACCCGCTATGCCGCCGTCGCCGCGCACGCCGTCACCCGCCACGGCATGCGTGTCATCCTTGCCGGTGGCCCGAGCGAGAGCGAGCAACGCATGGGCTCGGCCATCGAGCAGTCCTGCAGCGCGACGCTCATCAACCAGATCGGCAAGGACACGCTGCCGCAGCTGCTGGCGCTGCTCGCGCGCGCGCGAGTCCTGCTCACCCCCGATGCGGGTCCGGCGCACATGGCCACCATGGTAGGAACGCCCGTGATGGGGCTGTACGCGGCAACCAACCCCGCACGCAGCGGCCCGTACCTCTCCGGCCGCTGGTGCATCGATGCGTACCGGCAAGCCGCCCGCGCCTTCCGTGGTTGCGAACCTGAGGAGCTGCCCTGGACTCATAAGATCGAGGAACCCGGAGTCATGGACCTGATCGGGGTCGATCAGGTCACCGCCCGACTCGATGAGTTGCTACGATCGCGGCCATGAAAGAGGTTCTGGTTCCCGTGTCGCCCGGGGAGCTGCTCGACAAGGTCACCATTCTGCGGATCAAAGTGGCGCGCATCCAGGATGCCGCCAAGCTCGCCAACGTGAAGCTCGAATTGTCGCTCCTCGAGCAGATCTGGAAGGACTCGGGAGCGGCCGCGCACGATGTGGCGCTCGATGAGCGCGCGCTCGAGAACGTCAACGAGCGGCTGTGGGACATCGAGGACCGCATCCGTGACAAGGAGGCGCGCCAAACCTTCGATCGCGAGTTCATCGAGCTGGCGCGTGCGGTCTACATCTGCAACGACGAGCGCGCCGCCATCAAGAAGCGCATCAACCTGCAGCTTGGTTCACGACTGGTCGAAGAAAAGTCCTACAAGCAATACCGATAAGCGTATGCACAAATCGCAGTCTGGGCTCGCGGCGAGCCTGATCGCTCTCATGCTGAGCGCGCCCGTCGCCAACGCGCAGCAGCCACCCGCAGACGTCCTCAACGACCTCGCCTGGCGCATGGTCGGTCCGATGCGCGGCGGGCGCACGCGTGCCGTCGCCGGCGTAGCCTCGCAGCCGGCGGTGTTCTACATCGGCGCCGTGAACGGTGGCGTGTGGAAGACCGACGATGCCGGCCGCACCTGGCAGCCGATATTCGATGCGCAGTCGACACAATCGATCGGCGCTATCGCAGTCGCGCCATCCGACCCCAACATTCTCTACGTGGCGAGCGGCGAGGGGCTGCTGCGTCCCGACCTGTCAATCGGCAACGGCATTTACCGCTCGCGCGATGGCGGCCGCAGCTGGTCGCACCTCGGGCTCACCGCGGGACAGCAGATCGCCGAGCTCGCGGTCGACCCGCACAACGCGGCGCGTCTCTTCGCCGCGGTCCTCGGCCGCCCCTACGGCCCCAGCCCCGAACGCGGCATCTACCGCTCGATCGATGCGGGCGTCACCTGGCAGAAGGTGCTCTACAAGGATGCGGACACCGGTGGCTCGGCGGTCGCCATCGACCCGGCGCACCCGGACATCGTGTACGCGGGCCTGTGGCAAGCGCGGCTCGGGCCGTGGGAAGACAAGAACGAGTTCAACGGTGCGGGTGGCGGGCTCTTCAAATCGAGCGACGGCGGCAACACCTGGAAGCAGTTGACCACGGGTCTGCCGCCGAACCTGGCGCAGGTCAACATCGCCATCGCTCCATCGGCTCCACAGCGTCTGTACGTGACAGTCGCCACCAGTGAGCCGAGTGAGTACTCCTCGGCGGCCGGGCTCGGCGTGTTTCGCTCCGACGATTCGGGTGAGAGCTGGACGCGCATCACCACCGATCCGCGGCCGGCGCTGCGCATCGGCGGCGGCGACCTGGCGGTGCTGCGGGTCGACCCGACCAATCCCGATGTGGTGTACAGCGCGAGTATCGTGACCATGAAATCCAGCGACGGTGGCCGCAGCTGGGTTTCGTTGCGCGGCGCGCCCGGTGGCGATGACTACCAGAATCTTTGGATCAGCCCCAACGACCCCCGCATCATCGCGCTCGTCAGCGATCAGGGCGCGGTCATCACGGTGAACGGTGGTGAGACCTGGAGCAGTTGGTTCAACCAGCCGACCGCACAGCTCTATCACGTGAGCGTCACGCCGACTTTTCCCTACCGCGTGTGCGCGGGTCAGCAGGAGAGTGGCTCGGTCTGCATTCTCAGCCGCGGCAACGACGGCAGCGTCACCCACCGCGACTGGCACCCCGTCGGGGCCATCGAATACGGCTATGTGGCTCCCGATCCGCTCGATCCGGACGTGGTGTACGGCGCCGGAAGGAGAGAAGTGTCGAAGTTCCACGTCTCGACCGGGCAGGTGCAGAACGTTACGCCGAATCCGCTGCGCGGCCCCGACGTGCGCGCCGATCGGACCCAGCCGCTGATGTTCTCGCCCCTCGATCCGCACACCCTCTACTACGCCGCCAACCGCCTCTACCGTACGACGGACGGCGGGGGGACCTGGCAGACCGTGAGTCCCGACCTCGCGAGGCAAGCGGGTGCCGTGCCCGCGAGCGTCGGGGCGCTCCGCGTGAAGGGCGCGGAAGCGCAGCGGGGTGTGATCTATTCGCTCGGACTCTCGCCGCTCGATCGCGGCAGGCTCTGGGCAGGAACGGACGACGGCTTCGTTTGGGTGAGTGTCGATGGCGGCAGCAACTGGTCGAACGTCACCCCGCCCGATCTGATTCCCTGGAGCAAGGTGACACAGATCGAAGCCTCACATTTCGACGCGGACGGCGCCTATGTGTCGGTGAGCCGGATGCGCATCGATGACCTGCATCCCTACCTCTATCGCACGCGTGACCGCGGCAAGAGCTGGCAGTCGATCGCCGCGGGCCTGCCTGCGGACGCGCCGGTCAACTCGGTGCGCGAGGATCCCGAGCGCCGTGGCCTGCTGTTCGCGGCGACCGAGTCCGCGGTGTGGGTGTCATTCGATGATGGAGATCACTGGGAGTCGCTGCAGCTGAACCTGCCGCACACCTCGATGCGGGATCTGTCGATCCACCAGAACGATCTCATTCTCGCGACTCACGGGCGCTCCATCTGGATCCTCGATGACATCACGCGCCTGCGGCAGCTGCCCAAGGCGCCGCTGCGCGAGGCGGTGTTGTTCCGCCCGGGTGCCGCGTTCCGCATCCACCGCAGCACCTGGAGCGACACGCCGATTCCGCCGGATGAGCCGCTCGCGGCCAATCCTCCGGCGGGGGCGGTTATCGAGTTCTTCCTGCCGCGCAGTGCCCGCCAACCGCTGGTGCTCGAGGTCCTCGATGGCAGCGGCGCGCTCGTACGCCGCTTCAGAAGCGACGATGCGCCGCAGCCGAGCGCGGAAGAGCTGGCGCGCGAGCTCATACCGCAGTACTGGATCAAGCCCTCCAAAGTCCTGAGTGCCGGCAGCGGCATGCACCGCTGGGTGTGGGACCTCCACTACGCGGCGCCCGTCTCCGCGACTCGCACCTACCCCATATCTGCGGTACCCCACGCAACGCCGCGGGAGCCGCAGGGTCCGCTCGCATCGCCCGGAAATTACCTGGTACGCCTCACCTTCGACGGCCAACGGCTCGAGGCGCCGCTCACACTGAAGCCCGATCCGCGTGTCGCGGCCGGGCCGGACGCGCTTGCGCAGCAGCTGCAGGTGGCGACGCACCTGGCCGGACTCCTGACACAGAGCTCGCAGGCGCTGCTTACCGCGCGGTCCGAAGACGCACAGCTCAAGGCGCTCGCGCCCGCTGGCGCCGCGCTCGAGGCGGCTCGCGCTTATCAGACACGGCTCACTGAGCTCCTCGGCTCAGCCGAGCCAAAGACACCTGCGGCCGGCACCGAGGAGGCCAAGCCGCCGGAGGGTGCGGCTCCTTCGCCAGCGGCGCCGCCGGCCGAGGCGCGCGCCAACCTCAAGGACATGCAGGAGCAGATCTCTGGCCTTTATGCCGAAGTCACGCGCGCCGATGCGGCGCCGACCGCGGCGCAACGAGCCGCCACCGACATCGTGCAGGACAAGCTCACCGGCGTTCTGACAACGTGGCAGCAGCTGCAGGCGGATCTGCCGGAGCTGAACAAGCGCCTGCAGGCTGCCAGGCTGACACCGATCCGCACGGATCTTGCGCCGCCCCGTGATGCCAACCTTGCCGATGAAGACTGACTAGCGGGTGGTCCGGCTCCCCACCGGGGTCCCCGTGAAATCATGCGTCTTGCCGAGAGCTCAAAGCCCTCCGATCACGGCGAGCGTGATTTCATGGGGTGGTTTTAGCGCCGCAGCGTGTACTCGGCGCTGCAGTAAGGGCACTTCGCCCAGCCGGGCTCCTCGATGGCTAAGTAGACACGCGGGTGCGAGTTCCACAGATACATCTGCGGCATCGGGCAGCAGAGGGGCAGATCCTCGACCGTAACGTCGTACTGGTTCTGGGCGTTGGGTTCGATCAGCGGGCGGGCCGTTGCAGCCATGTGCCCATTATACCTGCGCGCCCTGCCCGTCGGCGCAGAGCGTAGCGTCCCATAGCGCGGTAACGGCGGCGCGCGTATCGGCAAACTCCTCCGCCGGGACGATCGCCGGTGCGCCATCGAGCGACAGCCGGTGAATGCGCGCGCGGTAGGCGCGATAGGCAGAAGTCAGCACATCGACATCCGCCTGCGCCACCAGGTCCGCGGATGCCACCGACTCGAGCTGGCGGATGGTGTCGGAGAACATCACCACCGCGGGGTAGTCGCGCGCCCAGGTGAGCGCCCAGTACTGGGCGAGAAACTCGATGTCGGCAATGCCGCCCGCATCCTGCTTGATGTCGAAGCGCCGCACGTCGCCGCGGGCAAGCTCGCGGCGCATGCGCTCGCGCATGCGCCGCACCTCTTCGCCCAGCGTGTCGCGGCGCACGTGGTTGCAGAGCACCTCAAGCCGCACCGCCTCGAAGCGCGCCCGCAGCTGCGGCGCACCGGCGACGGCACGCGCGTGCAGCAGCGCCTGATGCTCCCAGGTCCAGGCCTCCCGCTGCTGATACTCGGCAAATGCCTCGACGTTGGTGACCAGAAGGCCGCCTTTGCCGCTCGGGCGCAGCCGCACATCGACCTCGTAGAGCCTGCCGGCGGTGGAGTGCATGGTGAGCAGGTGCACGATGCGCTGAGCCAGGCGCACGAAGAACAGCTGGTTGTCGATCGGCCGCGGGCCGCGGGTCTGCTGGTGCTCGCCGTGCGAGTCGTGCAGGAACACCAGGTCCAGGTCGGAGGAATACCCGAGCTCCATGCCACCGAGCTTGCCGTAGCCTACCGCACACACGTTTACCGTCCGCGCGCCGCCGGACTCGTGGCAGCAGGGCACACCGAACTGCGCGGTGATCTGCTGCCAGCCGAGCTGCATGGCTCGCTCGACAATCAGCTCGGCAAGGTCCGTGAGGCGGTCGCTCACCTGCATGAGCGGCAGCAGGTCGGTGAGATCGGCGACCGCGACGCGAAACAACGCGGCGCGCTGAAACTGCCGCAGCCT
>Ga0307474_10003086_pt1 | contig 12009 bp, 8 predicted proteins | sample atmos_gasesECM1C_2_FD_203312 | JGI IMG/M metagenome (GOLD analysis project Ga0307474, IMG submission 203312) | Hardwood forest soil microbial communities from Morgan-Monroe State Forest, Indiana, United States - atmos_gasesECM1C_05 | ecosystem: Environmental > Terrestrial > Soil > Temperate... | reverse complement strand
CATTCTGCGCCGAATCAGTTGCGTGCTTCTGCTTTGCCTTCTGGCCGTCGCTCCGCTCCGGGCGCGGCGGGCCCCCGATCCCTCCTTGAAGAGCCTCGACGGCCAGTCGCGCAAGCTGTCCACTCTGCGTGGAAAGATCGTTGTCGTCAACTTCTGGGCCACGTGGTGCGCGCCCTGCCAGGAGGAATTGCCTCGCTTGGCGCAGATTGCCCAGTCATATGCCGGCAAGTCGGTGGAGTTCGTGCTGATCTCCATCGACCAGCCGAAGGACCGTGCGAAGATTCCAGCGGTTCTGGACCGGCTTCATGTTGCCCAGCAAAGCTGGGTCGGCGGCGATACCGACCTGATGGATCGCTTCGGGCTCGGCGACATCGTTCCCGGCACTGCCGTTCTCGACGAGCGGGGAGAAGTGGTCGCGCGCATCATGGGTGAGGCTCGCGAAGATGACGTGCGCCGAGCTGTGGACTGGCTGCTCGCAGGCAAGACCGGGCCTGCCGCACCGGAGCTTACCAAGCGCTACTGACTCCGACCCAGGGGCCGCGTGCGCCTTCACTACCGCCGGCACGGCGGATCAGATCAGGGGCAACCTCCTCAAACAAACGATTCAGTGTACCGACGACGGCGAACCTATACCTCCGCACGCAGCCCAACCGTGATACAACGGTACGGTGCGAAGGCAAGACGCCTCCCGGCGGTCCGAGCAATGACGAACAAAATCGATTTTCTCGGGATTGCTGCTATAGCCGGCGTGCTGTCGCTTGCGGTTTTGGCAGGAGCTCAGACCGCCGAGCAGGGTTGGCTGAACTATTCCCCGGAATTCGGTGTAGCCATTGACGCCGACTACTCTCTTGTCCGGACTCGAGTGCTTGGTTCGAGTGATGTACTGATAAGCGCACAGGGTGAACTAAGAGGTTTCCGTGACTCGAATAAGTCCGCAAAGCCGCTCAAGAACTCCAACACATACGTTGTCCTTGGCACTGCGACTGAGTTTCGCGAGAAGCTTCCCTCTATCCCAATTCCTGCTGATCTCGTTCCGGCCGGTTATTGGATCAAGGATCGGAAGAATACCATTGTCATTGTCGGTGGTGATGAGGCCGGTGTGCTGTACGGCGCCTTCGAAGTTATTCGGCGGCTCTCGCAGCATGAGTCGTTCGGGAACATTGACTTGCGCGGCCATCCAGCCATGCGAGTCCGCTGGGTCGACGAGTGGGACAACGCCGATGGCTCCATCGAGCGCGGCTACGCGGGCCGCTCTATCTTCTTCGACGCCGGCCATGTGCGCGACGATCTTGCGCAAGTCTCCGAGTATGCTCGTCTCCTCGCCTCCATCGGCATCAACGGCTGCAACCTCAACAACGTCAACAACGCTGCTCCGTTTCTCCAGCCGGAGATCCTCGCCGGCATCAAGCGGGTAGCCGACGCCATGCGGCCCTGGGGTGTGCACGTCGCGTTGAGTGTCGACATCGCCAGCCCGCAAAAGATTGGTGGCCTCGCCACCTACGATCCGCTCGATCCCGCCGTCATCGCGTGGTGGAAAGCCAAGGTCGACGAGATCTACAAGCTCATTCCCGACTTCGCAGGCTTCACCGTGAAAGCCGACTCCGAAGGCCAGCCCGGCCCCGCCAGCTACGGCCGCACTCCCGCCGATGCCGCCAACCTGCTGGCCGGCGCGCTCGCTCCGCACGGCGGCGTTGTCCTCTACCGCGCCTTCGTCTACAACCATCACCTCGACTGGAATGACCCCAAAGCCGATCGCGCCCGTGCCGCCTACGACATCTTCCACCCGCTTGACGGCAAGTTCGCCGCCAACGTGATCGTTCAGACCAAGGAGGGCCCCATCGATTTCCAGGCGCGCGAGCCGGTATCGCCACTCTTTGCCGGCCTCGAGCACACCAGTCAGGCAATGGAGGTGCAGATCACGCAGGAGTACACCGGCCAGCAGCGGCACCTGGTTTACCTCGCCCCCATGTGGAAGCAGGTCCTCGACTTTGACATGCGCGCGGAGAACCGCACCACGCCTGTGAACTCGATCCTCGCTGGGGAAGCATTCCATCAGCCGCTCAGAGCCCCGGGGTCCCCACGGACAGGTCTTCGTCGGTGGGGTGGTGGTGGCATGGTCGGCGTCGCCGGCATCGGCCAGGCATGGCTCGGCTCACCGCTCGCGATGGCAAACCTTTATGCCTTCGGCCGTCTTGCCTGGGACCCGAATCTGGCCCCCGACAAGATCGCCGAAGAGTGGACGCGCCAGACGCTGGGAAATGATCCGAAAGTGGTCAGCACCGTGGTGAAAATGCTGATGCAGAGCTGGCCGGCGTACGAGCATTACACTGGGCCGCTGGGCATGCAGACACTGACCGATATAACCGGCAGCCACTACGGCCCGAACATCGAAGCAAGCGAGAACAACGGCTGGGGGCAGTGGCATCGCGCCGGCCATGACGGCGTCGGCATGGACCGTTCCGTCGCCACCGGCACAGGCTTTGCCCGCCAATACCAGCCCGAGGTCGCGAAGATCTACGAGAACGTCGCCACCACGCCCGATGATCTGCTCACCTTCTTTCATCATGTGCCGTACACGCACAAGCTGCACTCGGGCTCAACGGTCATTCAATACATCTACGACAGCCATTACCTGGGCGCGCAGGAAGCCGCCGAACTCGGCAAGGAGTGGGGGACACTCGAAGGGCGCATCGATCCCAACGTCTTCAAGGAGATGCAGGCGCGTCTCGCCTATCAGGCCGGCCATGCCATCGTCTGGCGCGACGCCATCGTGCAGTACTTCCTCAAGCTCAGTGGCATCCCCGACGAGCACGGCCGCGCCGGACACTATCCTGGCAGGCTCGAGGCGGAAGATGCGCGCCTTGCCGGTTATACCGTCATCGATGTGAAGCCGTGGGAAGACGCCTCAGCGGGCAAGGCTGTATCGTGCGATCAGACTAGATGTTCCGCCGAGTGGACCTACAATGGTAGCCCGGGCCCCTTCGACATCGCGATTCAGTATTTTGATCTTCAAGGCGGCAACGCCCAATTCTTATTCACCGTGAATGGCCAGCAAAAGGCGTCGTGGACAGCCGATGCACAGCTTCCATCGCGCCGCCCGCACGGCGATAACTCCACCCGCTACACGGTGCGTGCCGTCGAGCTCAAGCCCGGAGACACAATTCGCGTCGACGGTGCACCGGACAAATCCGATCCCGCAGCGCTCGACTACATTGAGTTGGAGCCGGCCGTTCCATAAGGCGACTCAACTTCGTCGTCACCCGAACCCGTGCGGAGATATTCTAGGCAAACCAGTCGGTCCGGAGGCTCATGAGTCCCAAAATCACTCGCCGTGGATTCTTCGGCATTGCAGCCGCCACTACCGCGGCCGTCTCCCTTCCACAATCACAACACGACTCCACGCCCGCGCTCCCCGCGCCAATCGCTGCGCTTCCCGTTCTTGCTGGTCAGGCCAAGCCCTTCACCAACGCCGAGCGTCAATCCCGCATCGAGCGCGCCAAGGCGCTCATGGCCGAGCACAAGATCGACGCCATCGTGCTCGCCAACGGCACCACATCGCCCGTGTACTTCGCCGACATGCGCCTCAACGGCGGCGAGCGTCTCTGGGCTCTCGTTCTCCCAGCGCGCAGCAAGCCCTTCCTCGTCTGCCCTGCCTTTGAAGAGGGCCGCGCCCGCGAACTGCTTGCCGCCGGCCCATTCGGCAAAGACGCCGAAGTACTGACCTGGCAAGAGGACGAGAGCCCGTTCGCCACGCTCGGCAAGGGACTCCGCGACCGCGGCCTCATCACCGCGACCATTGGCCTCGACGAAAACATGAAGTTCGTCTTTGCCGACGGCATTCGCACCGCCAACCCGGCCCTCAATCTCGTTAGCGCAACGCCCGTCACCGCCGGCTGCCGCATGATCAAGGACGCGCACGAGCTCGAATGCATGCGCCTCGCCAACCACGCCACGCTTCTCGTCTACCGCGCCGTGGCGCAGTCCGTCCATCCCGGCATGACCAACGCCGATGTCGAGCGCCTTGTGGATGCTGCCTATCGGCGCGTCGGATTCCCCGGCGACGCCAGCCTCAACATCGACGAGTTCACGGCACAGCCCCACGGCTCCCGCCAGCCGCAGACGTTGCGCGACGGCTCTATCCTCATGCTCGACGACGGCTGCCTCGTCCAGGGCTACAACTCCGACATCACCCGCACATTCGTCCTCGGCAAGCCCACCGCGAAGATGAACGCAGTCTTCGATCTCGTCAAGCGCGCGCAGACGGCCGCTCTTAACACTGCACGTCCCGGCGTCCTCGCCGCCGACGTCGACGCCGCGGCGCGCAAGGTCATTGTCGACGGCGGCTACGGCCCCGGCTTCACTTGCTTCACGCATCGCGTCGGCCACGGCATCGGCATGGACGGCCACGAATGGCCCTACCTGGTGCGCAACGACATGTTCGGCTTCGACCCCGCTCCCCACCTCAAGCCCGGCATGACCTTCAGCGACGAGCCCGGCGTCTACATCAAGGGCGAGTTCGGCATTCGCCTCGAAGACGACATGGTCATCACCGAAGACGGGGCGGAACTCCTGACTCCGCAATGCCCATCGCTCGAAGACCCCTTCGGCAACGTCAGCTGAATCGCCCTGGGACTCACCGCACCGTCGGCAGCCCCGCCAGCGCCATAGCAATCTCCTCCGCGGGATAATCGTAGTTCTGCAACTTGCCCGCGTGGTAGTCGATGTAAGACTGCATGTCGAAGTGCCCATGCCCGCAGAGGTTGAACAGGATTGTGCGCTTGCGTCCTTCTTCCTTTGCCGCCAGCGCTTCGCGAATCGCACCCGCAACCGCATGGTTTGCCTCGGGCGCAGGAATGATCCCTTCCGCGCGCGCAAACTGCACGCCGGCTGCAAACGCGTCCAGCTGCTGCACGCTGGTGGCCTCAATCAGTCCCAGCTGCTTCACGTGCGAAACCAGCGGCGCCATGCCGTGATAGCGCAATCCGCCCGCGTGAATCCCCGGCGGAATGAAAGTCGACCCCAGTGTGTGCATCTTTACCAGCGGCGTCAGGTGGCCCGTGTCGCCGAAGTCGTAAGTGAACTCACCCTTGGTAAGGCTTGGGCAAGCTGCCGGCTCGACGGCAACCACGCGCGCATGTGTCTGCCCCTTGATCTTGCGCCCGAGATACGGAAACACAAGTCCCGCGAAGTTCGATCCGCCGCCCGTGCAGCCCACGATCACATCCGGCTCATCGCCGGCTATCGCCATCTGCTCCATCGCTTCGAGGCCAATGACAGTCTGGTGCAGCAGCACGTGATTCAGCACGCTGCCAAGCGCGTATTTCGTATCGGGGTCCTTCGCCGCCACTTCGACGGCCTCGCTGATGGCAATGCCCAACGAGCCGTTCGTGTCCGGATTCCGCGCCAAGATCGCCTGGCCCGTGTCCGTCTCCATGCTCGGGCTCGCTACTATGCTAGCGCCAAATGCCTCCATCAGCGCGCGCCGATAGGGCTTTTGGTCGTAGCTCACGCGCACCATGAAGACCTTGCACTCCAGCCGAAAGAACGCGCATGCCATGGCTAGCGCCGAGCCCCACTGCCCCGCGCCGGTCTCCGTTGCCAGGCGCTTTGTGCCCTCTGCCTTGTTGTAGTAAGCCTGCGCCACCGCGGTGTTGGGCTTGTGGCTTCCCGCAGGACTCACCCCTTCGTACTTGTAGTAGATCTTTGCCGGCGTATCCAGCGCCTTCTCCAGACGCCGCGCGCGAAACAGCGGCGACGGCCGCCACTGCGCGTACACCTGGCGCACCGGATCAGGAATCTCAATCTCCCGCTCCGCGCTCACCTCCTGCAAAATGAGCGCCATCGGAAACAGCGGCACCAGGTCATCTGGTCCCACGGGCTGCAGCGTTCCCGGGTGCAGCGGCGGAGCGGGCGGCGCAGGCAGGTCGGCGACGATGTTGTACCAAGTGCGTGGAATGCGGTCTTGCGGCAGGTTGTACTGAACGGTTTCCATGCCGTGCATTCTAGCAGCGGGTTGTGAACGATCGTCAGTGCACAACACACGGCGTCGCCGCTATGCGTCCTTGACCATCTTCACCACCGGCAGGGTTTCACCATTCCACAAGGGCACCGCGATCCGTTCCACCTCCACATATCCTTTGAGGCGGTAGAGCGGCACACCCGTAAGTGTCGAGCCCATCTCGAATCGGCGAAAGCCCGCCGCGCGCGCCGCGTCCTCCACCGTAGCAAGAATCAGCGATCCCAAACCCCGCCGCGCGAATCGCGGATGCACAAAGATGGCGCGCACCTTCGCGGCGTCAGTCGCCGGATCCAGCAGATCCGGCTCGCGCCCCGGCCCGCGGTCTGCGCCGAACAGCGTCTTACGCTTCGACCACCCGCCGCACCCGGCAAGTACCCTGCTCTCGCTCACCTGATCATCGACAGCCTCGGCGACGAAGTAGGTACTATCCGCAATCAACTGAGTGTCGACCCCCAGCACCGTATTCAGGGCGCCCTCCATTTGCGCAGGCGAATAGTCGGTCGCCTGCAGCCCGCGCACTGACGCCTCAATCAGCGCATGCAGCGCCGGCACGTCCTCCTCAGTGGCAACGCGCAGCCTGAATGCATCGGAGTGGATCATAGTCTCTGCGGAAAGGAGGCCAAGCGCCGGCCGTCGTTCTGATCACTGATCACTGACCACCGTCTTTCTCGACTTCCACCAGCGTCGAATAAAACGTGGCGCCGCCGCCAATATCGGTGAGCCGCTCGCTGGTCAGCACGTTTACATTCACGGCATCCGCGCTCAGCTTTGCCCAGTCCAGCCTCCCGCTCACCACACCCGTGGGCAAATCGCCGTTGACCATCGCAGTCAGGTGGATGAACCCGCGATCGTTGAGCACGCGCACCGTGTCTCCGTCGCGGATGCCTCGCGCCTCCGCGTCCAGCGGATGTATCTCGAGCTTCTGATTCGTGCGCGCCTCCATCTTCCGGTGTCCCTCGAGATTGGCAAACGTGGAGTTCATATAGTTGTCGCTCTTGCGGCTCAAAAACTCCAGCGGATACCGCTTTGCCGCCTCGCTCCAGCGTGACTCCGCGGGCGGCACAAAGCCCGGCAGCGGATCGAGACCCCGCGCAGCCAGCATCTCCGAATAGAATTCGACCCGTCCTGAAGCTGTAGGCACATTGCCGCTCGTGAACGGCTGAAACGGCTTGGTCTCGGGCTCGCGATGGAACGCAAGGGCTACGTGCCCGTTCCGCTCCAGCTCCTCCACTGTGATGTGTTCCATCTGCGGATTGGTGGAGTGTCCATCCGGCCCGATCCGTAGCGCCTGCCGGATCATCTCCTCCGGCGTATCGCGGAAGCACTCTTCTTCGAACCCCATCCTCTGCGCAAGCTGTCCGAACAGCCAGACATTCGGTCGCGCTTCGCCCGGAGGTTCGATCGCCTGCTGCGACAGCTGCACAAAATAGTGCCCATATGCGCCCTGGATGTCGGTGTGCTCCAGAAACGTGGTCGCCGGCAGAATATAGTCGGCATAATCGGTGGTGTCTGTGAAGAACAGATCGTGCACCACTGTAAAAAGATCGTCGCGCTTCAGCCCAAGCACAACAGCGTTGTGGTTCGGGGCCACCGCGCCCGGGTTCGAGTTGTATACAAAGAGCGCGTGAACCGCAGGGCCGTCGTGCCAATCCTTTTGTCCCAACTCGGTTAACGCGTCGCCGAGCTGCGACATGTTCACCGTGCGCGCCAGCCGCCCTATCGGTGACTGAAGCGCCAGATCAGGCCGCCGCAGCGACTCCTCATCAAACTCAAATGCGCCCGAAGTGGAAAGCTGCGCTCCGCCGCCGCGATGCTTCCATGCACCCGTCAGCGCCGGCAGCATGATGATGGCGCGCACCGCGGTCCCGCCATTCTCCGCCCGCTGCACTCCATAGTTCAGCCGCAGCGCCGCAGGCGATGTCCTCGCGTATTCTCGCGCAAGCTGCTCCACCTCGCCTGGCATCATGCCGGTCCAGTTAGCCACGCGCTCCGGCGTGTACTCACCAACGCGCTCGGCAAGCTGCTCGAAGCCGTGCGTCATCGCATCGATATACTCTCGATCCTCAAGCCCCTCGCGCAAAATCACGTGCATCATTCCCAGGGCCAGCGCCGCATCGGTTCCAGGCCGGATCGCAATATGCCAGTCCGCAAGCGCGGCGGTGCGGGTCCGGTACGGATCGATCACAATCAGTCGGGCCCCGTTGCGCCGCGCCTGCTCCACCATCGGCCACAGATGAATGTTGTTGCCGTGAATGTTGCCGCCCCAGGCCACGATCAGCTTGGCCAGTTTGAAATCTTCCGTCGGCGTTCCAAGCTTCTTGCCGTAGACCAGCTTCCATGCCTGGCCGCCGGCTTCGGCGCAAATCGTGCGATCCAGTTGGCTGGCGCCAAGCCGGTGAAAGAACCTCCGGTCCATCGAGCCATAGCCCAGCACGCCAATCGTGCCCGCATAGCTGTAGGGCAGAATCGACTCCGGTCCGTATCGCTCCGCCGTCTCCTTGAGCCGGATCGCAATCTCTCCAATCGCCTCATCCCAGCTCACGCGTTCAAATACTTCGTGCTCACGTCCGCGGATCAGCCTATCCTTGGCAACTCCCGCCTTCCGCCTTAGCGGATGAAGAATCCGATCCGGCGCATACACCCGGTCCAGGTACTTCGCAACTTTCCCACAAAGAAATCCATTCGTTACGGGATGAGACGGGTCGCCCTGCACCTTCACCGCGTTCCCGTCCGCATTCACAGTCACCAGCACCCCGCAGGAGTCCGGGCAGTCGTGCGAACAAACCGTGTGTACAACCCGAAAAGGGGAATGAGCCGGGCTTGCAGACATATCTTCATTGTAAGCTGATCGCAGATTCCTGAACCCCGGAGGCTCATTTGCGTACCCGTTTGCTTGCACTGACTCTGCTCGTTGGCGGCTATTCCATCCTCGTCGCACGGACGATGCCGGCCCCACCGCAGGTGGCGGACGAGGCTGCCATTCGCGCCGCCATCTCCACCCAGGCGGCCGCCTGGAACCGCGGCGACATCCCCGCCTTCATGCAGGCTTACGACGACTCCCCCGAAACCACCTTCATCGGCGCCACGCTGCGCAAGGGCTACCAGCCCATCCTCGAGCGTTACCAGAAGGCTTACACGAATCCGGCGCAGATGGGCATGCTCACCTTCAACGACCTCGAAGTACGCCTGTTGCCCGGCTCGTGCGGCCAAACCGAGCTCGCCATTGTCACCGGCCGCTTTCACCTGCAGCGAAGCGAAAAGGGCGAGGCGCAAAAGGACGACGGCATCTTCTCCCTGGTGTGGCGCAAGGGCCCCAAAGGCTGGAAGATTCTCCTCGATCACACCAGCTAGCAAACAGAGAAGGAAGTTTTTCCATTGCTCTGCGGGCCGAACTGCGCTAAGCTCAGGCGTCTTCACGACAGGCTAGCTACGTCCGCTCCAGATTCGGGGCCCCCGTGCGCGCTATCTGCTGTCTTGGCCCTTTCCAAGTGGGATTCTCTCTCATCTCCAGGAGGCCCCTACCATGCAAGTCCTGCCGCATGACACCGGAAATTCGCCGGCGCCCAAGCCACCATCGCCCTCACGTCGACGCTTCGGCATTGCCGCCTTCGCAGGGCTCACGGTCTTCCTCTGCTCAGGAGCGACGTCTCCCACAGCCTGTCCGAGCGGCAACATCGGCCCTAGCAACGGCGAGGTGATCGGTGTCGCCGTGGGCGCTGTCGCAGTTGTCGTTGTGGGTGTTGTTGTCGCGGTGGAAGTTAGCAAAGCCCATCATACGCTCAATGGCTGCGTTATCGCCGGTCCCAACGGACTCGAACTGGTCACCACCGACTCCAGGCGATACGCCCTCCAGGGCGACGCGGCCACTATCAAGGTGGGCGACCGGGTCAAGATTCACGGCTCGCGCATCAAGAAGACTAAGGACACCCAAGGCGACCAGGTCTATCGCCTGGAAAAGCTCAACAAGGACTACGGGCCATGTCCCGCGACGATGGCTGGGCACCCCGCTCCCTGAGCGGCAGTCATTGAACTCCGCTGAGGGGAGAACCCTCTTTATTTCTGGCAGGCCTGCTCCATAATGGGAGCGATGGCCTCCCCTGCCGACCCGCGTCCATGTCCCGACCCTCCTCCGGGCGTTTTCGCCGGCCTGTACACCTTTCAGTGGTGCGAATTCCAGCTGCGGCTGCCCCTAGTCAATGCGCTCGCCGTTGCGGTTTGTCTTTTTGCGGGGATCTTCGCCGGCCATCCCGGCGCCGGACTCATCGCCGGCGGCGGCGCCTTCACCGTGGGCTTTGGCGCCAATCAGCGCATCTCCGATTCGCGCCTCATCCCCATGATCGCCGCGGTGCTGGCTACCTCAACGGCGGCCTTTTCAGGTACGGTAGCCGGTCATCGCGACTACTGGCTGCTCGTCGCAGCCGCCGGCTCCGCTGCTATTTACGGCTACCTCAGCACGCGCAATGCCGGCGTGGCCTGGGTGGGCCAGCAGGCCTTCGTCTTCATGATTGTGGCCTCCGCCTTCCCCTCCAGCCTCAGAGGCGGCCTTGAACGCGGTGGCCTCGTCGCAGCCGGTGGCATTCTCCAGCTTCTCTTTACCTCCGCTGGCCTGCGCCTCATGCCCGATCTCCGCAAAGACATCTTCACCTTCGCCACCACCATCTTCAGCCATGTCTATGAGGAAGACTGGGCCATCACGCGACGCCTACGCCAGCTCCCACACTTCCTGCCCACCCTTTCGCGCCACGAAGCCTTCGCCTACTCGCTGCGCCTGCTCCTCACCGCCCTTGTAGCTACCGAAGTCTACCGCCGCCTCGGCATTCAATCCGGTTACTGGATTCCCATGACCGCCCTGCTGGTCCAGCGCCCCGGAGCCGCAGACACATTTGTACGTACCACCAACCGCATCATCGGCACCATCGCCGGCGGCTGGCTCGGCAGCCTCTTCATCGCTCACGTCGTCCCGCGTCCTGAAGTCCTCGCCGCCGTCACCGCCACCTTCGCGCTGCTCGCCTTGGCCACCAACGCCGTTAACTACGCGCTTTTTACCGCGAACCTCACCGCATACATCGTCTTCCTGCTTTCCCTGAACGAAATCCCCGGCTCCGTGATAGCCCACCGCCGCATGGGTTGTACCGCATTGGGCGGTCTCATCGCCATCGTCTTCCACGCTGACGCGCTCCTTCGCCTGTGGCGATCGGAATCCCGCCAGCGGGCTGAGGAGCGGGCCGCCTGAGCGCCTCGCCAGCTTTTCCGTCTCCTGCTGCTACTATTGCCCCCGTGCTTCATCCAGGAAAGGCACGCCCGTGCAGATCAAGTGCATCCTGATCGCTCTCTTGCTTGGGCCGGCTGCAACGCTCGCTCGGCAGCCCGCCCCGCCGGTGCCATCGGACCAGCCCACCCGCGACACTTACCTCGCACTGGCCGCTGAAGTCGAAGATGCGTTGCACAGCGACGTTCTCAACCTGTGGTTCCCGCGCAGCGTCGACAGTCAGCATGGCGGCTTCCACTCCCACTTCGCGCGCGACTGGCACTCTCTCCCCAGCGAGGGCAAATTCTCCGTCTTCCAGGGCCGCATGACGTGGGTCGCTTCGCAGGTGGTCTTGCGCGAGCCAAAGCAGAAAGAAGCATTCCTCCCCATCGTCCGCCACGGCGTCGACTACCTGCGCAACGTCATGTGGGACAAGCAGTATGGCGGCTTCTATTGGGGCCTTGATGACGAGGGCCACATCACACCGGAGTTCACTGACCACAAGGACCTCTACGGCATCGGCTTCTGCATCTACGGCGCCGCTGCTGCCTACCAGGCCACCCATGATCCCGCGGCCCTCGAGCTCGCAAAGCAAGCCTTTGCTTGGACTGACAAGCACGCCCACGATGCCCAAAACGGCGGCTACTTCGAGTGGCTTGCCCGCGATGGCACACCCGTCGTTCCCGAACCCTTCAGCGGCCGCGTCGCCATGAACGCCATCGGCCCCATCGGCTACAAGTCG
>Ga0307474_10003085_pt1 | contig 12010 bp, 9 predicted proteins | sample atmos_gasesECM1C_2_FD_203312 | JGI IMG/M metagenome (GOLD analysis project Ga0307474, IMG submission 203312) | Hardwood forest soil microbial communities from Morgan-Monroe State Forest, Indiana, United States - atmos_gasesECM1C_05 | ecosystem: Environmental > Terrestrial > Soil > Temperate... | reverse complement strand
AACTAACCCTTGACTTCCCGGTAAAGAGGAATAGCATTGAACTATCACCTCCGATCCAATTCAGGATCGAATGGGCCGATAGCCAAGGAATGTCACCGCTTCTTGGTTGCCGGCCCATTTAAATTTCCAGCCCATAGTCGCGGGTGACGTTTCTACCCTATGACGAATTCCCTAACCCTCCGTACTACCGATGCCGGCGCCTCTACCTCCAACTCCACGGCTCCTTCCTTGTACGCCCGCGAATAAATCCGCGCTCTGTCTTCCAGCATCGCCAGCATTTTGCCCTCCGACTGAGGCACGCGCAGATGCGCACGGCTGACCGGATCTTCCTCGATCATCGCGTCAATGCGGTCCAGCAAACGATCGAGTCCTGTGCCTTCCATCGCAGAGACGTAGACTGTTTTCGAATCCTCGCGCATGGCGTCGGCCTGCAACGACTGCGCCACTTCCTCATCGAGCAGATCGATCTTGTTCATCACCCGCAGCCGCGGCTTTTTTTCCGCCTCCAGTTCTTTTAAGACAATTTCCACCTGCGCGTCCTGCTCGGCCGAAAGGCGGCTGCTGGCATCGGATACATGCAGAATCAGCGATGCCCGCTGCACTTCCTCAAGCGTGGCGCGGAACGCCGAAACTAGCGTGTGAGGCAGGCTGCGAATAAAGCCCACTGTGTCAGACAGCAGCACTTTGCGCTTGGACGGCAGTTCCACGCCGCGAATCGTCGGATCCAAGGTGGCAAACATGCGCGGCGATTCCAGCACTTTGGCCTGCGTCAGCGAGTTGAACAGCGTCGATTTGCCCGCGTTGGTGTACCCTACCAGCGCCACGGTCGCGACCGGAGCCGACTCGCGCCGCTGCCGCTGCTGGCGGCGAATGCGCCGCACGTTTTCCAGTTGCTGCTCCACGTGGCGCACGCGCCGCGCAATCTTTCGGCGATCGGTTTCCAGCTTGGTCTCACCAGGACCGCGCGTGCCAATGCCGCCGCCCAGTTGCGACATCTCGACTCCATGCCCCGCCAACCGCGGCATCATGTATTGCAACTGCGCGAGTTCGACTTGCAGCTGGCCCTCCCGCGTGCGCGCATGCCGTGCAAAAATGTCCAGGATAAGCTGCGTGCGGTCGATCACCCGTCGCTGAACAATTTTTTCAATATTGCGTTGCTGCGAAGGGCTGAGATCGTGATCGAATAGAAGGACGCCGGCGTTCACCGAAGCCGCAGCGCCCGCGATTTCTTCGAGCTTACCCGCGCCAATCAAGGTCGCTGGATCAGGACGGTCGCGGCGCTGCAGAATCTCGCCAACCACTTTTGCGCCGGCACTTTCAGCCAGAGTCCGAAGCTCTGCGATCGACTCGTCCGCATCGAATTCGGGGATGCTTGGCTTGCCGTTTGATTTTGGCCCGCCGCCGGGCTTCGCTTGCATCGCGGACGCCTCGCGCGCCACCGCAGCCTGCGGTGTGACGGTGCCCTTTGCGGCGCCGCGGCCACGCGTACGGACATCGATGCCCACCAGAAACGCGCGCTCCGGTTCATTGGGAACAACCTTCGTTCCCAGGGGCACACGTCCGCTGAGACGCGAGGTGCCGCGAGATTTCTTGAGATGAGAACTTCCCAAACGAAAACGCCTTATCCTTCGGTGCCTGAAGCGCTCGGCGTTGCCACCGGGCCTGGCGCCGAGCTAGCGCCCACCGCTTTTTCCTGATGCGGCACGTGAGCGACATGGGTCGCCGCCATCCGGCCCATCACCACGGTGGAGATGGCGTGCTTGAAGATCAGTTGCTCCTGACCGTTCGCCTCCAGCACCACGGAGTACTTGTCGAAAGAGCGGATGCGGCCCGTTAATTTCACTCCACTCAGCAGATAAATCGTGATGCTGAGCCTCTCCTTGCGGGCCGTGTTGAGGAAGGAATCCTGGATGTTCTGCGCCGGCTTATTGCTGTCCATAGCCGATCTCCTTGATAGGTAGACTGCGAACTGCCAACCATCTGCTCACGACTTCGCCCGTAAGCAGGCTCAAAGCAACAGCATGTTCCCGCAAGCCTTCGCGCCGCCACAGGAACAAGGGGGGCAACTCTGCGGCTGCGCGGAGAAACGCGCATACGGCAGATGTGAGTACCATACGGCGATCTGGGCTGCTTTTCAACCGGAATTCCCTTAACTCTGCTGACTAACTCTGCTGACTAGTTGACAGCGGTCGCCGCAAAGTGCAGAATTCCTCGACTCACGGCTCATCGGACACCTTTCGACGGTTCGTGACTGTCATTGCTCGTTCTGTCACTTCGCCGAATGCTCGCTTTCTTGGAGCACTCGGGGGCCCAGCAACCTGCAATTCCAAATTGCAGAGCAAAGTTGGCGGAGGAAACCCAATGCACCATTTCGTCGGCGTCGCAGCCACATTTGTCATGCCCACCCACACTGGCACGGAAGCTACGCAGCTCATCCTGCGCTGGTTCCACTTCATTGCGGGGATCACCTGGGTCGGCCTGCTGTATTTCTTTAACCTGGTTAACGTCCCGTTCATGAAGCAAGTGGACGCCAGCATGAAGCCAAAAATTCTTCAAAACATGACCTTGCCCGCGTTGAACTGGTTCCGGTGGAGTGCTCTGGCCACGGTCTTTTTCGGCTTCTGGTATTGGGGTCAGTTCTATGTTGCACCCGACGCTGAGCGTGTGGGCAAGAACGGCGGCAGCACGATTGGTTTCTTCCTGCTGCTGTGGATCGCTGTCTGGGCCATCCTGTTCCTTGTAATAAAAAAAATGACTCCCAGCGGCTATGTGCTCGGAACTCTCACCGCGATCCTGTGCATCGTGGCCGGATGGCTTTTCGTGAATTACACGCCGGTCGGTGGGGACGACAATCATGTGCTCTCGATTGGAGTAGGTGGCGGCTTCGGCATCGTGATGCTGTTTAACGTCTGGGGCATCATCTGGCCCAACAATAAGAAGATCATTCGGGGAACGCTCGCGGGCACTCCTCCCGCCGACGCGGCCACTATGGCACGGCAGGCGTTTCTGGCTTCGCGTACGAATTTCTTTTTGTCGGTGCCGTTGCTGTTCTTCATGGCCACCAGCAGCCACTACTCGATCCTGGGGAAGTAGGATCGGCGGCTTTGGGAAGAAGGGCGCCGCTTTTTCGTCGCGCCAATGATTCTTTTGGCGATAATCAGCATTCATCGAGCAGCGTTCACGAAGATGTGGGACGCTCTCGATCGCCTTATCTGTTCACTTCCCCAAATAAAACGGGCCGAGCATAAAGCCCGGCCCGCGTGTTCCCAGCGGGATCCTAGAAAATGAACTTGCCTCCCAGCTGAATGAGGCGCGAGTTCGTGCCTGACCGGATCGCTTGAATCTGGCCAAATGTGGAACCCGATCCAAAGTCGTTTCCGAACGTTCCCGTTCCCGGGGCACCCGGGTTGCCAAAGTTTGTGTGGTTGAAGATGTTGAAGAAGTCAATTTCCGTCTGGAAGCGACTGCGCTCGGTGACCCTGAAATCCTTACGAACTGTAAAGTCCGTGTTCCACAGACCAGGTCCGTTGAAATACCCGCGAGGAGTATTCCCCTGTGTGCCCAAGGCGTTATCCGTAAAGGAGGCCGGGTCGAACCAGTAATGACCTGGCAAATGCGGATTCAGCGCTTTCGGCCTGCTAACGATATCCGGGCGATCCGAGCAAGCATAGAACGAGAAGTTCGGTGAGCAGCTTAAGGAAAGTAGATCCGAGTCCTCAAATGTGATTGGATTGCCCGACTGCAGTGTGTTGATTCCAGTGAAGACCCATCCGTCAACCAAGCTGTCAGCGATTCGCCCCCAACGCTTGGCGAAGCTCGGAGCCTGGTAGACAAAATCTACGACCCATCGGTGACGAGCGTCGAACGAAGAGTTTCCATAGTCACGCGAGCGAAGGGGACCGTAGTTATCAACACCACCAGCCGCCTGAAAGGCCGTGTCTTCAAAGCTGGAGCTGACGTCAAGAGAATGCGACCAGGTATAGGCGCTCTGGAGCTCTAAGCCGTGAGTTAGGTGCTTGTTAACAGTCACCTGGAGCGCATTGTAGTTGGACCAACCACCATTGGTTTGCTGGCCAAAGTTGTTCCAGACATTTCCGGGATACACGTAGTTACCTGGGAAGTCGATCGGCTGGTTACCGCCGTCTCCAGCGCAAGCCGGGTTCGCGAGGCAACTCGCTACCGCCGCTGGAGTGGCAGGATTCGCGGTGTAGGACGTGATCAGACCCGAGCCATGAGAGCCCACGTAGCCGACACTCACGATAGTCTGCCCCGGAAGCTCCCGCTGTAATGTTACATTCCAGTTATAGGTGTGTGGAACTGTCAAATTTCTGGCAGCGACGCTGACACTAGAGCCAAAACCATTGGGATAAAGAGCAGCGAAGTTCGGGGTTGCTCCTTTTCCAGGTGGGACGTAGGGAAACTGATTCGCAATCGAGGCACTGGTGTTGACGTCCTGATAAGGATTAGGGAACGAGGGGTGGGTTGCTCCAGTGCTCGTCAAACCAAAAGGCGGAGTCGACAGATCCTGCAGGTTCAACTCCTCCTCCGTCCGGTTATAGTAGAGACCAAAGCCGCCGCGGAGTGAAGTCTTCCCCGGGCCTCCGGTAAAGCGGTTCGACCAGTCGGGGCTCCAGGCAAAGCCTACCCGCGGCCCAATGTGATTCAGCTTTGTCGTCGGCCCACCCTGGTTGTTGCAACCCGGATCGCCGGGATAGGTAAGCCCAACGGGTGCAGTCGCAAAAATCGTAGACTGTACGCCCGGCTGGAAGCATACACGCGATAAGCCATGGTTTTGGTACTCGCGGATTGGGGTATCGATCTGATAACCGGTTCCAAGGGTCAGCGTAAGGTTGCTTTTCAAGCGCCATTGATCCTGGAAGTACCAGTAGTGCTCGAAGGCATCCGCGATGATGGTAGTACCAGATCCTTGACTGAACGTGTTTGGAATTCCCAGAAGGAAATCCAAACCCGCATCGCCGGTGGAGAACGTTCCCGCCTTCGAGAAGCCGAACGAGCCCTCGTTGCTGTTAAGAAACGGATTCCAGACCTGGAACTTCCGCCCGTCATAACCGAACTTCAAGCTGTGCTTACCCCTCACCCAGCTGAAATTGTCGGTCAGTTGATAGGTTTGGTCCTTGCGAGGCTGGGGCCCGTTGTTGGTGCCGCCTAAGGCGAAGTAGCCAGTCACCGTCATCTTCGGATAGTCGGCTTGCGAGGCGAGTTGCGGGAAGATATTCGGGAACCCGACAGCCGAAGGCTGCCGGACGTGCTGCGGTTGGCCGCTAGGGAAGTTCAAACGCGTGTAGCCCGCCCGAAGTTCATTGAGCGTCGACGTGCTGAAACTGTGAATCCAGTCGGCACTGAAATATTTTGTATAGGGTACGCTGCCGTCGCCAAATCCGGGCAGCGTGCTGCCAGTGAAAGGCAAGTCGTTGGCGGTCGTTTGGTCGTTGGCGATGGCGTTGAACCAGACAGAATCCTTTTGGCTGATCGTAAAGTCCATACGGCCAATATGCTGGTTGGTCTTAACGTGTGAAATCGGGCCCCAGGTAAATTGGTTTGTACCAGTGTTCGGAAGTGGGACAAAATTCTTCACCAGTGTCGTCGAAAGTGAGCTGAAGGCCGCAGTCGGAATCGCTGCGGGATTAGTAAAGCACGTCGCCCAAGTCGTCGCACCCGGGCAGACGCCGCCGGCACCGTTGATGTTTGTCATCGTTCCCGGAATCGCCTTCGAACTGATGGTCGTGCCGGTCCAATTACCGGATAACTGCGCGGACGTGAACACCTTCTGTGTACCCACTGTCTGCGGCTGAGCCGCTCGGGTATTTTGCAGGCTATAGAAGAAAAACAATTTGTTCTTCCAGATGGGCCCACCAATGGTCCCGCCATATTGATGCTGGTGAATTTTCGGAACCTTGCTCTGAAAGTAATTGTGGGTGTTCAAGAACGTATCGCGATAGAAGTCGAACGCGCTGCCGTGGAAGCTGTTCGTCCCCGACTTCGTGGTGGCATTCATGATGGCGCCGGAGTTGCGCCCGAACTCAGGGTTAATCGTGTTCGTGATCATCTGGACTTCGGAAATAGCGTCCGGATTGGGCTGCACCAACGGGGAATTCAGGGGAAGGTCATTGGCGTCGTTGCCATTGATCAGGTAGCTATTCTGCTGCGCTTGGCTGCCATTGGTGGAGTAGTTGTTTACAAAGCGCGTCGATGATGCATCCACCACTCCAGGCAGAGTCTGCTGCAGGGTGATCCAGTTGCGGTTCAAAGTGGGAAGATCTCGAACCATCTCTCCCGACAGCGTCGCGCCCAGCTGAATACTGGTCGTCTCCACCTGGACCGGGTTCGCCGTCACTTCCAGCGTTTCCGACGTGGCTCCAACTTCCATTTTCACGTTTTGGACGTAAGTCTGGTTCTGAATGACTTCAATTCCTCGTGACTGGTACAGCTTGAAGCTGGCCTTAGTCGCAGACAAGTCATACTTGCCAGGTTGCAAATTGACGAATACGAAACCGCCGTCGTTACCAGCCGTCAATTCTTTGGAGGTGCCAGTGTTGACGTTGATGATTCTCACCTGCACGCCGGGAAGTATCGCGCCCGACGCGTCGGTAACAACGCCACGAATTGTGCCGTACAAATTGTCAGCAAACGCGGGTGTAACACTTAACAAGGTTGCTACCAGGGCAATAAGCCCTGCAATCAGTGCGAAAAGTCTAAAACCATTCACGACCTGTTTCATATTCCTTTTTCTCCTCGAAAACGTAGAAGTGGAACGATCTAACCTGCTTTGGAACCCAATTCTCTCGACCGAATGCGACTTCACGGCGCAGGGGGCCCACGGGAGCCGGAACTTGCTCAGATCGGTGGACAAATGCTGGAACACGAAGTTAATGCAAACAACGGACCAAAACAGTTCCCCCAATAACGTTATTGTTTTCAGTCATTTTGTTATGAATGTCAGGCGCAAGGATACCGAAATTTGTATCTAAATTCGTACTAATCTATGAAAGTTGGAATATCCTTCGTCTGGATCGCCACATGCGGGCTTTCAGTGCCGACGACGCTTGTTTGCACTAGGTGCAGTCTCGCCCGGCGCCAGCACTCGCCTGACAATCGGCGTATTCAGCTTGTACTTCCTCTCGCTGACGTTCCCGGCATCGTCTTTGACGCGCAGGACGAAAACCGGCAGCGTTCCCTCCTTGTCGAAATTCTCTTGTGTGAGCGTGACTGGCAGAATTCCGTCAAGGCCATGTTCGCGATATGCGGTCTCGTAGCGATGCTTGCGCGTGTTCCAGGTGAAAACGCGAACCTGATCGAAGTCGTAGGGCAGGCCGTCGTGCGGTTCGGTGAGCACGCAAAGGTATTGGGACACCTGCTTCACCACCCCTTTGTCGTTATCCGGCACCTGGTTCAGGGCGAAGAAGGCTACGAACCGCTGTCCCTCGGCATATTGTGCAATCTCGAGCGGCACGTCTACGTCCACCATGCGCGCCAGCACCCATCCCACTCGGCCCTGGTCGTCCCGCACCAGCCACCAGTCCTCAAGTATGGGCTCCGCGGAAGCTTTCGCTCCCGGCCGGCTTGGCTTGGGCGGCGGCACCGCGCCCGTCTGCTTTTCGGCGGTCGCTCGCTTTAGGATTGAGACCTTCGCGCCGGCGGCAAGCTGGTACAGATGTTCGGTCTCGCGGCCGGGAGTCACGTGCAGATTGGTCTCATTGCGCAGCACTCCCGGAGCCTGCACGGAATCACTCTGATTATCCTGGGTCAGTTTCTGCAGGGCGTCGTACGTCTTCTGGTCGACCAGGAAGCGCTGCTCGATCCAACCCTCGATGCCGCTGTTGGTGCGCACGCGGGCGAACCGCTTTTCACGGTCCAGAACTTCCACCCGCTCGCCGTTCTTTACGTTGCCGACGCGGTTATAAATGGCCGCAACCTGGTCGCGGAGCGCGGCCTGCGGCGCCGACACGTAGGCTACCTCCAGCACGCGGTGATGGCCGCGGTTGCAAGCGGAGAGCAGCAGGATCGCCGCCATCGCCGCGGCAGCAGGCCAGCCTGTTCGGAATGAGCCCAAGAGTCTCACGATTGAATTCGAGTGCAAAACGGAAAAATCCAATATAGCGCGTCGCGGCGCAGAGGTCTGGGCAGAGAGGTTTACGATTCATGAACCTGCTGGGGAAATGAGGCGCCGGTCAAGACATAGCCAACCCGCGTCGGTTACCATAGAGAAGGCTCTTGTTAGATCGGAAAATCACGGGACGCAGGTTGCGCAACCAAGATTTCCTGCTTCTAAGTTACTGGAACCGTTTCTGGCACCAAGAGCAAACACTGATGAAGAACACATTTCGCAATCGTTTCGTTGTTTTGTCCGTGGCTTTTCTCGTTGCGCTGGGGGGTGCGGTTTGCGCCTCCGCGCAGGATACGCTCGATTCGGTGCTGCGTCCGCCTAAAGGAGCGCAGGTCGCCATTGTGGTATTCGAGGACTTGCAGTGCCCCATGTGCAGTCGCACCGCCCCGCTGATAGAGCAGGCCTCGAAAACCTACAAGATCCCGGTGGTGCGTCACGATTTCCCGCTTCCCATGCACAACTGGTCCTATCAGGCGGCAGTAATGGCGCGTTACTTTGACACGCATTCCAAGGCATTGGGTAACGAATTCCGGGACTATATTTTCGCGAACCAACTCGAGGTCAATCCTCAGAACCTGCGGGCCTATGCCGAAAAGTTTGCCACCGAACATAAGGTGGACTTGCCTTTCGTGCTCGATCCTGGCGGAAAACTTGCCGCGCTGGTGAATGCTGACCGCGATCTCGGCAAGGCTATCAAGCTCGACCACACGCCCACGGTGTATATCGTCAGCAGCCGCAATCCCAGCAAGCCCTACGTCGAAGTCAAGGACAACAGCCAGCTTTACCTGACCATCGACAACATGATGAAGGAATAGGGCGAGGGACATTGCTGATTTTTGATTGATGATTGTTGATTGAATGCAGCCCACTCTGCCGTCAACAATCAAAATCATCAATCAACAATCCTTTTCAGGCCGCCCGGTGTAGTGCCTGGTCGAATGCACGTGCTCGTGGTCTTCGAGCGATTCCAGGTGGGTGATTACTTCCGCAGGCTTCCCGAGTTCTACCGGCAAACGTTCTTCGAGCGTTGTCGCCAATCGATGCGCTTCCCCTACCTCCAAGACGTGCGGAAATAACAGGTGCACCTCAATAATTTGCCGATATCCTGTGGTGCGGTATCGAACGCCGTGATATTGCACGCCAATCTGATTGCAGATCAGGTCCAACTTTTCGCGGATCGACTTGCCTGTTTCCGGATCGGAATAATCGAGCAGCCCTACCGCCGAGCGCCAAGCCATGCGCCCGCCCGACCACAGAATGTTGATAGCCACCGCGATCGCGACCAGCGGATCGAACGGCTTCCATCCTGTGCGCAAGACTGGGCCAAGTCCAGCAACCACACCAAAGCTGGTATAGCAGTCGGTGAGCACGTGCTTGCCATCGGCTTCGAGGATCAGCGAGTGGCCGCGCTTGCCCACGCGCAGCAAGTACCAGCCCAGCCATGCATTGAGCGCGCCGGCTCCTAACAGCAACAACGTGCCTGATCCCAGATTTTCGAGCGGCAGTCCCGCCATCCATTTTTCGACAGCTTCTATCAGAATCCAGATGGCTGCGATGATGATCATCGCTCCCTCAAATCCGGCAGAGAAAAAAGCGATGCGCTCGTATCCATATAAGAACGTAGGAGCGGCGGGCTTGGTGCTCAGCCGCAGGCTGAACGCGGCAAATGCCACCGCGATCACATGCACCACCGATTCCGCGAAATCCGACAGGATCGCCGCGGACCCGGTCGTGTAATAGGCAGTGGTTTTACCGAGGAGCATCAGCACTCCAACCGCCAGGGAAAGGCGCATGGCGAACCGCGAGGCTCGCAATTCTTCCTGATCGCGAGTCGCAGCCCTCACATTCAGCGATGCGGTTGAGAGAGGATCCGACATGGATTCTATGTGAAATCATCGTCCCACGATGGGACGAAGCAGAATGTGATTGAAATCACGCAGGAAGTTACTCGGAATTGACTTTTGTTCTGGTCTGACGGTCCAGGGTCTGAGGTCGGTTTTCTTAGTCTCCGAAACCAATCCCAATCGTGCGAGCGGTCCGCACCAACTCTCCATCGGGGCGCACCGTCTTCAATTGACCGATCGCATTGGCGATGTTAACAGCGACAATCGAGCCGGCGCGCAGCGCGACCATTTTTCCAAACTTGCCCTCGGCAACCAGATCGACTGCAGCCACACCGAAGCGCGCCGCCAGCACCCGGTCAAATGGCGAAGGCGAGCCGCCACGTTGAATGTGCCCCAGAACGCCGACCCGCACTTCCTTGTTAGCAAACAATCCGATGGCATCGCCGATGGGGTTGCCGGCTGGATTGCCGCGAGCCATCTGCGTCAATTCGGGCGGCAACTTGACGCCTTCGGCTACCACGACGATGGTGAAGCGGCTGCCCCGGCTTTCGCGCAGCGCAATAAAGTCGCAAATGTCTTTCATGCAGAATGGAATTTCGGGAATCAGGATGACGTGCGCGCCGCCCGCGATGCCGCCGGCCAGCGCGATCCAGCCGCAATCCCGCCCCATGACTTCCACCACCATCCCGCGGTGATGCGAGGCCGCCGTGGTGTGAATCTTGTCGATGGCGTCGCTGACCGTGTGCAACGCCGTGTCGAATCCAAACGTGAAATCCGTGGCCGACAGATCGTTGTCGATCGCCTTGGGCACGCCCGTGATCTTCATGCCCTTCTGAAAAAGTTCATAGCCGATTTTCTGTGAACCGTCGCCGCCAATGGTAATGATCGCGTCGATACCTAACTTCTTGGAATTGGCCATGATCTCATCGGAGATATCGCGCACCACTTCCTGCCCATTTTCCTTGGTCTTGTAGCTGAAAGGGTTGCCGCCGTTGGTAGTGCCGAGAATGGTCCCCCCCGCGCGGCAGGATTCCGCTGACGCGATCGAGCGTGAGCTGGAAGGATTTTTCCGGCCAAATGAGCCCGTCGAAACCATCGGGAATGCCAATCACTTTCCACTTGTATTTGAGGACCGCGGCTTTCGCGGCGGCGCGGATCACAGCATTCAGGCCGGGAGCGTCTCCGCCTCCGGTGGCAATGCCAATACAATGTAGGTCGGACATGAGAAATCCGTAGAGAACCCCCGATCATAAGGCGCAGTGGAGGGGAGAACAATGTTACGAGGGGACGTATCTAATTCGGAGGCATGGGCGCGGGTGCCTCATTCTCGCGTCTTTGCGACAAGTGGGGCTTTATGGGTGACCGCGCTGACGCTAATCCGCTCTTCCCGCCAGGTCCAATCTCGCGCAAAGAACTCGCGAGCAATGGGGCACCCTCAGCTTCATATCAGTTCACGACCAGCGTTGCCGTGCCTACGATAGTCGTGCTGGGATACGTGACGTTGATTTTGTATGTGCCCTTGGCGGCCGAACTCGAGGGCAGGAACCCTTCGCCCGAACCCGAGACGAACGCGATGGAGAAGCTCGCGTTCTGGTTGGTACCGGTCGAGTCCACGATGTTCCAGGTCGCTCCCTGGGTAATGTCGCCACCCGGCGACGCGGTTGCTTTGAAAAACACGGTGGACCCACCGGCAGTTACCGACTGGCTGGATGGGGTTACCGTAATAGACGATATGTTCGATATCACAACCGAAACGGTCGCGGTCCCCGTGCAGGCCGAACATCCACCCGACGAGGCCGTGATGGTTGATGTCCCCGACTGCAGCCCTGTCACCATGCCCGAGGTTTGTCCAACCGACACCACCGTCGGGGTGCTCGAAGACCAGACGACTCCAGAAGTCAGGGTCTTCTGGCTGCCGTCGTTGAAGGTCCCCGTCGCCGTCATTTGAAATGTCTGATTGACGGTGAGGTTTAATCCCGAGGGACCGACTGAAACTCCAGTCAACGTCGGATTCACGAAAAATCCGCGGCAGCTCACCGCC
>Ga0307474_10003084_pt1 | contig 12011 bp, 12 predicted proteins | sample atmos_gasesECM1C_2_FD_203312 | JGI IMG/M metagenome (GOLD analysis project Ga0307474, IMG submission 203312) | Hardwood forest soil microbial communities from Morgan-Monroe State Forest, Indiana, United States - atmos_gasesECM1C_05 | ecosystem: Environmental > Terrestrial > Soil > Temperate... | reverse complement strand
TTGTCGGGCAAGTATGATCCGGCGACCGTCGCGGGCGCACAAGTCAAGACTTCCGGATTTCCCGAAAGGTATGACCGTAATGGAGACGTAGCTAGCTACACCGCGCTCACGGGTCGGCGGAGCGTTTCCATGTTACGCGACAAACCAGGCGGCAGCGGCGGCAACCGGGAAGCTCGCCCCCCGACGCCTTGCTGTTCAGTTGGCCTGAAGCCAGCGAGCGGCGGCGTCTGCGCTGTCCTCTGGACGTGTATTGAAGGCGATGACAGCGCCCGGCGCGGCTCTATGCACCGCATTGATCACGGCCTCAAACATCGACAGGCTGCGGGGCGGCAGTCGAATGCCAGCCCCGATCACGACGCAGTCGTAAGCTTGGTCCGTGAGCGTCCGCTCTACCTTGGGTCCGGCTGTTTCATCGGGCTGAATCAGGCACAAGTCCGCGCGCCATCCGCGCTCGGCCATATGCTCCAGGGCCAAGGCAATGCCGGCATGGATTTTCTCGGCGTTCGTGCCCGGCGGCAGTATGGGGTCAGTGAAATCCACAGTCTCTGGTTGCTGCCCTACGAACAAGACATGCATCATCTGATCATCCTTCGCGTCTGCGCTACCTCGCGGGCACTCCTTCTACGCGGAACCTATACCGCGCATTAGTCGTCCTGGCGCGTTTTCGCACGGTCTGTAGGAATTCCGCACCAGCCAAACGGCGACAATGCTACGCCGCGGCAGGGCCGGTTTTATCAGCTCTCGACCGGACTTTCGTAATAACTACGCGGCCAGTCACATTCTCGGTAACTTTCCAATGAATCTCGACGTTTCGACCACCAGCTATTGCCTGCCGCGCGATAAAGTATAGGGCAAGAATTGCGACGATGGCTACCGTTGGCCATGCCAGAGATTGCAAGATTTCCGCAGATTGCAAGACTAGGGGATCGCCTTGCGAATCAGGCGCTAATGGCAAATTTCCAGTAATTCCCGGGACCGCAGGGGATGGATTCGCGGAAGTTATTGGAGGAACAGGGCGACCAGCTTTGGGCACAACAAAATACCAAAGAGTGCCCAATAAGACGACTACGATGAAAAGGCCCAAGAGGGGGTAGAAGTACGACGTCTTTCGGGCGAACGCCGGTGCATGCGGAGATGGAGACGGCGGCGGGTTGCGAAAAGCTTCTTGGACGGGAGGGGGGGATGGCTCCTCGGTGCGTTCGGCGCAGTTGCTCGAGGTGGTATTGCTGTCCCCGGTGACGGCGTTCTCCGCAACGTATATTAAGCGGCCCCGCATCTGTATATCGACGTTCGAAAGCGGGGCGTCGCGTGCTGCTTTAGTGACAGCGTAGGACAGCAGCCGATCGTCGCCCTCTACGATCACCTGATCAGCCGAAGCGAGAGCAGAATCAAGTTCTTCTTTGCTGGTTACGCGAACAACCCGCGCCGGACGGAATCGCACGTCAGCCCCCTCGTTCAGATCAAGAGCGTAAGCGCTATAGTCGGTCGGGATAGCGTCGGCCACAAGCACCGAGTGTCAATAGGCCGACGTGCATAAACTCAAGTGGACGGTGTGAAAACCTTGTGCAAAACGATTCCGGTGCGGCGTAAGTCTTGTTAGAATCCGGTCATGTCGCACATCATCGGCAAGGACCGTTCCCAAACCCTCCTCCTGCCAGAATCGCTGGACGAATACGTCGGCCCCGAAAATCCGGTCCGTTTCATTGATGCCTTCGTCGAGGGGTTGCCGTCTTCGCAAGGTCAATGGTGATGCGGGAGGGCTTTGCCTCGACCGACACCATCCGACTGGTCGTGTTCATGGCGGCCTCCGGAGTGATCCAGAGATGCTACCATGCCACAAGTACCAGGTTACCCCATACCGGAGCGACCCGACCTGAACCATCCGGCAGGTGCCGCTGAAAGATCAATGATCCGGACATTGCGGAATTCCGTTGCGAAATGCCCGCAAAAGATTTTCCGTGTAGAGATCAGGAAACGGAACGCGGCCGAGACTGGACGCCAACACCCACCACCTGCGATCCTTCGCCACTAACGCCATGACCCCCGCCATCACCCTACTCGGCACCGGCGGCCCCCGCCCCGACGCTGCCCGCGGCGCCACTGCGCTGCTGATCGAAACCGGCGACGACGCCATCCTGATCGACGCCGGGCGCGGCGTGGTGCGGCAGCTCGCCGCGTTGGACATTCCGTTGTCCCGCATCAATCCAGTGCTGATCACCCACCACCATTACGACCACATCGGCGAACTTCACGACGTGATCCTGTCGTCGTGGCTGATGGGCCGCACACAACCGCTTCGCCTGTTCGGCCCACCCGAAACCCGCCGCATCGTCGAGACACTGATCCACCAAGTTTACGACAAGGACATCGAGTTCCGCGTCCACGAAGCCGGCAACGTGCCCTGGCAACCGGTGCAGGCCACCGATATCCTCGCCGGCCCGGTGTGCCAAGGCGCCGATTGGCGCATTACCGCGGAGATTGTCGACCACGGCAGCCGGCTCGACTTTCCCGACGCGTTCCGCCAACGCTGGGTGTGTCTCGGCTATCGCTTCGAATGCGCCCAGGGCGTCATCGCGTTCAGCGGCGACACCGTCGATTGTCCGGGCCTGCGCCGGCTGGCGGCGGGCGCCGACATCCTGGTGCAATGCTGCTACCTCGCCCGCACCGAAATCGCCACCCCGCACACCCGGCGCCTGGCCGACTACACCCTGGCCTGCGCCGACACGGTGGGACGCATCGCGGCCGAGGCCAGCGTCGGCACCCTGGTGCTGACCCACCACCGCCCAAAGCCCGATGAACTGCTGGAACAGATGCGCCAGGACGTGGCGAACGATTTCTCCGGGACGGTCCTGCTGGGGCACGACGGACTACGCATCGCGCTACGGTCGTGATTGTGCGTTGCACAGTTCAAATCCTGACTGTGCTCTGCACAACTCAAATCTTGATTGTGCGCTGCACAACTCAAATCATGATTGTGCGCTGCACAATTCAAAGTTGTGTCAGATGTCTGGATCGTTGCACAAATTTACTGTTATCATCGCTATTCCTCGTCCCCAAGCCGCCATGCCGAGACCTGAGCAGGAGCCACACCGTTGACGCTTGCCGCCGACGTTCCGCACATCGAGCACACGACCTGGAAGGCCGTCGCCGCCGAGGCGCTCGCCGGCACCGGGATTCACGCGTCCCGTCCGGTGCATGCCAACCTGACCGCCCCCGCACTGGTTGCCCAGGCGGTTCGGCGCGACGAAGGCGGTCTGTCGATCGATGGTGCGCTGGTGGTGGCGACCGGCGTGCACACCGGGCGCTCGGCGCAGGACAAGTTCGTGGTCGACGAACCGTCGGTCACGGATGACATCTGGTGGGGCAAGGTCAACCAGCGCCTCGCGCCGGACAAATTCGCGGTGCTGACGGCGCGCGTGCAGGCGTATCTGCAAGGCCAGGAGCTGTTCACCCAGGACCTGTATGCCGGCGCCGATCCCGCACATCGCGTGCGGGTCCGCCTGGTCAGCACGGGCGCGTGGCAGACGTTGTTCTCACGCAACATTTTCATTCGGCCGAAACCCGAGGAACTGGCGGATTTCCAGCCGGACTACGTCATCCTGCATGCACCGCACTTCCAGGCAGACCCAGACATCGACGGCGTGCGCAGCGGCACCGTGGTCGCACTGTCGTTCGAACAGCGGGTCATCGTGATCGCGGGCACCGAGTATGCCGGCGAGGTCAAGAAGTCGATCTTCACCGTGATGAACTGGATCCTGCCTGCGCGTGGCGTGCTGCCGATGCATTGCAGCGCGAATATCGGCAGCGACGGCGACGTGGCGCTGTTCTTCGGCCTGTCGGGCACCGGCAAGACCACGCTGTCGTCCGACCCGCATCGCAAGCTGATCGGCGACGATGAGCACGGCTGGGGCGAAACCGGCGTGTTCAACTTCGAGGGCGGCTGCTACGCCAAGGTCATCAACCTGTCGGCCGAGCAGGAACCGGAAATCTGGGCCGCCAGCCACCGCTTCGGCACGGTGCTGGAGAATGTGGTGGCGGATGCCCACGGCCGGCTGGACCTCACCGATCAGTCGCTGACCGAGAACACCCGATCGGCGTATCCTGTCGAGTACATCCCCAACATCGAGCTGTCGCTGCGCGGTGGCCAGCCTCGCAACGTGGTGATGCTGACCTGCGATGCGTTCGGGGTGATGCCGCCGATCGCGAAGCTGACGCCGGCGCAGGCGATGTACCACTTCCTGTCGGGCTACACCGCGCTGGTCGCCGGGACAGAAAAGGGTCTTGGCGCCGAGCCGCAGGCAACGTTCAGCACCTGCTTCGGCGCGCCGTTCCTGCCGCGCCGCCCGGAGGTATACGGCCACATGCTGGCGGACCTGATTGCTCGGCACGCGGCGGATTGCTGGCTGGTGAACACCGGCTGGAGCGGCGGGCAGTACGGCGTCGGCCAGCGCATGAGCATCCGCCACACACGCGCGCTGCTGCGGGCGGCGCTGGACGGCAGCCTAGCGCGGACGCAATTCCGCAAGGAGCGGTTCTTTGGACTGTCGATACCCGAACACGTGCCAGGCGTGCCCACCGAAGTGCTGGACCCACGTGAATCGTGGAATGACAAAGCGGCTTACGACCGGATGGCGCGCGAACTGATCGGGCGGTTCGAGAAGAATTTCGCCGCGTTCGAGGCTGGGGTGGGCGAGGAAGTCAGGGCAGCGGCGATCTGCGCCGCGCGCAGTCCAGCGAACGTCTGAGATTTTGCCGCGACATATTTGCCGCGACATAATCGCCTCAGTTGTGCCGGTCACCGCCGCTCTTGCAATCATGCACCGGCATGGACTGGGTGCGAATGCGCGTTTCGGTCCTGGCGGCCGCGCCCGCGATAGCGCATCCACTCGCCAAGATACCTGGCTGGAGATCGACATGTACGTTCCGCCGCTGTTCAAGGAAGACCGCATCGACGTGCTGCATGCGGAAATCCGCCGCACGGGGCTGGCGACGCTGGTCACGCTTGGCACCGACGGGCTGATCGCCAGCCATGTGCCGATGCTGCTCGATACCGAACCGGCGCCGTACGGCACCCTGCTGGGCCATGTCGCGCGGCCGAACCCACAGGCTCGCGGGACAGTGCCCGGGGTGCAGGCGCTGGCGATCTTCCAGGGGCCGGACGCCTACATCACGCCGTCGTGGTATGCGACCAAGCGGGAGACCGGCAAGGTGGTGCCGACCTGGAACTATGTCGCCATCCACGCCTACGGGCCGGTGGAATTCTTCAACGACACAGAGCGGCTGCGTGCCATCGTCACGCGGTTGACCGAACGGCAGGAGTCGACCCGAGCCGATCCGTGGGCGGTGACCGACGCGCCGGCGGACTTCACCGAGGTCATGCTGAAGGGCATCGTCGGTTTCGCGCTGCCGATCGTGCGGTTGGAAGGCAAGTGGAAAATGAGCCAGAACCGCCCGGCGCAGGACCGTGCGGGGGTTGTCGATGGGCTGGCAGAGGAAGGGCGGGAGGATGTGGCGGCGTTGATCCCGCGGTAGGCCGGTTCCTTACCCCTCCCGCAGTCGGGGGAACGGCGGACAGGCCGGGCTGTGCTATCGTTCCGAAGAGCGCAGCGACGTGGCAATCCCAGTCACGGTGTGCGTTTCCAACTCGCCCGAGATTGCCTGCTCCGCCCGCGACGACAACAAAAGCCGAGCCGCTCAGAGTTTGTCCCATGCACCCGATCGCCCTGGCCAGGGGGGGGGGTTGTTGCGCCCGGCCGCTGCCATGGCCATAACCATCGTCTCGTCCACAACGCACACACCAGATGAACAGCATATTCAACGGCGATGTCACCACCGCCAGCGGGCGCGCGCTTGCCTGGCTCGATGCGCTGGTCATCGACCACGCGGTGTTCCGCCTGGCATGGAGCAATTGCGCCGCCGTCGCGCCCGGGCGGCTGTATCGTTGCAACCACCCCACACCGCAGCGCCTGGCGACACTGACCCGCCGCTACGGCCTGAAGACGCTGATCAATCTGCGCGGCGAGACGCACAATGGCTCGGACGCTCTGTCCCGCGACGCGGCGGCGCGCCTGGGCCTGGACTTCATCGACATGGCGCTGGAAAGCCGCGGCGCACCGCAGCGGGAGCGCATTCTGCGGCTGCACGGCATCTTCCGCGACATGCGCGCGCCCGCGCTGATGCATTGCAAGTCCGGCGCGGACCGGGCGGGGCTTGCCGCCGGTTTGTTCGTGCTGTTCCAGGGCGGCACCGCGCGCGAGGCGTTGCAGCAGCTTTCGTTGCGGTTCGGCCACATCCGGCAGGCGCGCACCGGCATCCTGGATGCGTTCTTCCACCACTATGCGCGCGAGGCAGAGGGAAAGAAGCCCTTCCTCGACTGGGTGCGCGAGGACTACGATGAAGCGGCCCTGCGGCGGGATTTCCACGCCAACGGCCTGGCAAGTTTCATCAACGACTGGGTGCTGGTGCACGAATAAAGATGGATGCGCGCGACGTCATCGAACAACTGCCGATCACCGAATGGCATGGCCCATTCGATGCGGCGCTGCGGACCCGGGCGATCGACGCACTGGAAGCCGGTCGCGTGCTGCTGGCACAACTGCCGTTCCGCGTCGCTCCGGACGAGGTGTTCCTGCTCGCACCGAGGATCATGGGAAGCGAGCGGAAGAACATCAGCCTCGATCCGGCCACCGCCGCGATCAGCAATACCGCCCTCGATACCGCCGAGACGGCGAAGCTGACCACGATGATGCGGCGCTTCGGCGACGCGGCCGAACAGATGCTGCGCGATCTGCTGCCCGGTTATGCAGCGGCATTGCAGCGCGCACGCACCAGTTTCCGTCCCGCCGAGATCGCCGGTCGTGAGTACTCGCCGCGGCACGACGATCGGTTGCTGCATGTCGATGCGTTTCCCAGTCGGCCGATGCGTGGACATCGCATCCTGCGCGTGTTCTGCAACGTCGCTCGCGACGGTGCGCCGCGGTCTTGGCGCGTCGGCGAACCGTTCCCCGACTTCGCACAGCAGTTCCTGCCACGGACGCGCGCGGCGCTGCCGGGCAGTGCATGGTTGTTGGAACAGCTTGGCATCACCAAGGGGCGCCGCAGCGAATACGACCGGATCATGTTGGGCCTGCATGATGCCGGGAAACTTGATGCAGCCTACCAGTCCGCCGCGCCGAAAGCCGATGTGACGTTCGCCGCGGGAACCACGTGGCTCTGCTTCACCGATCAGGTGCTGCATGCGGCCCTCGCCGGCCATTGCGCGCTGGAGCAGACCTTCCACCTGCCGGTCGCCGCCATGGCACACCCAGAGCGTTCGCCGCTGCGTGTGCTGGAACGGCTCGCAGGCCGCGCGCTGACCTAAGCCGCGCTTCTGTTCCACGCGCGACCGGGTTAGCCTGTCGGCGATGCTCGAATCCATCATCGCGCTCGAAGGCCGCCTTGAAGCCGCCGCGGTGGCCGCGTGCGAACGCCGATGGTCGGAGGACGCCGTGCTGCCGGCTCACCGGTCTCTTGCGGGGGCACGCGCAGTGCTCACGGACTGAACAGGCTGAACGCCGATGCCGACACTGCTGATCGTGTTCCATTCGCGTACTGGCGGCGCCAGGCAGATGGCGGCGGCCGCGGCATGCGGCGCCGAGCTCGATCCGGTTGTGCAAGTTCGTCTGCTGGCGGCGTCGGAGGTGCGAGGGGCGGACATGCTGGCGGCCGATGGCTACATCTTCGCCGCACCCGAGAACCTCGCCGCACTGGCCGGGCAGATGAAGGAGTTCTTCGACCGGACATATTACGACGTGCTGGAGCGCATCAACGGCCGGCCCTATGCGATGCTGATCTGCGCCGGCAGCGATGGCGAGAATGCGGCGCGTCAGATTGCGCGCATTGCCACCGGCTGGCGGCTTCGCGCCATCGCCGACCCGCTGATCATTTGCACCCACGCGCAGACGCCGGAAGCGATCATGGCACCGAAGGTCATCGCTCCGGTCGATCTGGACCGTTGTCGAGATATCGGTGCGACTTTGGCGATGGGGATGGCGGCCGGCATCTTCTGATACCGCGGGGCTTCTGATAACGTGGGGCGAAATCGTCATTGCCGTTTCTCGGGTGATCTCGACGAGGCCCGGTGTCGCCCGGCAGAAATTCCGAAGCGGGCAAGATTGGCGAGGCAGCCAGAACCCACCGACCACGGGCGTGCGCACCCCTCGAGAAACGCGCTACAGCGGAATGGCAAGCAGTGTGTCGAAGCGCGAGCTGTCGCACACGACAAGCCGTTCGGCGAAGCGAAGCCGGCCGGAGTCCTCGCGCACCCGGTCGAGATAAACCCCGGCGGCGAACAGATCCATGCGCCCGTCGCGCATCGTGCGCACCACCAGGAAAGGCGTTTCCGCGGCGATCTCGCCGGCTTCGGCCGGACGCAGCGCCGGCATGCCGACAATGTGGCGATAGGTTTGCCGCTCGTAGATGTTGGCCTCGCGCAGCGCCGCAACACGGTCTGTCAGCATTGCGCGCGAGTCGGCATAGACGACGCCGGCGGCATAGCCGCGACGGTGATTGTCGGCCGTGGTGATCTTGTACAGGCAGTGTTCCAGGAACAGGCCCGGCCAGTCCTCCAGCCGGTCGGCATCGATGCAGCTCGCATAGTCCGTGTTCAACGCGGCCAGGCGGAACAGCGTATCGGCGTCACCCATCGCGGTCACAGACCCATGTGCATGCGATACGCCTTCCAGAATCCGCGTACCGACGCCTCGGTCGCACGCGTCTCCTGCGTCTCGGCGCCGGCCCCGCCCATCTCAACGACGGACAACTCGTCTGCCGCCGCCGCGATGCCGCGCTGCACGAAGCCGCCGACCGCGCCGTCCTCCATCGATACATAGCCCGCCGGCCCAACCAGGTTGTTCTGCTTCAGCCGGTGCGCGCGCAGTTCCGGCGTGTCGTCCACAAAGCCGAGATAGGTCCAGTTGAGGTCGGTCGTATCGACACCGCGCGGCACGATCTGCCGCACCGCGAGCGCGTTGTGCACCTGCTGCAGGATGAACCCGGGAAAGATCGACAGGATCTGCAACTGGATGTCGTCGTGGAACTCGTCGTGCATGCCCAGCAGGCTTGGATCGGCGAGGCGGAAACTCTCCTTGTCGGATCGCATGCCCTGGTAGCTGCTGTCTGCACCCTGCGGCGGGGCGCGCGTGGCCGATGCGTGATGCTCGCCGGTTTCACTCACCAGCACGCCACCGCCGGAACTCAGGCGGGTGATGCGGAAGGTGGCAAAGAATAGATGCAACAGGCTCGCGTGGTAGGTGTCGCGCACGTTCTCGAAATACAGTTTCCAGTTGTTCGGCAGCGCCTGGGTAAAGCGGCCGATGATCTCCAGCCTGCGATTGCCGAGTACGCGGCGCACACGACTGACGATCTCCGGGCCGAGCCAGGTTTCGAACTCGGGCGCGTCGGGCGACAGCGTGCCGAACACCATGCCGCAGAACGTCGTGACGCGCAGCTTGCGTGGGCCGTGGCAGGACATGTCGAAGTCGGGCGGCATACCGCCTTTGCCATTGACGCCGCGGCTGAACGCGACCGAGCGCAGGTTGCCGCGCAGGTCGTAACGCCAGGAGTGATAGACGCACTGGAAGTCCTGCACGCTGCCGCCATCCTCCAGGCAGATCAGCGCGCCGCGATGCGCGCAGCGGTTTTCAAATCCACAGTATTCGCCGTCCTCGGCGCGCGTCACCACGACGGGCATGCTGCCGACGAAGGTAGTGCGGTAGTCGCCATTGTTGGGGAGGTCTATTTCCAGGCAGAGATAGTTCCACACCGGGCCTTCAAAGATGCGCTTCTGCTCCGCGGCAAGCACATCCTGTTCGGTGTAGACCCAATAGGGTACGCGGGTGAGGCCTGCCGGCCAGAGGCGGCTGGATATCCGGTCGGTCATTGCGTCCATCGGGAACCTCCCTTGCGCCTGTCTTGCCTGCTACGTCCTTCCCCTGCCGTCCCCTGCCGTGGGGGGTGGGGGGAGTGCTCTACATTCACCGACTGCGGGCGCGTCACCCCTCCCCTACCCTCTCCCACAAGGAGAGGGAAAGGATTGCGTTGCGCACGTCAATTCATCCGCGGGTCCGGCACGCGCGCTGCCACCAGCACGTCGACCAGGCTAGCGCCAGCGGACAGCAAAGCGCCAGCACAGGCATTGGCTGTCGCGCCCGACGTCATCACATCGTCGATCAGCAACACCCGCTTGCCCGCTATGGCACCCGCGCGAGACGGACGAACAGCGATGGCATCCGTCATCTCGGCTGCTCGTTCGGTCGCGGATTTCTCACCCAACGAAGCCGTGGCACGGTGGCGCTGCAGCGCATCCAGCAAGTACGGACGACCGGCGATGCGGCCGACCGCCTGCGCCAGCAGCGCGGCCTGATTATAGCGCCGGTGGAACAGCCGCGCGCGATGCAGCGGCACCGGCACCAGCAGCTCGGTTTCCTGCAGCAGCGCCGCACCGGCGCGCGCCATGTGCGGGGCGAGCGCGGTTGCGATCTCGGTGCGATCACCATGCTTGAACGGCAGGATCAGCCGGCGGCCCTGTGCGTCGTAGCGCAGCGCGGCCCGCGCCCGACGGAATAGCGGCGGGGCGGATCGGCAGCCCGGACAAAGATGGTCCGCGCCGCCAAGTCCGGCCGAGGCGAACGGTACGCCGCAGCACGTGCAGAAGGGCTCGGTGATGAAGCCGGTGAGGCGGAAACAGTCGGCGCAGAGCAGACCTGGCCTATCCACCGGTTCATCGCATGCCACGCAGTGCGGCGGCAGCACCAGGTCCAGCAGCGCGCGCGCGACCTGCTGCGCGCCGGCGGCAATAAACCGCAGCGGCGCCAACGCAATGGATTCACTGGCTATGGGATGCCTCGCCGGTACCGAACGCCACCGTGTCGTCGCGCCCGATTTGGTGCGCCAGCTCGATCTCCCACGTGAGGTAGGCCTGCATCGCCTGCTCGACGCCGGAATTGCGATCATAGGCACGCAGATAGGAATCGATGCAGGCTTCATCGGGCGGGTTGGTACGGTCCTTTACCAGCGGCCGGCCAAACGCACGCCAGGCGTCGTTGCCGCCTTCCAGCACCTGCACCTCGGCCTTGCAGAGATCCCGCACCTCCTGCACCGCAAGCCGCGCGACCATGCCGTCGGGCGACGTGATCACCACATGCTTCGCACCCGCAAGCTGCGAGGCCAACGCCGCCAGCCGTGTCCGGACGCCCCACAGCGCGCCCGGAATGTGGCCTTCGCGGAAATCGATGCTGCGCGCCAGATCGATCACCAACGTGCCCGCGCCGCTGTCCAGCAGACCGACCAGCCCGCTCACGTCGAGCATCGGCGTAGCGGCCGCCAATTCCGGCACCGGCAGGCGTTCCGTTCCGGTGGTGCGGATCGCGTCCAGGCCGCCTTCGACCACGAACACGTCGCGATGGCCCATCTGGCGCAGCCATGCGCCGGCCATGCGGGCGCGTGCGCCGGTGTCGTCCACCAGCACGATGCGTGCATTGCGCACGCCGACCCACTGGTCGGTCCCCTGCACCAGTTGTCCGCCCGGCGCGCTGACGCTGCCTGGCCGGTGGCCGGCGCGAAATTCCGCGGGATCGCGCACGTCCAGCACGTACAGCGTGCGGTCCGGATCATCTTCGAAGCGGGCAAGGTCGATGGCGCCGATGACGCCGACGCCCGAGCTCTCCGCGAACACCTGGGCACGCTGCAATGCGGTCGCCGCGGACTTCGGTGTGCCGGGCGCGAATTTCTCGGTGCGGCCACGATCACAGCGCAGTCCCGCCAGTTCCCAGCCCATCGTACCGTTGCGCAGCGCCACCACCTTGTTGGGAATGCCGGCGCGACGCAGGCTTTCCGCGCCCATGATGCTGCGCGTCCGCCCGGCGCAGTTCACCACCACCAGAGTTTTCGGATCGGGCACCAGGTCGCCGATGCGATATACCAGTTCGCCGCCCGGCACGCTGATGCCGGTCGGGATCGACATGCGCACGAAC
>Ga0307474_10003082_pt1 | contig 12014 bp, 13 predicted proteins | sample atmos_gasesECM1C_2_FD_203312 | JGI IMG/M metagenome (GOLD analysis project Ga0307474, IMG submission 203312) | Hardwood forest soil microbial communities from Morgan-Monroe State Forest, Indiana, United States - atmos_gasesECM1C_05 | ecosystem: Environmental > Terrestrial > Soil > Temperate... | reverse complement strand
AAATGGTGGAGCTAGTCGGGCTCGAACCGACGGCCTCGTCGTTGCGAACGACGCGCTCTCCCAACTGAGCTATAGCCCCACGAGGATTGGATTTGTGTTTTTGCCAGCCCATTTTACCAGCGTTAGTTCCTTCGCACCAAACGTCGGTCGGCACACGCGAAAGAAGCTGCCTCAAAAGTGCCTTGACGAACGCCCCCTCGGTGCGTCTAACCTTACATGAAGCGTGTTGAGATTGGGGTTTAAGCAGAAGCAGAAGGTTCACGCGGAAGATGTTCGCGCAGCTGCATTCCGGAGTATCAGCGAGCCAGCGCAAAGTGCTGGCGGTCTCGCTCACGGCGCATGCCGTGATTTTCGCCTGGCTCCTTCATAGCCCCGAGCCTCAATTGCTGATGCCTGCTTCTGTTGCGCGCGGCCACAACGGCAAGGTCGTCACGCAACTTTACTGGCCTTCCCGCTCACCCGATGACAGCTCTACCAGTTCTTCGGACGATGCGAGCCAACTCTATCGCCGCCAGCGCCTCGCACACGACAAGCTGATTTGGAAGGCCAATTCCAAGCCGGCCAAATCGCCTCTGTCGCGTTCACCGCTTTCTCCATATTCGGCTCAGGATAATTCTCAGACTGCCACGCTTTCGCACCTGGGTCACGGGGTGCCGGCAGGCCTTCCCTACGGAAGTGTGCCCGGCGGTCCGGTATACGGGGACGAAGTCCGCCCCGCTCTTCCCGTCCAAACTGCAGATCCGGTTGTTTACCCGTGGGAACGGCCCGAGTCTGAGGGCAAAGTCATCATCGAAATCACGATCGACGAACGCGGGGAAATTGTCCGAAAGACGGTATTGCAGAGCCTGGGGCCTGCGATCGACAACAAATGTCTGGCAGCGTTGGAGAACTGGCGCTTTCAGCCCGCCACGCACAACGGATCGCCGATCGCTTCAAAGCAGGACGCCATCTTCCCGTTCAAGGCGCGCGGGTAATGCAAGCCCCGCCAACGCTGGGCGCGCTTCTGTTCCCGCTATAATGGATTGGTGACGTCCTCACGGGTTCAACAAATCGCATCGGCGGACTTTCCCACTCGCTGGGGGAATTTCCGGATCTACGGCTTTCGCGCCGAGTACGGCTCGGACGGAAACCGCCGGGTGGAAGAGGCGGTCGCGCTGGTGATGGGCGATATACAGTCCACGCCGCCGCTGGTCCGCATTCACTCTCAGTGCCTGACCGGCGACGTTTTCCATTCCCTGCGCTGCGACTGCCGTCAGCAGCTCGAAATGGCGCTTGGAATGATTCGCGACCTGGGCGCGGGAATCCTGATCTACGAGCAGCAGGAGGGCCGTGGCATCGGCCTCATGGCTAAATTGCAAGCTTATCAGCTGCAGGACTCCGGGCTCGACACCGTCGAAGCCAATGAGCGGCTCGGCTTCAAGGCCGACCAGCGCGATTTTGCGCTCCCCGGAGAGATGCTGAAAACGCTCGGTGTAACTCGAGTTCGCCTGCTCTCAAATAATCCAGAAAAAGTTGAGGCCCTCGAGCGCGCGGGGGTTGAAGTCGTCGAGCGCGTGCCGTGCGAAGTCGCAGCCAGCCCTTATGCCGAAGAGTATCTCAAGACCAAGAAAGAAAAACTCGGCCACCTCTTCAGCTCGTAATAAGCAACTCTTACTTCCGGGCTCGATCCTTCAAAATCGCTTGCAACGCCGTGCGGTTCTTCGCCGGTAAATAGCGCATTGCGACTTTCGCCAGAGCAATGTAAAGTTCCCGCGCTCCCCTTAGGCGTCGCAATACTTTTAAATGCCTTTCGACTGTCGCCACGTCTCCGCGCGCGATAGGACCGCTGAACGACTCCGGCGCCCCCAGCCGCGCATAGTTATCGAGGGTTTGCCTGAGAATTGGCAGCATCCTCTGTCGCGCAGCTCTCTTGTTGACTCCGGCTGCCACCGCGACTTCCTCGCTGCACGCCAATAGAGCGGTCAGCAGTGGAGAGACGAACATTCCCCACGCGTGATAAAGCTCTTTCTCCTGCTTGCGGATGGAAAAAGCCTGTCCGCCCAAATCCTGAACGATGCGCCGTGCAGTTCGCACCGCCTTAGGATTTCCTTCGATCGCGAAGGGCACCCCCGCGAGCGCGGGGCGTGAGCTTTGAACAAATGTCATCAAGGGATGGGCAGAGGCGACTGCCGCTCCTCGCTTCCGTAGCACCGCAAGTTCGTCGCTGGTGAGCGCGCCGCTGGAATGGAGGGCGATCTTCCCTTTCCACTCTGTAGCTCTTAATAAAGACTGGGCCGCATTTCTAATCGCACTGTCGGGAATGCAGAGCCACACGACTTCAGCCCGGATTCTGGCTTGAGCAGCCGTTACCGCTGAAGCTTCCACTTCCCGGGCGAGCCGCCGTGCGCGCCGTAAGGACGCACTGGCGTCGCGGGAAATAATTTGTTCGATCCTATAGCCTGCCCCACGCAAAGACTCCGCCAGCGCACCTGCCAAATTGCCTGCCCCAACAATCGCCACTCGCGGCTTTGCGGACGCTGTAGACATGCCCGGCAGAATAGCAGAATCGCCAACGCCGACGCCCATCGTGTTTCCGCACACCGGCCAGCGGGAAACCATGCTTTATATTGTTCTGATGTCCAGATCCCAGGGTCGCAAGCCGAAGAAAGGTAGTTCCCCGCCCGCCGCCGCTCGCCCCGCCACTGCTCGCCCCAGGGGCCGCGTAATCTCGTCGCGCACTGTCTATCGCGGCCCCGTCTTCTGGGTGACAACAGACGATGTACAGGAGCCCGGAGGCGTTCGTGCACGCCGTGATGTCATACATCACACCGGGTCCGTGGTAGTGTTGGCGGTCGATGAATCGCGGTCGGTCCCGCGCGTGCTGCTGGAGCGGCAATATCGCCACGCCGCGCAGGATTATCTTTGGGAACTACCGGCCGGACGCATCGATTCCGGCGAAAAGCCGCTCCCGGCAGCCAAGCGCGAACTGCTCGAGGAAACCGGATACAGCGCCGCCCATTGGCGCCGGATTCTCCATTTCTACGCCAGCCCCGGCTTCGTCGCCGAAACCATGTCCGTATATCTGGCCACAGGGCTTCGTGCCGGGAAGGCTCAGCCCGAGGCCGACGAGGTCATCGAGCTGCGGCTGGTCCCGCTGCCCTCAGCCCTTCGCATGGTCCTCAACGGCACCATTCGGGATGCCAAAACCATTTCTTCAGTGTTGTGGCTGGATCACCAGGTACGGTTCAAACACGGTCTCGGGGCGCAGGGCAAAACGTCGCGATAGCCGCTTCGTAACCCCCGACCCCAAGCCTTCCCGGGCATCGAGGAGCGGAGATTTTCACCCCATTTTTCACAACCGTTTCGCCTTGACTCCCCATCTTAATCGCTACAAAATGCATCATAAGCGGGCACGTCTTCCGACCCCCGAAAGGCGTGCGGAAAGAGGGGGGTTCGTGGAACGACTGAAAGGGACAGTAAAGTGGTTCAATAACGCAAAAGGATACGGGTTCATCGGCCGCGCAGATGGTCCCGACGTTTTTGTACATTACAGCGCCATAACTTCTGAGGGTTACAAGAGCTTACAGGAGGGCGACCCAGTCGAGTTCGAAATCACCGAGGGGCAGAAAGGTCCGCAGGCCGCCAACGTCACCAAGGGCGCCTGAACTATCATTCTGTTCGGTGTCCGTTCCGTACGGCGATTCAAATTACTCGCCGCCGACGAACTTTTGTCGTCAGAGCCATTCTCTTCTCTCTCCGCAACCGGCCTCTAGCTCCGAGCGGCAATCTTGTTTAATCTTTATTCGTGGACAACAAGGCGCTCGCCAATATTCTTTACGAAACCGCTGATCTGTTGGAAATCGACGCGGCCGATTCCTTCCGCATCCGTTCCTACCGTAATGCCGCGCAGGCCATTGAAAATCACAATGAGCAAATCCGAGACCTCATCAGCGAACCCAAGAGAGTTCTGGCCATCCCCGGCATCGGCAAAGGAATGCTGCTGAACCTGCAGGAATTATTGAAAGACGGCACTCTTGCCGTGCAAGCTGAGCTGCTGAAGAAATACCACCCATCGATGCTGCAGTTGCTGAAGATCCAGGGATTGGGACCGAAGACAATTGCGCTGATCTGGAGCGCGTACCAGGTCTGCGACGTGGATGGCGTGGAAAAACTCGCACGCGAAGGGAAGATTCGCGAACTGCCCCGCATGGGCGAGAAGCACGAACAAAAGCTGCTGAAGGCGATTGAAGACTACCGTCGTATCTCGGGGCGATTCCTGATCGATAGTGCCGAAGTCGAGGCGACGAAACTCACCGACTATCTCGCGAAGTTTTCGGGCATCGAGCGCATCACTCCCGCGGGATCGCTGCGCCGGGGCCGCGAAACCGTGGGCGATCTAGACATTCTGGTGACCGGCCCTGCCTGCTGCAGCGACGAGGAACGCCAGAGGGCCGTGCAATATGTCGCGCAGTACCCTCCGCTGATGAGCGTCATTGCGCAGGGCGATAACAAGATCAGTTTCCAGGTGCGCAGCGGGATGCAGGTCGATGTTCGGCTGCTTCCTCCAGAATCCTTCGGCGCGGCGATGCAATACTTCACAGGATCGAAAGCGCACAACGTGGCGCTGCGCCAGCGCGCGCTCAAGATGGGCTACACGCTCAACGAGTACAGCCTTGCCGACCTGAAAACCGAGCAGCCCGTCGCCGGCAAGACCGAAGAGGAAATTTATGCCAAGCTCAAGCTCGATTACATTCCCGCCGAGCTGCGGGAAAACCTGGGGGAGATCGATGCGGCTGACAAGCACACGTTACCGGCGCTGATCACCCTGGAAGATCTGCAGGGCGACGTGCACATGCACACGGTCGAAACAGATGGCCGCAATACGATTGAAGAAATGGCCGAGGCAGCCAAGATGCGAGGCTACAAATACATGGCCATCACCGACCATTCGAAAAATCTGGCCTTCGCCAACGGCCTCGACGACGTGCGCGCCGTCGCTCATATTCAGAAAATCCGCGACGCAAATGAAAAGATCGAGGGCATCACGATCTTCGCTGGAATCGAAGTCGACATCCTTGCCGATGGCGACCTGGATCTTTCGAACGACGTCCTCGCCCAGATGGATGTGGTGATCGCCAGCGTTCATTCCGTCTTCAATCAGGAGCCGGCGAAGATGACTGACCGTTTGCTCAAAGCCATCGAAAACCCCAACACATCCATCATCGGACATCCCACCGGCCGCATTCAGCTTCGCCGTGAAGGCTACCAGTTCAATATGGACGCGATCCTTACCGCCGCCGCGAAACACAAAGTTGCGATGGAACTAAATTCCTACCCGGATCGTCTCGACCTGAACGATGTGCATCTGAGGCAGGCCAAACAGCGGGGCGTGAAAATCGTGATCAATACCGATTCCCATCACACCTCGCATCTTGACAAGATTCGTTACGGCGTACTGCAGGCCCGCCGGGCGTGGCTGACCAAAGCCGATGTTCTGAACACACTGCCTGCCAATCGATTCGTGCAGGCGATGAAGCATGCGTGGGATTAGAGCCTGGTTTGGCTTTGTCACTCCTGCAATCGAACCGGGAGTCGAGAGTAGAATCTAAAAGACACGAAACGTCCATGCCTGATCAAACTCCCAATCCGGCGCCTGCGCCGCCATCGACTCCCACTCCGCCCGCGAGCGGACAACCACCCGGTCCAACCATCCATATCTCCGACGAATTTGGCACGGCCAAGCGCAACCTGCCTCCCGTCAAAATCCTGGTGATAACGACCGCTGGAATTCTTCTGATCGCCGGCATTGCGTCGTTTTTTCAGCGGGCCAAGCCGCAGGGTGGCGGGTCGCTCGACAACGTGGTTGCCGTCGATCTTCCCGGCCAGAATTCGGTCCTGGTCGCTCTCACTTTCACGCTGCGCAACTCCGGGCAGAAGTCTATGTGGGTTCACGGCATTCAAGGCAAGCTGGTGACATCGAGTGGAGAGTCCAGCGGCGAGGCAGTTTCGGCCATCGATTTCGATCGCTACTACCAGGCCTTTCCCGCGCTGAAGGAAAATGCGCAGGCTGCGCTTACTCCCGAAGCCAAGCTTCAACCGGGGCAGGAAATCAAGCGCACTGTGATGGTCAGCTTTCCGGTAAATCTCGACGCGTTCAATCAGCGCAAGTCCGTGAGTGTGGTCGTTCAACCTTACGATCAGCCGATGGCGGTGACGCTAACCAAGTAGGCGTTTTGCTGTTCGCTTCTTCGGAATTTTCATCTCGATGTTTCCGTTTCCGGGTGTGAATGAAACTCGCGGAAGACTGCGGGAATGGGCTACAGCTATCGCATGCAATTTCATAAAACGAGTTACGGATGGATACTTCTCGCGTTATTGTTTGTCAGCGACTGTCTTGCGACGGCATCGCCGGTCACACATAAAGAGTATTTCGTCTACATCGGCACCTACACGCAGCAAGAGAGCACGAGCAAAGGGATTTATGCCTATCGCTACGATGCGGCGACAGCTCACCTGACTCGCATTGGATTGGCCGCGGAGGCGATTAACCCATCTTTTCTTGCGGTGCATCCAAACCATCATTTTCTGTACGCAGTCAATGAGGTCAGTACCTATCAAAGCGAGAAGAGCGGCGAGAAGACCGGAGCGGTCAGCGCGTTTGCTATCGACCGCAGGAGCGGCAAGCTGAGGCTGCTGAATCGGGTTGCGTCCCGCGGCGCAGATCCCTGCTACGTCACCGTCGACAAAACTGGAAAGTATGTTCTGGTCGCAAACTACACCGGAGGCAGCGTCGCGGTGTTCCCCGTTCTCGAAGATGGCCGACTAGGCGAGGCTTCGGCCTTTGTGCAGCACACCGGCCATGGAACGAATCCGGAGCGCCAGGAGGGAGCACACGCGCATTCGATCGACGTGACGCCCGATAACCACTTCGCCATCGTGGACGATCTGGGGCTCGACGAAACGCTGGTTTACCCATTCGACAGCACAAAAAGGGTCGCTTGCGGCCGGGAGCCCGGACATCGCAAAGGCCGCTCCGGGAGCCGGTCCCAGGCACTTCGCGCTCCATCCCAGCGGGAAATTTGGATACGTGATCAACGAGATGCAATCTACTGTTTCTGTCTTTCACTATGACAGTGTGCTTGGGAAGTTGCAGAATGTGGAGGCGATTTCTTCTCTCCCAAAGACGTTTTCGGGACATGACGAATCTGCCGAAATTGAGGTCCATCCCTCGGGCAAATTTCTCTACGCCTCGAACCGTGGCCACGATAGCATTGCCGTGTTTGCAATCGACAAACTCACAGGAACGCTGACGCCTGTTGAATACGTTTCAACGAAGGGCGCAAGCCCGCGAAACTTCGAGATTGATCCGACTGGTACGCTGCTTTTCGCCGCCAACGAAAAATCGGACAACATTGTCGTGTTTCGAATCAACCAGCAAACTGGAAAGTTGACGCCCACCGGCAAGATATTGGAAATAAGCCAACCGGTTTGCGTGAAATTTGTTCCGATGGATTAGACGGGATAGCATCGCCTGGGCCAAAGCCCAGCGACGTTTGACACTCTAACACGGCGCTTAAGGGCCAATCTTTCTCCGCGCTTGCCCCGCTCTTGCCCGGCACTTGCCCGCACTTATTGCTTCTTCTGTATGAATCTACGGCGTGCGAGATGCGTGTTGGCGTCGGGTTTGATCTCGTCGTATTTCATACAACTGATAGAGCCGTCTACTTCGAGCACGGCCAGCGCAACATCGCGAACGTTCGAGATTCCGTGCTCGCGCAGGGCGCGTTCCAGTTCATCCATGCTGACGTGCTCTCTTGACATGTGTGACTCGATGGCCTGCCCATCATGAACCAGAAGACTCGGCTCGCCCTGCACGACACGCCGGAAGGCACGGTTGGTGCCGGAGAGGGAGCCGATTCCATAATTGAGAAGAAGCAGCGTGCACGCCGCCACAACTCCACCAATCAGCGACGTGTCGGGCCCGGTCATCGCATTCTGCACGGAGTTGGAAAGGAGCAGCAGCAGGGTGAGATCGAACGGGGTCATCTGTCCCACTTCGCGTTTGCCGCTAAGGCGCACACCGATCAGCACGACGAGATAGATCACGCCCGTGCGCAGCGCGATTTGCAGCACGACGTGCCATCCCGCGGGAAAAAGCACTCCGTTCAATTGGCGGACCTCAATTTGGCGGACCTCAATTGGCCGTCACCGGCGCAGGCGCGTTTTTCGGCGTGCTCAGATATCCGGTAGCTTTATTCTTGTCGACCGTCCAGACCACCAGCTCAAACAGCAGGTGATCGCGCCCAGAATAGAACTGAATGGGTTCGGCGATGTTGCGATCTTTCTTTTCGATCGTCTTGTCGTCGGCGCTCACATTGAGCGTGTACTTACCATGCTTAGCGTCCGCCTTCTTCAGTTGAAGGCTGACTGTGGCCACGGGCTGGGGTTTTGCACCTTTCAGCAAAGTGAATTCGTAGTAGTTGCGATCGCCTTTGTGCTTGAGCACTTCAAGATCACCGCGAGTGTTTGCGATCAATCCACTTTGCACACCCAGGTCGCCGACAGCAGACTGCAGCTTGGCTTTCGTGGCTTCCAAGTCAGCCCTGGTAGAGGCGACGTCAGTTTTGACTCCGCCAACATCGGTTTTCACGCCCGCCACTTCCCCGCTCACCTGGCCGATCTGCTCCTTCTGTTCTTGCTCCAGGCGCGATACCGAGGCCCGCTGCTGCGCCTGCAATTCGCTGGCGCGTTGCGCCAGTTCTTTCTTGGTCATTCCCAGCTTCTGGCCGAGTGTTTCTTCCTGCGCTTCGGCGGACTGCATCCGCTTCTGCAGCTCCCCAACCTGTGCCTGACTGTCGCTCAGACTTTTTGTCAGCTTATCGACGCGCTGCTGCGTGGTCACATATCCATAGACTGCCGCTGCCACAAAGATGATCGCCAGAAAAAGTAAGATCCACTTTCCTGCCGTCGACTGGTGTTCAACAGGTTCAATCAATACCGGATCGCCGTCCGCCATCGTTCCTCCGAAATACTACTTAGATAGATGCTTCAATTGTTAATACACGTCATAGTATCAAGTAGCTTTGTAGTTGCCCAACTGCATTCTTCTACAATGCTGAGATGAAGAGTTGGGACGTGATCGTAATCGGTGGGGGCATCATCGGGCTCTCGCTCGCGATTGAGCTGCGCAAAAACGGTGCATCGGTTTTAGTGGTCGAGCGCGGCGAGCCCGGACGAGAAGCTTCCCACGCCGCCGGCGGCATGCTGGTGGAGTGCAGCCTGGAAACACCGAAAGCTCTTCAGGCTCTGGCCGCGGCAAGCGCGCAGATGTATCCCGAGTTCGTCCATGAGCTGCAGGTGGAGTCAGGGCTCCGTGTCGACCTGCGCGATCAGGGAACAATTGTTTTTTCGCCAGCCGAGCATGTTCATCAGCGGCCGGGATTTACCTTGGAAGACCTGCTCAAGTTGCTTCCCGCGCCGCTGGCTGAATTGGAACCTGCGCTTGCCGATTTCAAGCAGCCAGCATTTTATTTGAAGGAACGCAGTGTCGATCCACGGGGACTGACCGCCGCTGCGCTGGGCGCCGCAAAACACCGTGGCGTTGACATTTCCTCCGGCGAGGAGGTCACCGCAGTGAATCTGTCGAATGGCCGAGCATGCGGAATTGCGACCAAGAAAACTTCCTATCTGGCTGCCAAAATCGTCAACTGCGCGGGAGCTTGGTCAGGCCAGATCGCACCGCAGGCCTTTCCAACGCGCCCAGTGAAGGGACAGATGCTGTGCCTGCTTTCGCCGTCCCGCGGTCTGGTGAAGCATGTATTGCGTTCTCCGGAAGTCTACGTGATCCCACGAAGCGACGGGAGAATTCTGGTGGGCGCAACGGTGGAAGAAGCAGGCTTTGATAAGCGTACGGATGTTGCCACGATTCAGCGTCTTCGCCGCGCTGCCATCGCGCTGGTTCCAGCGTTACGCGATGCGAAGATTCTCGAGGATTGGGCCGGGCTGCGCCCGGGAACTCCTGACGCATTGCCGATTCTCGGTGCGACCTCCACGCCAGGCTATTACGTTGCTACCGGGCACTTTCGCGACGGCATTCTGCTGGCGCCGATCACAGCGCGTGTTATGGCTCAGGTAATTGAAGAAAAGATTCCGGATTTCAATCCGGACGCTTTCTCGCCGGCGCGATTTCCGTGCTAACCGCCCGTAGGTGCTGAGCCAGATGAATCAACTTAGATTTGTACCGCCTGCGACGGCGATTCCTGCGGCGATTTCTTGGCGTATACTGGAGCGTTTCGCCAGGATTTCAAACAGCGCTATTAATGTTCCGGAAAGGATTAACTCCATGGCATCCCCGGCAGTGGATTTTGCCCGCAATAATCAGCAGCGGTTCCTGAATGAACTGAAAGACCTGCTTCGCATCCCCAGCGTGAGCACGCTCGACGAGCACAAATCCGACGTGCAAAAGGCAGCCGACTTCGTGGCCAATGAACTGCGCCGCATCGGCATGGAAAATGTCGAGGTCATTCCGACCAAAGGCCATCCGTTGCTCTACGCCGATTGGCTGCATGCGACGGGCAAGCCTACGGTGCTGTGCTACGCGCATTATGACGTGCAGCCGCCCGACCCACTTGATGAGTGGAAGACTCCACCGTTTGATCCCACCGAGCGAAATAACAATATCTACGCGCGCGGTGCGGTCGACGACAAAGGCCAGCTCTGGATGGAAGTGAAGGCGCTCGAATCGCTGATGAAGTCGGGCAATGGCAAGCTTCCCCTCAACGTGAAAATAATTTTTGAGGGCGAAGAAGAAGTTGGCGGCGAGTCCATCGCCGAGTATGTGCGCAAGCAGAAAGCCAAGTTGAAAGCCGATTTCGCGCTTGTCTGCGACACCGAATTATTTGCACCCAACCTTCCAACGTTGTGCGTCGGCCTGCGGGGATTGATATATACGGAAATCGAAGCTACTGGAGCGATGACCGACCTGCACTCGGGCGTCTACGGCGGCGCAGCGCCGAATCCGTTCTTCGCGTTGATAGAGATCATCAGCAAGTTGAAGGATGCTAAAGGTAAGGTGTTAATTCCGGGATTCTACAAAAGCGTGAAGGCGCCGAGTAAGGACGAACTCAAGGCGTGGAAGCGACTTCCGTTTAATGAGGAGCATTACCGCAAAACCGAGGTGGGATCAAAAGTTCTCACGGGCGAGCCGGGCTATTCCGTTCTCTATCGCACATGGGCGCGGCCTACTCTGGAAGTTCATGGTATGCCCGGCGGATTCGTCGGGGCCGGCGCCAAGACGGTGATTCCAGCCAAAGCCACGGCCAAAGTGTCCATGCGACTGGTTCCCAATCAGGATCCCGACGACATTCTCAAGCGTTATACAAATTTCGTGAAGAAGCTCACGCCCAAGGGCATTGAGACAAAAATAAAAGTGCACAGCAAGGGGCCAGCGTCTGTGGTGGGAACCGACAATCCGTATATCAAGGCTGCCACCGAGGCGCTACACGATACGTTCAAGAAAGAGACAGTCTTCATTCGCAGCGGCGGCTCGATCCCCATCGTTAACGACTTCCAGGAAGCACTGAAGATTCCGAGCGTAATGATGGGCTTCGGCTTGCCTGACGACAACCTGCACGCACCGAACGAAAAGTTTCACATCCCTAATTTCCATCACGGTATTGAAACTATCTGTCTGTTTTTTGAGAAGCTCGGGGGTAAGTAAATTTTTTGATGAGGGCTCGATACAGGCGACACTAAGCGCGCGAACTTTTCTGCAACATCAACATGAAATTGCGGGCGGAGAAATCCACAGAAAAATTCTCCGCTCGCCTTGACGTCGTCTTTTGTTGTCTCTCTGGCAAAGCTGCGTTATCCTGAGTGTGCTCTCGCGATTCTCCCTACCTCGTCCTTCTCTCACCCAAAAACCAGGCATTTGCTGCAATGTGTGTGCAACCCAGAGCGCTCAAGCGTAAGGCCATACAATATATAGTGTTATATTGCTTGACCCCGCCCCCATTTCACCGTTACAGTTGCTTAAA
>Ga0307474_10003081_pt1 | contig 12015 bp, 11 predicted proteins | sample atmos_gasesECM1C_2_FD_203312 | JGI IMG/M metagenome (GOLD analysis project Ga0307474, IMG submission 203312) | Hardwood forest soil microbial communities from Morgan-Monroe State Forest, Indiana, United States - atmos_gasesECM1C_05 | ecosystem: Environmental > Terrestrial > Soil > Temperate... | reverse complement strand
ATCGACATCGAGACGGCCGTGTACGACGGTCAGATTTCCGCCGCCAACACAATGGGTTTCACGATGACCCGCCTCTTCAGAACGGCGAAAGACGACTACGTGTACACGCTCGACTACATCGCGAACGCGACCGCCAATGGAACGGATGACAGCGGCAACCCCATCATGGGATTCAAGTGGTGGAACTTTGCCTACCCGACGCTGTTGACCAGCGGCACGAATGCCATCGCCGATTTCATCTCGGCCACCAGCGGCAGCGTCAACTTCGGCGGTTCGGTGGGCGCCATCCCCTCACGCGGCATCAGCTTCGGCACGTGGAATGATCCGGCCAATCCCAGCGGCTGGTCCGCTTCGGCCAGCATATTGGTGCCCTCGCTGCTGCCGCTGGGATCCGTCGCCACAGGCTTCGTGAACGATGCCTTCACCATGACGGTCATGGGCGGCGCGAGTCCGGCGACGATCGACGTCAGCACGACCTCAGGATCGGCAACCCTCGTCTATCAGGTCGATTGCACCGGCGGCATCGTCACCGTCAGCGCCATCGACGTCACGACGAGCGGCGGTCTTGCCAGTCTGACGGCGGGTCTCACGGCCGGTGCGCCGGTCAAGGTGTACGGGATCCCGCAAGCGGACGGAACTCTCAAGGCCTATGTGCTGGCGTACTTCACGGGACAAGCGCCGGCGCAATAGATCGCAGACTTGAGAAGTAGACCGGCGTCTCAGACGCCGTGCGGTGCCCCAAAGGCCGCACGGCGTCATCGTTTGTACCAATGGGAGTCTGCGTGCAATCGCTATAAACTGGGGCTGCGCACACGCCACGCCAATGGCGCGGTGGATCGTGCGATGCATCAAAACAAACAGGGAGAGTCCAATGAACAGAGTATTGGTATTGGCGATGCTCATTCCCGCGGTTGCCCTTGCGAAAAGCCCGTTCGACGGAACTTGGAAGACGCGGCTCGATTCGTATCGGTTCTCCGGTAAGCCCGATGTCTACGACATCAGCAACGGCATGTATGACTGCAAAAGCTGCGCCCCGCCCTTCAAGATCAAGGCCGACGGTACGGATCAGCCCGTGCCGGACCACGCCTATGTGGATCTGGAGTCTGTGAAAATAGTGAATGCCGCGACCGTCGAGATCACCGACAAGAAGGCCGGCAAGGTGATGTCCATCCAGACCTTCACCGTATCGGCGGACGGCTCGAAGTTCACCGGCAAGTTCACCAGTTACGTGGGCGAAAAGCCATTCAGCGGGTCGTTCACGGAAAAGCGGGTTGGCCCCGCTGCAGCGGGTGCGCATGCGCTCTCGGGGTCGTGGATGCAGGACAGCGTGGCCGACATATCGGACGTTGCGCGAACGGTCAGGCTGGAATCAACATCCAACGGTCTCAAGATGATTTGGAACGGGCAAACCACCGACGCGAAATTCGACGGCAAGGAGTACCCGTCCGTCGGTGATCCCGGCAAAACCATGGTGACCTTGAAAAAGGTCAGCGATGGTCAGCTCGAGGAAACCGATCGGCGTCAAGGCAAGGTGTTTGACATCATTGTCTGGACGATTGCCGCTGACGGCAAGTCCATCACCTACGAAGACACCGATCCGGTGCACGGGACGAAGATAACCTCCGTCCTCGAGAAGCAACAGTAGCGCGGCGATTCGAAAGGGTGCACGGCCGACGCCGAGCCGTGCACCCCGATCCCGAAGCGATACACGTTCTGGCCGCCGCGATAGCCCGTCACCATCAGGGCCGCGGTCGCCGCCAGCAGCACCACGACAAAGGGCCATGCAGGGCGCGAGTCCCACGCGCTGCCCGCGCCGCGCCACACCGCCAGCAACACCAGCGCCAGGGTCGTGAAAATTGCCCACCTCAAGTGCGTCGAGATGGCTTGGTGCGCGGCTGCGCCGACGTGCAGGTCGACCATCGCCGCGACTCCGGTGCCCAGCGCAAACAAGGCAGCGATGGCGCCGAGGCAAAGATTCCAGGTGCCCACCAGGGCGAGCGATGCGGCCCGGCGCTGATCGCCCACCAGCCGCGACGCCAGCAGGAATAGGGCCGCACTGACCCCGAGCGCCAGCGGGAAATGCACCACCATCGGATGCCATTCGGGCAGCAGCATCAGTGGGCGCCGGCGCTGTCGGCCAAGGTGCGGCGCCACCATGCAACTGTGTCGCTCAGCGCCTCATTCAACGTGAAGCGCGGCCGCCACTCTGCTTCGACGCGCAGGCGGCGGACATCGGGAACGAGCACCGGTGGTTCGTGGGCCGCTGCGGGCCGCGCGCCCAGCTGCACGAGGTCCTGACGCCCGATCTGCCGTCCGATGCGCTCGACGAGATCAGCGAGCGCCACCGGCTCATCTGACCCGATGTTGACCGGACCCTCGAGTGCGGAATCCAGCACGGCCGCAAATGCTGCGCCGACGTCGGCGACGTGCAAAAAGCTGCGTACCTGTCGTCCGTGCGAGCACGGAGCTGCGCGGCCTTGCAGCAGATTGCAAATCACGAACGGCACCAATCGGTCCGGGTGTTCGTACGGGCCGAACTGAAAAAAAATGCGCCCCCACGCCGTCGACAGGTGCTCGCGGCGGCCGACGTCGGTCAGCGTCTTTTGCAGGCCGATCTTGCAGGCCGCATACGGACTCATGGGTGTGGTTCCGCCATCCGCCAGTGGGCTCAATAATTCGTCGCACACTTCCACCCGCGACCAATCGTATTCGGCGCAGCTCCCGGCCATCAGCACGCGCCTGCCGCCGCAGGCCCCGAAGCAGTGCAACAGGCGCTCGCTCGCCGCCGCCCAGCGAAAATTCTCCGCACTCTGCCAGTACAGCCCGGGTGTGGCGATCCAGGCAAAGTGCAGCAAATGCGTGGGCCGCGTCTCGCTCATCAAGGCATCGACGTTCGACTCGTTGAGCAAATCCGCGAAGTGTATCTTTGCACCCTCGAGTTGCTTCGGGCTGTCGCGGCTCGCGTTCGCGGACAGCACCGCGTGCACTTCGTATCCCAAGCCGAGCAGCGCCGGCACGCTCCAGCGGCCGATGAAGCCGCCGGCGCCGCTGACGAGCACGCGCTTTGCTTGCGTCACGTGCCGCCCGGCACGTCGAACAGCGGGTAAGAGGCGTCGCGCGCCGAAATGACCGCGGGCCGCAAGGGCCACTCGATGTCGAATTCAGGGTCGTTCCAGCGAACTCCGCGGGCGAACTGCGGCGCATGCGCCACCGAGATCATGTAGTACACCTCGGTGTCGTCCGCGAGGGTCAGGAATCCGTGGGCAAAACCGGGCGGGACGAACAGCGACAGGTGATTCTTCGCCGTCAACTCCGCGCCGTACCAGCGGCGGAACGTGGGCGAAGAGGGGCGAATATCGACGATGACGTCGAATATTGCGCCCGCCGTGCAGCGCACCAGCTTGTGCTCCTCGTGCGGAGCGGCCTGGTAGTGCATGCCCCGCAATGTCGCCCGGCGGGCGTTGTACGACACGCTGCACTGTCGAAGCTCCGGCCCGAGCCCACGCTTGCTGAACACCTCCGCACTATACGATCGCGCGAAGAATCCCCGCTCATCCGCGAACCGTTCCATCTCGATGAGGTAGGCCCCGGACAACGGCAGTTCAGTGAAAATCATGGATCCTCGTCTACGTGGACCACGGGCACGGGCGTGACGAAGCGCCCGCCCCACGCTTTGATCTGCCGCAATTGTTGGCGAATCTCCGCCTGCAGATTCCACGGCAGGATCAGCACGTAGTCGGGCCTCGCCTCGAGCAGGGCCTCGGGCGATATCACCGGTATGTGCGTGCCCGGCAGGAATTTCGACTGCTTGTGCGGATTGCGGTCCGCCACCGTAGGAATATCGGCCGGGGTCACGCCGCAAAAATTGAGCAGCGTATTGCCCTTCGCCGCGGCGCCATACGCCGCGACCGTCTTGCCTTCGCGCTTCGCCGCCGCGAGAAACCTCAGCAAGGAGTGCCGGCAGTTCTCGACGCGTTCCGCGAAACGCAGGTAGGTGGCAAGATCGGCCAGGCCCGCCGCACTCTCCGCGGCGCGCAGCGTGCAGAGCTGTGCGCTGTCTTCGAGGTCCGCACGCTTCGAATGCGAGGCATAGATTCGCAGCGACCCGCCGTGCGTCGGCAGGCGCTCCGCATCGTAGAGCCGCAGGCCGTGGCGGCTGAACACCTGCTCGATGGCATACAGCGAGAAATACGAGTAATGCTCGTGATAAATGGTGTCGAATTCGACATGTTCGATCAATTCGAGCAGATGCGGGAACTCGATCGTCGCCGTGCCGTCGACTTTCAGCAGCCGTGCAATCCCCGCCACGAAGTCATTGAGCAGAGGCACATGCGCCAGCACGTTGTTGGCGATGATCAAATCGGCCTGCCGGCCGTCCGCAACCAGTCGCTTGGCCAGACCCTCGCCGAAGAACTCCACCAGGGTGGGAACGCCGATTTTTTCCGCAGCCGCCGCGACGGTACCGGACGGATCGATGCCGAGCACGGGCACGCCCATGTCGATGAAGTTCTTCAGCAAGTACCCATCGTTGCTCGCGAGTTCCACGGCCAAGCTGTCCTTGCCGAGGCCGAACCGGTGCCGCGCCATTTCGCAGTACGCTTTGGCGTGCGCCAGCCAGTCGTCCGAGTACGACGAGAAATACACGTAGTTGCCGAACAATTCCTGCGGCGCGACGTCGTAGTCCACCTGCACCAATTTGCAGGATTCGCAAACCTTGGCGCGCAGCGGATAGCGCTTCTCGTCGCGCGCATCGGCCAGCGACGTGATGAAGGCATTCGATGCGGGCTGCAACCCCAGATCGGCCATGGTCACGGTCAGGCGGCCGCCGCATGCGCGACAGCCGCTCACCGGGCCTACCATTGAACTGCACCGCTCATTTCACCGCCCCGGTCGCGCTCAGCCTTCCCACAACTTCCAGGGCGCAGCGCCGCTTTCCCACAAGGAATTGAGGTGCTGCTTGTCGCGCAGAGTATCCATCGGCTGCCAGAAGCCGCGATGCACCCACGCGGCCAACTGGCCATCCGCGGCCAACGTTTCCATGGGTTCCTTCTCCCAGACCGTGTCGTGGCCGTCGATCAGCTCGAGCACACTGGGGTCGAGGACGAAGAAGCCGCCGTTGATCAGACCGCCCTCGGCGGTCGGTTTTTCCTCGAATGAAACCACCTGCGCGCCCTGCGTGACGATGCGGCCGAACCGTGCCGGCGGCCGCACACAGGCGACCGTCGCCTTGCGGCCGTGATCGGCATGGAATGCAAGCTCGGCGCCGATATCGAGATTGGCGAGGCCGTCTCCATAGGTCATGCAAAACGGCTCGCCGGCATTGAGAAAATTACGCACCTGCAACAGGCGCCCGCCCGTCATGCTCTCCTCGCCGGTGTCGACCAGCGTCACCTTCCACGGCTCGCTGCGGCAATCATGGTACTCGACACGGTTTTCCGTCATGTCGAAAGTCACGTCCGCCTGGTGCAGGAAATAATTCGCGAAATATTCCTTGATCATGTATCCCTTGTAGCCGAGACACACGACGAACTCCTTCACCCCGAACGAGGCATACAGCTTCATGATGTGCCACAGAATCGGCTGCGCGCCGATTTCCACCATGGGTTTCGGGCGCGTATTCGACTCCTCGGCGATGCGCGTGCCCTTGCCGCCGGCGAGAATCACGCACTTCATGGCGATATTCGCGTCAATTCGCGATACCGCGCGATCTGCGCTTCGGAAAATGCCACCATGTTCTCTCCTGCCGAATGGGCCAAATACCAATCCGCGGTCCACGCGATCGATTCGCGCATGTCGAGCCGCGGACGCCAGGTGAGCGCATGCCGCGCCAGCGCCGACGATAAGGTGAGCGCCTGCGCCTCGGCGGGTTGCGGCGACGGCTCGCGGACCCAGCCGGGTTTGCCTCCGACCCGGCTACTGAATGCGTCCACGACCTCGCGTACCGTGCAGAAGGATGCCGGGTCCGGTCCGAAATTGACAGCGCGCGGCGCTTTTTTCGGCAGCGTGACCAGGGCCTCCGCCAGGGCGAGGTAGCCCGACAGGGGTTCGAGCACGTGCTGCCACGGCCGCACGGCATCGGGGTAGCGCAAAACCACGGGCCGCCCCGCATGGAGTGCCCTGACGCAGTCGGGAATGAGGCGCTCCTCCGACCAATCGCCGCCGCCGATGACATTGCCCGCGCGGGCGGTCGCGATCGGCGGCCCATCGGCAAAAAAACTGTCGCGGAAGCTTGCCGTCACGAGTTCGGTGCAGGCCTTGCTGTTGCTGTACGGATCGTGGCCGCCGAGCCGGTCGCCTTCCTCGAAGGATCGTCCCTCGCCCCGGTTCTCGTACACCTTGTCGCTGGTGACGATGACGACACACTGAAGATGGCGCAGCGAGCGGCACGCCTGCAGCAGCGCCGCGGTGCCCATGACATTGGTGGCGTACGTGCCGAGCGGGTCGCGGTAGGACTCTCTGACCAGCGCCTGGGCGGCCATGTGAATCACGATCTGCGGATCAGCCTGCGCCACGGCCTCCCCGAGGCGCCGCACGTCGCGGATATCGGCGATGATCGAGCGCCGCGACCTCACGGCATCCGCCGCGGCCAGGATGCCCCATAGGTTGGGTTCCCCGGCTGGCGCCAGCGCGTAGCCTGTCACCTCGGCGCCCAGCCCCGCGAGCCACACGCTGAGCCACGCGCCCTTGAAGCCCGTGTGCCCGGTGAGCAGCACCCGCCGGCCGTGCCAGAACTGCTCCATGGTGCCGATCGTGTTCATCGATGCGAGGCTAGCGCTGCTGCAGCCAGTAGGATTTCAACACGTTCAAAGTCGGCCGCACGCGCCGCAGCCCCAGCGCTCCGCCCAGGCGAATCTGCAGATTCAACAATTTTCGCAAGCCCCGAACGAACAGGAAGACATCCTTGTATTGCGCGCGCCCCTGCGTGGCAAAGGCGATTTTCAGGGCATCGCACATGATGGCGACGGGGAGCTTGTACAGCCGCGATCGCGCGACGAAAGGATCGCGCACCCGCGCCGCGAAACTGCGGTCGCACGTCAGCAGCCAGGTCGCGATCCGCTCCATGACGAAGATCTTCATCTGCACATGGGTGCCGCCGCGGTAGCGCGTCGGCGTGCGCAGCGCCTCGCCGAGCGCATCGGACGGAGTTTCCGCGATCGCGAACATTTGCTCGTTGATCGCGAGCCACGCCCGCCAAAAGCGCGGCTTCGCAATGAAATAATTCGAATGCACGGTATTGCGCGAATCGGACACCAGCGAGTCCAGATCGCTCGGCACACCGAGCCGCTCGAACAGGCGCTGGGCGACCTGCTTGAGACCCGGGTGCTCCGCGTCGCCGTGCTCGAACACGTTCAGGTAATAGGCGCTGTTGTGGATGCTGGGGCTCAAGAGCACGACCTCGGTCGCGCTGTCCGAGCCGAGAATGAAGTCGCGCACGAGCGCGAAATTCAAGCTCGTCTTGAGCTCGAATTTTGGCGACAGAAAACCGTAGAAGGCATCCTCATCCAGCGCCTCGTTCAGCAAAAATCGGCGGATCGGCCAGTACTCGTACCAATCCGGCCGCTCGTTCGCGGAGTTGTCCAACACGGCGAAGCCCGGATCGAGTTCCTCGCGCGAGGTGTAGTGGTTCAGGATCTGAAAAATATGCAGCGCGGGCATGGCGCGAAGGATACCGGCTTCCGGCGCGCGCCGCATTTCATTCCAGCCCCGGCGGCGACGCCAGCCGTGCCAGCAATTCCAAATAGCGTGCCTGATAGGTGCGCAGGGCGTAGCGCGATTCGACGTGCTCGCGTCCGCCGGCGCCGAGGCGCGCGCGCAGCTCCGGTGATCGTATCAGCGACTCCAGATGCTGCTCCCACTCCTCCGTGGTGCGGGCATGAAAACCGTTGACGCCCTCGATCACCGCCTCGGTATTGGCGCCCACCGGCGAGGCCACGCAGGGCAGCGCGGCGGCCATGTACTGCAGCAGCTTGAACGCGCACTTGCCGCGCGCCCATTCGTCATCGGTCAACGGCATGACGCCGATGTGGGCCGCGGCGAGCGACTCGGCTTCGGTCGCCGTGCTCCACGCAATGCGTTCGACCTTGACGTCGCCCCAATCCGGAAACCGCGAACAAATGACCCGCAATTTGAGCGCCGGGTAGCGAACGCTGAGCCGCGCCAAAGCCGGCCGGATCATCTCCAAATAGACCAGGTTCTCCGGACTGCCGATCCAGACGATGGTCGGCGCATCGGCAGCCGTGGCCGTGGTGGGCCGGTACGCGGCAGTATCGATTGAAGTCGGCAGGATCGCGATGGCCCGCGCCGAGCGGCGCGCGACGCCCGCCAGAACGTCGTTGCCGGCGGCGACCACGTCAACCCAGCGGCAGGTGGCGGCGAACTTTCGCTTGCGCCAGGGCGAATCGTCAGCCGCTTCGCCGAGCCGCCGCGGCTTGCGCACGTAGATGGCGTCGTCGACGTCGAAGACCCGGTGCCGGCTGAGCGCGGCGAACAGGCGCGCCTCGAGCGCGCTCAGTTTGATTTGGTGCAGCACCACCACGTCCGCCGCGCGCCACAGCGAACGGCGCTCCCAGGTGCGCAGCCCGTAGCGGCCGCTCGGAAAGCGCTCCGGCTGCACCTGCCAACCGGCCTCTTCGAGGGTGCCGATGAGACTGCGCATGCGATGCCGGAACGACGGCTGTTCGAGATCGTAGCCCAATAAAACGGCGGTCGGCATGGGTGGCGGCGAACTTCAGCGAGCCGCCGCGTCCGGCACCGGCGCGACTAGATGACCCAGGGCCTGCATCGCGACTTCGACGCCGTCGGCGAGCCCCAGACGGGCGGCGCGTGCGGCAAGCGCTGCGCGCGCCGGCTCGTCCTGCAGCAGACGCTCTGCGGCTCGCACCATACCGGCCGCGTCGAGCGGCGCGGCGACGGCGACGCCGGCGGCGACACAGCTTCGTATGCGCTCGGCCTGGTCCCTGGCGATGGGCGCGGCGACGCAGGCGTTGCCGCAGGCGATGGCCTGCAGCAATGTCGATCCGCCGTTGGCCACGATCAGGCGCGCCGAGCACATCAACTCCGCAAGCGTTGCCTGCGGCAGCGGGCCGAGACGATGCCAGTTCGGATCCCGCACGGCGTCGGTTTCGGGGGTGCCCGTGTCGCCGGCATCGCGCGGGCCCACGTACACCGTGGCCACCCCGCGTGCGGCGAGCGCGCGCGCCGCCGCCAGGAATCGAGGCGTCGCGTCGGCCGCGCCGGGGTGGCCGGTGCCCCCGCCCGGAACAACCAAAACGAATGTTCCGGCGCCGCAACCGATGCGCGCCAGAACCGCGCTGCGCTGCGCCGTATCCGCGCGCGAGAAGATCACGTCCAGGTAGCGCACCACGGGCCGGCCCAGCATCTTCAGCTTGAGCTTCTCGAGGAAGCTCAGGCGGCCGGCGATGAAGTCCGGGTACGCGATCCAGTGTTCGTCGAGCAGGCGCATCCAACGCAGACGAAACGCCTTGCGCCGCTGGCGCCGGCGCGAGCTGATGAAGACGATGCGCACGCCGAGGCGCCGCGCCGCGCGCAGCTGCACCGTACGCCCTGCGTTGTCGAATATCACGACATCGGGCCGCCAGTTCTCGAGCAGGTCGATGATGGCCGCGGAATGAAATGTGGGCGACGAGGCCAGCAAGGTATTGGGGAACGGCGCATCGGCCGCATACGGGGCCGCGCGGCTCAAGGCGAAATGAACGGCGGCGCCGGGCCAGCGCAGACTCGCGGCCCGCGCAATCGCCAGGCAGCGCGCGTATTCGCCCATACCGTATTGTCCCGAAACCGGTACGAACAGAATTCGCGGCGCGTAGGGTCGGCCCATGTCAGCCAAAGGCCGTGAACCAACGATCCAGCACCAGCAGGTACCAGGCTCTGCGAAAACCCGGTCCGACCGCACGCTGCAACACGCCGCGATCCATCAGGCGCCGCACCGCATCGCGCAGCACGTGCGGATGGCGCCGCAGCCAGCGATGCACCGGCAGACCGAATCCGGATTTCGGCTGATTCAAATGCCCGGCCGGCAGGCGCGGCTCCATGAGTCGTCGAACCAACAGTTTGCCGCGCCGAAGCTTCTGATCGACCAACGCTGCCGGGTCCACGCTCAGCATGAACTCGACCAGGCGATGATCGAGCAGCGGCGGCCGCACCTCGAGCGAATGCGCCATGCTGGTTCGATCGACCTTCGTCAACAGACCTTCGGCGAGGTCCGTGTTCAAATCGAGCCAGCGCAGTTGCGCGAGCGGCTGCAGGTCCTCGCGCCAATACTGCCGATAAAACCACAAGTAGTCGTAGTCGGGCTCGAGCCAGCGCTCCGCCAGCAATGAATCGATCTGCAGTGCGGTCAGCCCGCCGAGCGCCGCGGCATACGCAGGCAATCCGACGAAACTATGGCGCTGCATCGATGAGCCGAGGCGCGACAAGGGCGGGGCGAATCGGGTCAGCGACCTGTTGAGAACCGTCGAGCGCGCGCCGATGCGGGACCAGTAGCGCGGATAGCCGCAAAAGATCTCATCGCCGCCCTCGCCGCTCAATGCGACCTTCACTTCGCGGCGCGCAAATTGCGCGATGAGATAATTCGACCACGCCGCGCTGTCGCCGAACGGCTCGTCGAACAGCGCGGGTATCCGCTCGAGAGCCTCTGTGAAATCCGCCAGTGGCGCCGTCATCTCCAGATGCTCGGTGTGCAGATGCTCGGCCGCCCTGCGGGCCGCGTCCGTTTCAGAGCGCGCGCCTGAATCGAATCCCAATGTAAAGGTTCGCGGGGTCTGCAAATAGTATGCGGTGAGTGCGGAATCGATGCCGCCGCTCAGGAACACCCCCACCGGCACATCCGACAGGGTATGCGCCGGCACCACATCGCGCAGCAAGGCATCGAGTTCCTGCACGGTGTCGCCGGCGCTGCGCGCGAATATCGCCGTCGACGGACTCCAATAACGCTCGATGCTGATGCGGCCCCTGGTCCAGGTGAGCACGTGGCCGGCCGGCAACTTGGCGATGCCGCGATAAATGCTCTTCGGCGCGGGAATATAGCCGTGAAACAGAAAATCGCGCACGGCACTGCGATCGATCTCCGGTTCACCCAATACCAACAGCGCCTTGAGTTCCGAGGCGAACGCAATTCCGTCCGGCAGAACCTGGTAGTACAGGGGCTTGATCCCCAAGCGATCGCGCGCGAGCAACAGACGCTGCTCGCGCGTATCCCAGGCGGCAAACGCGAACATTCCGACCAGGCGGTCGAGGCAGGCGCTGCCGTGCTTCGCCAGTAGATGCACCAGCACCTCGGTGTCCCCGGTGGAGCGCCACGGTCCGGTGAGCTCGGCGCGCAATCGCTCGTGGTTGTAAATCTCTCCGTTGTAGGTCAGCACCTGAGAATCGAACAGCATGGGCTGATGACCGCCCTCGGACAGATCCAATATGGCCAGCCGGCGGTGAGCGAGCGCGACTCCGGGTTCGGACCACTCGCCCTCGCCGTCCGGGCCGCGATGGCGCAAACGCTGCGCCATGCTGCGGGCGACCTCGACGCTGGCCCGCGAACCCACAATGCCCGCTATTCCACACATGGCGCGCAGTTTAGCAGCCTGCCGCGCGGCTGCGGCCGGATCGAGAGGTACCGCTAGCCATCGGCCAGCGGTTCGTTTAGGGTGCGTGCTGGAGCAGACATGGCAACACCCGCTGATCAACGACTGCTGGAACTATTGGATAAATGGCTCCAAAGCCTCGAGCTTCATGCCAGGTACTCTTCCCTCGACGACGACAGCTATTGGAAGATTCAGCCGTGGGTGGAACACCAGCGGCCGAGCCGCTGGATCATCGATGTAGCGATGCAAAAGACTCTCGCGCTCAAGGCGCATGTTCAAGAGCGCGTGAAGCTGGGTGATGCGAAGTATTCGGATTCGCTGGAACTCATGATCTTCCTCGCCAACCTCGTCGGATCCGAACACATCGAGCGCTTCATCCCCGTGGCCGAGGCGCAGAACGAGCGCCCCCTGACGCCGCAGC
>Ga0307474_10003080_pt1 | contig 12018 bp, 12 predicted proteins | sample atmos_gasesECM1C_2_FD_203312 | JGI IMG/M metagenome (GOLD analysis project Ga0307474, IMG submission 203312) | Hardwood forest soil microbial communities from Morgan-Monroe State Forest, Indiana, United States - atmos_gasesECM1C_05 | ecosystem: Environmental > Terrestrial > Soil > Temperate... | reverse complement strand
ATTTTTGAATCGGATCGTTTTCCCAAGGCTTATCGTTCGGATCGAGCGGCGCTGTTGCAGGAGCTGTCGCGCCGCCGGGCAATTGCGACTTGTTGCGGTCGCGAATCTCGATCAATCGCTCCTTGATCTCCTTCATCGCCCGTTTGGTGTTGGCGGTCGTATCACCAAGATTCAAACCGGCAATGATATCGCTGATCTTGCCTGCCTCGATCGATAACGGGCGGCCAGTTTTTTGGTCGAGCAAAAGCCTAGGCCCCATAACCTGCAATTGCTCGATATTACGCATCATCTGGGTGCGATCGGTTTGGTTCGAGCCAAGAATGTTGCCCACGCGCTCGCCCAATCGCGTCGCGCGTCCCGCGACACCGGCCGCACCCACGTAACGGTCCAGCACCTTGTCGATACCATCGATGATCTTGATTGCGTCGTCGTATTGTCCAATATGGGACTTGAGATCGATGAGTTTATTGCCGGTCGGTGGCGGTGCAGCCGCTTCTTTTGCCCGCTTAATCGCTTCCTCGCGTGTATAAGGCTTGCCCGTTTCGGGATTATCTTTTTTCATTAAATCTTCAACGAGCTGCGCCTGCTCTTTAGCCACCGACGGTGCGCCGCCACCTGCGGGCTTTTGCGCACTGGACACGCCCGCAATTATTTTATTATGCCGCGCTCGCGTTTCTTCTTGAGTTTCGTTAGGATCGGCCGTAGAATCCGAAGCATCCAATTGTTTCTGGATTTCACTCATAATTGGCGAAACATGACCGCCATACCGTGCGCTGGACACGCCACGAATTGCATCCTGAATTTGCTTATTTTGCTCCGTCGAAGGCAAATCCCGAAATCCCGGTTGCGAGATCACGTTCGCCACCGCCATCTGCTCAGGCGTCTTAGGTGCTGACATGATCGTTTCGGCATCGGCTGCCGCTTGCGCCAGCTTCTTTGGATCCTTGCTGTCGCCCAACAGCGCCATCGTCACCTTGCGTCGCGTCTCGTTGTCCTCCAGCCGTCTGGTAGCATCGGACAATTCGACCTTGGACTTCGCCCGCGCATCGATGGCTTCCAACGCCTGCGCATCCATGCCGTTCTCCAGCATGATTTGCAGGCGCTTGTCGTTGAACCGCGCCGCCAAGGCAGTCGCACTTGCCCGCCACGACTCCATGTTCTTGGTGCGCAGATTCTCGATCTGGCCAAACTGGTGTTCTTCGAGATCGAGGCGCTTCAAGGTCAGATTCGAATTCTCCTTCCAGGCGTCGAACGCCTTGTGGTACTTGTCCATGTCGCCCTCGTTGATGGCGTTCATGGCGGCAGCGCCTGCGTTGAGCGCGGAATTCATCGGCATGGCGGTAAACGCACTGGCGATCATCGCGATCACGAACCCTGGCGAGCCGAACTGCTCCCACAAGTTGGTCTTGCGGTCGTTCAATTCCTTCTCGGCGTTCCACGGCTTGATATCGTCCATGGTCGCGCCTTCGGCGGCGATCAGACGCTCTTGGCGAGCGGCATAAGCATCGTCGGAACGCTTGCGTTGCGCTTCCATCCCGGCTTCGGCACCGATCTTCTGCTTGGTCAGACTAAGATCGGCCTTGGTAATGGCGTCGTACTGCGCGTCGCTGCCGGCCATATCATCAAAGCTGCGGGCTTGCCCGCCGTTGGCGGGTGAATCGCTTTTACCGATCACCAGCGGCGGTCCAGCATTGGCATCGGTCGCTGTGTCAAAGGCATTGGACATTTATGCCGCCGCTTGAGTCTGGCTGCTGATTCCTCGCCCGCCATTCATCGCCGCAGCGAAGTTGGAGATCGATTGCATCATCGCTTTATTCAAGTCCATGTTCAACTTTGACATCTCGATCGGTATCTGCGATTCCAGATTTGTCGCGGACAACCCGGTAGCCAGCAACTGATTCGCAGTGTTGATCATATTCTGGCCGGCAGTCGAGAGCTGAGACTCAAGCTGGGTCATCAGCGTTGCCTTTGAATTATCGACCGCCGCCAAATCCTGTTGCAACGCCGAGTTCTTCGTCGGGTCGGTAGACATGCCACGCGATGCATAACCTTGAATGATCCCGGCGCGTTGCGAAGCAATGGCCTGATCGACTTGAGACTGGAACTGCGGAGGCAGCGTGCCGGACGAGAGGTACGAGGTCAGGGTCTGACCCTGATTGATCAGCGGTGCAGCGATCGACTGGGCCTGTGCGGCGATATTCCCGGCATTGGTCGCATTAGCAGCTTCGGTCTTAGCCAGATTTTTGTTGGCCATGTTCGTCTGGTAACCTTGATACAAGCTGCCGGCAAGACCAGCCGCGCCAACGTAAGGGGCCGCGGCTTTGATACCACCGCCGATTGTGCTGGCAGTGTCACCAAGCGTATCAAATATACTGGTGGGAGCTGCCGTCACCCCCAGATCAGTGCCGACCGTCTGGCCGGCAATCCCGGCCACGCCAAGGCCGCCAGCCCCTGCACCACTGGTTGCCCCTGTTCCGCCCGCCGCCAGCGCGTTGACGGCATCCAGGGCGCCACCGCCGGCCGTGGCACCGGTCCCGGCGCCCACGTCGCCAGCAAAGCCCAGGGCGGTAGCCCCGGCATCAGCGCCCGCCGTAGCCCCTGCCGTACCGGCGTCGAGGGCAAGTCCGGTAATGGGGTCTATGGCGGCCGTGCCAAAGATGTCCGCCCCAGTCACGGCATCGGCTCCCAAGGCCGCACCACCGGCTGCGGCGTCGGCGCCAAACAGCCCTGCGCCACCCGCCAAGGCGGGGAGGTCGGCACCGGCTGTCAGGATGGTCCCGATCGCCAGCGGAGCCGCGATTTCGAGATCTTTGAGCCAGGAGGGCTGTTTCTTGAAGTCGGAACCGGCATCGGAAAGGATATTGCCGGGGTTCAGGTCATGCCCGAGGTTGCCCACGTTGCCGTGGAAAAGATCGCTGAGGAAACTTATGGCACGGACTCCTTCTCGGCTTTTTACGCGCTTTGTAAATTCGGGCACACTCTCTAAGATATTCTCTATTTTTGGCAGCCTCTAAGATATTCTCTATTTTTGGCAGCCCATCTATTGGCTCGATCACGACTTACGGCAGGATCAACTTTAGAACTTCTTATTGCAGCGCATTTCCTGCAACTTCTACTGCCTGCTTTGGTAATGTGAGTATTTGCCACTGTGTATTTATGTCCCTGCGGACAACGCGTTTTTGATGTGTTGAAAATAGTTGTATTACCGCGCTCACAATTAAGTGCGTGGGGTACAGGTTCCAAATGATCGGGATTAACACAAGCTCGTACTCGGCAAAGATGGTCCAACTCTAAGCCGTCAGGAACATCACACTTAAATATTTCATAAGAAATTTTATGTGCGCTCAATCGATGCAAACGCCCATAGCCATCTGCACTTAGCGACGCCATCCAAATCCAACAGCCAGAGTTTGGTTCAGGCATCGAATAAGCAACGATTCTATCCGCGTCAGACGAACCGCGTGGAAGCACTTCCACCCTTTGGCTGCGATTGTCTCTCATCCGATCCCTAAAGCCGAGCATATATCCGTGTGCTCGCTTCCATTCGCTTGAATAAACTCCTGAAACTGGTCAGGATCGCTGAAGTCGTAAGTTAGCAGATTAAGCCCAGTTCTTCCCAAGATCAAGTTGATCTGATTATGCATAATAGAATGCGTGTATAACCACATGCCCAGATTGGTCGGATCGATAGGACTGAGCTGGTATTGATCGAGCGCCTTCACATTCGCTCCAGGCGAGAACAGGATGCTGTCGCCATTGCCAACATTGCCCGCCAGCGCGATGCCGATCTGCACCTCGGTCGCGTTCAGCGCCACCACCTCGCTGCCGGTCGCAATCGAAGAAGGCGTGGTCTGATCGCTCACAGCCATGCCAATCTGAACACCCGCCGTGCCGGCAAATTGCATGACAAACCCGCCAGCCAGCGAGCCAATATTGGTCGCCAAGGTAAGCGACGTTTGCTGAAACCTGATTCCTGCTTGCACAATATCGAAATGGTTGGCCTGATGATTCCACGCCCATGCCCGCCATTCCTCCGGCGTATCCGGCTGCTTATAAAGCGCGGGCAAGCTCATCCGCGATATCCTGCGTTATTGGCTGCGATCTTGGCGCTGATCAACGTCGCGTCAGCGGCATCGGTGATGATCGTCATTCCGGTCAGTACGCCTTGCTGGCCGATCGCTTGCGGCGGGCTGACGAAAAATCCGGTGCTGGCGGGACCGGCAATAAGGTAAGTTTGCGTATTCGTGTATTGCGCGCCGTTGCCGTCGATGCCAACCGCATCCACTTCGACCACGATGTTTGGCGATGACGTGTTATAGTATTGCCAGACGTTCCAGAAGCGCGTATCCGCCTTGGCGGACTCGATCCCGCCCGGCTCATCCCACAATTTAGATTGCGCCAGTTTCTGCACCGCTGTCGAAGGCGTGTTAAACAACGGATAAAGATGCGTGCCGTCTGTGCCCCATGCCGTATAGACCGAATTTATTTCCTGACCTTGAATGAAAACCAGCGTCACGTCTTGCGTCGAAGCAAACCACCGCTCGGATTTGCCCTCTCCCGTGAACATCAGAAATTTGTAGCTGGTCACATTCGATACCGGATCGACAATATAGGCCAACACCATCCATACACGTTTACCGAAAATCGTCGCCTTGGCAGCGCTGAGCTGGTTGCCGCCGAAGTTGGCAACCGTGTTCCACACGCCATCAAGCGCTTCGGATTTCTTCACATACGCACCGCCCGACGAAACAAATACGCCAGCCGAGTTGGCAAGCAAAATTTCCTGCCCCAACGTCGTCACCGCCGCCGGATAAGGCGTGCCTACTTCCGGGTCGCTATTGTTTTGCGTAAACGTAGTCGTTGGATTGCCGCCCTGCGGCGTATTGGTAACGACGCCCGAGATGTAATCCATCGAGTTGTCGCCAATCAGGAACAGGAAACCGTTGGTCGAGACGAGCTGGGTGTAACCAACCTTGGTGTATGAATTGTTTGTTTGCAACGAGCCGCCGCCTGCACTGGTAGCGAAATTGGAAACCGAGCCGGGCGCGCTCCAATTCAGTAATGTGCCGTTCACCACCCAGATGTGACCCTGATAGGTCTCGACCGCAGTCCCTTGGATACCGAAAGGCATGAGGGTGACGGTACCTGCCGCCGTGACCGCGGTATCGGTCACCGTCAAGGTTGGCGGCGTGTTCGAGCCATAGATGCCGCCACCCGTGACGTTAGTGCCAGTGATCACACCGCTCGTAATGGTCGGCAGGATCGTCGCCTGTGCCTGCGGGCTGCCGCCGCCCGACGCCGTGATAACTGTGCCCGGACTGTAGTTCGAGCCGCCGTTGCCGATCGTGACGCTGGAAACGAAATAATAGCCGGTATCGCTCACCGTGATCGTTGGAAACTGAGGTGAAGCAGTCGAAGTCGTGTAATAATAATTTGGATTGCTTGGATATGAAGCACGCGCAACGAAATTGATTGCGCCGGCAATTTCACTGATAATGACGCCAGGCGGACCCAGGCTTGTGGTGAAGTAGCCCCAGCCAGATCCTGCGGGCGCAGCATTGAATCCGGCAGCAATTTGAGCACTGTACCCGCTGCCAGGAGTGGTCAAGCTTATGCCCACACACTGATAGACGCTCTGACCGCCAGCAGAAACAAGGAAAGTAAAATTCGGGGTCACAACGCCGCCCGAACCCCCAGCGGCATGTGTCAGCACGGCAGTCAAGGACGCACCACTGCCGGCAAGCGTGCCACCGGTAAAAACCAGCGTCACCACGTCGCCGGGGAGATAACCGGTCCCTGGATTGGTCTCGACGACGTTGGTCACGACACCGCCACTTATCGACGCTGCGAAAGCGGCACCGTGACCGTTGCCGCCAGTTGCCGTTACGGCCGGCGCCGTCTGATAAGCACTGCCAGGATTCGTCAGCGTGACTTGCGGCGCAAGGGTGCCGCCCGTGTAGAGCAAATTGCCGTCCCAGACCCAGTAGCCGTTGGGGACGGAGTTGGCGACGATGATCAGATACTGCGAACCGTACTGGGTGATACCGAGATTGAGAATGCTCGGAGCGACGATCGAAGCTGCCGGCAGGACGGTCGTCGCCGCACCGGTCGAGGTGTTGACCTGGATCGCGGAACCATCCGAAAGAAAGACGATTGCGTAAGGCGTGGCGGCCAGATTGTAGAAGTAGAAGCAAACGATGGTCTTGCCGCCGGTCGCCGTGTATTTCGCAGCGCCGATGCCGTACAGCGTGCGCAGATTGCCGGGGGCGAGCGGCATGAAACCGTCGAGCCAATAGGCCATCTCGTCCGGCACGCCCGGACGAGTCGTAGCGGTGTTGAGGCCAAGGAATTTGTCAAAGACCAGCCCGGCTTCGTTACCTTGCTGTTGCTGCTGGTCGGGCATTACGCCTTCACATAATCAACGCTGCCATCAGATAACGCGATCACCCACCAGTCTCCGTACAAGCAGAAGCCCAAAATCGTTAGCCCATCAGGAGCGGTATAAATCGGCTGTCCGTAGCCAGAACGTGCTTCCATCATACCCTCGCGAACCGGTATTCCTGCGTGAACACGCGACCGATCTTGTCCTTGATCAGATCGTGAGGCACATCCGACAGTTCCTCAACCCGGATGCGCTCCACATTCTGCGGCTTCGCCCAGCGCAGGACTTCCTCGTAGAAGTTCGCGGCTTCCTTCTGGAAACCTTCCTGACAGAAAACGAAACGCTCGATGATCTCGGGCTTGGGCGCCAGCGAGTAGATGCTGGTGAGCTGGAACAACGCAACGCTGTGATCCTGGTAAAGAAACAGGTTGGCATTGTCATAAAGCAGGTTTCTGATCCAACCAAGGATGAAGCGTTGGTTGACGTGAGGAAACGATTGTTCGAGACGTGGCAGCAGCCATGGGCCGTGGGCGGACAGATCGGGGAGCGCGAAGCGGCGCACTGTAGGATTGGGAGGCAGTTCGTGGATGACTTGGGCGGTGGCGGGCATTAAACAAACTCCTTGACAGGGTTCTAATAAGGTGCTACTTGGAACGTCATGCCAAAACGATCCATTGACTTCACTCTACCACAAATGAAGTGGCTGCAAGCACATGCCAAAGAACTCGGAGTTACCGTCGCCGAGCTTGTTCGACGCATTATTGACGAAGTACGAAGTAAAACAACCTGAACGTATCTGCGTAGAATGCGGAAACACATTTTTACAAAAGGCCAATCTACGGCCGATGAAATTTTGCGGTAAAAAATGCCGCGATAAGCAACTGAAACGAATTGACTACAAACGTCCAAAAGCTGAGCTAATTGAGCGCTCCTGCGATATATGTAGCACGTCCTTCCAACAAAAAACGCGGCACCAACGTTTTTGCTCTCGAACTTGTTATACCAAAAGTTGGTCTCTAAACCCCGAAAAAAACAATAACCGAAGTAAGGCCCGCAGAAAAGCCAAACGCGAATGGTATGCAGAAAACGAACCGCGCTATTATCAAAACTACCGCACTCGACAAATGGGAGTTCGACCATGGCGCTACGTTTTCCAATCTCGTCGATCACATGCGCAACTGACTGGTATGGAATTCACCCTAACTGACGAATGGTGCAAATCACGTTGGACTGGTTGCTGTGAAATTACAGGAATACCATTCCGCAAAAATCCAAAGGGTAAAGGTCCACACCCATTCTCTTGCACGTTGGACCGAATCAATCCAGGGATAGGGTACACTCCTAGCAATTCTCGGTTCATCATTTGGGGCTGTAACGCACTAAAAGGCGTCGGGACTGACAAAGATATGTTTGCCATTGCAGCAGCACTCATGAAAACCACCAGACCAACTGTTGGTGACTTTGCATTAGCAACTCTATCCCTCCCAGGATGAACGGCAAAATATATCTGCCGTATGGATTGACTGCCCGCCCAACTCGCGCGTAATTAGAATATCCTAACACGCGGCGATCAAATTGATCGTGATAGTATTTCGCAGCGTTCAAGTTATTTAATTCTTCGAACGCCATGGCTCCCGCAAAATAAGCAACAGCATCGGTCCACGGCGCCGGGATCGCTTCTACGCTCTGATCGTCTATTAGATCGCTCGGCAAACAGCAACAATCCCACTCCATCTGGTAAGTTTGACTCGGAAGCGGATAGAAGAACAAAGAACCCGCTACTCCCTGCCCAAATTGAGAAAAAAACGTGGGTACATATTGAAAAATATACGGGTATTGCCGGATGGTCGATTCGTAGACTGACCACGCATAGCATGGCAGCGAATAGCGATAATTGGCATATAAGATACTGACTCCGCGAACAAACAGAATGCTGTCCACTCCCGGAAAACTGCTTAAATCTACGTTTGCAAAATCGTACCGCTCTTGTCCCTGCACCAACAAATTCATTGGCGACATGACTGGTGTCGCAGTTGCGCCGTGACCAGTTGAATCCGTGATCGTCATCACGGGCTGAAAATATCCTTGCCCGCCAAACTGACTAAAAATAGAAACAATCTTGCCGCCGGACACGATGCAAGTTGCTGTCGCCTGCGCACCGTTCGGACTAGGTATTTGCCCGCTTGGAAAATCAGGAGGCGTAATTGAAAGAATTGGGTTATTAGAATACCCCGCACCTTGATTCGTCACTGTCCAGCCAACAATCTGTCCATAAATGGGTGGCTGCACGCGCACGCATTGAGCGCGCATGGCGATCTCTCTGCGCGCTCGGTTGATATAATCTTGAAGATTACCTACGTCCAAATACTGCTGTTTTTGATCACGAGCAAACCGTTGCACAGATGCAATGTAGGAATTGAGCGCCATCACGCAGCCCCTTGCTGTGGAGCCTGACCTGAACCAAACCGGTTAGCACGGTCTTGCGACTGTGCGTAAGCAAAATTATTTAGTTCAGGATTCGCAAACGTGCGAGCGCGCTGCATGAATTGCTCGTATAGCGCAAACAATTGCTGAGCCTGCTGGAGCCGCGTCGAGGTTTGCGCCGTCATCAACGCTAGATACGCGGCGAAGTAGGGTACAGCATCAGTCCACAAATAGGGCAATGCTTCTTTGTCGGTATCGGCCGCCAGTGCAATTGGATAGCAGGCACAATTGGCGTTCAAAACGTATGCCAAGTCAGGTATTGGATCGAGATAGAACGATCCGCTCGACATTGTACCGCTACCCTCACCCGTAATCGAGCCAGTACCAGCCGAGCCTTGGGAATGCTGCGCCCACTCAGTCGGTGCGCCGCTCGTGGGAACTGGATTATTGAACCGCTGAAAGTCGAACCAAGCCCAGCTCTTACCTTTTATCCATTTTTGCCCGGTACCTACGTTGTACATAAGGCGCTGCACATTAATAGCGCCCTGCACGCCAGTATCGGTGAACGCGATCTGCGAAAACGGATAGTTGCGCGTGCCGATCGTCGTCGTAAGCGTGCCAATGCGAATAATGCACTGGCCCTCGCCGGCAATCTGACCGCGAGCAATATTGATATAATTCGTGAGATTCGCAGTCGTGTACAGCGTCGAGGGCGCTGGCGGATTCTGCAAGAGCTGTGTCGTTAAATTGAGATACTGAGTCAACACGGCAAGCTACCTCTGCCGCGTTATATCACGGCCTCGCGGACACGGCCACAAGGATAGGGTTTGCAGGTGTCGAGCGCTCGGCATCCAGCGTGTACCACGACTGCGACCCATCCGGATTCTTCACCAGCATCTGGTCGCCAATCTGCATGGCGTTCGATTGCCCGCCAGCAATGCCGGTCTGGATGCCGCTCGAACTCAAGTCGGGAATATCGTAAAGCTTCTTGGTCGGCAGGTTGAACCCGCCGACCACATAGCCCGTCGCCGTTTGCGAGTAGGTCGTCGCCATTACGGAGCCGGTTGCAGGACCGCGATATCGGGTCGGCTACCCATGACGAACGCCACCGTGCCAACCGTGCCGGTCGCACCCGAAGTCATTGGGAACACCGCGGTCGGCGCCGACAGGAACAAGCCGCCGTCATAGATCGTGCCCGGCGAAGCTGCCGTAGCCGAGGCAAACGAGATATTCACCGGTCGTGGGAACCATGCGAGATAGAGCGAGTCGGGACCATTGGTGATCGTGCCCTGCGGCGGCACGCCGCCGACCGCGAAGGCCGCAGCGGTATTGCCGTAACCAATGCCCGCGCCCGAGACGGTTGCCGCCGTGATGGTCTGCATGACCACCGCCGATACCGTGCCGGTCACACCCGCGCCAGCCACCGACAAGGTGATGTTGGCCGGCGTGATCGGGGCGCCCGGATTGGTGCAAAGCACCGCGGTCAACTGGCCCGAGTTGGTCAAGCTGAAAGCTGCCGTGGCAAGCGTGATGCCAGTCGCCAAGTTCGGATCGGTCGGCACCGGTAGAAGCGAGAGGTTGGCGGGAGCAACCGGATAGCCGGCGCCCGGATTGGTGAAGGTCACGCCGGTCAGGACGACCGTGCCGCTCGAAATGCCGACGTAGCCCGAGGCAGGTATACCGCCAACGCCGTTCGAGTTGTTCGAGAAGTTCGGCGGCGCCGGGATGATCAGAAGCGGGGCGATGCCGTAGCCAGCGCCAACCGAAGCGACCGAGCCGCCGGTAAATGCCAGCGCGCCGCCGACGATCGGCTGCCACGTCGAAGTGCCGCCGGTCGCGGTGACCGTGGTCGTGGACTGGACGTAAGCCGAACCTTGGCTGGCGATGAATGCCGCCACCGGGCAACCGGTCAGGTTCGCGATGCGGAGATTGAAGCCGTCGCTGGTGACGTGATTGATACTGCGATGATAAGGAGCGCCCGAGCCGAAATTCCAGAGGCCGGTGATCGGATCCCGGTACTGGAAAACCAGATAGCCGCCCATGCCGATCTGCCAGTCGCCGGCCGGAATGACGATATTCTGGCCGGGCGCGAGGCACAGGCGATTGGTCGCGAAATCGTAGGGAGCGTTGTTCAGCTCGCTAGGATAGAGGTTTTGCGGCAGGGGCAAGCCTACCCCAGGCCCACTGAGCGGCGAATTCATACCTTTACCTCATCCTCTTGGTGTGCTACAAACATGCGGATCACAGAGGTACACTCCATGAGCAGCGTTGAACGGCATTCGCTCGGAGAAGCGAAAGAAGGAACTTGCGCGTGCGGAACCATCTTTCAAAAGAAACGCTTTGACCAGATATTCTGCTCCCCAAAATGCCTGCGAGACGACAAAAATAAAAGACGCCACGTCCCGTGGGAATTGCGGGCTGACCGAGAAAAACAAAATCAACAGCGTAGTGCGCGATATTACGCAAACCGAGACGCGCACTTAGCGCGAGAACGAGAGTGGCGAAAAACGCACCCAGAAGAAGCCCGAGCAAAGGACCGCGCCACATATTACCGAAATAAAGAAAAACGTGCAGCATCAGCAAAAAAATACCGAGCAAAATACCCAAAAAAACGAAACGGAGAATACCAACGAGCGCGGCAGCGCCGACCCTGGATGCAGGCTTTAGCGGGAGCAAAACACCGATCAGCGAAAAAAAGCTGGACATTTGATCTCACTAGAGAATGGTGCGCACGAAACTGGACTGGCCACTGTGCCGTTAGCGGCCTACCGTTTGTTTTTGGCACTCAGACTCATTTTCCTTTCTCTCCTAGCATTGACCGTGTTGATGGCACGAAAGGCTACACTCAGGACAACTGCCGCTTCGTGCTATTCGCCGTAAACTCCTTTAGAGGCAAAGGCACCGATCAGGACATGCTCCACATTGCGCAAGCCATAGTTCAGAACTGTGCGTTTTGAATCGCGTAGATGCTCGCGCCCGACGCCGACTTCGCGGACACCACGTCGTAGCCGACCACGACGACACCTTGCTGACCGATCTGCCCCAAGGGCACCAGCGAGTAGAACCCGCTGAAGTCAAATGCAGCATCCTCGGACAAGTACATCGCGGTGTACTTGGTGTTGATCGCGTAGGCTTGCCCCTTCGGACAGAAGTGATCCTGGAAAATCGGGATGCCCGAGACAACGAGGTTCGGGAAGCTCGACCGCACCGCG
>Ga0307474_10003079_pt1 | contig 12018 bp, 11 predicted proteins | sample atmos_gasesECM1C_2_FD_203312 | JGI IMG/M metagenome (GOLD analysis project Ga0307474, IMG submission 203312) | Hardwood forest soil microbial communities from Morgan-Monroe State Forest, Indiana, United States - atmos_gasesECM1C_05 | ecosystem: Environmental > Terrestrial > Soil > Temperate... | reverse complement strand
GAGCCCGATTCACGCGAACCGTGGTTCGTGTCCGCGGCTCATGATGCGTCGTGCCTCGCCGATACCTTGCGAGCGTTCGAGACCGCGGTCGATGCCACCCTGAAGTCGAGCGGCGCCACGCACAAAGTGCCCGCTTGAGCGGCAGCGTTGCGAGAACTCCTGCGGATCTCGACGCCATCATCGTCGGGGCCGGCCACAACGGCTTGGTTGCCGCTTGCTATCTCGCGCGCGCGGGGCTGAAGGTGTTGGTGCTGGAGCGCCAGCCCTATATCGGCGGTGCGGCGGTCAGCCGCAGGCTGTACCAGGATTTCACGTACTCGAATTGCTCGTACGTGTGCAGCCTGCTTCGGCCCGAGATCATTCGCACCCTGGAACTGCCGAAATATGGACTGCAGGTGATTCCCTACGAAGGGGGATGCACCATGATGCAGGGCGGCGGCCATCTGGCCATGTACGACAATCACGATGCGCTGCGCCGTGAAATTTCCCGGCACTCGAAGCGCGACGCCGAGGCCTACGACCGCTATTCGCGCGATGTCATGCGCCAGTGCAAGTTCATCAAGCCGCTCTTGATGCGCGAGCCGCCGGACCCGACCTCGTTCAAACCGCGGGACATCAGGGAATTACTCTACCTGGGCAAGCGCTTCCATGGTCTCGGCGAAGAGCGGATGTACGACACGCTGCGCTTCTGGACCATGAGCGCCGCGGATTTCCTGGACGAATATTTCGAGAGCGACATCGTCAAGGCGCATTTTGCCGGCAGTTCGATCATCGGCACGGCCCTGGGGCCGCGCTCGCCCGGAACAGCCTATGTGCTGCTGCATCATTACATGGGCGACATCGACGACACCGTCGGCGCGTGGGGCTTCGCGCGGGGCGGGATGGGCGCCATAACCAAGGCGCTCGGCGCCTCGTTCGAGGCCAGCGGCGGCACGATTCGCAGTGCCGCGCCCGTCGCGCAAATTCTCGTGCGCAAGGGGCGTGCATCCGGAGTGGCGCTGGCGGACGGCGAGGAGATTTGCGCGCCGCTGGTCATTTCGAATCTGGATGTGCGCCGCACCTTTCTCGAGACCATGGATGCGAAGGATTTGCCGCACGAGTTCCTGCGACAGGTGAAAAATTTCAAGATCCGCGGCTCCTCCGGAAAATTGAACATTGCCTTGGATGGTCTGCCGCGATTTCCGGCCATACCGCCGGGCTCGCCGTGCATTCGCGGCGATATGCACGTCACCGATACGCTCGAAATGATGGAGCGCGCGTACGATGATTGGAAGGACGGGCGCTGGTCGCGGGCCCCGTATATCGACATGCTCATTCCTTCGCAGATCGATCCGACGATGGCTCCGGACGGCAAGCACTACATGTCGGTGTTCGTCCAATACTGCCCGTACCAGCTGGCGGACGGTCCGTGGGACGCCGCCAAACGCCAGGCCTTCGGCGACACGGTGATCAATACCATCGCGCAGCACAGCCCGAATTTCAAGGAATTGATCCTGCACGCGGAAATTCGCACGCCCTGGGACATAGAAAACGAAGTGGGCCTCACCGAGGGCAATATCTTTCAGGGTGAGTTGACCATGGATCAACTCCTGTTCAATCGGCCGGTGCCGGGCTACGCCCAGTATCGAGCGCCGGTGCGCGGCGTGTACATGTGCGGCTCCAGCACTCACCCCGGCGGCGGCGTCATGGGTGCGCCCGGCGCGAATGCCGCGCGCGCCGTGCTGCGCGACCTCGGCAGGGGACATTGAGCATGGCCGTTTCCGCCGCCCCGCGTTACGACTGCATCGTCATCGGCGGCGGCCACAATGGCTTGGTGTGTGCCGCCACACTGGCGCGCGGCGGCCGCTCGGTGCTGGTTCTCGAGGCCGCGGCCCAAGTCGGGGGCGCCGCGTTGACGCGCGAGTTCGCGCCCGGCTTCCGCGTCTCGGCCGGCGCGCACTTGCTGCACTTGATGCCGGCGCAATTGCTGCGCGAATTGCAGCTGGCATCGCACGGGCTCGAGTGGGCGGCCTCGGGGCTGCCGACCACCGCGCTCGGGGCCGCAGGCGCCTGCCTGAACCTGGGCGCAACGGGCGCGGGAAGCGGCCTCTCGAGCGCGGACGGGCAGGCCTATTCGGCTTACCAGGCGCGCATGCGGCGATTCGCCGCGGCGCTCGCGCCCGTGCTGTCGCGCGTGCCGCCGCGCCTCGGTACGGCCGACTGGGCCGACCGGCTCGCGCTGCTGCGGATCGGCTGGCAAGTGCGCAAGTTAGGAAGGCGCGACATGCGGGAACTTTTGCGCATCGGCGGCATGAATGTCTTCGATCTGCTCGAAGAGAACTTCGATTCCGCGGCGCTCAAGGGCGCCCTGGCGTTCGACGCCATTCTCGGCGCGAACTTCGGTCCGCGCTCGCCCGGCACGGTGTTGACGCTGCTGTATCGATTGGCCGCGGAGTCGGCCGCGGGCGACGCAGGGCTGTCGCAGCCCAAAGGCGGCATGGGCGCGCTCTGCAACGCGCTCGCCAGGGCGGCGAGTGCGGCAGGAGCGAAGCTTCGTACCGGCGCGCCGGTGGCAAGCATCGAGGTGGAAGGCGACTGCGCCGCGGGCGTGGTGCTCGAATCGGGCGAGCGCATCGACGGCAGGATCGTGATTTCCAGCGCCGACCCGAAAACCACGTTTCTGCGCCTGCTCGGAGCCCGCCATCTCGACGCCGGCTTCGTACGGCGCGTCAACCATATCCGCTCGCGCGGGCTCGCCGCGAAACTCCATCTGGCGTTGAATCGCATCCCGTCCTTCAGCGGCTGCGCTGCGGCGAATTTGCGCGGCCGGCTACTGATGGCGCCCTCGCTGCAGCACGTCGAGCATGCGTACAATCATGCCAAGTATGGCGAGTTTTCGGCGGCGCCCATCATGGAGATCACCGTGCCGAGCGTCAACGATCCGACCCTGGCGCCGCCCGGACAACACGTGCTGTCGGCCATCGTGCAATATGCGCCGTATGCGCTCAAAGAGGGGTGGGCTGCGGGCCGGCCGCGCTTCCTGGATACGGCCTTGCAGGCGCTCGAAGGGTACGCCCCCGGCATTCGCGGCTGCGTGGTCGGCGCGGAGCTGCTGACACCGCCGGATATGGAACAAGAGTTTCGCATCAACGGCGGCCACTGGCACCACGGGGATTTGGCCTTCGATCAATTTCTCCTGGTGCGGCCGGTGCCGGGGGCCGCCCAGTACCGGACTCCCGTGGAAGGCTTGTTCCTCTGCGGAGCGGGGTGCCATCCCGGCGGCGGGGTGATGGGTATCGCGGGCCGCAATGCCGCGCAGCAGGTACTCAAAATGAGCTCGACATCGCCATGACCGAATCCTCCGCGCCGCACTTCCAACAGCCGCTGCTCAAGACCCCATTCCATGCGCGCGCCCGCGCCTTGAGCCAGATCGACAGTTTCATACCGTGGGCGGGCTACACCACGGTCGATGTCTTCACGACGATGGAGCAGGAATATTTCGCGATTCGAAATGCCGCGACGCTGTACGACCTGACGCCGATGGTGAAGTACCGCGTGTCGGGCCCGGATGCGTTGGCCTACCTGAATCGCCTCGTCACCCGGGATGTAACCAAGCTCAAGCCGGGTCGTGTCGCCTACTGCATCTGGTGCAATGACGCCGGACATCTCATCGACGATGGCACGTTGTTTCGTTTGGGAACGGACGAATATCGCATTTGCACGGCGGAGCGCCAGATCGACTGGCTGCTCGATTCCGCGCTCGGCTTCGATGTCGACATCGGCGAGGTCACCGAGCAAATAGCCGCGCTGGCGATCCAGGGGCCGACTTCCTGCGCAGTTCTCAAGGCCGCCGGCTTGCAGGGCATAGACCGGCTCAAACCATTCGAGATCGGCCGCTTTGCTCTCGGAAATCGGCAGCTCACCGTGTCTCGCACGGGCTTCACCGGCGACCTGGGCTATGAGCTTTGGATGGAACCCTCGGAGGCCGAGGCCATTTGGGATGCGCTGATGGCGGCGGGACGTTCCCGCGGGATTCGCCCGATCGGCTCGCAAGCCTTGAACGTCGCGCGCATCGAAGCCGGATTCTTGCTGCCGAATGTCGACTTCGTATCGGCCGAACACACGATCCGCACCGGACGCGATCGCTCGCCGCTGGAGCTGGGCCTAGGATGGCTGGTGGATTTCCGCAAGGGGCACTTCACGGGACGGCGCGCGCTGCTCAAAGAATTCACCGACGGGTCGAAACGTCAACTCGTCGGCCTGGACATCGCCGGCAACAAGCCGGCGCACAATTCACTGCTGTACACCGACGACAGCGGCAAGCGCGAGATCGGCAGCGTCACCTCCGCGATCTGGTCGCCGACTTGCAAGCGCAACATTGCCCTTGCTATGGTCGATGCACCGCATTTTCGGATCGGCTCGACGGTCTGGGCGGAGATCTACCTGAACCGGGAACTCGTCTGGGAGCGTCGGATGTCGCGAGCGCAGGTTGTCGAGCGTCCTTTCTTCGCGCCTGAACGGCGGCGCGCCACGCCGCCTGCGGAATTCTAAAGCGCGTGGCCGCGACACCGAAATCCATTGCCGACCGGCCCTGGCTCGACCCGGACGCGAAACCGCAGATCGTCATCGAGAGCATCAACAAGGCCTTCGGCGCCTTTACCGCCGTCGACAGCGTCAACCTGCGGATCTTCAAGGGAGAGATGTTCGCCTTGGTGGGCGCCTCCGGCTGCGGCAAGACGACGCTGCTGCGAATGTTGGCCGGGTTCGCAAGCCCCAGCAGCGGGCGAATCTTGATCGAAGACGTCGACATGACCAAGGTGCCGCCGCATGAGCGCCCGGTCAACATGATGTTTCAGTCGTACGCCTTGTTCCCGCACATGACGGTCGAAGACAATGTGGGATACGGGTTGCGCCGGCTGACATTGGATAAGGCCGTCAGGCTCAAGCGGATCGAGGAAGCGCTGGAAATGGTGCAATTGGCGCCGCTGGCCAGGCGCAAACCCCACCAGCTGTCGGGCGGTCAGCGCCAGCGTGTCGCGCTGGCGCGCGCGCTCATTCGCCGCCCCAAGGTGTTGCTGCTCGATGAGCCCTTGAGCGCGCTCGACAAGAAACTGCGCGAGCAGACGCAATTCGAGCTGATGAACATCCAGTCCCAGGTGGGCATCACCTTCGTCTTCGTGACGCATGACCAGGACGAGGCAATGGCCCTGTCGACGCGGATTGCGGTGATGAATCGCGGCCAGGTAGTGCAGGTGGGAACGCCGTCGGAAATCTATGAATTTCCGCAGACCCGCTTCGTCGCCGATTTCATCGGCACCACCAATCTGTTCGAGGGAACCGTGAGCGGCAGCGAGCCCGGCCACATCATCGTGCGCAGCGCCGAGGCGGGTTGCGACCTGATCGTCGATGATCTCGGGCGCTTCGGCAGCGGGCAGCGCGTATGGGTGGCGCTGCGGCCGGAGAAAATCCGGCTCAGCAAGCAGCCGCTAACCGGCAACCGGATCAACCAAGTCAAGGGCACGGTTTGGGAGCTGGGTTATCTCGGCAACCGCTCGACCTATCGGATCAAGACCGAGACCGGCAAGCTCGTGACCGTCTTCGCGCAGAACGACCAGCGCACCTCGGAATGGTCGATCGATTGGAGCGACGAGGTGTATTTGAGTTGGACGGCCAATTGCGCCGTGCTTCTGCAGCAGTGATCGACAAAAAGGCGCGCGACTCAATGCAACCACTGATCGGCACTCTCGTCAAAATATCGGGACTCGGTGCGCTGCTGCTTGGCGCGGCGGCGGCGCTGGCCGGCACGACACAGAATGTCGTGCTGATCGTCAGCGACGGTCTGCGATGGCAGGAGATTTTCACCGGCGCCGATGCTTCGCTGCTCAACGACAAGGAAGGCGGCAGCTGGCTTGGGCAGCCTGAGCTTCGCAAACGCTACTGGCGCGAGAATGTCGACGCGCGGCGCGCGGCGCTGTTTCCGTTCCTGTGGGGGACGGTGGCCAAGCAGGGGCAGATCTACGGCAATCAATTGAAGGGCAGCGTCGCCCATGTGACCAACGGCAAGGCGTTCTCCTATCCTGGATACAATGAAATGTCCACGGGGTATCCGAACGACGCCATCGACAGCAACGAGTTCGGGCCGAATCCGAACGCAACGGTGTTCGAATGGCTCAACAAGTTCGAGGAGTTCCGCGGCAAGGTCGCCATTTTCGGCACGTGGAATGTCTACGACAACATTTTCAACCGGAACCGCAGCGGGCTCAAGATGCAGACGGGCTGGACCCTGCCGCAGAAGGCGCACGAGACGCCGCGCGAGGCGCTGCTGCGCGAGCTGTACGCGGCGACCACGCGCTTCGATGACGAAGATACGTGGAATTCCTTTGTGCAGATACCGCTGTTGGACTATGTCAAAACGGCGCATCCCCGCGTGTTATTCGTGGGGTACGGAGAGACCGACAACTGGGCGCATCAGGGCCGTTATGATCTCGTGCTCGAGAGCGCACACGGCATGGACCGCTTCGTGCATCAGCTGTGGGACACGATGCAGGCGATGCCGCAATACCGCGGCACCACGACCTTCATCATCACCACCGATCATGGGCGGGGCAGCGGCCTCACGGAATGGAAAGAGCACGGCGTGGAGCAGAAGGGTTCCGAGAACATCTGGATTGCAGTGCTGGGTCCGGATACCGCGCCGCTCGGCGAGCGCGCGCAAGTTGCCCCGGTGACTCAAGCGCAGATCGCCGCGACGCTGGCGGCGTTCGTCGGCAAGGACTACCAGCGTGACGTGCCGAAGGCGGCAGCGCCGATCGCTGAGTTGTTTGACAAGAAATAGCCATTTCAATCATTGACTTATAATGTATACTGCTCATCTTGGGTGAATGGCCCAATGGGATCTGTACCATGCCTCTCCTTGATCGAAACCACGTACGTATTTATCGGTCGCATGCCGCGGCAGATGACAGTGGTTATATGCCGGGCGGTCCCGAAGAACGTCTTTCGCAGGTCTGGGAGCTAACTCGGGAAGTCTGGCATTTCAGTCTAGGCACAAATGCTGAACAAAGATTACAAAGAGATGTTGCAGCGTTTATTAGAGGAAAACGTTAGATTTCTTCTAGTAGGTGCTTATGCTGTTGCCGTGCATGGGTTTCCCCGCGCGACCAAGGACATCGACTTTTTTGTTTGGGCGACGCCGGAGAATGCTGCGAAATTGATGCGTGCATTGGCCAAATTCGGCGCTCCCTTGCACGACATATCCGAAGCCGATTTTTCGTCTGAAGGCGTCGTGTTTCAAATCGGTAATAGCCCACGACGTATCGACATCATAACGAACATTAGCGGTGTAAAGTTCGAGCAAGCCTACGCAAACAAGACAACCATTTCTATAGAAGGCATAGAAGTGCCGGTGATTTCACTCGAAGATCTGATTGCCAACAAGCGCGCCAGCGCTCGTACACAAGATCTGGCGGACGTCGAAAAGCTGGAATCCGTTTCCCTTCAGATGGGAAAACACTCTTAAGCATACCTTGCGAGGGTTACCACCACGACGGCCGAATGCCGCGCTGCCGGTCTGGGCGTGCTGAGGGGGCACGAGTACCCGCGAACCGTCCGTGGTGCAGCGCCTCTACTGGGCTGCAACCACGAAGGCTGCGCCGGCCATCGCGGTTCCAGCCCCACGATTGAGTAGGCGAATCGAGCCTGGTTTCCGAAAGAATCGCCGGGCACACGATGCAGCCAATGCATACCCACCGAGAACCAGAGGCAGGATGAGCGTTACAGCCATGGCAATAAGGAGGAAATCTCCGAAGTGCAAGGCTCGCAGATGAACTACTGTCGGCAGCAGCGCCACAAAGAAAATCATCGGTTTGGGATTGCCGAGAGTCAGCGACAGACTTCCCAGGAACAAGCGCAACGGCCTCTGCGAGGCACGGATATCGCCGACTTCGAGTGTCTGTACGGGTGCATTCCAGAGCCGATACGAGAGATACAACAGATAAACGGCACCGGCGTAACGCACGACGAGGAACACGGTTTGCGCGGTTTGCGCCAGCGCTGCCAAACCGGCGGCCGCACCGGAAAACCAGATGAGGTCGCCTATCAGGAATCCCGCGATGAATGAAGGAGCGCCGCGCATGCCGTGAGTAAGCGAGCGCGTGAGAACAGCAGCTACTCCCGGGCCAGGTGTGGCGACTGCCAGCAGATAGACGGCGCAAAAGGCGGCAAACCCGTACAGCGACACACGTTATCCCCTTAAATCGATTGGAGACGGCCGCAGAGAACGCAGACCCCGCAGCGCACGTAGTGAGAGTATGCACCTCTGGTCATGGTCTATCTGCACATGGTACCGAGATCTAGAAATTGCCACTGGTCGGGTCAGCTTGCGCTAGAAGTGCGTCCACGAGGAAACAGGCTCGTGGTTGCGATTAACTCGCTCGACCACCGGATCGGACTTTTCTATTTCTGTGCGGCTTCGCCGCGATCACTTCGATTTCGAGCAATGCGCCCGGTGCCACCAACGCCGCGACTTGCACGGCGCTGCGTGCAGGCTTGTTCGGCTGTTCCTTTGTGCCGAAGAATTTGCTGTACCCGGCCATCAGTGCGGGGAAATTGAGCTTATTGTCGAAGGCCGGATCGGCGGTCATGAAAACCGTCATCTTGACGACATCGCCCATGCCGAGCCCCAGCCTGGCAAGCGTGCTTTGAATTGACGTGAGCACGCTCACCGTCTGGGCCTCCATGTCGCCGTAAACGGGCGCCGTGCCCTTGGGCGCATCTTTGTTGATCGCCGACGGGAGTGCACCACTGACGTAGACCGTGTCGACGCCGGCGGCGACGGTGACCGCCGCGGAAATCGGAAACGGATTGCCATCGGGAAGCGGAGTGCGCACGACAGCTTCCGCGCCCACGGCGGTACAGGCCGCGATCGTTGCCAGGCAGCCCAAGGCGAGCCGCGTGCCGAGCCGACATTTGACCTTCAACATCTTTGAATTCCTATGGCGTCGATGGGGGTCCGAGCATCGCAATTCACGCACCTCACTGTCTAGGGGGCCCCCTGGATTTCGGTGCATTAACACTGGAATTTCGCGGTAATTGCAGCGGCCGGCGCCCGATTTCCTTTGCAGAACAGATACTTGCTGTACGTGATTTGAGCGATGCTATCGCACCCGGGGTTGGGGAGGGTGCAATGGAGCCATTCGGCGACTGGCCGACGGCGTGTCTTAGGGCGCGAAACCGGTCGACGACAGCGGCGCTTCCCGAGAGCATCGAGTCAAGCAGAACGCCGCCCCAGCAGGTCCTGAGGAATATAGGCCGTTCATCAACTGCGCTGGATCTGCGGGGTCTCTCGAATACAGGACGCGATAACCGAAATTGGATTCAGACAGCTGGGAGGCGTAGTCCGTCGCGCACGCGGAGAGCGCCAGGCAGAGACCCAAGGACGAAATCAGCTTCATGATACTTTCCCCATCCGGGCTATTGGTTTGAAATAGCACGATGATGGATTAGAAGCAAGATGACCCTCGTCATGAGGCGGGGCGTGAGGAGGGATGGCATGCGCACAGTGAGGATCCCGCATCGTGAATGCCGACGTCTTCGTCGCCGTTCGGCGGCGAGTAGGGCGTGGTCCGGCCCGGTTCTCGTGCTGCTGATCTGCGGCGGTATCGTCACCATGACTCCGGCTATCGCACAAACGTTGCCGGAGCAAGAAAAGCAGGTCGAGTCTGACGCAAAAAAAGACTACCCGACGGAGAGCTACAGCGAAGCCGTGCGGAAAGAAGGATTGAAGCGAGCGGAAGAGGTGTCTAGAAGCTCAAAAGACGACGAGGCAAAAATCCAGTTCGCGATCGGCAATTTTTTTGGCTTTTATTTCGTCAATGTTCGCAGCCACGTGACTTACTGCAAGAATTTGGGTGTCGATATCTCGGCCTTTACCAAGGCCTTCGAGGCGGCAAATCAGGAGATGTACGAGCAGGCAGGCAAGCTTCTCTATCGCCGCGGCGCGACCGAGGAGCAACTCTTCAAACAAATGGAAACCTCGCTTGCGTCGATGACCGCCAAAAATATGGACGATTTGGCTGTCACCGACAAATTGACGACGCGGCAGGAATGCGAAATCCAACTTCAGAATATCGAAGCACGAGTAGCGCGTGTCAATTTCGCGAAGATTCAACCAGACGTCGCGAAAATACTGCTGTCGGCGCAGTGAATTCGCCGCAGGCAAGGCACGGAAGCCCTCGTCCCGGGCCGGGCTTCGAAACATGCGATCTGCCCGACCGACGCCTAATTACATTCGCGCGCGCAACGAATTATGGCGTCAACGCTTAGCTCAACATCGGCCTCGGTTGTGGCCCACGAACAGACGCTGATGCGCATGGCAGTATGACCTTGCCATAGGGTGACTCCGGCCCAACAGGTGCCGTCCTGTTGAATGGCCTCGATCACCCTTTTCGTCCGCTCGGCGTCGCCGAAGCGAACGACCACTTGATTCAGCACCACCTCGTTGAGCACGTCATAGCCCGCGGCGCTCAATCGTTCGGCAAATCTTCGCGCTTGCGCGCAGTTGCGTTCAATCATTGCAGCCAATCCTTCGCGACCGAGATGGAGCAACGCGGACCAGACTTCCACGCCGCGCGCGCGGCGAGAAAGTTCGGGCGTGTAGTCGCACGGGTTACGCCGCGCGCCTTGCGGCGGCAAATATTCCGCTGTGATCGCCATAGAGGAACGCAGCGCATCCGCGTCGCGCACGAATGCAATGCCGCTGTCGTATGGCACGTTCAGCCATTTATGTGCATCGGTGGCCCACGAGTCGGCGAGATCCATTCCACGCGTGAGATGCGACAGTGAAGATGCCGCTCTTGCCCAGAGTCCGAACGCGCCATCAATGTGAATCCATGCGCCTGCGTCGCGCGCGATCGGGCACAGTTCGTCAAATGAATCGAAGGCGCCGCTGTTCACATTACCGGCTTGCAGGCAGACAATCGAGGGTGAAGAAAGGCGCTGTAACTTCTCTGCGCGCATGCGCCCCTGGGCATCGGCCGGCACACGAGTCAATCGCGAACGCCCGAGACCCAGCATGCCCAGCGACTTCAGCAATGTGGGATGACATTCCTCGCCCACGACGACTTGAATCGGCGGCGCGCCAAACAACCCATCTGCTTCGACCGACCACCCGCAGCGTTCAAGCACGGCGTTCCGAGCGGCGGCGAGCGCCGTGAAATTGGCAACCGTTGCGCCCGTGACAAATCCAACCGCGCACTGCTTCGGCAAGCCAAGCATCTCAAGCAACCACCGCTGCGCGATTTCCTCCAAACGCGCAACACCCGGAGTCGGTGCATCATAGCCGGCATTTTGGTCCCACGCTCCGGCCAGCCAGTTGGCGGCGAGCGTCACCGGTAGCGATCCGCCGATCACGAATCCAAAAAATCTGGGACCGGCCATCGCCATCGTCGCCGGCGAAACCAATTCATCGAGCCGCGCCAAGACTTCGGCCGAGGCGGTCGACTCTTGCGGCACCGGTGTATCCAAAATGTGAAGCCGCTCAATGGCGTCGCGGCGCGGACTTACCGGACGATTGTGCAATGAATTGAGATAAGCGATCGCGCGTCGCGCGGCGTCATCGAGAATTTGCATCGTGATCTCTCTGCCTTGTTGGAACGGCTCCAATTTATTGTAGCGCGCCGCAGCTTCCGGCTGACAATCGGCCTCCGCCTATCGCGTCCGTGAGTCCCGGGAAGCGCTCCTTCGGCGGAGACGGGTGAATTCCGAAAACTCCCATGACCGGACGGCCAGTATGGCGCTGCAGCCGTTGCGACGTTTCCGAGCTACATTCGATCCATCACGAATTCAATGTTCACCAGTACAACTTCAGCGACATTCCAGTGTGGGACCGCCTATTTGGCACGTATCGGGATACCACACAATTCGTGGAGCGATGCGGCTTTCCGAAGGGTGCCGAGAAGAAGCTAATTCCCATGCTGATGTTCAAGGACGTTTATGTGGAGGACGGAGGGTGAGCAAGGGTTGGTTCTGGGTGTGAACGTA
>Ga0307474_10003077_pt1 | contig 12019 bp, 16 predicted proteins | sample atmos_gasesECM1C_2_FD_203312 | JGI IMG/M metagenome (GOLD analysis project Ga0307474, IMG submission 203312) | Hardwood forest soil microbial communities from Morgan-Monroe State Forest, Indiana, United States - atmos_gasesECM1C_05 | ecosystem: Environmental > Terrestrial > Soil > Temperate... | reverse complement strand
CAAACCCGAAAGCAGAGCAAGAAAAGACGGTAGGGAAAAGCAACACCACCCACCCAAGCAACAAACCCAGCCGAGGGCGCTTTTCAGAAGAGGAGCGCCCGTAGGCGACTCACGATACGGCACTTAGCGTTTGGAGCATCACGGTTCGTAGCCAGACGCTCAATCCAGCTGAGCTAAGGGCGCAGGTTTTCCACGGTAACAATTGCAAAGGGAGGAACGAGCTGGCATCCGCCCGTTTCGACCCAATTTGACTGACTGTCGGTTGATCCTCGCGCGAATCCTAAGTCAACTCGGAAGTCGAAGTCATTGTAGCGTTTTCAGTGGCGGACCGGCAAGCTGCCCCCCAAGCTTCCCCGCAAATACAGTTAAACTCAGCAGTTGCAAGAGCTTGCAACCGGTCGCAAAAATTAACACTCTTGACATATATTGCCGCGGTACTACACTGAGAACCGACGAGACCCGGTACGGGAAAAAGGGTCTTTTCATGGCAAGCAGTTTCAAGCGTGATTGCCAGGAGATGAAGTCATGAATTCGTTAGTGAAGTTTTCCCTGTGGCTGGTTCTGGTTACCCTTTTCTGTTTTGCTACTGGCTCTTTCGCTCAAGGCCGGACCAACTCCCCAATGGCCAGCCATGTCCGTAACGTCACGAGCTACACCTTCACTTCAACTTTTCTATTCGGCCCAATTGATAAGGGACCGGATAAGAGCCACAAGTGCAACCCGCACGGTCCCAATAAATGCGCAGCCGTGCCTGAAGGTGGTTCGCCCTTGATGTACCTCCTGCTGGGCGGCCTTACTTGCTTCGGCGCCATGGTTTTGCGTTCCCGGCGGCAAGTGGGCGCAAAAGGATCAGTCTAGAAGAAACTATCCTGCCACGTCGTTCAACGCAGGGATATCCCTGCGTTCGGTCCAAGGGTATGCCTGCTTCGCTTCGCCACTACAATAGTAAATCTTTCCAGTGGCAGAGCAATTCCTACAAAGCGCACAACTCTGCGGCCTTGCATTTTGAGCAGCTTAAGAACGGCACGCCATGTGCTAACACATAGAACAGACGAAGTGGCGCGCAACGGGGCGCTCCAAGGATGACTTCGGCCAGAGGTTCTCTTGGGCGCCCCTTGCATTAAGAACGAAAGAGGTCACCTCCCCCGGTCGCCTCCCCCCTCTCAGGTTCTGTACAGGTTTTAAGCTAGTACCACAATCTCGCGTACGTCGATCCCTGCTTGGCGTAGCAGTTTCGCCACGGCATCGGCGTTCAGTCGGGACCCATCGTATCCCACCCGGACGGTGCGATCCTCGTCGTTGAACTGTACCCCTCGCACTCCGTACACCTCTCGCATCCCATCGATCGCCCGTAACGCAGTTTCGCCGGGCACAATCACATAGCGAAAAACAACATCAAGATAAGTCATTCAGGATAGTCCTTGCTGATTACGAAACGCGCCTAAGCCTCAGCAGGCTGAATCCAATATAAAGCGTTAGCAACATTTTCAATCGTAAAATACATCGTTTGTGTTTTCTGTAGTTTGCAGGTTGACAGAGCATGACAACTTAGCATAGCTTTGCATTGCACTCAGGGAGGGTACTGCAATGGCACGAATACAGCACGGCTGGGTCACCTTAGAATCAGGGGCTTGGATTGGACACTTTCGGAAGGATGGAACCCCAAGAGCGCAACGGCTGGGAGCTGCAAAGGTCCTAACGAAAACCCAAGCACGCGAAAAACTGCGCGGCCTCATTGTTAAGGAATTAGGCATTGTTGGAGACGGTACTCTCACACTCGCTGGTTTCATCGAACAAAAGTGGATTCCTCGAAATGAGAGCCAATGGCGGCCATCATCCCGTAAGGCTGTGCTCGGAATCCTCAAGCGTGTAACGGACCATTTCGACGGTGCCGCCATATCTGAGATTGACTCCGTGATGCTGGCGAAATTCCTCACAAGTCTAGCAGAAAAATACAGCCGTTCTGTGGTGAACATGAGCCGTGCTTATCTGCGTTCCGTGTTCAGCGAAGCAGTCTATCAAGACCTTATCCGCAAGAATCCCACGCACGGATTGAAGATGCCGAAACACACGAAAATGGTAAAGCGTCCCGTTCTCAGCATCGAAGAGATGCAGGGATTACTTGAGGCGTCGGCACCGCTCGGCGTCCGAACTCGCGAATATGCTCTATTGCGTCTGCTATATGTGGTACCGCTTCGCCCTGGCGAACTGCTGGCGCTACGCTGGCGCGATGTGGACCTGTCTGCCAGTGTGATTTCGATTGAGCGCTCCGTCTACAAGAGCACGTTACGGCCTTATACGAAAACCACTGTCGAAGGCGAAGTAACGCAGTTGCCTTTAACTGAATTGGCTGTGGACGCGCTGACGGAGTGGTCCGTTACGACGCTGGAGAGCAATCACGCTGACAAGCTTGACCCGGAAGCATACGTGTTTCCGAATGCGGACGGAGGAGTTCTCAACGCAGACAACTACTTGGCCAGAGTTTTAATCCCGCTTGGAAAAACTGCCGGAATCCCGCATCTCAATTTCCAGCAACTACGGCGGTCGGTCGCAACGCACGCACAGCACCTTGGAAGCTTGAAGGACGTTTCCAGCCTGCTACGCCATAAGCAAATGCAGACGACGGAACAAATCTACGTGCAATCCATCTCGGCAAAGGTGCGTGAAATGGCTGAGAAATTGGACGCTAGGTATGCGGCTACCACTGCCAAGGTGCAGTGAGCCAATGTGTACGCCGTACAGTTGCGAATCCGGGCACGAAGCTCTAACCCCGTAGGAGAGAGGAGAGGGGATTGCTAAGGTTCTAGCCTTTGTTTATAGGGGTTTGCCACAGCAAAGGCATGACCTATGGTAAAGCCTAAGTGCGTGTACCCCTGTGAAAATGCGGGTAAAGTGGTGGTGGTACTTTAATGGATGCAGTGTTTATGCGTCTATCGGCTCTGCCGCATCCTCTAAAATATCCTGTAAATCTCCTCCACGAATTAAGAAGGGTAACCCGCCTAAAAACCGCCTACGGGTTCCTGCTCCACTCAGTGACAGATGTTCTGCCGGTCGCCTAGCGTTCGCCGGTACTCCCAGCACTTCCCTAACAATCTTGATCTGACGGCGGGTAAGCTCCTCATTACCTGCTGGCCTTCGTCTGTGTAACGGTGTCGGCACTTTGTTCAGGTGCTCGGGATTGCAGCACCGATACCCTATGCACCGTCCAAACTCAGCAGCATGGTGCACGTCGAAGCCTGCCAGCTCTACCAGCGTGATTCCTTCCGCCACACACAAGGCGAACTGATGCGGTCCTACCGTCTCTCGATTGAATTTCAGGTTAGCGTAGCTGGTCATCTTGATAGCTAAGTCATCCGGCAGGGTTGTACCCTTGCCACAACCTACGTAAAACCAGCATTCGGACTCAGCGCCGAACGAGACAGCAACCAAGTGCTTGACGAAGGTTGCTATACGATCTGGCGTGATCGGCGCTGACAGTCGCTGCATACGCGTTTCATGGCGTGCCTTTTCCGATTTACCCCAACGGGATTTTCTATGTCTCATGTGCAAACCTAGCCAGTTCATCGGCACTATACAGCACCCGGCAACCGACTCGCGTCGGACGTAGTTTTCCGTCCTTCGTAATCCTCCACAGATGCACCGTTGAAATGCGTAATGCCCTCGCGGTTTCTTCTCGCGTAAACAACTTGATATCAGGCTTCATTTTCATAACCTCTCATCTGTGCTTTCATTCTTCGCGCTTGCTCTGCAAAATAGTCGGCGCAAGCTTGCGGATGCGGCATTGTGCTGCTGTGCTCATGCGGTACGTTGGTCGGGACGCCGTGCGGGTCCGCTGCCTGCGGGTAAGGCGGATATGACGAACCTGGGGGGTTACCCCCAGGTTCAGGGAACCCCCCAAATTCTTGGGGGGTTACCGCTGCAAGGTCCGCAGTGGCAGAAACAGCGGCAGTGCTGCGTCCGGGTGCATCTTGCTGAGGCAGGAAATCGAATCCAGCGCTAACGCGCCAAGCGCGGTAATCCGATTCATCAATCACGAAGGCGCGGCCGATCCTGGCCGCTTTCAGTACGTGGCCCTTGTATCCGGGTGCGCGGCAGTATCGTTGCGCTTGCCTCTCGCTGATGCCTTCGCTTCGTGCTACGTCTTGAATGGTCATTAGGAGAAGTCTCCCCACAGTTTCTTGAATTGTTCGGGGTCACCTACGCCGCTAACGCGGGAATTGTGATCGGCGCATTCTGCGGTCACAGGCACGCGGCTAGCCGCTAAACTGCGCTCTACGTCGATCTGGCGACGGATGCGGACCCCTGGCGCCGGTGACGGTGCCTCTCGCGGGTCCGGGTTGTGTTCGTACCGGATTAGTCGGTCGGACAGATTCCGCGCATGCCGTTCGTCGATTGCTGCGCGGAATGCGTCAATTACTGCCGTGTTCGGTGCTGCTTCGTTGCTGAGTCCCATTGCTGTGCTCTTTCGTTGGTCGGAATTGTTCGGCGCTAATGGCGCGTGCTGTCTCTTGCGGGTTGGCGCTGATTCTCACCATGCGCTGGTACAGTGCTGCTTCGATGAATGTTGTGGCCATAAGATCGGGCCATGCGTAATGGAAGTAACGCATGGCCCTGTGTGCGCCAGAGTGGAGGCTCCCAGCGCAGCGCCCACGGGAGGATACCCGTAGGGAAACTCTATTTATTTACGTGGTACCGCGAACATCGTAACGTCAACGGTTTTCAGATGCCCGCAACCCCTGCGATGCGTCCACAGTTTCAAGCCAGCAGCGCGTGCGAGGTCACAGAAATGCCAATCCTCACCCTGCTTTACTGAGCGCAATTCATCCTCTGCCTGTTCTGTGCGGAACCACGGTCCTTTAGGAATCCGCGTCCAGACGTTGCTACGGAGCAGCATCACGCCAGTGCCTACTTTCGACACTCCCATAAAATTACCGTCTGCCATACCGGGTATGAAATCGGCATTCAAACGGAATGAGTGTCCATCGCTTGAGACGCAGCCACAGCTTAGGCCGATGACATCTTGCTGCGGAGTCGCTTCCGCAATGATGTCTAGCGGGTTCGTCGGCAATGTTTGATCGTTGTCAATCATCAGCAGCCAATCAACCTGCTTCGCCCTGGCAGCGACTACGCACGTATTGCGTGCGTAGTCGACAGGCCACAAGCCAAATGCTGGCACTATCTCAACTTGGAAGCGTGCATCATGTGACATCGCAATGAGCGACATAACCAGCGACGTATTCAGCCATGAACCGCGTTCAAGCCCACACAAGGGAGCAACTAAAACCTTAGTCGCCATTGTCGGGCGTCGGGTATGACTGGTTCGCGTGATCCTTGCTGAAACTGCCTAGCGTTGCACCGCGTTTACCGTTCGGGAATTGTCCGACTGGACCACGAACGCCAGCGCCGTTAGCAGCGCGCTGCACAGATGCCGCTGCGGTGTCTCCGGGCTTGCAGCGGGAATCTCCCGGTGTCGAACCTTCGATTGTGCGACGGTCAACGGGTTTTACTGCGACTCCAAGGCCACTGCCAGCATTCAAGCCAGACACGGAAGCCGATGGCCGCGACGCAGCGCCGTTCTCAAGGTTCGGTTTAACTGCACTGGCTGCCTGATCGTTGTTAACTGGCGTTCCCGGTCTGCCCGTCATCGGGAAAACTTGCGTACCTTTGAAACCACATCGGCTGTATTGTTCGTCATCGCCTTCAAGTGGGCGTTGCGCTCCCACTGGTACTGCCGGGCTTGATTGAATCGGAAAATCTGACATGTAATTGCTCTTTCTTGATTTTGATTCTCTTTCAGGGATACCGGCAGGGAGTGGCCCTGCCGGTGCGTGTCCCGTCGAATGTTGAAAGAGGTAAGCCATTCGCGGAATGTTGATTGGGGAGACTGCGTTACTTTTGACGCAGCTCCCCTGCGCATCCGCTTGGAGAGGCAAAGCAGCGAACGGCAATCTTTTAATTTTTCTGGGTCACGTCTGGCGGTGGCCACGATGGATTTGATTTTTCGTTGCGCTGGCTCTCTAGCTTGCCAATCAAGTGCAGGAGTGATGAGTACACTCGCTCTGCCTCTTTGTCGCGAGGAGTTCGCCGGATGGCTTCCAAAATATCGCCGGGACGGTATTGCTCGAATAGCTGCTTCCAAGTTGCATCGTCGAGGTCGAAGGGATGAATCTGCGCAAATCGCACCTTAGCCAGCGCGATTGCTTCTTGCGTTGTTTCACGTCTCATAGTTGCTTTTGAAATATCCGCTGGACAGTGGTGTCGCCGAACTCCTTGATAAACTGCAATTTTTCGGCGCGGGTCAAACCCATGTAATCCTTCTTGCTCATGTTTGCATCGAGCACCCGGACGCCGCTTTCTAATACTGGCGATTGCCACAGGGTTCGATATGCATCGTCACCATGCTCCGCGATGTACTTCATCTTGCTGGCAGGGGTCCACGTCTTAGGGTGATCGTTTTCTAAAACGAAAAACTTGGCATGTTCCGGCCGCTTCGAGAAATTTCTCAAGCTGAGGCTTGTGTTGAATGATGTGCTACCTTGCTGCAAAACGAGAACACCGTCTTGGACTTCGACGCCGATTCCCATTACCTTGAGTGCTTCGATGATGTCACTCATCATTGCGTTCGGTTGGAGTCGAACACTAGCTTCACTAAATGCGCGGCGTAGTGCGGAGTCGACGCCTGCGGCTACTGCAATTGTGGCGGCCATTTAGTTTCGCCTTTCGGATGGTTGGGGCTTCGGTGCGATGGTGCTCACGTACAGAGTTCGAACGTCATCCAAGGTGTCTTGCAGTAGCTGCAGATGTTCACCCATGCCGCGCATGATGCGGCCAGATGTACGTCTTTCAGCAGCTAAGATTCTTTTCAAGTTGAAAATTTCGGCGTGGGCTTCTGGAAGTGTCAGTGTGCCTACGGGTTTACGTTCGGGGATTTCGGGAGTCAGCGGCTGGATAGCCGGAGACAAGGGTTTGCTCCTACGTTGGTACATGGTTGCTCTTTCGTGGGGTGCTACAGGATGGATGGGCGGTAATCGCCCTGACTCGACTTCAATATATATGTTAGCACGTTAAATGCCATTAGTCAACTTTAGCCCAATTTAATGCCTTGTAAACACTTGAAAACAGGGATGCAAATAAATATTTTCGAGATGAACTGGAAAAACAGGGCAAAGTGGCGAAAGGACGGCGAATACGCAGAAAACCACGCGCATATTACCCATGCGGACCCTGCAACACCGGGCAGCACAAGGACCTGCAGGCCGAAACTCGACGGTACGCTATGCACCTGCAGACTGCGAGAAGGCCCGACTGGTTCGCTCGGATGTAGAGCGAAAGATCGGAGTCCCCATTGAGGATGCAGTGCAAATCTGGTATCCGCGTTGGAAACGGGAGTTCTGAGTATGAACCAGGGCAAGTGCGCCCTGGTTGTCCATGCAAATCAAGCATGTTGACATGCACACCCATTCAGTGATTTTAATGCGTTCTCATCGCATTTGCTATGCATCTCTGTAACCCCTGTAAACACTGGCTTTGCGGGTCCTGCAAATAAAAACGGAACCACCGCCAAGTTGGCAGTGGTTCGCATAACTCGCACACCTCATGCCTTGATCGGGGCATGTCCTGCGGACTCCGCAGCACTTACCTATGCCGACTCGCACAGTTTGCTGCGCTGTGGCTGTGCGAGCAACGGCTACCCGGAGTCCGGGCAGCGTCCAGAGTAGTCCTCCGAACGTACCCTGGGGATGTGGGACGAACTTCGTCCCAAATGCGGCGTCTCAGAGCCGTCGCATGCTCAACCAAGTACGTTGAGGATGTGGACATCGTTGCAATTCCTAAGAAAATCCGGGGCACCGACGCACAGTCCCAACACCCATGCCTAGCCCTACCATGCTATTACCACAGCTTTTACCTGCCGGTCGCTGAGGGTACCCCAAGGCATCGCCAATGTAAGGCAAAGTTGGCCCTACATAGGCAAACCCGCGTAAATTGCGCTTGACAAGCATTTGCACGTCTGTTACATTTGCTTCAACGTTCGTAGCAGTTAATGTAACGGAGCAAGAAAGGCACGAAAATGACGCATCACGGCATTGAAAAATTCATCGCCTACTACAGAGTGAGCACGAAACGGCAAGGGCTATCTGGCCTAGGGTTGGATGCACAGCGGGATAGCGTTGCTGCGTATCTGGCACGTGTCCAAGGCAAGCTAATCGAGGAATTCACAGAGACAGAGAGCGGCACGCGCAAAGGGAACCATAGGCCAAAGCTAGCAGCAGCGCTGGCACAATGCCGCGTTACTGGCGCTACGCTCATCATTGCCAAGCTAGACAGGCTAGCAAGGAACGTTGCCTTTACATCGAATCTAATGGAGTCTCGGGTTGAGTTCGTGGCTTGCGACTTCCCACAAGCCAATAGACTCACAATTCATATATTGGCAGCAGTCGCAGAAAATGAAACGGAAATGATTAGCACACGAACAAAGCTTGCTCTGGCACAATCCAAAAAGGTACTTGGTGGTGATCGTGGCAACTGTGGCTTGATCTATAAGAAAGGCAATCGCGCATCGGCAAAGGTACGCAGCGAGAATGCTAAGAACAGGGCAGCCGATCTACTGCCAGTGATTGATGCAATTAAGGCAGCGGGTGCCGCTAGCTTGCGCCAGATAGCAGACGGCCTTAATCAGCGAGGGATAACGACGCCGCGTGACAGGCAATGGTCTGCTGTGCAAGTTGCGAGAGTGCTTGAGCACGCGGGAGTGTAACGCCAGATTCAACGCAGATGCCCCTAGGATCAATTCCTAGGGGTTTTCTACGTGCGTATGGCACTCGGATACCCTCGAATCGCCTACGGGCAGCTAATGCCAAAAAGAGGTGTATATCGTACAGGGATTTGGAAGCATACGCCTAGGAATTGCTACGGGTCAAGGTGTAGACATCTCATTTTGAGACAATCATTGCACGGGCTGGCCCCTAAACGTCGGCAAACACGTCGCCATGTCGGCACCAAAGTGTGCGAATGTCGGCATCTCGCACAGCAGTGACCAACGGCAAAACCCCTCTACTGCCTGTCTTCTTTGCCCCTTTGGTCAATTTGTTTCGGCTCGAATCTTTCACATGGGCAAGGGATGAGTTTCGGAGATGCGATTTTCCCTTCGCACACTCCGTTGGCATGTACCGATCTATCATGTCCGCATTTGCACGGTTCACTCATGTACGTAGTTTCCCACATGCCGGAGCCAGATTTCTACCCTCTGCGGGTTCGAGCCCTAGCTGGCCACATTGACAGGTGTACGGTATACAGTTACCACTTTCTAGGAGGATGTCATGCTCGCTTTAATCGTCGAGGGTGCAATGCATATTCTCGGCATCACTACTGCCATCGTGCTTGCCCACATCGTAATCAAGTTCTTCGGTCTGTAGCTTCTGCCATGGGTGGATTCAGTACCGGAGGGTGTGTTACGCGCTTGCTGGCCGCGCTGAGGATGCGCGGGTGGATGGTTTCTAGAGTTCCATGCCAATCTGTTTAGCGAAGGTTAAATCTTCTTCCACGACAGATGCCTTGCGTTCCCTCGCTGCTGTTTTCTCCTCACGTTCGAAGAGTACTATCAGTTCTGCGTCCGGTATGTTGACCATTGCGAGAACATTGCGCAGTTGAGACTCGCTGGCATTGCAAAGCAAATCGTCTATCTGTTGCACTTGGTAATCCTCCGTTTGAAAAATTGGCGGAAGGTGCAGGATTTGAACCTGCGACACTCTTTCGAGTATGGCCGTTCTCAAAACGGCTGGCATAAGCCACTCGCCCAACCTTCCACTTCCACTATGCGCGTATCGTGCGGCGTCCGTCTATTACCCAAAAGACTGTTACGCGGTTTTCGCGAACGGGGAGAGAGAGAGAGTGTGTGTGCAGCACGTCTATTGACACTCGTATTCTAATTGTAGGTAGGAGGAAACCCTCAGATGAAAACAACTAAAGGCGTACCACTATCACCGAGACAGGAAAAAGAAGCAGCACAGGTACAGCGCCTCGCTGCGGAATTTGGTTGGGAAATCTACTCAATCGATACGATAGTAAACAGCATTGCGCTGGAGTACAGACTGCAAAGCAAAGCTGTGCAGAAGAATGGCGGCAGAACATACCACAGCATTCGAGGAGCGACCAATGGGTTCACAGAAAAACAGTTGGAAGCGCTACTTACGGGTCAACTGCAAGCCGCCACATTAAAGACGGAACCCTTACCAAAACCCATGCCAATCAAGGAAAGGACGCCGGGGAAATATGAACCTGTACCCGATACCGACCGTCGAGAACTGCCGGACGCTGGGAATTGAGAACGGGCGAATCCATCCGGCAGGGAACTGCATCTTTCAAGATGCCGGTATAAGATGCCAGTGTTTTGGCCCTACTAAGCAACTTAGCAATGGCTTAGCAGACTGAAAAAGGCAAGAATGCTTTATACACGCATGGATACAGGGTTCTAAGTGGTTTAGGTGCAATACGGGAGAATATAAAGCATCTCCCATCGAAGTGATAAGAATGCCTGGTCACAGTTGTCCTTCACCCTTGGCAGAATGGGTGAGTAAGGTTTTCGTTAACGCAGTTGGGGATATCGACATGCCGATCACGCCCCGAATAACGAAGTCTAACCGGTCACGCGGCGGATCCTGCTCACGCTTACATTGATGTCCACGAAGCCCTCCAACCCGGCCTCCACACTGGAACGCGATCCAGTCTGCGGAATGAAGGTCAATCCCGCCGACACCAAAGACGTCTACGGCCTTGGTGGGAAGAATTATTATTTTTGTTGCGCGTCCTGCCTGGAAAAATTTAAAGGTGACCCAAATAAATATCTAAGCTCAACCCCGCTTGCAAAACCCGCGGGATTAGTAACGCTCGGTTCGACCACGGCAGGCTCCAAAACCCCACATAGTCGGGAACGCGAAGACGGTCGGGGACAGGAATGCGATGCGGAACATCCTCCGTCAGCGCCAGCCACTATCGCTCCAGCCTACGTCTGTCCCATGTGCCCCGAGGTCCGCGAAAACAAACCGGGCGCCTGCCCCTCCTGCGGCATGGCCCTCGAACCCGACGTCCCCGTCGCCTCCACTCGCATCGAGTACACCTGTCCCATGCACCCCGAGATCGTGCGCCCCGCGCCCGGTTCGTGTCCCATCTGCGGCATGACCCTAGAGCCCCGCACCATCACCGCCGCTTCTGAAGCCAATCCCGAATTGCAGGACATGACTCGCCGCTTTTGGACGAGCCTCGTCCTCACCGCACCGCTGATGGCTATCGCCATGGGCGCAATGTTTTCAAGCACGTCGTTGCACCGCATCTTGCCCGGCGCCGCTCTGCCTTGGCTCGAACTCGCATTAGCCACCCCGGTCGTTCTCTGGGGCGGATTACCTTTCTTCCAGCGCTTCTGGACTTCACTCGTCAATCGCAGTCCAAACATGTTCACCCTGATCGGTATGGGAACCGGCGTGGCCTATGGATACAGCGTGGTCGCCACCCTTGCGCCAAAGACTTTCCCGGAGTCGCTGCGCGGCATGGCCGGCTATCCGGAGGTTTACTTCGAAGCAGCCGCCGCGATCACTACTCTGGTCTTGCTCGGCCAGGTCATGGAGTTGCGCGCCCGCAGCCGCACCAGCGCCGCCATTCGTGCTCTGCTCGATCTCAGCCCGAAAACCGCTCGCTTGCTCAACCACGACGGCACCGAGTTGGATGTTTCCCTCGAACTAGTCAAGCCTGGAGATCGCCTTCGCGTGCGTCCCGGAGAAAAAATCCCGGTGGATGGTGCGCTTCTCGAAGGCCACAGCACCGTTGACGAATCGATGATCACCGGCGAGTCCATGCCGGTAGAGAAGTCCCCCAACACTAAAGTCATCGGAGCAACCATCAACGGTGCCGGTTCGTTCGTCATGCGCGCCGAGAGAGTCGGAGCCGAAACCGTGCTCGCCCGCATCGTGCAACTTGTAGGCCAGGCGCAACGCAGCCGCGCTCCCATCCAGCGCCTCGCCGACCGCGT
>Ga0307474_10003076_pt1 | contig 12021 bp, 7 predicted proteins | sample atmos_gasesECM1C_2_FD_203312 | JGI IMG/M metagenome (GOLD analysis project Ga0307474, IMG submission 203312) | Hardwood forest soil microbial communities from Morgan-Monroe State Forest, Indiana, United States - atmos_gasesECM1C_05 | ecosystem: Environmental > Terrestrial > Soil > Temperate... | reverse complement strand
CACTCGCCGAACCGGGTTGACCGCCGCTGGAACCACGCGAGCATGAGGCGGATCTTGTCGTCCAGACTCGGCTCAGGAATTTCATTGCGTTCAGCAGCAACGAAATCCTTGATCTCGAAGCGCTCGATGCGGCCTTCAAGTGTGGCTTTGCGTGCCCTGGCGCTGAGGAGGAAGCGGTTCGCGTCCAACCCCGGCGACTGATGATTCCGGTACGCGTTCACTGCGGAGGTGTCGATCTCGAACGTCCCGCACCGCGGGCACCCGAACACGTGCACGGCGGCGGTGTCGTGAAGTTCCGCCTTGACCTCCCGGTCCCGATTCCGACACAGAGGGCACATCAACGGGGGCCCACGTTCAACCCAGAGCCGTCAGTCGAACGGAAGAGGCCCATTTGAGGCCCACTCATCCTCCCCTTGAGGCGAATCATGCCCTTCCGAGGCCGAAAAATGCGCACTCGCATCAGCGACTTACAAGTCGTGGAGCTGAACGGGATCGAACCGTCGGCCTCCTCAATGCCATTGAGGCGCTCTCCCAGCTGAGCTACAGCCCCGACACCGACTTGCGTCGGCACGGCCTTAACTAGCAGCCTCGGCCGCCGAGGTCAATCACGGCTGTGGGGCGGCCAGGACGGGGCCGAAGAGGGTCTCGAAGCGGGGCTGGCCGCGCAGGCGGTCCCAGTCGTTCGCGAGGTAGAGGTCGCGCAGCGTGTAGGGATCGACGGGGTGGGGGGCCGGGCGGAGGACGTACATTTCGAGGCGGGCGAGGGCCTCGTCGTCCTCGCCGAGAGCGGCGGCGCAGATCGCGAGGGCGAGCGCGTTGTCGAGGTCGTGGCGCTCGGCCGTCGTGACGTGGGCGCGCTCGAGGCGCGCGCCGGCGCGGTCACCCGCCGCGGCGCGCGTCGCGCAGAGCTGAAGGCGAATCTCGGCGTCGGCGCCGGGGCGAGGAGCGCCGGTCCCGGGCAGCGCCTCGTCGAACGCCGCGCGCGCGCGCGCCACCAGATCGGGCGGCGCGAGGCCGCGCGCGGCGCGCACGAGCATGACCTTCGCGCGCAACAGCCGGCCCTCCTCGAGCGGGTTGATCGACGTTCGCTGCGCCTCGAAGCGACCGCGCGCGCTGCGCGTGCTCGCGAGCAACGTCGACCGCTGGCGCTCCCGCTCCGCCTTGTCGACGGCGCGCTCGAGGGCGCGCGACGGGCGCACGCGCAGCGCCTCCGTCCACTCGGCGACGGCTTGCTGGTAGAGCGCCGCGGCCTCGGACCAACGTTGCGCAGCGTCCATGTCCACGGCGAGCGCGAAGGCGCGACTCGGAACGGCGCGCTCGAGGGGCACGCCGAGGTCGGGCTGCAGCCGCACGACGTTGGTGCGGCCCGCCGCGATGGGGATCGCCGGGTCCGCCGCGAGCAGGGCGCCCGCGGACAGCAGAAGGGCGAGCGAGGGCGGCGCGAGCACGCCCGCCACTGTAGCTTGAAGCGGCGCGAGCCGGCATAGTAGCGCCACGATGCCGACGTCCCGCCGCCCCTCGCGGAGCTTCGCCCGCATCGCTCCGCTCGCGCTGCCACTCGCCGCTCTCTCGTGCGCGACTGAGCCGCGCGGCACGGCGGGCGGGTCCGGGGCCGTCGCCTCGTCGGCGTCGGCTGGCTTCACGGTCGTCGAGCGCGCCGAGAGCGGGCCCATCACCGCAATCGCCGCGCGCGGGTCCGTGCTCTACGCCGGCACGGCGCGCGCGTTGCGCCGATGGGATGTCAAGAGCGACGAGTACGAAGTGCTGGGCGCCGGGGCGGGCCTGCCCGACCAAGGCGTCACGGCGCTCGGCATCGACGGCGACGGCCAGCCGTGGGTCGCGACCGAGGCCGGCGTGGGTCGCCTCGTGCGCGAGCATTACCAGTCGATGGGCGGGCTCGCGGGCATCACGGCGCTCGCGCCCAGCGCCGACGGTCAGGCCGCGTGGGCCGGCGGGGCCGATGGGCTGTTCCACTCCGACGGAAAGAGCTGGACGCCCATCGCGGGGCTCCAGGGCGTCCTTGTGACGTCGCTCGAGCTCGATCGCGACGGCCGCGCGGCGTGGGCCGGCACGCGCGCGCTCGGGCTCTTCCGCGCCGACGGTGAGCACGCGCGTCCCGTTCCGCTCGGCGACGATCCGGCGGGCCTCGAGATCGTGGGCACGGCCCTCACGGCCGTCGGGACGCGCGTCGTGGGGGCGCGCGCTCTCGCGAACGACGCGGCTCACCTCGTCTTTCTCGAGGAGGGGGAGCCGCAGGCCTTCCGTGCGCAGCCCGAGGTGCGCCTCGTGCGCGTCGTCGACACGGGCAAGGACGCCGTGGTCGTCGCGGGCGCCGCCGGCGCCGAGCGCGCCTACGCGCTGGAGCTCTTGCGCGCCGGCGAGCCGCCGCCCGCGGGAGGCCTGCGCTTCGTCTCGGTCAAGAGAGGCACGCCCGGCGGGCGCGCGCACGACCGTTGGGCCGCGGTGCCGCTCGACGATGTGCCGCCGCCGGGCGTGACCGTCGCCGCCGGCAGCAACGGCGCCGTGTACTACGGGACCGAGCACCGGGGCGTCGCGCGCGGCGCCAAGCGGCGGCCGGACTATCTCTCGGGAGCCGAGCTCGTCGGTGATGCCGAGCGCCTCTCGGTGGCGTGCGCCTCGCGCGAGCGCTGCTTCGTCGTCACCGAAGGCCCGCGCGCCTGGGTCACGGACGGCAAGGTCTACCGCGCGACGCGGGTTGGCGAGGCGGACGACGGCGCCGCGCTCGCCGTAGCCACCGACGCCGCGGGGACGATCTACGCGCTGTCGGCCGAGCCGCGCTACACGGGGCTCGTCGTCACGCGCCTGGCCGAGCCCGTGGTCGCGGGGGCGGAGCAGGCGGCGGTCGGCGACGTCTGGAAGACGTTCGCGCGCGTGCCGCTCAAGATGCCCGCCGCGGGTGCGCCCGGCGTTTCATTCGCGGCGGTCTCGCCCAAGGGCGCGCTGTGGGTGGCGTTGCGCGCTCACGGCGCGGACGGCGAAGACGTCAGCGCGGGGGCCGTCGAGATCGACCTCGCCTCCCGGCACGCCGTCCAGCACCGCGCGCTCAAGGAGGGTGAGAAGGCGACGCCCGAGATGCTGCCATTGCCCGCGGCGCTCACGGGTATGTTCTTCGACGACACCGCCACCTGGTTCTCGTCGCTGTCGGGCGTGAGCCGCTGGCAGCAGGGCGAGCTGCGCACTTGGGGCGAGAACGCGGGCCTCGGCAGCGAGCTCGTCCACGCCGTCGCCAAGGCGCCGAGCGGCGAGATCTGGGCGGCGACGTCCGAGGGCGTCGCGCGGCTCGACGACAGGGTCGTCTGGCGCCCCTTCGGTGGTGGTGACGAGTCCCGCGTCGCCTGTCGGGGCCTCGCGCGCGACGCGGCCGACGGCATGTGGGTCGCGACCGGCAAGGGCTTGCGGCGACTCACGGCGGCGGACGTCAAGGCCGAGCGCCTGGGCGACGTCATCGTCGATGGCGACTTGCGGGACGTACGCCTCGATCGTTACGGTCGCGTTTGGGCGCTGACGTCATCCTCGATTGCTCTGATTAGTCGTTAGCGGGATCTGATTGGGCGGGTCGCGGCATTCCGGTGAAGGTCGTGGTCGCACATGGTGCGACAATTCATTTCACGTTCGCGCCGCGTGTAATCATGCTACGCGCGCGCACGCGCGCCTTCTGATACTGTCTGCGCGTGCCCGCGAATAACGAAGGTCGCACGGCGGAACCCGAGATCCCCGACGTCCTGCCGTTGCTCCCGATCCGCGACCTCGTGGTCTTCCCGTACATGATCGTCCCGCTGCGCGTGACGCGGCCCGTGTCGATGGAGGCGGTGACGAAGGCGCTCGAGGCCGACGAGCGGCTCTGCTTCCTCGTCGCGCAAAAGAATCCGGGCGAGGACGATCCTGGACCGACCGGTTTTTACCGCACGGGAACCATCGGGATGATCATGCGCATGCGCAAGCTTTCGGAGGGCGGGCTCAAGGTGCTCGTCCAGGGGCTTTGCCGTGCGCGCATCCAGAAGTTCGTCTCGGACAGTCCGTGCTACCGCGTGCGCATCGAGCGCACCGACGACAAGGCGCTCGTGCGCTCCGTGAGCCTCGAGGCCCTGCTGCGCTCGGTGCGCCAGAACATCGACAAGCTCTCGGGCCTCGGCAAGACGATCCAGCCCGAGCTGTCGATGGTCGTGCAGAGCGTCGACGATCCCGGCCGCATGGCCGACCTCGTGTCGTCGAACCTGACGCTCAAGGTGACCGAGGCGCAGGATCTGCTCGAGCTCGACGAGCCCGTACAGCGCCTCACGCGCGTCAACCAGACGCTCGAGAAGGAGATCGGCATCCTCGAGGTGCAGTCGCAGATCCAGAACAAGGCGCGCGAGGAGATGTCGAAGACCCAGCGCGACTACTACCTGCGCGAGCAGCTCCGGCAGATCAAGAGCGAGCTCGGCGACGGCGACGTCCACGGCGAGGAGATGGAGGAGCTGCGCGTCAAGGTCGCGAAGGCCGGCTTGCCCGACGAGGCGCGCGTCGAGGCCGAAAAACAGGTGCGGCGGCTCGATCAGATGCACGCCGAGAGCGCCGAGGCGGCCGTGCTGCGCACCTACATCGACTGGCTCGTCGAGCTGCCCTGGAATGTCGCGAGCGAGGACACGCTCGACATCGAGACGGCGCGCAAGATCCTCGACGAGGATCACTACGATCTCGAGCACATCAAGGATCGCATCCTCGATTACCTGGCCGTGCGCAAGCTGCGCGCGGGCGCGCACGGACCCATCCTGTGTTTCCTCGGGCCGCCCGGCGTGGGCAAGACCTCGCTCGGGCGCTCGATCGCGCGCGCCCTCGGGCGCAAGTTCGCGCGCATCTCCCTGGGCGGCGTGCGCGACGAGGCCGAGATCCGCGGTCACCGGCGCACCTACGTGGGCGCGATGCCGGGCCGCCTCATTCAGGCGCTCAAGCAGGCGGGCACGAACAACCCCGTCGTGCTCCTCGACGAAGTCGACAAGCTCGGCTCGGACCTGCGCGGCGATCCGTCGGCGGCGCTCCTCGAGGTGCTCGACCCCGAACAGAACCACACCTTCCGCGACCACTACCTCGGCGTGAGCTTCGACCTGTCGAAGGTGATGTTCATCGCGACGGCCAACTTGCCCGAGACGATCCCGCCGCCCCTGCGCGACCGAATGGAGACGCTCCGCTTGTCGGGCTACAGCGAGGAAGAGAAGCTCGTCATCGCCGAGCGCTACCTCGTGCCCAAGCAGATCACCGAGGCGGGCCTCACGATCAACGAGATCGTCATCGGCCGCGAGGTCATCCGGCGCATCGTGGGCGAGTACACGCGCGAGGCGGGCCTGCGCGAGCTCGAGCGCCTCGTCGCCCAGCTCGCGCGCAAGATCGCCCGCCGCGTCGTCGAGCAGCGCGAACGCGCGCGCGAGGCGCCGCCTCCGGGCAAGTCGGGCCCCGTGGCCAGCGTGGCAACGAAGAAGGCGGGCGGTCCCGTCATCGACGCCGAGGAGCTGCCGAAGTACCTCGGCCCGCCGCGGTACCTGCCGGAGGAGCGGCGCGGCACCGACGAGATCGGCACGGTCAACGGCCTGGCCTGGACCCCGTACGGCGGCGAGGTGCTGCACATCGAGGCGCAGACGATGGCGGGCAAGGGCACGCTCATCCTCACGGGCCAGCTCGGCGACGTCATGAAGGAGTCGGCGCAGGCGGCGCTCTCGTTCGCGCGCGCGTACGCGCTCACGCTCGGGCTCGGCACGGAGTTCTACGCGGGCCGCGAGATCCACATCCACGTGCCGGCGGGCGCCGTGCCCAAGGACGGGCCGTCGGCGGGCGTCGCCATGGCGTGCTCGCTCGTCTCGCTCATCTCCGGGGTCCCCTTGCGCCACGACGTCGCCATGACGGGCGAGCTCACGCTGCGCGGCAAGGTGCTCCCCATCGGTGGCCTCAAGGAGAAGCTGCTCGCGGCCGCGCGCATGGGGATCACGACGTGCATCATCCCGGCGGGCAACGCGCCTGAGCTCTCGGAGATGCCGCCGCACGTGATGAACAAGCTCACCGTCAAGCCCGTGCGCACGGTCGACGAGGCGCTCGAGATCGCGCTCACGCGGCGCCTCGACAAGAAGGATGCCGACGAGACGTCGGACGTCGGCGCCTCGAAGTCCGGTTCCACCAAGGTCGGCGGCCGCACCCGCAAGACGACGCGCTCGGGGATCGCCTAGGCCTAGGGGTTGCGACCGAAGGTCGCGGGGTGGAGGGGAAGGGCGTGGAGGTCCCGACGTGAGCGCGTTGTGGCTGCGCAGACGGGCTCCTAGCGAGTCGCGCGCAACAGCGCCGCCGGAGCGATCACGCCCGTCGCGTCGCTCTCGCGCGGCAGGTCGTGCGCAGGGAAGAGCTTCTTGTCGAACAGGTGCGACGGGTTCACGTTGCCCATGGCCGCGAGCATCGTCTGGCGCAGCGTCGGGTGCTTCACCTCGAGCTCGGCGAGCATCGCCTTCATGTGCTTGCGCTGCGCCTCGCTCTGCGAGCCGCACAGGTTGCAGGGCAGGATGGGGAACCTCCGCACCGCCGCCAGCTCGGCGAGGTGGGCCTCGGCGCAGTAGATGAGAGGTCGGATCACGACGTGCCGCCCGTCGTCGCTCACGAGACGGGGCGGCATCGTCGCGAGCTTGCCGCCGAAAAACAGGTTGAGGAGCAGCGTCTCGAGCGCGTCGTCGCGGTGATGCCCGAGCGCGATCTTGTTGCACCCGAGGTCCGTCGCCGCCTGGTACAGGATTCCCCGGCGCAGGCGCGAGCACAGCGAGCAGTACGTCTTGCCCTCAGGGATCTTGTCGGTGACGATGCTGTAGGTATCCTCGTGTACGACGCGGTAGGGAACGCCCTCGTCGCGCAGCCAGCCCTCGAGCGGCGCGCCATCGTAGCCGGGATGACCCTGATCGACGTGGACGGCCGTGATCTCGAAGCGGATCGGCGCGCGCTTCTGCAAGTCGCGCAGCAGCACGCACAGCGCGTAACTGTCCTTGCCTCCAGACATGGCGACGAGGAGCCGATCTCTATCTTGTAGGAGATGGAAATCGTTGAGGGCTCTTCCCATGTCGCGCGTGAGGCGGCGCTCAAGGTGAGCCGGGACGCTGGGCATGACGGGCAAGGGCGTCATGCTACCCTCAAAGGAGCTCCCGGACCACGGATGTTGAGGCGGAACAGCAAGCGCGCGCGGGGCAGTGGTTGGACCGGCTGGACGTGGGCCGTGGCTGGCTCTTCGCTCGTGCACGTCGTCGTGCTGGCGGGTTTGTGGCGCGGTGGCGCGCGGCAGCCGGCGCCCGTCGAGCCGGAGGCGGTGGCCATCGAGCTCAAGAGCGCCGACGCCTTCTGGCACGAGGCCGCGCCCGGCGCCGCGGCGCTCCCAGATCCGCCGTTGCCGACGCTCGACGAGGCGTTCGTGGCGCGTCCCCTCGACGCTCCCGAGGGCGAGCGCGACAACGCCGTCGCGAAGACGGTCGGGCCGCGCGACGGCGAGAGCCGCGAGCGCGCGGCGCCCGCCGCCGACCAGGGCGAGGCGGGCGGTCGCTTGCCAGGGCTCGCGACGCGGCGAGATCGCTCGACGCTGCAGTCGCGCGTCGCCGACGCCGCGACGGACGCGCAGTCGCAGCGCCTGCGCACCTCGCGGCGCTCGTCGTCGCCCCAGGCCATGAGGCGCGAGGCCCGTACGGGCGTGGGTGACTCCGTGCGCACGAGCGAGGCGACGCGTGTACCGAGCGCCGCCGCGCCCGAGCCCCCGCCGGCTCCGTCCCCCGCGCCGCCCGACGTCGCGGGCCCGGCTGCGGGCGCCAAGGTCGCGGCACGCACCGTCCCGCTCGACCTCGCGATGGTGAGCCCGGTCCCGACGCCCGAGCGCGGCGCCGGTCCGCTCGACGTCGAGGCGGGCGTGCGCATGTTCGACGTCGAGGCGCGCGGCCGCCTGGCCGACGACCAGACGCGGCGCGCGGTCTCGAACGAGGCGCACCCCGGCATCACCGACTTTTCTCACGCGGGCGTCGTCGCGGCCGTCGACACGCGACAGGGCCGCGGCCCTGGCCAGGGGCCGGGCGCGGTGGCGCGCGCGAGCAACGGCACGGCGCCGGCCGTTTACGGCGCGCGCAGCCCGCAGGAGCTCGCGGCCGACGCCGTCGAGCGAACACGTGAGCGTCTTTACGATCGCTACCGGCAGGAGATCCAGCGGCGCGTTCAGAACGTGCTGGTTTTTCCCAAGGTCCTCGCGCTGCGCCTCGAGCAGGGCGAGGCAGTCGTCACCTTCGTCGTGCGGCCCGATGGGGCGCTCGGCGATGGGCCGCGCATCGTCAAGTCTTCGGGATTCGTGGAGTTCGACGCGGAGGCCGTGAAAGCCGTGCTGCGCGCTGCGCCATTCCCACGCCGCACCGAGGCAGCTGGGATCTCACTGTCGATGCCCGTGACCTTCGAGAATCCGCTCGTCCGATAGTCACCGCGGCCAAATGAGGCTTACACTAACCTAAAGGTAGGTCGCAGGTGAGTCCCTCCCGCCAACCTCCCCAAAATCGTCAGGCCATGGCCGAGAGCGCTCGACGCTCCCGATCAGGGTCTCCGCCTGCCCGAAAGCGCTCGGTGGCGTTCTGGGCGGCCATCGCCGTGCTCGTGCACGCGGAGCTCGGGCTCGTGTTGGGCGTGGGCTTTTACGTCTTGGCGCCGCGCGACGCGGACCTGCAGCGGGAGCTCGCGGCGCGCGGCCCGGGCGAATCGATCGACGTCGGCATGGTCGACGAGGACGCCGCCCGCCAGATCCTCGCCGACATGGAGCGCGAAGAGGAGAAGCGCAAGGCCGAGGAGACCCAAAAGGAGATCGAGTCGGTCAAGGCCCCGGGACAGGTCGTCGACCTGCCGGCGCCTCGCGAGGAGCGGCGGCCCGACGAGGCGCGCTTCGCGGGCGAGCACGACAGCACCGTCGAGCACGAGACGCGCAAGCTTGGGAAGTTCGAGGAGAAGGCGCGGCAGGGCGCGCGCGACGTCGCGGTCGAGACCGAGCGCCCCGCGGCGGCGGCGCGGCCCGACGGCCGCCTCGCCATGCGCGAGCCCGATCTCGGCCGTGCCCTCAAGCTCAACGGTCCGATCGGGCCGCTCGCGAAGGCGCGCCCGGCGGGCTCGAGCTACGGCGTCAGCGAGCCCGGCGAGATGCAACCCGACGGCTCGCTCGCGCAGCTCGGCGCGAACGCGCCGCCGCAGGCGAACGGCGGCGGCCTTCCCGCGGGCGGCTCGCCGGCGCTCATCCCGACCTCGGAGCAGCTTGCCCACGTCATCGGGGGCGGCACACAGGACGCGCTGCAGGACATCGACGACGGCGACGAGACGGCGCTCAACTCGAAGAAGTGGCGCTTCGCGACCTTCTTCAACCGCGTCAAGAAGCAGGTCTCGGAGCACTGGCACCCCGAGGAGGCTTACCGTCGGCGCGATCCGACGGGCGTCATCTACGGGCACCAGAACCGCTACACCGAGCTGCGCATCCAGCTCAAGGCCGACGGCCACCTCGCGAACGTCGGCGTCGGGCTGCCGTCCGGCCTCGAGTTCCTCGACGACGAGGCCATCACGGCCTTCAAGGAGGCGCAGCCTTTCCCGAACCCGCCGCACCAGTTGCTCGAGCGCAACGGCCTCATCACGTTCCACTTCGGCTTTCTCTACGACCTGAACGGCCCGGCCCAGATGCGGTGGTTCAAGTACAACGACTGAAGCGCGGCCGCGGTTGGCGTGCGGCTAGGCGGCCTTTCTCGCGACGTAAGTGAGGGCTCTGCTCGTCGCCCGGGCCGAGGCTCCGGCCCGCGCGGTCGAGCACGTCGATGGGCTCGAAGCCCGCGGCCGCGGGCTGGCGTTCTTCGGCGGCGTGGCCGATGAAGTAATGCAGCAGGGCGTGATCGGGTGCGGCATCGTCGAGCAGCGCGTAGTCCGACTCGAAGCGCCGCAACGGCTTCATGCGCGCGTGGAGGCGGAGGCTGCGCAAATAGCGGAGCAGGCGCCGCGCGAACGTCAGCGGGTTGCGCGAGAAGCGCAGCGGCGGACCGGCCGCCGCGGCGACGTACGCCCGGTTGTGCGACGAGAAGACGAGCAGCCCCGCGGGCCGCAGCACGCGCCGGAGCTCGCGCAGCGCTTGCAGGCGATCCGCGTTGGGAGACGGCGTCGAGGACGTTGTTCGGGCCGAAGACGAAATCGAAGGTGCCGTCGCCGAAGCGGCCGAGGTCACGCATGTCGTCGGCGTAGACCTCGAGCTCGGGGAATGAGCGACGCAGCTCGGACAGCGCGATGGTCGAGTAGCCGATCGCGACGTAGTGGTGGGCGAGGCCCGCGAGGATCCGCGTCGTGCGGCCTGCGCCGACCCCGAGGTCGAGCAGGTCGCGGCCCACGAAGTCCGACTGATACTTGAGCAGCGTGATCGTCTCCTGGTCGTCGAGGCCCTCCTTCGGCTCACCGCGCGTCAAGAGCGCCGAGCGGTAGAAGGCCGCGTTGAGGGCGTGTTGCGCGTCCACCAATCCGCGTTGAAAGACGGTGGCTGACGTCTCCATGATGCTGAAACGGTGTTCATCGGGGGAGCGCCGACAACTGGGGTGCCGCCCCGATTCAGGAGCGTGGCCCGCGGGACACGCGCGGCGCCGGGCAAGGGTCAGGCGTAGTCGCTGACGGGCGGGCAGGTGCAGAAGAGCTTGCGGTCGCCGAGCACGTTGTTGAGGCGACCCACGGGTGGCCAGAACTTGCTCGCGCGGACATAGGGCAGGGGGAAGGCCGCCTTCTCGCGCGCGTAAGGGTGCGGCCACTCCGCGGCCAGCAGCGCGGCCGCCGTGTGGGGCGCGTTCTTGAGCACGTTGCCCTCGCGGGGAGCGGCGCCCCGCTCGATGTCGGCGATCTCGGCGCGGATCGCGATCATGGCCTCGCAGAACCTGTCGAGCTCGGCCTTGGGCTCGCTCTCTGTGGGCTCGATCATAAGCGTGCCGGGGATGGGGAAGGACATCGTGGGCGCGTGGAACCCGTAGTCCATGAGGCGCTTTGCGATGTCGTCGACCTCGACGCCCGCGAGCTTCTTGAGGTGGCGCGTGTCGACGATACACTCGTGCGCGACCCGGCCGCCCGCGCCTCGGTAGACGACGGGGTAATGTTCCTTCAAACGGGCGGCGATGTAGTTCGCCGATAGGATCGCCACCTCCGTCGCCCGCTTCAACCCCTCGGCACCCATCATGCGGATGTACGTCCACGAGATGAGGAGGATGCTCGCGCTTCCCCAGGGCGCCGCCGACACGGCGCCGATGCCCGTCGGTCCGCCGCCCGTCGGCACGAGCGGATGAGACGGGAGGAACGGCGCCAGGTGCTTGGCGACGCTGATGGGGCCCATGCCGGGGCCGCCGCCCCCGTGGGGGATGCAGAACGTCTTGTGCAGGTTGATGTGGCAGACGTCGGCGCCGATGTCCGCGGGGCGCGTGAGCCCGACCTGCGCGTTCATGTTGGCGCCGTCCATGTAGACTTGGCCACCGTGCTCGTGGACGATCGAGGTGACGCGCTTGATGGCGGGCTCGAACACTCCGTGCGTCGACGGGTACGTCACCATGAGCGCCGCGAGCCGGTCGCGGTGCTCGCGGGCCTTGGCCTCGAGGTCGGCGAGATCGACGTTGCCGCCGTCGTCGCAGGCGACGACGACGACGCGGTACCCCGCCATGACGGCCGAGGCCGGGTTCGTGCCGTGCGCCGACGACGGGATGAGGCAGACGTCGCGGTGCCCTTGCCCGCGGCTTTCCTGGAACGCGCGGATGACGAGCAACCCGGCGTACTCGCCCTGCGAGCCGGCGTTTGGTTGCAGCGACGTCGCCGCGAAGCCCGTGATCTCCGAGAGCATCGCCTCGAGCTGCTTGAAGAGCGCCTGGTAGCCGGCGGTCTGATGCGTGGGCGCGAACGGGTGCAGGCGGTTCCACTCGGGCCACGTGATGGGGAGCATCTCAGCCGTCGCGTTGAGCTTCATCGTGCATGAGCCGAGCGGGATCA
>Ga0307474_10003075_pt1 | contig 12025 bp, 9 predicted proteins | sample atmos_gasesECM1C_2_FD_203312 | JGI IMG/M metagenome (GOLD analysis project Ga0307474, IMG submission 203312) | Hardwood forest soil microbial communities from Morgan-Monroe State Forest, Indiana, United States - atmos_gasesECM1C_05 | ecosystem: Environmental > Terrestrial > Soil > Temperate... | reverse complement strand
GTCGAGTTCCGTGCTCTCCTGCTCGATTGCGGCAAACTTGCTGGCCAGGACAATCCGCAGCTCGGCTCGCATCTCGTCACGCAGCTTAGCGAAGCGCTCTGCCTTCGAGGCCTGACGCTTCAACGAATTCATCTGCCGCGTGACTTCGTCAAAAATATCGTTGATTCGTGCGAGGTTCAGTTTGGCATCTTCCAGGCGAGCTTCCGCGAGGCGCTTCTTGGTTTTGAATTTCGTAATTCCCGCCGCCTCTTCGAGAATCGCGCGTCGGTCGGTGGGACGGCTGCTGAGAATCTGGCCGATGCGGCCTTGTTCGATAAGCGCGTAGGTTTCGGGTCCGAGGCCGGTGCCCATGAATAAATCCTGAATGTCGCGCAGGCGGCACAATTTGCTGTTCAGCAAGTATTCGCTGTCGCCGGAGCGGAACAGCCGTCGCGTGACTACGATTTCACCGGCGTGAAATTGTTGCTGATTAAACTTGCGGCGGCGAATCTTGAGCACAACCTGCGGCGCGCCAGCAACCGCTGCCGAGGACGCAGTCAACGCAATGTTGTGGACAGGTAGCGCGAATACCGGCTCGTCATCGGGAAAGGCGACCGCAATGGTATTCACTCTCGAGCGCGGAATTTCCACCTCTTCGGTTTTGCCGGGCTGAGCTTCTTCTACGGCGGCGTCGGTTTCCGCCGCCGCTCGGGCACGGATGGAGGCTTCGTCCCAGTCGTCGGCGTGTTTCGACGACGTTGGATAGACAGGGAGGTCGTCCTGAATGTCGATCTCGGTGGGCGCGTCGGCGTCGGGGCCAGGGTATTCCTGAGGATCGATCAGAGTCAGCGACACCTCGGCCATGCCTGTGGGCTTGCGGTCGCGCGTGCCGGCGAAGATCACATCTTCCATGCGCGATCCGCGCAGAGTCTTGGCCGACTGCTCGCCCAGCACCCAGGAGATGGCGTCGGCAATGTTCGATTTGCCGCAACCGTTGGGACCGATGATGGCGGCGATACCGTCCCCGTGAAACTTGAGGTCGGTGCGGTCGCAGAACGATTTGAAGCCGAGAATCTGAAGCCGCTTCAGTTTAAGCAACGTGAACTCCTTGGGAAAAACTTTGGCCAGTTGTTGCCGGCCGCTTGCCAGCAATGCTGCGTTGCGGGCTGTTTACCAGACGGATTCCCCCGTCCCCGAAAAGATGCGCGCTTAACCCAACGCCGTCCCCGGCTGGAAAGGCCGACCACAAATTTAACCAACTGTAACGGCGAAATAGGGGCGGGGTCAAGCAATATAACACTATATATTGTATGACCTTACGACCGAGCGCGCTGGGTTGCACACACATTGCAGCAGTTAGCTATTTTACGGGTGAGGGAAGGACGAGGCGGGAGAATCGCGAGAGCAAATGAATGTTACTGCAAACCGAAGGCGCCGGCGACGATTATTTCTATCCGCAGTCAGCGAAAGTAGTCAGCGATAGTGCCGAGACAAATTTTTGCTCCTTCCGCACAAACCACTTTGAGAATGCGTTGTGTTTCCCGCCCTTCGCACGCAAACTGCGCGAAGGACGGGGCACCCCCACGGTCGTGTGACCGGACAGCAAATCTTGAGACCGAAAGGACGGGCCACCCGCCCAGATAGAGGGGGGCGATATGACGGGGCTGCACTCGCTCTTCGCTCTTCCGTGCACTCGCAGGGACGGCAAACTGCCGCCCTGCGTAAGCATTGCTGCTTGCTACCTTGCTCCCAGCTTCTCGAAGAAAAGGCAGATGGTTTCAATGCCATGGTGGAAGTTCGGGATATGAAACTTCTCGTTGGGCGCGTGCAGGTTGTCGTCGGGCAGGCCGAAGCCCATCATTACGCTGGGAATTTTCAAACCCTGGTAAAAGTCGTTGACGATCGGAATCGATCCGCCGCTGCGGATGAAGACCGTTTCTTTCTTGAATGTATCGCGCAGCGCCTCGGTGGCGGCCTTGATGTACGGATTGTCCGTGCCAACCACGCAGGCCGGTCCTTTGCTGTGCACTTTGATTTTTGTCTCGATGCCCTTGGGCGTGAGTTTCTTCACGAAGTCCGTGTAGCGCTTCAGGATGTCGCCGGGATCCTGGTTAGGTACGAGGCGCATGGAAACCTTGGCCGAGGCTTTGGCGGGGATAACGGTCTTCGCGCCGGGCGCAGTGAAACCGCCCGGCATGCCATGAACTTCGAGCGTAGGGCGCGCCCAGGTCCGATACAGGACCGAGTAGCCCGGCTCGCCGGTGAGCAGCTTGGATCCGACTTCGGTCTTGCGGTAGTGTTCCTCGTTGAAAGGCAGACGCCGCCAGGCTTTGAGTTCGTCGTTGCTCGGAGCTTTCACCCCCTTGTAAAAGCCGGGGATGAGCACATGACCTTTCGCATCCTTCAACTTGCTGATGATCTCGATGAGCGCGAAAAACGGATTCGGCGCCGCGCCTCCGTACACGCCCGAATGCAGATCGACCTTGGCGCCGCGAGCCTCGATTTCCGTATAGACCAGGCCGCGCAGACCGACGCACAACGTCGGAAGGTTAGGAGCGAAAAGTTCAGTGTCGCAGACCAGAGCAAAATCGGCCTTGAGCTTGGCTTTCTGCTTGCGAACATACTCCGCGATCGACTCGCCGCCCACCTCTTCCTCGCCTTCAAAAATGACTTTAACGTTGATGGGCAACTTGCCGTCGCCTGATTTCATGAGCGACTCAAGCGCTTTCACTTCCATCCAGAGCTGGCCTTTGTCATCAACCGCGCCGCGCGCGTAGATGTTGTTGTTGCGCTCCGTAGGGTCGAAAGGCGGAGTCTTCCATTCGTCGAGAGGATCGGGCGGTTGCACGTCGTAATGCGCGTAGCAGAGCACGGTCGGCTTTCCCGGCGCATGCAACCAGTCTGCATAGATGAGGGGATGGCCTTTGGTGGGAATGACTTCGAGGTTTTCCATGCCGATACGACGCAGATCGCTGGCCACGAACTCCGCCGCTTTTTGCACGTCGGATTTGTGCTCGTCGAGCGTGCTCACGCTGGGAATGCGCAGAAGATCTTTCAATTCGCTGAGGAAACGCTGCTGATTATTGCGGGCAAAATCCACTGCCGGGGAAGCCATAAGTTAGTCCTTTCTCGAACAAAAGAGCACAACCGCGGGGCTGTTACGGTTGCGAAAACGTTCCAGTATACCCGAAGAAAACCGCGGGTAGGTTCGCTGGAACGCCTCGCTGCGCTCGCTGCACAGCCGAGCCGGCTGTCCCTGCCTGAGCGTCGCCGCTAGTTGGGAAATCTTGTTGGAGAGAATGGGGTGAGGTCGTGAGAAGGATTTTCCTCTTGAATCAGTTGCGCCATCAAATACGCGGTGATGGGAGCGAGAAGGATGCCGTCGCGAAAATGTCCGGTGGCGACGTAATAGCCCGGTGTGGTGGTTGCGCCAAGAATCGGTAACGCATCAGGAGTCCCGGGTCGCAGTCCCGCCCAGTCCTCGAGAATTTTTGCGTTCCGCAATTCCGGAACTAATGCAATGGCGGCGCGGTGCAGGCGCCGAATAGTTGTGATGTCGGTGCGCTTGTCGTACCCGGCTTCTTCTACCGTGGTTCCAACGATGATTCGTCCGTCGCTGCGCGGAATCATGTAGACCTCGGGCGATCGAATGACGTGTTTCAGCAACCTACGCGACCTTGCGATCAGGCATAACATCTGTCCCTTCACCGGACGCGTTGGAAATGCGTACGGCGCAATTTGACCCGACCACGCTCCTGCACAGTTGACTACGTTGCTTGCGTGAAATTTGGTCTTCGTCGTGGTCACGCCCCCCACTCTGCCATCGGCTTGATTGACGGCGATCACTGCATCGCCAGAGGAGAAATCAACGTCACGACGCTTCGCGGTCTTGAGCGCGGCCGCAGTGAGCGCCCGGGGATCGACGCTGCACTCCTTCAAATAAAACGCCGGCCGATTTGTTTCCCAAAGCGCAGGCTCGAGTTCGGCCAAAGACGCGGGGATCACTTTTCCCGGAACCAATCCTGACGATTCGTGGGGATGTTCAGGCGGAGGGAGCACGATCGCGCCCTGGTCCCTTAGATCAACCTTGATACCCGATTCTAGTTCCAACTCATGCACGAACTCCGGATACATTCGCGCGCTCGCAGTCGCCAGAGGTTGTAGAGCAGCAGGGGTCTCGAAACTACAATCGACAAGCATCCCGCCTGCTGCGTAGGAAGCTTCTCGCCCCGGCTCGCCGCGCTCGACCACCAGCACACTTGCGCCCCGCCTGCGGAGTTCCAGTGAAAGCGACAGTCCAATGATGCCGCCGCCGATGATGATCACGTCCCAATTTCGCACCTCAACATTGTAGAAGACTCACGCTAAAAAACTGGTCAGTGGGGAAGTTTTCAGTGGCGGGAGTGGTCGATTACGGGCCCGGCTCGTTACCTTCGTTACCCCTGCGGGATGCGGCTGGTTACGTATTGGAGCCTTTCCGGAACCTATAATCCGATCAAGCTAAACAATGCTGATCATTCTTTGATTTTTGCGGGCAGCGAGCCCACCGGGTTATGCCAGAGATAAAGATACAGACAGAGTCGATGGTGAAATCGAGGCAGGATTGCGGCGAGCCAGCCGTCGCCGCATCACCGTGGATTTATAATCCCTGGCTCGATCTGATTGTGGGATGCGGAGCCTGGTCGGCGCCGCTTTTGCTTATCTCTTACTTCTCGATGGCTTCGAGTGTTCGCGCCTGGTCGGTGATCTTCTACGCCCTGGCGCTTTTCTTTAACTACCCGCACTACATGGCGACGATCTATCGCGCCTACCATCGCGCGGAGGACTTTCATAAGTACCGCATCTTCACAGTGCACATCACGGCGCTGATTGCGCTGACACTGGTCCTGTCGCATTCCTGGGCTCGGATCTTGCCGTGGATTTTCACGATCTATCTGACGTGGAGTCCGTGGCATTACAGTGGACAGAACTACGGCTTGTTCATGATGTTCGCTCGCCGCGCCGGAGCGAAACCAAGCGACAGCACGCGCCGGGCTCTTTACGGAGCCTTCGTTGTTTCCTATCTGATGCTTTTCTTAGGCTTCCACACTGGAGCTTCCTCCGATCGTCTTTTCATTTCTATCGGCATTCCCGCGGCAGTAAGCCACTGGGAGCAGATCCTGCTTGCGGTTGCATTTGTTGCGCTGGCAGCGTTTGGGTTGATACGGCTGGCTCGGGAAACGGGCTGGCGCAAATTGCTGCCCTCCCTCACCTTGCTCTCATCGCAGTTCCTCTGGTTTCTGTTACCGGTGGCCATCTCCCTAATCAAAGGTCTGGAAATTCCGCAGAGCCGGTACAGCTCGGGCGTGCTCGCCGTCATGCATTCCGCGCAATATATATGGATCACCAGTTACTATGCGCGCCGTGAGGCCGCGGGCGAGAGCGGCCGCAATTGGCATGCGTGGGCGCACTTCGGAGTGCTGGTCGCCGGTGGAATCGCATTGTTTGTTCCCGGACCGTGGCTCGCAAGCCGATTGTTCCATCATGATTTCACCACGAGTTTCCTGATCTTCACGGCGCTCGTAAACATCCACCATTTTGTTCTGGACGGGGCCATCTGGAAGCTGCGGGATGGACGGATCGCTGCCGTCTTGCTGAACACGCGAGTTCGGATATCCGATGTTGCTTCGGAGACAAGTAGCGGGCTGACTCGTGCGTGGCTCTGGCTTACGGGCGCAACCGCTACCGCCCGCCAACTCCGGATAGGCGCTGCTATCTTGCTGCTTTTATGGGGAACCGTTGATCAGGCGCGTTACTATCTTGCGCTCCATTCCGACAATCTTGCGGATTTGAAACGCGCGGCAGCATTGGATTCATTCGACAGCTCGTTGCAGATGCGATTGGCGCGGCGTGAGCTGGAACAGGGCCAAGCCCAACCTGCGGAAACAGCATGGCAAAGGGCGATACAAGTGAACCCGGATGATCCCGCGCCGCGCCAAGCGCTGCTTCGATTCCTGATCGGGCAAAACCGCTTGGATGAAGCGTTCGCTTTGACGGAGGCATCGCTCCGTTACACGCCTAAGGATGTGAGTCTCTTGATGGATCGTGGGCTTCTAGCGCAGCGGCGCGGCCAACCTGACCAGGCCATGGAAAGCTGGAACCGCGCTCTGGCAATCGATCCCGGCCATTCGTCAGCGCATCTTTATCTCGCGGACGAACTTGATCGGCAGGGAAAGGCGCAGGATGCCACCGCGCATTACAAGGCATTTCTTGAGATCGTTGCACGGCAGACGACGCGGCAAACGGCGGCGCAGACAGAAGCGAAGCGTCCGGAGCCGCAGCAGATTATTGCAGTTGTCCTTCGCATGGCTGATTGCCAGCGGCGCGCCTCGCAAGGGGCGCAAGCGGTTCGGTCTTACCAATTAGCAGCGAAACTTGCAGCTCAGACGCAGCAGGGCAAACTGGAGAGCGTTGCCAACGTGAATGAAGCGGCGCTGCAGAGTGAAGCCGGCAAGTTGGACGATGCTCTCCGGCTTTACCAGCACGCTCTGCGCTTGGATGAATCCAATGGCGATCGAACAGCGAACGCCGAGGATTGGTTCGCCTATGGCCGTTTTCTTGAGGGTGCTGGATTTCCCGTCCGCTTGGCTTATGCGTGCTTACTCAAATCTGAAATGCTGCAGGACCCACTTGCTGACGCTTCGCAACAGCAGTTCCGGGTCGAGGCTACGAAGCAGGCTGCAGCGCGGGCGGGGGCTGACGGGCGCACTATCCGCCGCGATCTCGACATTAGTCTGAATGAGGCCTTGGCGCTGCGCCACTAATCGGTCCCCAGCGTCCCTAAGCATCCCTAAGCATCCCTAAGCATCCCTAGAGCTAATTGACAGCGCGGCTCTTGTGCTCAACAATTAAAGCGACCCCATAATTTAGGGCAGTTCACTCCTGGAGGAGCTATGCCGGACGAAGGCGAAGAGATACCTGTTCAACATGTGGAACCGCAATCAACTGCGGGGAAGTGGATTTTGCTGATCGTGGCGATCCTTTTCGTCGCGGCGGCGGTCTATGGGTATGTAACCACGCAACAGCATGTAGACAAGCTGACGAAGGATTTGAGCGATAGTCAGAATCAGGTTGCGGAACTCAAAAACAGAATGCAGACCGCGGAAGCGTCCGAAGAGACACTGGCCCATCAAGTCGGACTCACGAAAAAGGAATTGGCGCAACGCGCTGTCCAGCTTCAGCAGCAACAGAAGGAGGCCGAGTCGCGTCTGGAACGAGAGCAAAAAGAGCAATTTGGTCAGGTGAGCGGGGAAGTAGCTGGCGTGAAGACCGATGTGGGAGGGGTCAAGAGCGACGTAGCCTCTACAAGGGCTGATCTGGAAACCACCAAGGCAAAGTTGCAGAGTGCCGTGGGCGATCTTGGCGTACAGAGCGGATTGATCGCCAATACGCGCGGTGATCTTGAAGTTCTCAAGCACAAGGGCGATCGCAACTACTACGAATTCACATTGCTCAAGGGGGCGAAGCCCCAGCCTGTGGCGACCGTCAGCCTCCAACTTAAGAAAGTTGATTCCAAACGCGGTAAGTACACCCTGAATGTTACCTCGGACGACAAGACGATCGAGAAGAAGGATCGCAATGTGTCCGAACCGATTCAGTTCTACTCGGGGCGAGAGCACTTGCTGTTTGAGGTGGTGGTTTGGACCGCGGACAAGAATAAAGCGACAGGATATTTGAGTACTCCGAAGAGTGCGCCGGTTCCGGTGACGGCCAATTGAACGGAGTGCTGTTCCCGGCGGGCGCGCATGTAGCGCTGCAGATCGTGCTGCGCACGGGAGTCATCTACCTTGTCGTGCTGATTGGAGTGCGGCTTAGCGGCAAGCGTGAAGTCGGGCAGATGACGCCATTCGATCTTACGCTGTTGCTGCTCCTTTCCAACTCCGTGCAGAATGCGATGACCGGGCCTGACACGTCGCTGATCGGGGGCGTCGTTGCGGCGGCCACGCTTTTGTTGCTGAACTACGCGATCGGAACCCTCTCTGGCACCAGCCGCGGGTTCCGACGGGTAGTGCAGGGCGAGCCAAGCCTTCTGATTCACGACGGAAAGGCCATCGAATCGCACATGGCCCAGGAGCACGTAAGCATGGACGAACTCCATCGCGCACTGCGCGAGCACGGCATTGCGCACGTCTGTGACGTGGCACTGGCAGTGCTGGAAGTCGATGGATCCATCAGTTGTATGAAATACGACGAGATAAAACCTGACGCCAACACCCATCTGGTGCGCCGAAGATTCATTCAGAAAAAATAATAGCTATTGGATCGGCACGAATTTCACACAGACAGGCTGTGATATATCCAGAACCTTATCGGTTGCTGTCAGACGCCCGGTCTGGGCGTTGATTCGAAAGATAACAATATTGTCTGATTTTTCGTTGGCCGCAAACAGGAGCGTGCCGGTGGGGTCAATCTCGAAATTGCGCGGACTCTGGCCCTTCGTGGGAACGTACTCCATCAGCGTTAAGGTGCCTTTACTTTGATCGATGGCGAAGACCGCAATGCTGTCATGCCCGCGGTTTGAGGCATAAAGGAACTTGCCAGAAGAATGAACCTGAATTTCCGCATCGTCATTTTGCCCTGCGAAATTCTTGGGGATCGTTGAAATTGTTTGCAGCGGGCGCAAGACGCCGCGCGCGGCATCGAAGCTGAAAACAGAAACCGTGGATCCCATTTCGTCGATCACATAACCAAAGTCTCCGTTGGGATGAAGGGCGAAGTGCCTGGGACCGGCTCCGGCATCGGCCTTCGCGAACGCGGGCTCATCGGGAACCAGCGATCCTTTTGCGCTGTCGAACTTGTAGACGAGCGTCTCGTCGAGTCCAAGGTCGTCAACGATGGCGAAACGATTGTCGGGCGACAAGTCGATGGAGTGAGCGTGCGGCCCTTCCTGCCGTTTTGGATTAGAGCCTTGCCCGGTGTGTTGCACAAAGCCGGAAGCGTCACCCAAGCGGCCATCCTGAAGGATGGGGAATACTGATACGCTCCCGCCGGTGTAGTTAGCCACCAGAACGAACTTTCCAGTTTTGTCCACTGTGATGTAGCAGGGATCGGCGCCGCCGGACGGCACCTCATTCAACAGCGTTAATTTACCTGTTGCGCGATCGATGGCGAACGCGCTGACCGCGCCACTCTTCTGACCTTTGTAATTGCCGGTCTCGTTGACTGCATAGAGAAATCGATGATTGGGATGTACCGCGAGAAAGGACGGGTTCGTGGCCCGCGCCGCGAGGCCGACGAACGTCACCTGTGCGTTGCCGGTGCTAAAGCGATAGGCGTAGATGCCTTTACTGGTGCTGCCTTCCGCGGTGTAGGTGCCGACGTACATGAAATACGAGGCGGTCTTGTTGATGGCCGCGACTTTCTTGTCGGATGCGCCGGCGGCGCAAGTAGCGAAGACGAGGAGGACTAGGGAAGGCACGATTGTCCGGAGAAGACGCTGAGATGGGGTCATTGTTGTTTTGTCAAATCGCGTTTTGTTGAATCGCGTTCTAGGCGATCGCATTCGAGAACCGTTGCGCAACTGTCGGCACTTACTTGGTCAACACTACGGGTACGGGTTGGTCGTAGGGCTGAATGATCACTCTTACTGATTTTCGCTGATTGAAGGCGTCGAGCGTCACGGGGAAACTCACGATCACAGTGCGCTTGATTTCCTGACCGGGCTGCAGTTTGTCTTCGGGAGACAGGGCCGGCTGGGAATTCGCCTTTAAAGCGGGGAACGCCTGATAGTAACGATCGAAGTCGACAGCGGAAACGGCGTCGCTGGTTTGCTCACCACCGGGGGCCGTCAGCTTTGCTTGGATGCTGCGCACCCATAGCGATTTCTCACCGGAACTGTGCAAAGTGAATGTTAGAGCCACTAACGAGGCTGTCTGGTTTGGGATCTGAACGGCGGTTACGCTGTCAAGGGATCCGGCGGCTTGCGGCTTCGCCCGCTGCAGAAACGATACGACCCCCGCGATGACGAGTACCCCGGCCAGCGCGATCAGCAAGACCTTAACCGGAGGCAAGTTGCGCTTGGCGGTGCCGAATTCATCGCCGATGTGAATTGTGGGACCACGCCGCGCGGCTGGCGGTGTAGTTTTTGCCGGTGTGCTGGCGGGTGCCGGAGGAACGGGCGCAGGGCTGGGTGTTTGATCGGGCATGATTTATCGCGCTTTCGATTCTACTCGCCTTTTCGCTTCCGAGAACGAATGTCAATTCCGTGCGTGCTTTATGGCCGCGGCGAAATTTGGTGCGGGCAGGGTATTCAGGACATCGTCTTTGGTCAGCCCCGCCCGCCGCGCCTGCAGAATCCCGTACCGGATTTTATCCAGGTGCGAGGTGTGGTGGGAATCTGTATTGATGACGATCTTCACGCCCCGCTGCTTGGCCTGGCGCAAATGCACGTCGTTTAGATCGAGGCGATCAGGGTAGGAGTTCAACTCCATGGCGACTTTATGTTTAGCCGCCGCTGTTAAGACCGCGTCCATGTCGAACGGATAGGCGTCGCGGCGAAGTTGCAGGCGGCCGGTGGGATGTCCAACGATCGACGTGTTGGGATTCGCGACGGCCTTTAGCAGTCGTTCGGTCATCTTCGCGGGCTCCTGGTTGAAAACCGAATGCACGCTGGCGATGACGACGTCCATCTGGGCCAGCACGTCGTCGGAAAGATCGAGATCGCCATCGGCGAGGATGTCCACTTCGATACCGGCGAAGATGGTGACGCCGTCGATTCTTGCATTGGCTTCGCGAATTTTCTGAATATGGGCCAGAGCGCGCGTGTCGTCGAGGCCATTGGCGAAGGCCAGGTTCTTGGAATGGTCGGTGATGGCCATATACTTATACCCGCGCGCCTGGGCTGCTTCGGCCATTTCCTCGATGGTGTTGCGTCCATCCGTTTCAACCGTGTGCATGTGTACGTCGCCCTGAAGATCATCCAGAGTGATGAGATAAGGCAACGCATGCTTTTCCGCGGCATCAATCTCACCCAAATTTTCGCGCAGCTCGGGAGGAATGTAATCTAGGTTGAGCTTGGCGTAGATTTCTTCCTCAGTCTTTCCGGCGACAGGAATCTCAGTTTTTAGATCGGCGAGACTATATTCGTTGAGGGTGTAACCCATCTTGAGGGCGCGCTGGCGAAGAGCAACGTTGTGGGCTTTTGATCCGGTGAAATATTGCATCGCCGCTCCGAACGACTCGGGAGGAAGCAGGCGAACGTCCACTTGCAGATCGTTCCGAAGGCGGAAGCTGATCTTATTATCGCCTTGCGCGATGATGCTCATCAATGGTGGATACTGAGCGATGTAACTCACCGCCTTTTCGCGTTCCTCCGCGCTGCAGCACGCCGCCCCGGTTACCAGAATGTCGAGATCGCCCACCGTTTCGCGTCCGCGGCGGAGCGAGCCGGCTGGAGTGATTTTGTCAAAGCCCGGCAGCTTAGCGAGATAGTCGGTGAGTTTGTTGGCCTCGGTCTCTGCGGCATCAATGAGAAACCGGCCGGAAATGCGACGATAGTCTTCGATGGCCTTCAACAGCTTTTGTTCGTGCTTCTCGCCCATCCGCGGCAATTCGCGGATCTTCCCCTCGCGGGCCAGCTTCTCAACCCCATCGACGTCACTGACCTGATAGGCGCTCCAGATGAGCGCAATCGTCTTCGGCCCGAGACCCTGAATTTTCAATAACTGAAGCATCGAAGGATGGTATTTCCTGAGCAGTTCGGCTTGCATGCTGAGGCGGCCGTCTCTGAATAGTTCCTGCAGGTTCAGCAACATCCCTTTCCCGATGCCGGGGATGGCAAGAACTTTCTTGGGTTCGCTGATGAGATCTCGAATCTGCTCACTCAAATTTTCGATGGCTTGGGCGGCATTGCGGTAGGAGCGGATGCGGAACGAATCTGCGGCGTCAATTTCAAGCAAATCGGCGGTTTCATAGAGGACCGTGGCGATGGATTTGTTGTCCACGGTTAAAGATTAAACAAGATTGGAATGCGGCGCCAGCGGTTGGATGGCAAAGCTGGAGTTCGTCC
>Ga0307474_10003074_pt1 | contig 12027 bp, 12 predicted proteins | sample atmos_gasesECM1C_2_FD_203312 | JGI IMG/M metagenome (GOLD analysis project Ga0307474, IMG submission 203312) | Hardwood forest soil microbial communities from Morgan-Monroe State Forest, Indiana, United States - atmos_gasesECM1C_05 | ecosystem: Environmental > Terrestrial > Soil > Temperate... | reverse complement strand
TTTTGAGCGATCTCCAACAGCCGCTGCCCCGCGCCCCGCTCTCCACCGACGCCTCTCCAAACGTCTCGGTTCGACGAGGCAAGCGGCAGGCGTATTGTAGTCAGAACGCGCGGCCAACGCACTCTAATTCGGCTGCTTCACGACGTTCAAACCAATCGTGCCGAGCCGCAAGTTCTCCGCTGCCCGTTCGCAACGCCGGCAGATGCGATGTTTCGCCGGGTCGTCGGTGACAAAGGTGTGCTCCGGCTTGCCCGTGCCGAGGCAGCGGACTGTATGGGTTAGCACGGCCTTCGGCTTGCGCATCATGCCAAGCCCCCTTCAATTGCTCAGGTAGCTTGAATTGATGCGGAAGTCGCCGTAGTGCGTCACGGCCTCGAACCCCGGATCGGTGCGCTGCATATCGTAGTAATACTGGCCCAACTGGATGTTGGCGCCCGTGAGCCACGTCGTTAGGTCCGCTTTTGTGAGGTTGACCATCCACACGGCCATAGGACCGCTGACCGTGACGATGCCCGCCCCACTGGTTTTTTGAATCAGGATGCTGCCCTGAAACTTGTCGCGCACGGTGAACGCCCAATTGAACCCGGTAATATCAACGATCTCCGTCGGTTCAAGCGTGAACGGCTGATTCCAGGACGTGGCATAAGGGACATCCAGATTGGTGCGAATAGCTTTCACGAGATTCCCCATGATCGCGGGCGGATCGGAAGAGAAGCTGCCGACGATGGGCGCGTTGACGTACATCGTGACCGGAATAACCAGCAGCGTCAACGTCTGCGGTTGCGGCGGGAACGGCTTCCACCACTCCGCGAGTATCCGCATCGTCGTCACCGTCGAGAACGGCGGCGGATTGTTCACCACGGGCGGAATGAACGGGATCGGCACGAGTAGGGGTGCCTGTTGCGGCAGGGGTGGTAACGGCTTCCACCAATCGCCGACAATCTGCGCGGCCGTGACTGTCGAATACCGCGGCGGGTTGTCCACGGACCAGCCGGGTAGGACGTGCTGCACGAGTTGCGTCGGCTGTGGTGGTCCAGGCTGCCACGCCTGGATAGCCGCGAGCATCCGAACCGTCGAGCAAGGCGGCGGGAAGTCGATCGACCACGTTGGCAGAACGTGCTGAACTAACTGCGTCGGCATCGGGTCGGGCGGCTGCCAGGCACGAAGCGTTTCGAGCATTATGACCGTCGAGAACGGCGGCGGCGCATCGACCGAAAGACCTGGAAAGAAATGAGGGATCAACTGCGTTGGCTGAGGATCGGGCGGGTTCCATGTCTGACGCACGAGGAACACGTTCACGGCGCTGTACGGCGGCGGTTGCTGGCCCGTCGGAAGCGTCAACGGGACGATGTAAGGCTGTTTCTGCTGGGGCTGTGGCGGCGGCGGTTCCCAAGCCGCACGTATCGTCATCTGGTTGACGAACGACAGAGGCGGCGGCACGTTGATAACCGGCGGCACGTACAACTCCGCCGCGCCGAACGGCGGAGATTGCGAAGGCGTCCAAGGCGGCTCCCACGTCTGCCGCACTGTGACGAGATTCACAATCGAGTATGGCGGCGGTTGGCTGCCGTAGGTCAGCGTGAGCGGAGCGACGTAGCCGAGGCTCTGTTGCGGCTGCGGCGGCCCGGGTTCCCATGATTGGCGAACATTCGCGACGTTGACGATGGAGTATCCCGGCGGCGCATCGACCGACATTCCAGGAAGAAATCGCGGCTGCGGCTGAAATGGTTGCGGCGGAGCCGGTTCCCATGTCTGCCGGATAATAATTTGATTGACGATGGAGTACGGTGGCGCGGCAACAACCGGCGGTACAAATAGAGCGGCAGCGATACCGCTAGGAACGAATGGCGCAACCCATACCGATTCCCACGTCTGGCGAATCAAGAACAAGTCGCCAGACGAATAGCTTGGCGGCTGTTGGCCGGCCGGAAGTGTCAAAGCGACGATATAGCCCGGCAATTGCGTCGGCTGCGGTGGACCAGGCTCCCATGCTTGCCGAACGACGGTTTGATTGACGATGGAATATGGCGGTGGTTGCTGCCCGGTCGGCAATGTCAGCGGCGCAAGATTCTGTGGGCCTTGCGTTGGCTGCGGGTCGGGAGGGTTCCAAGTCTGACGGACAAGGAAGATGTTTACAGCTGAGTAGCTTGGCGGTTGCTGGCCATAGGTTAGCGAAAGCGGCGCGAAGTTTTGCGGGCCTTGAGTTGGTTGCGGGGGTGGAGGTTCCCATGTCTGACGAACGAGAAACACGTTGACCAACGCCGGCTGCGGACCAATAGGGGGCTGTTGGCCCTGAGCCGGAATTGGTGCGAATGGCCCCAGCTGTTGGGGCATCGGCGGCGGATTGTAGAAGTAGCCCATTCGCCTGCCTTGATATAATAAATGGAGCGGCCGTGTTGAAGCACGCCGCTCCTCACAACGAACCTTTTACGGAGGTCCGGTATGCCACGTCATTCTACCGAAACCACACGAACCTGCGCCGTCTGCCAAAAACCCTACCTCTGCAAAGAGTGTCCGGCGCACATAGCCAGAGGCGGCGGTAAGTTTTGCAGCCGAGCGTGTCAAGGACTCAGCAAACGTATTGCTCCGGCCGACAAATTCCTGTCTCGCATATGCCCTGTTTGCCAAACACCTTTTCTCGTTAAGCCGTCCGAAGTCGCCAGAGGCCACGGCAAACTATGTTCTCGCAAATGCCGCACACTCGCCAAGTTCAAGCCGCAAGAGGATCGCTTTTGGGCAAAGGTCAACAAGGACGGCCCTATCCCTGCCCACCGTCCCGACCTTGGCCCTTGCTGGATTTGGACGGCAGCCAGTAGCGGCGGCAAGTGGAAATACGGGACAATCGGCGTAGACGGCAGCGAACGCAATGAGCCTGCCCATCGCGTGTCTTGGCGGATTCACAATGGCCCGGTTCCTGAAGGGATGAAGGTCTTGCACCGCTGCGATAATCCATCTTGCGTTCGCCCTGACCATCTTTTCCTTGGAACTCTCAAGGACAACACGCAAGACATGATTGCCAAAGAACGACAATCCGCCAAATTGACGAAAGAACAAGTCCTAGCAATGCGATCCCATTATGAGTCTGGCGGCATAACTCAAAAACAATTGGCGACAGAATACGGCGTCAGCCACCAACTGGTTTGGCTCATAATGGCACGACGGGTATGGAAGCATTGCTAGAACATTAAAGACAATTTCCAGGTCAAACTTCTCCAAAATTCGAGCCCCAACTCCACCCGGTCAACGTCGTCGGAGCCGCCGGGAACTGGAGCACGTAGGACGACAGCGAACCGGCCGGAAACACCAACGTCTCACGCGGCGTCGGCACCCACAAGTAGCCGTTGAGCACGTTGAAAGAGTCGGTCCAAATGCTTGTCTTGGTCCCGGCCCCTTCCGTGCCGACGTTGATGCCCGACTTGCCGGCCGCGATAGTCGTCGCCCCGGCAATGATCGAAGCGTTCGGATCGCCGCGCTTCAACGAAGCGGGCGTTGCCGAAACCGCCGTGGTCGGGAACGCGGCGACCTGCGTGGTATGCTCGATGCGCTGTTGGGCGCTCGTGGCGTTTGCGGCCTGTGAAACCCACGCTCGAAGGATTTCGATGTTGAGCGTTGGCGCAGCCGCTGGCATGATCTGCGTTAAGCTGACAAGCTGATTGGCAACCGTCAGGTTAGCGCCGCCGACTGTAAATTCTCTCATTTCAGCCCCCTAAAAGTAGCTAACTCCATTCGCGCCCTAACCATCTCTTCCAACCGTGGCGCGTAAAGACCCGAACGACACCGTTACGCAACTCAAGCCGGCTGGCAATCTCGCCCATGCCGATCCCGTCGCGTAAAACCTCGAAAGCAAACTCACCTTGCGGAGACTGCTCTTTCTCCGCCGTGATGAACCCGAACGTCCACCGCTGGCCCGCCGAATCGGTTAGATGCAAGGCCGGCGGCACGCTGATGTAGTTCTCCGTGACATGGCCCTGTTCTCCTTGGACAACCATCCACGGCTGGTAGAGATGGCCTTGCGGCTGCGCGCCAAGTTCGGCAAGCACCGTCTCGCCTTCTTTGACACGTATCATGCACTCGTCCAAGTTCACGTCAAGCTGATCTCGATAAGGCATTATGCAGTTGAAGAGATCGCGCTTATAACAACGGCCCAAATAATCGACCTCGACACAAAGTACGCGCGGCGTTCGTTGATTTGGAACAACGATGCCAAACCGGTTGTTCTCTGTGCGCAGGATTGTCACGCCATTTTTGTGAATCCATGACTCAGATTTCCCGGCAACAACGTCGGCCACTGCGTTCATTACATACTCGCCAAAGTTTCAGATTCTTCCAAATCGGCTTCTGCCGCTTGCAGAATGTCGTCAAGCCCGCAAGTGCATTTTGCTCTTTTGCCCTGAATCGGCATCGCATTCGATGCGCATCCGGTTCTTTCGTCGGGCATTCCGGACAAAGGCTCATGGCGACCATATTTCTTTAAGGCTGCGACAAGATCAGATTTGCTCATCTTTTCCTCACTGCGCCAAAATCGGCCCAAGGGTCGGAACCCACGTATACGGCTGCGCTGCCGCGACATTGCTCCATGTCAGTGTCACCTGCCCGGCTGCTCCTGCCGCTCCTGCCGCACCAGTTCCTGCCCCGCCTCCGCCACCGCCGGGAGCCACGCCAGGATTGCCAGCAGCCGACGCATTGCCCCCAGCCCCGCCATTGCCGCCGCCCGCCGGAGCCGTGCCACCAGCCCCACCTGTACCGATGCCGCCAGCTGCTCCCGGATTTCCAGTTCCGGCGGCGCTTGCCGATGAACCTCCGCCGGCACCGCCGGTTGTCGTAGCTGTTCCGCCAGCGCCTCCGTCGAAAAGTATTGTACCAATTCCACCTGTCCCGCCAGCGCCGCCTGTCCCTGCCCCCTGCGAGCCGCCATTGGCTTTCACCGTTGACGTGCTGACAAACCAGCTATTGCCTCCGGGAAACGTAATGGCTCCACCTGCCCCGACGTTGCCTTGATACACGTTGCCGATTGTCAAGCCGGTCACAACGGCACTGGCATATTCACCACCACCTCCGCCTTCGCCACCGAGCGAGACTCCCGTATCGGATCCGCCGCCGCCTCCAATGCCGGCGAAGTTCACTGAAGTCGTCTGCGCCGTGAACTGGAATGGCCCGCTCGCCGTCACGACATACGGGCTCTGCGGGTCTTCGTTGACGTAGCCAGACGGCCCCGTCATAAACGAGCGAGCGCCATTCGCTTCTTCGTTCACGTAGCCTGATTCGCCAAGCATGAAGGATCGCTGAGCCATGTCAACTCGCTAATGCGCTCCCATCGAACGGGCAGTTTAGGCCCACTTCGCTGTTATTGAGTTCGTTAAAGCATCGGTAGCAAAAATGATGCTCGGCTTCTTCGTTACCTTGGCAGCAATCGTACTGGATACGGCGTTGCTGGCCGCAACGGGAACAGAGTCCTAGTGGAATTTCGAGCCAACGCCTGAAGCTAGTTATTGTCTTTGCGTTGGCCGGCAGGCAACGCGAGTCTTGGCCAGCACTGAATTCCAGCCAGTCCTGCCAAACAGATTCGCCGCCAACAATGCCCCACCCTTGAAGCAGCCCAAGAGTCAAGTCATGCTCGCGGTTGTCTTCTCTTTGCTGCTGCATCTTCCGCCAAGCTACAAGCTCTTCATTCGTAACGCCGAGAGTTTGCAGATCAGCGAAAACCTCATCCGTTGCTTCCTTTATCTGCTGAGTATGGAATCTATCGCGTCTAGCCGTGCCGAAGGCCGCTTTGGTTCTGGAGCTGAACAGCCAACGACAAAGACCGGAATATTCGGGGGCGCAGACGAACCGAATACAACTGTTGGCGGATCAATTGAAACATGGTTGTCAGTGACCCAGACTTTATCCCCAGGCTTTGCAACAGCAACAGCCGTAGCAAGGCTTCGGTAATCTTCACCTTCAGCGGCTTCCTGACAAGTCTTTCCGATGTAGACAGACATCTCTCACCCCCTCAACGGATCGTAGTAGAACGTAAACGACGGCTTCATGCACATGATCGTCACCTTGATCGGTCCAGCCATCGCCGGAGTTATTGTAGCCGAAAGTTTCTGCAAAACCGGCGACGTGAAGCCTCCGGTTCCGTTCCACGTCGAAACGCTATCCGTTGGCTGAGCGCTGCCCGTCGTCAGGATCGTAGCCGACTGCGTAGAAAGGTCCAGCGTGCTGATCGGGAAACTCGCGTTGCCGAGGTACTCGATCTTCATCGCCACGTCAGTATTCTGGATCGTGTAATTATCACAAATAACGTAGACATTGATCGTGATAGCCGATGTGGAGATATTCCAGAAGATTATCGGATCGCTCTCAAGCGGCGAGAACCAATTGACGTTGGCACTGGATACCACCTTGCGGGACACGGGCGTCGTGCCGTCCGTCGCCCCACCGTTGCGCGTGACAGACGTTTCAGAGTAGATGTCCCCCTGAAAACCGGAGAGGCGATAGAGATAGTTTGTCCCACCGGCACCACAGTTGATGAAGCGAAACGGACGGCATCCTTGAGTGGCGAAACTGCCGGATATAAGGCTTGACGAAAGCGGCGACAAGCCAAATTTGCAATTCTCAAACAAGGACCAGTCCGGCGTGCTTCCGGTAACTCCGAGTGTTATTAAGGCATTAGTGCCAAGATTCGAGAAGTCCACTCCTCGGCATTCAAGGATGCTCGGAACCAGGACTGCGCTGAAGAGTGTCGTCGGAACCGTGCCAAGCACGATAGCGCCCGTTGTATTGAGCCAGCGAAAACGGAAGTCCACATTAAAGATGCACTGCGCAGCAGCGCCAAACTGCACCTTGGTGTTGTACCAGTCCACCATCACGTCATTACTTTCGCCACTAGGCCCAAGCCCAATGCCGCTGCCGGTGTTCGTGTTGTTCACATTGAAGATGCAGTTGTCAAACCGAGCATAACCTTTGCAAGACAGTGAATTATATAGGAAGAATGCCGACAGATTCGCTGCGTTGCCGGAGTTAAACTGGATGCCGTTCCAATATGTTACCTGCGTTGTAGCATTTGTCTTAAACAAGTTGAACGAACCGGCTCCGGTAGTCGATTCGGTCGCGCCCGTGGTGATGTCAGCCGCAACCGGCGGCACGCTGCCGTTGTGGTTGACGCAGATAACCGTGATGGGAGAAGACAACGATCCTGTGAGACTGATCGTAACCGGGCCAGTCGATGTTCCTGCATGGTCTTCGGCTACCCACAGCTTGTCACCGGCGACAGCTGTAGCAGCGGCAAGGTTGATCGAGGCAAGAGGCGTACCGACAGCACCCGAAGTCCAGCTTCCACCGTTTCCACCAGAGCGAACGTAGATGTTGGACAAGAATCCCCCACTGACTGCGCGTTGGCGTTGCGCCGTGGGGGCATCGGCTTTGTAGAATCAGATTGAATTACTGCACTACAGTCACGTCCGAAAGAGCCACCTGCTGGCCGGCTGATACTTCTATCTTCCACCGCGACGACGCGCCGTTAAGGCTCGCCAGTAACCCGGCACCGCTCGCCGTCTGTGTCGTCACTACGATTCCGTTAACGCTCACCACATACACGTTGCCGACACGAGCCAGTTTGACTGTGATCGGCGTTGCGGCGACGATTGCCGGACTTGCGCCGCTGGCTATTGTAGTCGGATTCCCGCTTGCGTCATAGGTGTTAAACTGCCAACCCGAGGAGTTGACGACGAATTCCAGTTGGAGGTATTGGAACGTGATCCCAGCCGGGTCTTTCCCGATCAGGATACCGATGTAGCCGTTGAAAGCAGGCGTGCCGGTCCACTGGAAAGACGACGTTGAGGCAACCGGCCAATCGTAGATGCTCGCGGCGCCAGTGCCGGGCGTTTGGCCAGACGCCGCGACTGTCGCTCCGGCCGTGCCGCTGAAGATAGAGCCGAAAGGGGTTTGGCTCCAGAACACCGAGTTGACGGCGTGCGTCTTGGAGTATTGCACCACGGAGACATAGGCCGTGTCGGTCGGTGCATCGTAGCCCAGGGCGATGCTGTCCGCGCTCACCCCACCGTCTTGGAACGTATCGACGTTGTTCGGCCCCCAAAAGCTCTGGCCGTTGTTGTCTGCGCTCCACTGTGCCGGATCGGTGGCGCTTGCAAGCGGAGCCTGGTAGACGTGCTGGTGTGTCTCCGTATCGTTCCTGCCGGGGACATGCCAGCCGGTTTTGTAGACGATCCCATTGCGGACTATGGCGTTGCCGCCTTCTTCTTGGTTGTGGACGACTTGCGGAGCCGCGTTCCAAGCGGCGTCGGAGATGCAGAGCGACGAGAAGGACGCCAGCGTGAGGGCGATCATACCGTGATCGTTCGTGCCGCCCTGATTGGTGCCTCCAACCGTCTGGCAGAGGATCAAGTAGTCATTCGTCAGCGGCCGCGGCACGATGCACGGCGACTGCGGACGACCGTTGGCGTTACTGCCGTCCGTCGAAACGAGACGTGAGTAGAGCGTCATTGGCGTGAGGTCGGCCAATGATTCCCAATTCGCCCCCTGGACCATCTTAAAACTGCATCGCGTGAAACCCGTCTGCCCAATGTCCACGGCTTGAAAGCAGAATCCTACCGTGCCGTCGAGAAAGACGACTGGCTGAGCATCCGCGGCGTAGCCTGTCTGGTCCGTCAGCCCTGTTACCGGATCGGCCCCGGCTTGCAATCCCTGGATCAAACCCATCGGCTGCCACTGTGGACCGGCGATGTACCCAGCTGCCCATGCAAGACTCTGTGCGAGACAAGCCGCTTCCGCGGTGTTCGGGAAGATCGCAAGGTGCTGGATCGAGCCGTTGCCAAAGTTGCTCGCCCCGTTCTCGCTCATGATGTTGAGCGTCGAGTTTGCAAACGTGCTGGCAATGCTGGTCAGGTTCGAGGACGCGACCGGCGTTTGCAGCACGCCGTCGATCCACAGCATGATGACTTGAGATGGGGAACTAGACTGCAAAGCTGGATTGAGGCAAACAACCAGCAGGTGATACCCGGCGCTTGGCCGCGCGTACTCGTTCCAAAACTCACCGCTGCTGTTGCCTTGGGGGAGTTCGATGCGGAAGTTTCCTGATGAGCGATTCGGCTGGATGTAAAACCCGCCCGGCGTGGCGAAGCTGTTGGCCGTGAACTCCATCAACAGTTTGCCGTCGTTGGCGTAGGTCGTCCAGCTGAATAAACAGGCGACCGTGATGCAGTTCTGACCGCTCAAGTCTATCGCCGCCGATGCGTGCGAAGACGAAGCGGACGCGAAACTAGCGGCCGTGCCGTCTGTCTTGCCCGTCGCTCCAAGAGTCACGCTGGTGTATGTGCCGTTGTTGGCATTCCCCGAAGAATCGGTCATCGTCGTGCCGGACGGTTCGCCCATTTTCCAATAGGCCAGCGGTGAATATTGCAGCAGCGCGGTGTGAAATGCCGGCGATACTGAACTTGCAGGAAGACGGAACCCGTATATTTGAGCCTGCCCGCTCGCCGGGCCAACGAGCGGCGGCGGACCCCCGTTGAGGAAATCCGTGTTTATCATCCCGTGGAAGCTGTACAGGTTGCCCGTGATCGAGTCTTTCACGATGCTCGATGGTGTCTGCGGAGCGCTCGTCCTGCTGCCGTTGTTCGATCCCACGCAGACGCTTCCGAGGGCGGGCCAGGCCGTGCTGTAGATCGGCCCCGACGTTGGATGTGTCCGAAAACGTTGGAGCTTCCCGGGAATGGCCAATGGCTTGAGCGGAGCGGCGGAATACAGCCGCGCCGTCATCGTCGTGCTGCCCGGCAGCGAACCGCTGGCCACAGTCAAGGTGATCGTGTTCCCGCCGACGATGCCCGAGAGAAGGCCGACGTATTCCGTGGCCACATCAGACGGAACGCTTGCCGTTTCCAAGGGTAGGATCGTGAGCGTAAAGGAAGTGCTGCCGTTGACGTTCACGTTGATGACGACGTTGGAAGTCGGCGCCACGGCGTTGTTGAGCTGAACGCCAGCGGCGATCGGTATGACCGTGCCGACGATTGAGGTAAGCAACGTGCCCGATGCGCCAGAACCAGAAGCGACGACAGCAGCGCCCGTAGCGTCAGGAGCTCCACCCGGCGGCAAGTTGCCGAGTGCGCTCAACTGGCTCATGCTGTCGCTTAGACCTTTCATGCCCGCCCTCACAACCGGCACATTTTACCACGGCACGGCACGGAATTCTGTAACATTCCCTTGCATCGCCTCAAATTGCGCGTCAGGATTGACGAAGAAGATCATGCCCCCAAGGAGTCCGAATCATGTCTTTCGTGCTGAAGTCTCTCGCCGCTTTCCTTGTCGCGTCCGCGTGCGTTTATGGTGCCTTTGCCAATCTCACCCCGGAAGTTCATCATCCCGACAACCCGCCTCCACCGCAGCCGTTCAATCCGAATCGCGCTCTCGTCGCCGGTCCGCAAGATGGCTGGTACTGGTGCGCCTTTGCCGCCGCTGATGGGCAGGGAGTCTACGGAAATATCATCTGTCACGGACTGGACAACTATCTAAACGCTTGGGTCGGACCTGGCGGCAACACCTACGCCTCATTGCAAAAGTGGATTCGCGCGGGGCCGTTTAAAAATCCAGGATGGCAACCGGCATGGGGATGGCCAAACGCGAATCCAGGTTTCTAAATGTACTCACGAACGATTATCAGTCCGGGCGCGCCGTTGCCTCCTCCTGCCGCGGCAAGACCAGCAGCAACGCCGCCCGCGCCGCCGCCGCCGTATAAGAGTCCATTTGCGCCTGCAACTCCAGAGCTTGGCCCGGCTGAAAAAGACCCGTCGTTATAACCCGTTTCCGGCGCGCCGCTACCATAAAAGCTGTCGCCACCTCTTCCGCCGAAGCCAGACACCAACGTCGGCAGAGGCGTCGATCCAAGCGTCGGCGAGCTGACCAGTTGAGCCATTCGGCCTCTAAAGCCTCCGGCACCATTGAGCAACAGCAGGCCAGCAGTGCCGATTCCGCCAGCGCCTAGGCTTCCCCCACTACTTGTTGGTGCCCGGCTCAAGCCACCGCCAACGCCTCCGCCTGCTGCACAGAATGCGCCGAAACTACTGCCGGAACCAGCGTTTCCAGACGTTGGAGAGCCGCCGCCACCGACTCCGCCAGCTCCGCCAGGGCCGACTGTTGCCGCGACAGTGGAAGTCAATCCAGATGCCGCGATTCTCAAGAATGCGTACCCGCCGCCTCCGCCGCCGCCACCGCCGGCCACCAAAAAGTTACCGTTCGCGTCTATCGCGCCTGATACGCCTCCGCCGCCACCGCCGTCGCCCTGCACCTCGATTTCGGCAACTGTGAGATTCGCCGGTTTTGTCCACGTAGTTGTGCTGGTGTAATAACGAGTCGCCGTCAACACCGCCTCGACGCGCTGCGTCATCCACAAAGGCTGTCCGGTATACGCCACCCCGTTAATCGTTGCCGTTGGCAATGGCCCTATGAAATCGGCCATGTAGCGAGTGTTCACCGTCAGCGATTCAAGATTCGGCGAACCGGCCAACACTGTCCCGCCGTCGCTCCAAACGAGCGTAGCGATAGTGAAGATTTCCAACTTAGACGTGTACAGCCCGTTCGCGTCCGGAGTGGCGGAATTCGGCTTGATGAAAAACACGACGGAGCCGCTGCATCCCGACGTGTAATACTTCACCGCCGACAACAGCCGTCCCAGGTTGTCCGTCTTCTCTCGCGGCGACCACGCAAACGACGGCGAGAATTCAAACGCCGTCGCCACTTCGTCACCCATGCGTCCAGGCATCGCGCCGCCGACAACCAGTCCCGGCTTGCGCGACACTTCGCACGTCTCGGCCTTACCGAAACCGCTCCACCGCGCCGCCTTGATCTGACTCCCCGGCAACAATCCCACGTCGCTCTTCGGCCCGTCGTATGCGCGGAACACGTTCGCCTGCAAGATGCGCCGGTAGTAGTTCGTAGCCAGCGCCGTCGCCCGCGTGTTCATCGCCGCCGCGTTCGTGAGCGTGCCCGTCGAATCGTAGAGCGCTGACAGGTCGTCAAATAGAAGCTCGTATG
>Ga0307474_10003072_pt1 | contig 12032 bp, 11 predicted proteins | sample atmos_gasesECM1C_2_FD_203312 | JGI IMG/M metagenome (GOLD analysis project Ga0307474, IMG submission 203312) | Hardwood forest soil microbial communities from Morgan-Monroe State Forest, Indiana, United States - atmos_gasesECM1C_05 | ecosystem: Environmental > Terrestrial > Soil > Temperate... | reverse complement strand
TGGGGCGGGCGGTGAGCGGGATACCGGTGCCGTTGTCCTCGATTTCGATCTGCACGTCGTGATCGATTTGCCGGGTGCGGATGGTGAGCTTGCCGCGCGGGCGCGTCTTGAGCGTTGAAGCGTCACGAATGGCGTGGGTGGCGTTGATGATCACGTTGAGGAAGACCTGATTCAATTCGTCGGAATAACATTCGACGCGGGGCAGGTCGGATTGATATTCGGTTTCCACATCGGCGATGAGCCTGATCTGGTTCTGGGCGACCGTAATGGTGGCGTCGAGGGCTTCGTTAAGATCGACTAGCTCGCGCTCGCCTCCTCCGGTGTGAGAGAAGCGCCGCATGGCGCCGAGAATTTTGCTCATGCGCCGGATGCCTTCGAGGGACTGGGCGATGGCTTTGGGAACTTCCTGCCGCAGCCAGTTCCAATCCGGAGGAGGGTCGGCAGAGACAATGGGTTCGGAAGGGCCGGTAGAGAGCGTTGAGGCTAGGGCCGAAATCATGCACGGGGTAATGGCAGCGTCGAGTTCGCTCCAGGTATCGCGGAGGAACGTGATGTTGTCCGAAATATATTGGGCGGGAGTATTGAGTTCGTGGGCAATGCCGGCGGCAAGCTGCCCGATGGCGGAGAGCTTTTCGGTTTGCAAGGCCATGCGGCGATCGCTGATATCGCGAGCGGAAATGACAAATGCCTGGATCTCGCCGTGAGAGTCGCGGATGAAGCTGCCGTGGGATTCCAGGGTGAGGTAGGTCCCGTCTTTTCGCTGCATACGGTATTCCACGATCTGACCAACGCCAGTCTCCAGAGCCAGCTGAGCGGCGCGAGTGACGACGGGCCGATCGTCGGGGTGGATCTGCTGGAACGAGATGGTGTGTTTGAGTTCTTCCGAGGTGTAGCCAAGCAGGCGCTCATAGGTGGGATTGTTATAAATGCGGTGGCCGCTCTGATCGACGACGGCAATCAGATCGGCGCTGTTCTCGGCGATGGAGCGGAACAACTGATCCGAGCGGCTTTTCGCCTCCTCAGCTAATTTCTGCTCGGCAACTTTCTCGATCAGGTCCCGGTTGGATTGGTCGAGGGAAGCGGTGCGTTCGAGAACTTTGAGTTCGAGCTCCTCATTCAACCGGCGCATGTCGTTTTCCGCTTTTTCGCGCCGCCGCATTTCGGCCATGAGTTTGTGGATGACAATAACGGCGATTCCGAACGCCAGCAAGACCGATAGGGCAATGAGGAAGATAGTGCGCTCCCGCGCCTCGGCGTAGTTGACCGTGCTTCGCTGCAGATCTTGATCCATCTCGTCAATGTGAAAGCGGACAAATTCGGCCCAAGCGAGGTGATACCTCAACCGTAGCGGAGACGCCACTTGCATCAGCTGTTTTTGTTGGTCGCCGACGTTTTTTCCCTTCACCGAAACAGCGGTGGCGTTCTTGTAGCTGGTAACGTATTCGTTCCTGGAATCGATGACCGTTTTGAAATCGATTTCGTTCAGACCGAAGTATCCCACGCCCACCACGAGGGAAATGACCAGCAGCAAGCCAAGGGCGAGCGTCACGCCGATGAATCGATCATTCATGATTGCTTTCGCTGAGAGTCCACAATCTTTATCGGCAGGAAATTCGTTTTCTTCATGCCAGAGGGGTTGATCGGAACCGTGCTCGGGTTTAGGGCTGTGTCCTTCTTAATCAGCGGGCGTCGAGGATTGCGTCGGTAACGCGAGCCGCCTCCACGGCCGCTTTGACGTCGTGCGTGCGGAGGATGTGCGCTCCCTTCAGAATGAGTGCAGTGTGAGCGGCGAGGTTTCCGTACAGCCTTTCCGGGCCGGTGGCGTCTTTTCCATCTTTGGCCAGAGTGCGACCGAGGAACGACTTCCTTGACGTTCCCGCCACCAGGGGGAATCCGAGTGACTGTAATTCCTGGAAACGAGAGAGTAGAGGATAGTTCTGCTCGAAGTTTTTTCCGAAGCCAAAGCCCGGATCGAGAGCAATCTTTTCGCGGCGAACGCCGGATAAGACAGCCGCTTCCGCCCACTCGCGGAGTTCGCGCTTCACCAGCAGAACAATATCGCCGGGCGGGGGCAGGGTGCGCCATTCTTCGGGGCGGCCTCGCATGTGCATCAGTACAGCCGCACATTTTAGCTCGGCGATGGTATGGGCCATCTGCGGGTCCCAGCGCAGGCCGCTGACGTCGTTGACGATCTCAGCGCCGGACTGAATCGCGGCGCGGGCTACGCCGGCTTTGTGTGTGTCGATGGAGACCACGGCTGTGGGACGGAGCTTCTTCAATTCGGTGATCACAGGCAACACGCGGCGTAATTCCTCTTCCGCGCTCACGGCAACTTTGTCTGTGGGAGACGCTGGCGGCTGGGGGGCGGCGACAACCCTGACGCCGGGCCGGGTGGATTCTCCGCCGACATCAATGATGTCGGCCCCTTCATCGAGCAACTGCAGCGCGTGGGCAGTGGCTCTGGCGGGATCGAGGTAAAGGCCGCCGTCAGAAAAAGAGTCGGGAGTAACGTTTACGATTCCCATGATCAGAGTGCGCTTGCCGAGTTCGAGCACGCGGGCGCCCAGGCTCCACTGGAAGACAGCTCTCATGGGGCAAATTCTAAATGAATGGAGCGGGAGGAAGAATTAGATGGAGAGCTTTAGGAGAGCTGGCAAGTGTCTCGATAAGGTTGGCTAGCGACGGCGCTGGGCGGCTTCCCGCTGACGCGTCGAACGGATGCCCGCGGGGCCGGTGCCTGTGGGCGGCTTCCGCATTCCATCGAGCAAGTCCCTGAGCACGACTGCGTTGTTGTGTTGTTCGTTCTTCGAGGCGAATAAAAGGGTGAGGCGCTTTTTGCGGTGGGCCATGCGATAAAGCTTTTGCAAATCTGCCTGCGCTTCCGGCTGGGCCAGCTCTTTCAGATAGCGCTTTCGAAAGGCGGACCACTGATCGAGATTTGCGTGAAACCATTTGCGCAGCGTGTCGGAAGGCGCAAGATCGCGAAGCCACTCGTGCGCGACGGACTTTTGCAGGCCGCGCGGCCATAAGCGATCGACGAGAACGCGCGTCCCATCAGAGGGCGACGCCGATTCGTAAACTCGCTTTACTGCGACTGGCATAGGTTTCGACGGCTTTGCTTTATCATTGTAAGTCCGATGCGCGCGCGGCGGCTGTGGGAAACTACGAGAGAGTGATGAGAATGCGAGTGGTAGTTGAGCGGGGGCGGAGCGAGGGACGCAAAGTGAATGGCCAGCGCCGGGTTGCAGTGGGGCTGGTTGCGTTGTTGGCGTTCGCCGCTCTCGCGGGATGCGACGTGGAGCGTCGAAAATCGGACGCGGAGCTTGGGCTTAATCCTCAGCAGGCCGCCGGACGCAAGATTTACGACAACTACTGTGACCGCTGCCACCGGCCATATTCCACTAAGGGAAAAAAGGGGCCGGGATTGAAAGGTATGTTTCAGCAAAAATATCTTCCGCACACCGGATTGCCGGCGAATGACGAGCGCGTGACCGACATTATTCGCAACGGGCGACCGGATATGCCAGGGTACAGCCAGGTGATGAGCGCGCAAGACATTGAGGATCTGCTGGCATACCTGCACACGCTGTAGAAGTACGTGGTTTCTTCTTGTCGTGGGATAATCTTTTTGTGAAAACCGTGACAACCGTGAAATCCGTAAAAACTGTGCAAACCGCCGCCTCAGCCGAGCTGTTTCGCAAGCTTCCGTCTGTGGATGACGTGGTGCGTGGCCCTGCCGTCGCCGCGCTGGCGGAAGGTTACGGGCATGATTGCGTAGTGGATGCTGCACGTGTGGCGCTGGCGCGGCTGCGGGAAGAAATTGCGTCGGGGCTGCTGGATGAGAAGGGGCTGGAGTTGGCGCTGGCGGGGCTGGCAGGCGCGGTCGAGAAACTGCTTCGGCAATCAATGAGCTATTCTTTGCGGCCAGTGATCAACGCCACCGGCGTGATTCTGCACACCAATCTTGGGCGCGCGCCGCTGGGCGCGGGTGTGATCGAGCATATTGGCGAAACTGCGGCGAATTATTCCAATCTGGAGTTCGATGTCGCTACGGGAGTTCGCGGCAAGCGGGATGTGCACGTGGACCGGCTGTTTCAAAAGTTGCTGCGCGAAGAAACTGCCGAGCTTCGCTCGGGTGGACGGGCAGGAGTGCCCGTCGCCACACCATCGTCTGTTTCCACAATTGTCGTGAACAATAATGCAGCGGCTGTGCTGTTGGCGCTCAACACTTTGGCGGACGGAGGAGAAGTCATTGTCTCGCGCGGCGAATTGGTGGAGATTGGCGGGTCGTTCCGCATTCCAGATGTGATGGTCAAGTCGGGCGCGATTCTACGCGAGGTTGGGACGACCAATCGCACGCGCACTGTCGACTACGAGCGGGCCATCAACGAGCGAACACGGCTTCTGCTGAGGGTGCACCGATCGAATTTCGAGATCACCGGATTCACTGAGCAGGCATCGACGGAGGAACTGGCGGGATTGACCCGCAAGCGCGGCATTCCGCTGATGGAGGACCTGGGAAGCGGAGCACTGTTCGATCTGCGCTCTGTAGGGATTAACGGCGAGCCGGGTGTGCTCGACAGCTTGCGCAGCGGGGTCGACATCATTACTTATAGCGGCGATAAGTTGCTGGGCGGGCCGCAGGCGGGATTGATCAGCGGCGGCGCGGAATTGATTGCGCGCATGCGATCGAATTCGCTGTTTCGCGCGCTGCGGGTCGATAAACTTATCTACGCGGCCCTGGAAGCTACTCTTCTGGCGTACGTGCGGCGAAATCACGATGCGATTCCGGCGTTGCAAATGATACGGCTTACGAAGGAAGAGATCGGGCGGCGCGCGGAGACGTTGGCCGCGCGTATTGTGGGGGCGAAATTGAAGGTTGAAATCGGGGACGGGGAATCGTTGCTGGGCGGTGGCGCGGCGCCGTCATCTGTTCTGCCTACGCGGGTGCTTGCTGTGACTTGTGCGGGACTGAGTGCGGACGAACTGGCGGCGCGGTTACGAGCGGCGGAGCCTCCGATTATTACCCGAGTGGAAGAAGGGCGCGTAGTGCTGGATTTGCGGACAGTGCTTCCTGATCAGTATAATGCGCTCTCTAACGCCTTCGCGCGCATCGCTGCTTGAGATTTTTGCATCGAAGCGGTGTTGGCTACCCTCTACACCATCGGACACTCCACACGTACGCTCGAAGATCTGATCGAGACGCTGCTGGCGCACGGGATTCAAACGCTGGTGGATATCCGCGCGTTTCCCATGTCGCGGCGGCTGCCGCAATTTAATCGCGAGGCGCTGGAGAAGAGTCTGCCAGCGGCGGGAATCCGATACGTGTGGATGAAAGCGCTCAGCGGTTATCGAAAGAAAACTCGAGACGAATCGCCGAACATTGCGTTGCGCAATGCGAGCTTCCGCAATTACGCCGACTACATGCTGACCGTGGAGTTCGAAAGCGCGATGGCTGAACTGATTGCGCTGGGCGGTGAATCGCGCACCGCTTACATGTGTGCGGAGCGTGTCTACTTCCGCTGCCACCGTATGCTGGTCTCGGACTGGCTGGTCGCGCACGGACATGAGGTGATGCACATCGACGGCAAGGGCGCCGCCAAACCGCATCGGCTGACGGGAGAGGCACGGATGATCGATGGCGAGTTGGTTTACCGCGGCGACCGGTTGTTGTAGAGTTCCGACAATATGATCGTGGGCACAGGCATTGATATAGAGCAGGTCGCGCGGGTGCGGCAATCGATTGAACGCTTTGGCGACCGATTTCTGAGGCGCATTTATACCGAGGGGGAAATTCGTTACTGCGATTCCAAGGCGAACCGGGTGGAGCGCTACGCGGCACGCTTCGCGGCGAAAGAAGCGGCGATGAAGGCCCTGGGCACGGGCTGGAGCCACGGGGTCCGCTGGCGCGATTGCGAAGTTGTCCGTTTGCCGGGTGGGCGTCCGACGGTGAATTTTCACGGGAAGGCGGGCGAGATTGCGGCGAGGCTCGGGGTGAAGCATGCGGCGCTTTCGATCTCGCACACGGAGGAGCAGGCGATCGCGCAGGTGATTCTGGAAAGCTAGCGGATGCGCTCCAGGCACACACCAAAGTCCCTCGCTTCGCTCGGGATGACAATTTTGCGAGGGATAACAATCGTTCAAGCTTGCAGCGCCAGGAGCGGGCTTCTGCTAGACTGGCGCATTCCTCTCCATCATGTCTGCGACTTTACAGGCTGTCAGGCCGGTGTCTTCCTCCGGAACAATCCCTGAACACACACTGCTGGCGGGATTGGGGATGACGAGTTTTGCAGCGTTGTTGCTGGAGTTGGCGCTGACTCGATTGTTCTCGGTGGTGCTGTTTTATCACTTCGCATTTCTGGCGATTTCGATTGCGTTGCTGGGGCTGGGCGCAGGCGGAGTTTTCGCATACCTGCTGAAGCGGCGACTTTCCAGGACGTCGACGCGCGCACTGGCCTCGCGGCTGTGCATTGACAGCGCGATCGTGGTGCTGATCGTGCTCGAAGTAGTGCTGCACGTTGCGGTTCGTCTCGACGTCACCGGCAGAAATTTCCTGCATCTAACTGCGATCTATGTGGTTTCGGCGCTGCCTTTTTTCCTGACAGGATTGCTGTTCTCGGTTGTATTTGCGCGCGAGACGTGGCGCGTGCCGCGGCTTTATGGAGCGGATCTGGGCGGGGGAGCGATGGCGTGCCTGGCGGTAGTGCCACTGCTCAACTGGCTGGGAGGGCCCAACACGATTCTGGCGGCGGCAGTGGTGATGGCCGCGGCGGCGATGGTGTGGGCCGAATCGTCACGAGCGCGCAATGTCGCGGGGGCGCTGGCGGTCGCGTTTGTCTTGCTGATCGCGGCGAATCACTCCGGCCGGCTGGTTGATGTGGTTTACGCGAAAGGCATCTTCCGCGATCCAAACTGGGTTGAGTTTGCGCGTTGGAATGCGCTGTCGCGGGTGGAGGTGGACCGCCTGGGTGAGGCAAAGGCTATCGTGATTGATGCCGATGCTTCCACCTACATCATGAATTGCGATCTGGCGCACTGGAGCGGTTCGGAGTGGGAACGCGATCTGATGTCGGCTCCGCCGGCGCTGGCTAACGTGCTGCGGCCGCGCGGGGAGTTCGCGATTATCGGGCCAGGTGGCGGAGTGGACGTTCTGCGCGCGGTAGCGAATGGCAGCCCGAGCGTGACCGGCATCGAAATCAATCCCATCATCGCCAATACGATTATGCGCGGGCGTTACGCGGATTACGCACAACATCTCTACGAGCGACCCGAGGTTCATATTCACGTAACGGACGGGCGTTCGTACCTGCGCTCGACTCCGCAGAGTTTCGATGTGGTGCAGATGACGCTGGTGGATACGTGGGCGTCAACAGCGGCGGGCGCTTTCGCCTTGAGTGAAAACAATCTCTACACGGTGGAAGCGTTTCGGGAATATTTCGAGCATCTCAAACCGGATGGGATGATCGCGATTACCCGCTGGGAATTTCGCCAGCCGCGTGAGGCGCTGCGCGTGGTGAGTGTGGCGATGCAGGCGTTGCATAATCTGGGAGTCGCGAATCCGGCGAGAAATTTTATTGTGGCTTCGCAGGGGCCGCTGAATGAGGACGGAATTCCAGTCGTGGTGCTGGCCAAGAAGAATTCTTTTACTGTGGAAGAGGAGTCTGCGGTGCGAGCTCATTTTGCGAAGTATGACCATCTGCATGCGCTTTATCTGCCGTCGGAGAGGCAACAAAATCCATTTGGCGATCTGATCGGGAGCAATGATCCCTATGGCTTCGCGAATGGTTACGGCTATAACGTGGCGCCGGTTGACGATAACGCGCCATTCTTCTTTTTCACGCTCAAGCCGGGACAAGTGCTCGACCAGGACCGGCATGGAATTGACTGGAAGGTGAATCTGGGAGTGCTGGTGCTTGTGCTGGTGCTGGCGATCTCAGTGGCGGCCGTGCTGGGATTTCTGATTTTGCCGCTGGCGTTGCAGGGGGGCCGGCACTCGGCGCTTCCGCTGCTTTATTTCGTGGCCGTGGGTTTGGGGTACATTCTGGTGGAAATTGCATTTATTCAGCGCTTCGTGCTTTTCCTAGGACATCCGACGTATGCGCTGACGGTAGTGATTTTCTTGCTGATGTTGTCGAGCGGCGCGGGAAGTTTATTTTCGCGGCGTTGGATTTCGCGCACGGAGATGGCATGGATGCCTCTGATGCTGGTGATTATCGCCCTTGGCGCGGACGTATTTTTTCTTCCGCACATACTGGCGGCGCTCGTGGGATTGAGATTCGGCTATCGTCTGATGGTGAGCGCGACGGTGCTGGTGCTGCTCGGCTTTGTAATGGGGATGCCGTTTCCGACGGGCTTGCGCGCACTGGGGGTGAGAACCGCCGGCGCGCGCGCGAACGGCGGGGATAACGCGGTAGAGTGGGCGTGGGCGATGAATGCCGCGGCCAGCGTGCTCGGTTCGGTGCTGGCGATGGTGATGGCGATCCAGTTTGGATTGACTGTGACTTTGATCTGCGGAGTTGGGTCTTACCTGCTGGCGTTGGCGCTGCTGCCGACGCTTCGGCAAGATAGTTAGAACGGAAGCCGGGTTTTGTTATCATGCTGCGTGGGGCGGTGGGGGGTCTGGAGCTGTTCCACCCGATAGCAAGACTTAGGGCGATCTAAGGAAATCATTTGCCAAGCCAGAAAGAGCTCAAGTGGTCGCAACTCAAAGTCGGCCTGACGGTGATTTTTGCCAGTCTGGTGCTGGCGCTGCTTCTCTTTCTGATGTCGGGCACGGGCGGCCTCTTCTCACATCGCATCATCCTGTTGTCCTACTTCGACAATGCCAGTGGGCTGAGGGTGGGAGCGCCGGTGCGACTGAACGGGGTGGACATTGGCAATGTGACGAAGATCAGCATTGTCAACAGCAAGGGCAAACAGCTCACTCCGGTTGAAGTCACGATGAGGGTAAGCACCAAGTACGCCTTCAACCTTCGGCGAGATTCGGTGACCGCGCTGGACACCGCCGGGGTGCTGGGCGAAACTTATTTGGATATCGATAGCTCGCAGGCAGTGGGGCCCCCGGCAACGGACGGCGACACGCTTCCGATCCACCAGCATCCTGACTTTAACGAGGTCGTGCGCTCCAGCCAGAGCACTCTGCAAAACATGGATGCGCTGCTGAAGCGCGCGGACCGCATCCTGGCCTTCGCCGAAAGCGGAAAAGGCTCTCTGGGAAAATTGATTTACGATCCTACACTCTACGACCAGTTCTCAAAGACGGTTGGGGAGTTTCAGCAAGTTGTTGACGAGATCGCGAAAGGACAGGGCAGTCTAGGGCAGTTGATCAACAGCAATGATGCTTACAACAAATTCGTTGCCACCCTCGACAAGATCAATGGGCTGGTGGATGACTTGCAAGCGGGCAAAGGGACAGCCGGAAAATTCCTGAAGGATCCGACGCTGTATAACAATGCCAGCGATACAGTCGCGAACATAAAGAAGGTAAGCGAAGACATCAACGCCGGAAAAGGGACGCTGGGCAAGCTGGCAAAGGACGAGGAACTGGCGAAGAAGCTCGACACGACGATGACCAAGCTTGCAGCATTGACCAGCCAACTCGAGGCTGGGCAAGGGTCGGCGGGAAAACTGTTCAAGGACGAGGCGCTCTACAACAACGCCAACAAGATGCTCGAAGAAACGCAGAGCTTAATTAAAGCGATCCGGGAGAACCCAAAGAAGTATTTGAGCATTAAGCTGCATATTTTTTAGGGTCGGGTGGGGCGGGGAGAACCAAGGCCCTCGCTTCGCTCGGGATGACAAAAATATTTTCGGCAAAATGGTTCGGTTGACACGCTAGTGTTCGCCGATGCCGAAAAGCGCGCTTAGCAGCAGAATAGTTAGTACGCCAAACGAGATTGCGGAGTACTTCCAGTCCTTTTCGCGAAGAAACAAAATTCCCGCAACCAATACTCGAACGACCGGTGTGGCCAGCATCAGGAGAACTCCGGCACGTTCGATGGCGAATGGAATCCGGCTGGGCATAAAGAGTTCCGCCAGCAAGCCTGCCAGCATGATGAAGAAACATCCGAAGGCGCCGATGCGCAGGACGAGGGCGACGACGCGATCGAAGGCGGGCTCGCGCACCTGGCTCATGCCGCCGCTCCGGTAAACAAGTGCACGATGAGATGGCCGGCGAGATAGAGCATGATGGCGACCAGCAGATACATGACGTACTTGGTGTGAATGCGCGGGGCCAGGCGCGCGCCGAGCAGCGAACCGAGAAACACTCCGACCGCCAGGGGAGCGGCGATCTGCACAAGAATATCTCCGCGGCGGTAATAGACGATGGCGCTGGCCGCAGCGGTGACGCCAATCATGAAGTTGGATGTGGCCGTGGCCACCATCAGCGGAACTTTCATGAAGATGAACATTACCGGAACTTTGATGGGACCGCCGCCGATTCCGAGCAAGCCGGAGAGCCCGCCCGCGACCAGGGATGCGGCGAGACCGAGCGGATAGTGTTGTGGCTCGTAGGGCGGAATGACGACGTCGCCATTGCTGGCCGGTAGTGGTTCCTCTTGATTTTCATTCTTTGTTTTGCCGCGGCGCAACAGAATGGTGACTGAACTGTACAGCAGGAAACCGGCGAACAATCCCTCGAGCAAGCTGCGATTGAAGTATCCCACCAGATATGCGGTGACCGCGGCGCCGAGGGCAGTTGCGAGTTCGAGCGTCATGCCAAGGCGGATGTCAGTGGTGTGCCGTTGAAGGTGAACAGAGGAACTGGCTGCTGAGGTGGTGATCACGGCGACGAGACTGGTGCCAATGGCCTGGCGGATGGGAATTCCAAAATGCAGCGCAAGGATGGGTGTGAGCAAAACTCCGCCGCCGATGCCGGTGAGTGCTCCCAGCATTCCGGCGAAGAAACCCAGGAGCAGCAGGAGCGCGCTCAGCATGCGGAGTCGCTTTTAATTTTGGCATGGTCTGCTGAGAAAAAGCAGGTTTCTGCACTCCGCTTCCCTTTCCCTTCGGGAAAGCGAAGTTCCGGTCGAAATGACAATTTGCAGTGGGGCGCGGAAGTAGGAGCCATGGAACCGCTCTAAGATATCACCCGTGGCGCGGACGTGGATTCGGCCTGTTCGTGGGCGTGATAGCTGGAGCGCACCATGGGGCCGGATTCGACGTGACGGAAACCGAAGCGCAGGGCTTCGTTTCTGAGAGCGCGGAACTCGTCGGGGGTGTAGAAGCGGGCGATGGGCAGGTGGTCGCGCGATGGGCGCAGGTATTGGCCTACGGTGAGAATGTCGACGCCGCGGCTGCCGAGATCCTTGAATACTTCGATCAGTTCGTCCGTGGATTCGCCAAGGCCGACCATTACGCCACTCTTGGTCACCATACCGGGGGAGAATTTTTTGGCATTCTCCAGGAGGTCGAGAGTGCGCTGGTAGCGCGCTCCGGAACGTACGACGCGATAGAGGCGCGGGACGGTTTCCGTGTTGTGATTGAGGACGTCGGGCTGAGCGTCGAGGACGATTCTCAGCGGCTCTTCCAGACCCTGAAAATCGGGGATGAGGACTTCGATGCGGCAGTCTGGAATGAGTTCGCGAATTTCGCGAATGGTTTCGGCGAAGATTTTGGCGCCGCCGACGTTATCATCATCGCGATTCACGCTGGTGATAACCGCGTGTTTCAATCCGAGAGTGGCGACGGCTTCTGCGACGCGGCGAGGCTCGTCCCAGTCGATGGGCTCGGGGCGGCCTTTGGGGACGGCGCAGAATCCGCAGCGCCGGGTGCAGATATCGCCAAGCAGCATGAAAGTTGCCGTTTTGTGATTCCAGCATTCGCCGATGTTGGGGCACTGGGCGGACTCGCAAACGGTGTGCAGTCCGAGGCCGCGGGCCAACTTTTTCAGGTTATGAAAGTTCTCGCCGACGGGAGCTTTGGCGCGCAGCCAGTCGGGCTTGGGCACGCGCAGGGGCGGGCTGAGCTCGATCTGGATCAGTTGAGGAGGCGCTGCCATTCAATCGATTCTATCAGTTTGACACTGGCAA
>Ga0307474_10003071_pt1 | contig 12037 bp, 11 predicted proteins | sample atmos_gasesECM1C_2_FD_203312 | JGI IMG/M metagenome (GOLD analysis project Ga0307474, IMG submission 203312) | Hardwood forest soil microbial communities from Morgan-Monroe State Forest, Indiana, United States - atmos_gasesECM1C_05 | ecosystem: Environmental > Terrestrial > Soil > Temperate... | reverse complement strand
GGGCTCATTCCGGTGCTGGTCGAGGCCGGGCGCCTCTACACGCAGTCGCTCGCCATCATCGAGTACCTGGAGGAAACGCACCCACAGCCGCCGCTGCTGCCGGGCGCGCCCGCCGCGCGCGCCGAGGTGCGCGCGCTCGCGCTGGCGGTGGCGTGCGACATTCATCCGCTGAACAACCTGCGGGTCCTCAACTATCTGCGCACGGAGCTCGGGCACGATGAGAACGCCGTGAATGCCTGGTACGCGCACTGGATCGCGGCAGGCTTTGCGCCGCTCGAGCGCGATGCGCATCGCCTGAGCGGCGATGGGCGGCACATGTACGGCAACACCGTCACGCTGGCTGATGTCTGCATCGTGCCGCAGATGGCCAACGCGCGCCGCTACAAGTGCGATCTCGAGCCGTATCCCACCTTGCGCGCGGTATGCGCGCACTTGGAGAGCCTGCCGGCTTTCGCCCAGGCTGCTCCGCAGGCGCAGCCCGACGCCTCACCAACCTAGGACGCCAACACCATGTCGCGTAGACAGTTCCTGCGCTCGAGTGCTGCGCTCCTCACGGTGGCCGGAACCGAGTGGCTGCTCACCGGCGCTGCCCCCGCCGCGCACGGCCCGAGCCAGGGACAGCCGGCACCGTTCGATTACGCGCGCCTGAAGGGACTTGCCCGGGCGCGCGCGGGCCAGCCTTATGCGGCCGCGGCGAAGCGGCTGCCGCCAGCGATCGCGGCCCTCGACTGGGATCACTGGCAGGCGATCCGCTACCGCGACGAGCGCTCGCTGTGGGTGGAGGAAGGCTTGCGCTTCCAGGTGCGCTTCGCTCACCCCGGCTATGTGCTCGACAAACCGGTGCGCATGTATGAAGTCGTGAACGGCACAGCCCGCGAGCTCACCTTCGATCCGACACTGTTCGACTACACGGGCGCGGGCGTCCGCCCCGCGGCGGTGCCGGTCAACCTGGGTTTCGGCGGCTTTCGCATCCTCCACCACACCAACTGGACGCGCGACTGCGCCGCATTCCAGGGGGCCTCTTACTTCCGCGCGGTGACCGGCGATCTGCAATACGGCCTGTCGCAGCGCGGCCTGGCGATCAACACCGGCATGGCGGAGCCGGAGGAGTTCCCCGATTTCATCGCTTATTACCTCGAGCGGCCGGCGAAGGACTCCGGCCGCCTGACGGTCTACGCGTTGCTCGATGCGCCGAGCGTCAGCGGCGCCTACCGCTTCGTCATCGACGTTGCCGACACGCTCGTCATGGACATCGACGCGGCGCTTTATCCGCGCCGCCAGATCGAGAGGCTCGGCATCGCGCCCGCCACCAGTATGTTCCTGTGCGGCAAGAACGACCGGCGCGTGGCCGATGACTGGCGGCCGGAAATCCACGATTCCGACGGCCTGCAGATCAGCACCGGGACGGGGGAGTGGATCTGGCGGCCGCTGGTCAATCCGGCGGCGGTGCGTGTCAACAGCTACATGGACGATGCGCCGCACGGCTTCGGCCTCATGCAGCGTGAGCGTCGGTTCTCGCAGTACGAGGACGACGGAGTGTTCTACGACAAGCGGCCGAGCATGTGGATCGAGCCGAAATCCAGCTGGCACAAAGGTGCGGTGATGCTGGTCGAGATCCCCACCCCGGATGAGACCAATGACAACATCGTGGCTTTCTGGACCCCGGAGGACAAACCCCAGCCCGGGGTCGAGTATCTCTACGGCTACCGGCTCTACTGGTGCCGCGAGCATCCGCACGGACCGAAGCTGGCGGTCGTGGTGGCTACGCGCAGCGGTGTCGGTGGCCAGGTCGGCGTGAAGCGCAGCCACTTCGCCTGGCGCTTCGTGGTTGATTTCGCCGGTGGCGACCTCGTCTCGCTCGGCGACTCCGCGCGCGTGGTGCCGGTGATCTCAGCCTCGCGCGGGCGCATCGAGCTGTCCTCGGCGCGGCGCATCGTGCCCCAGCCCGAACAGTGGCGGGCGATGTTCGACCTGGCGCTCCCCAACGACAACCTCGCCGATCCGGTGAACCTGCGTCTGTTCCTCGCGCTCGAGGGCCAGGCGCTCACGGAGACGTGGTTGTACCAGTACACGCCGCCGCCGCTCGCGCAGCGCAGGCTTTGAGGTGAAGCGCGCTCGGACGCAGCGCCGCTCACGGCCAGGAGCGCCGGCTGTTGTCCGCGAGTCAGAGGGCGCGCGTCTCGCTGCCACGCCGGCGCACGTAGCCCACGTACCCGGCTAGGAACTGCCGCAGCTGCTCAACGACCGCGGCATCCTTGAGCGCTCCGGATTCGTCGAACACGCTTGCCGCCCGCGCCACCATGAGCCGGCCACCCGACCAGAGCTGTGTACCGAGGGTGCGCAGCACCGGAAGCCAGGCCGCCTGGCAGAGGACCGTGCCGAAGCCACCCGGGGAGGCCCCGATGAGCGCAAACGGGCGTCCGCCGAACACCCGCTTGATGTCGGCGGAGGGGCGCGAAAGCCAGTCGATGGCGTTCTTGAATACCCCGGGGATGCCGTTGTTGTATTCCGGGGTCACGAGCAGCACGCCGTCGGCGGCAACGATCGCCTCCTTGAGCGTGGCGACGATCGCCGGCAAGCCCTGCACTTCCACATCGTAGTCGTACAGCGGGATGCCACGGATGCTGGCGACCTCGAGTGTTGCCTCCGCAGGCATGAGGCTCGTAGCGGCGCGCAGCAGCGCGCTGTTGTAGGAGCCGCGGCGCAGGCTGCCGGAGATTCCCAGTAGCTTGGTCATTTGCCGAGCCTCGCTCGCGCGGTCAGCATAGCCGCCACGCGCCGGTAAGCCTCGCGGAACGGAATGCCTTCGGCTACTGCCAGCCGGTTGGCTTCCTCGGCGGCGTGGATCGCCGGATCGAGCCGGATGTCGGCCGGGCGGAAGGTGAGCGCCGCGATGGCGTGCGGCAGGATGTCGAGCGTCGCGCGGGCCAGATCCAGGCCGCGGAACAGCGGAAATTTCAGCAGCTGCAGGTCACGTTGGTAGCCGGAGGGAAGCTTGGCGCACACCGCGAGCGCTTCCAGCAGGCAGGCCTGTGCGGTGGCCGAGCGCCCGCGGATGAGCTCGAACACGTCGGGATTTTTCTTCTGCGGCATGATCGAGGAGCCGGTCGTGAAGGCATCCGGCAGCACGATGAAGCCGAACTCGCTGGTGGCGTACAGCAGCACGTCGGCCGCAAAGCGGCCGAGATCCTGCAGCAGCAGCGAGATCTCGAACAGCAGCTGCGCCTCCGCCTTGCCGCGCGAGAGCTGTACCGCCGTCACCGGCTCCTGCACGCTCGCGAAGCCCAGCCGCGCGCGCGTGGCTTCGCGATCGAGCGGCAGCCCCGGAGTACCGTAACCGGCCGCCGACCCAAGCGGGTTCTTGTCGAGCCGGCGCAGCACGCCCTCGAGCCCCGCCGCGTCATCGCGGACCTCGGCGGCGAAGCCCAGTGCCCACAGCGCCACCGAGCTTGGCATGGCCTGCTGCATGTGCGTGTAGCCCGGCAGCGGCGTGTGCGCCTCGCGTGCCGCGAGCGCCTCGAGCGCCGCAGCCACCTGCAACGCACCCGCGCCTAGCAGCGCGAGCGCATCGCGCAGGTACAGCCGCAGCGCGGCCAGCACCTGGTCGTTGCGGGAGCGTCCGAGGTGGATGCGCTCGCCGGCCGCACCGACCCGGCTGCAGAGCCGCCGTTCGAGGGCCGTCTGGCCGTCCTCCTCGGCGAGCCCGATGTGCCACTCCCCGTGGGCGTGCTCCTCGGCGAGCGCCTCGAGCGCAGCGCGGAGCGTAGCCAGATCGTCTGCCGACAGCAGCTGTTGCGCGTGCAGCATCTCGGCGTGGGCGATCGAGGCGCGCACGTCGTAGGGCACCAGCCGCTCATCGAGTACATGATCCTCGCCGGCGGTGTACTCGAGCACGCGCTCATCGAGCGGTGCGCCCTTGTCCCATAGGCGCGTCATGGGTCGCTGTGCTGCTCGGCGGGACTGAGCGCGTTGACATCGGCGACGATCAGCGTGCCGGTCCCCTCGTTGGTGAACACCTCGCCGAGTATCCCTTCCGGCGAGCGATAAGAGACCACGTGCACCCGTCGCACCCCCCCACGCAGCGCCTCTTCGATGGCCTTGACCTTGGGCAGCATGCCATCGGCGATGCGTCCCTCATCGAGCAGGCGTTTCAGGCCGCGCAGGTCCGTGTAGGAGATGAGCGAGCCGGGATCGGCGAGGTTGCCGAGGATGCCGGGCGCGCCGGTGCACAGCAGCAGCTTTTCCGCGCCGAGCGCTGCGCCGATGGCCGCGGCGACCGTGTCCGCGTTGATGTTGAGGAGCGTGCCGGTCTCATCCGCCGACAGCGGGCTCACCACCGGCATGAGCCCATTGTCGAGCAGCTTCCCCAGCACGGTGGTATCGACCGCATCGATGTCACCGACGAAACCGAAGTCGACCATCTCGCCGTTGGCCGCGAGTGCCACCGGCGGGCGCTTGTGGGCGCGCACCAGTCCGGCATCAACGCCGCTGATGCCGACGGCCTCGATGTTGAGGTCGCGGCAGATGCCGAGCACGCGGGTGTTGATCAACCCGTTCAGCACCATCGCGGTCACATCGATCGACTTCTCATCGGTCACACGCCGCCCCTCGACCATGCGCGTCGGCACCCCGAGCGCGGCGGAGAGCTCGGTGAGCTGCGGCCCGCCGCCGTGCACCAGCACTACGCGCACGCCGAAGCAGTGCAGGATACCGATCTGCTCGACCAGCGAGCGCGTGGTGGCCATCTCCGCAAACACGCCGCCACCGGCCTTCACGACGAAGGTCTTGCCCTTGTACATGCGGATGTACGGCGCGGCGCTTCTCAGTGCGCGGATGGCCAGGGCGTGGTCACTGCGGTGCATGATCATGTTGGCGATCGTTCCTCGTTACTGTCAGGCGCGCAGCAGCTGGTGCAGCACCGCCATCTGTACCGGCAGGCGGTTGTAGGCTTCGCGCTGCACGATGCTTCGGCCGCTGTCGAGCACCTCGTCGGCGATGGCGCAGTTGCGCCGCACCGGCAGGCAGTGCATCACCCGGCACGCGGGCGCTGCCGCGAACCAGTCGTTGCGCACGCACCAGGCGCGTAGCGTGCGCCGCAGTTGCGCGTCCACCGCGGCATCGCCGTAGCTCTCGGTCGCGCCCCACTCCTTTACATAGAGCACGTCGGCCCCGGCGAGCGCGTCCGCGCGCTCCGTGGTCTCGCGCACCGACCCGCCGGAGACGGCCGCGGCGCGCCGAGCACGCTCCATGATGGCCGGCGGCAGCGCGAACCCTTCGGGCCTCAGCACGGTCACCTGCATGCCGCGCAGCGCCGCCATGTGCAGTGCCGCCGCCGGCACTGCCAGCGGCAGGGCGGGCGGATGGTACGCCCACGAGAGCACGAAGCGGGCGCCGCGCGCCACGGCCAGATCATCGAGCGTCTTCCAGTCGGCGAGCGCCTGGCACGGATGGTTGACCGCGGACTCGAGATTCACCAGCGGCTTGTCGGTGAGAGCCGCCATGGCATTGAAGGTGGTCTCGGCGAGATCGCTGGCGAGGTCGCTGCCGGCGGCAAACACGCGGATGCCGAGCGCGTCGCAGTAGGAGGCGAGCGCCGGAATGCCCTCGCTCACGTGCTCGGCGGCCGCACCATCCATCACGACACCCGTTCGCGTCTCCATCTGCCAGCTGCCCTGGCCCGGATTTACGACGATTGAGTGGCCGCCGAGGCGTGTCATGGCCGCCTGGAACGAGGCGAGCGTGCGCAGCGAGGGATTGAAGAATACGAGTCCCAGGAGCTTGCCGGCGAGCGCGCGCGGCTCGGGCAGCCGTTCGAGGCGGCGCGCGAGCTCGAGGAGCGTCAGCACCTCCTCGCGCGTGAAATCGCCGAGGTCCACGAAACGCTTCATGCGGGCAGCTCGCGCAGCGCATCGCGCAGCAGCTCGACGTGCTCGTCCTCGAGGATGAAGGGCGGCAGCAGCCGCAGCACGTGCGCATCGCTCGCGGTGCCGGCGAGGATGCCGCACTCGAGGAGCTCCGCCTGGACCGCCTTCGCCGGCCGCGTGGTCCGCAGTCCCACGAGCAGCCCTGCCCCCTGGTGCGCGGACACCGGACCGACGATGCAGCTGTCGCGAATGAGCGCCCCGAGGTGTCGCACGCGCGCCAGGAGTTGCTGCGACTCGATCGCCTCCAGTACTGCCTCGATCGCCGCGCACGCCATGGGGCCGCCGCCGAAAGTGGTACCGAGGGAGTCCACCCCGAGCTGCGCGCTGATGTGCGCCGACATCAGCAGCGCAGCGCACGGGAAGCCGTTGCCGAGCGCCTTGGCGGTCGTGAGCAGGTCCGGCACGATGCCGTAGAGATTGGCGGCGAAGGGTTGGCCGGTGCGCCCGACGCCGCATTGCACCTCATCGAAGATGAGCAGCGCGCCGACCGCGTCGCAGCGCGCACGCAGCGCCGCGAGAAACTCCGCACCGAGGCCGACCGCCCCGGCGACTCCCTGCACGGGCTCGACGATCACGGCCGCAGTGCGGCGCGTTATGTTGGCGCGAATCGCGGCGTGGTCACCCCGTGGAATGAAACTGACATCGAAAGGCGTACGCGGGAAGCCGTACCACTTCTCCTGCGCACCCCAGGTGACCGCGCCCGCCGCGGCGGTGCGGCCGTGGAAGGCGCCCTCGATGGCGGCGACGCGCCGGCGGCCGCTGAGGCGCAGCGCGATCTTCAGAGCGTTCTCGTTCGCCTCGGCGCCACTGTTGACGAAGAACACGCGCGCATCGGGAAGCTGCGCGAAGCGCACCAGCCGTCCGGCGGTGCGCACGCGGATCTGCATTGCGACAGCATTCGACTGGAACTGGCAGAGCTGCGCCTGGCGGGCGAGCGCCGCCGTCCAGGCCGGGTGGCCGTAGCCGAGCGCCGCGACCGCATGCCCACCGTAGAGATCGAGCACGCGTTCGCCGCGGCTGTTGGTGAGCCACACGCCGGAGGCAGCGGCCACCTCGAGCGGGTACTGCGAGAATACCGGCGCGAGGAATTCACCTGCGGGTGAGGCCGGGCCGGTGAAGGCAGAGGCGGATGACATGCGTTCCCTCGAGTCCCTCAGGTCCAGCCCGGGGCGGGCGCGGTGAGGCCGGCGGTCTCCGGCAGATCGAGCATCCGGTTCATCCACTGCATGGCGCCACCCGCGGCGCCCTTGGTGAGATTGTCGATGGCGCACAGCACTGCCACGGTGTCGCCACGCGCCGTGGCCGAGAGGTGCGCGTAGTTGCTGGCCGCGACATCCTTGATGCGCGGTGCCTGCTCGCTCACACGGACGAAGGGCGCGCCAGCGTAGAAGTCGCGTAACGCGGCCAGCAACGCCGCGGTGTCGTGCGGTTCGCGCAGCCTTGCCTGCAGCGTCACGTGAATGCCGCGCGCGAAAGGGCCCGAGTGCGGCACGAATGCGACCTGCGCCTCGACTCCGGTAGCGGCGCGCACGCAGCCGATGACCTCCGGAGTGTGGCGGTGCGTGAGCGCGCCGTAGCTGTAGAGGTCGCCGTGGCGCAGGGGATGATGCGTGCCTTCCACCGGCTTGCGCCCCGAGCCGGTGCTGCCGGTGACGCCGCTCACGAACAGTGTTGGAGTGATGAGGCCGGCGGCGAGCAGCGGCACGCCCGCGAGCAGGATCGCCGTGGCGAAGCAGCCAGGATGTCCGACGTGGCGCGTTTCCAATTGCCCGAGATGCTCGGGAAGCGCGCAGGTGAACTGCGGCAGCCGCGCCGCAGCCCCATGGGCGTGGCGGTAGACCGCTGCATAGGCATCCGCACTCGCATAACGGAAATCCGCGGAAAGATCGACGACGCGCGGGGCGCTGCCCGCCTCCTCGGCCCGCTGCAGCAACCGGTCGATGAGCGCGGCGGATACACCGTGGGGTGCGGCGGAGAACACCGCCGCCCGCGGCGTCTCGCACAGCAGCCGCTGTACCTCGGCCTCGGGTGCGAAGCGCTTGTGTGGATATGCGGCCTCGAGGTGCGGAAACGCTGCGGCCACGAGCTCGCCCGGCGCGCTGTCGGACATGACCGCGGCGAGCTCGAGCTGTGGGTGGCCGGCGATCAGCCGCAGCAGCTCCCCCGCCACGTAGCCGGTACCGCCGAGCACCACCGTCGGGATCGCGCCGCTCATTGCACCGCCGCGGCGCGCACACCCACGGCGTCGATCACGCAATCGCCGAGCGCGGCCCCACTGCTGAGCGCGTTGACCGCCCGCACGCCCATCTGCGTGCCGATGATCTCGACGCCCACCTGATTGTCGGTGGCCGGGCCTGTCACCACGCAGGGCTCGATCCCGAAGCGCTCGCGCAGCAGCTTCACGCCGCCCCAGGCGGCCACCGGATCGTTCGCCGACAGGATGACCGCGGTGAGCGCGCCGCGGATGTCCGGGCACTCGAGGATGGCATCGACGCCATAGGTGCCGAGGATCCCGTCGCCGAGCTCGAACACCATCACATCGGGCTTACCGGTCGCGAGCTCACTCAGCATGGTGCGGGTGAGCGCAGGACCCGTGGCGCGCGTTGTCGTGACCACCCCGAGATCGGTGAAGATCGCACAGCGGCGGGCGCCGGCGTCCTCCATGGCGAGGATGTCACGCCGCAGCGAGACTCCGGTCGCCTTGAAGGCGTCCACGGTGAGTCCGCGGTGGCGCATGCGCGCGATGACGGCACAGGCGGCCGCCGTCTTGCCCGCCTCCATGCAGGTTCCCGCGAGTGCCACGACCGGCACACCGCGCGTGTCGAGCGGCGCCGCGGTATCGAGCGGCCTGTGACCGACGCGCGCCGGCACACCGATCCGCTCGCCGAGGTAGGGAAAGTTGAGCGCCACGCCGAGTACCCGGCAGTCGAACGGGCGGCCCTTCTCCGGGTTGATCGAATCGCATATGCCGAGCACGCCGCCGATGTTGAGCATCTGGACGATGTCCCCCGGCTGCACTCGCTCGGGCACGTGCCCGGAATAGCCGAACAGGGCCCGGCGATGGCCGAGCGCGCCGGCCACCACATCGCCCTTGCCGACCTTGGCCATGCGGCCGCTGGTGAGCTCGAGGGTGTTGTAGCTGGTTTTGTTGTCGAGCACCTCGACGATGACCACCACGCCTTCTTCGGCGGGAATGTCGGCCGAAATGCGCACCTCGTGCGAGAGGCCGCAGGCCTGCGTGACGGACGCCAGCTTGTCGACCACGACGCTGCGCATGCCGCCATCCATTTCAACGGTCCCCGTTCCGTGCTGCCGCCCGCTCGCCCGCACGCGCATGGAATACTCCGGGGAGCGCCGCGATGCGCGAGAAGCCGAGCGCATCGCCCGGCGACCACTCGCCCGCGGCTTCTCCGTACACCCCTCTCGAGGCCGCCATGAGAGACCAGGGCGACTCGACGCCCGCGACGAACACGCTGCCGGTCTGCAGCACCACGTGCACATCGCCGCTCACGCGCTGCTGCGAGCAGATGAGCAGCGCCTCGATGTCGCGGCACACCGGATCCAGCAGCTGCCCCTCGTGCACCAGATCGCCGTAAGGGTGTGCCACCAGCTCCTTGATGCGCTGCTGCCGGCCTGTGAGCACGAGCTTCTCGAGCTCGCGGTGCGCACACAACAGCACCTCGGCCGCCGGTGCCTCGAAGGCGACCCGACCCTTGGTGCCGATGATGGTGTCGCCGAGGTGAATGCCGCGACCGATGCCGAAGGGCGCGGCGAGACGCTCGAGCGACTCGATGATCGCCACCGCCCCTGCAGCTGTGCCATCGAGCGCCACCGGACGCCCTTCGTGGAAGCTGAGCGTATGGCGCTCCGGGGCGCGCGTGCGCGAATGGGTGAAAGCATCGCGTGTCAGGATCCAGGCCTCATCGGGAATGCTGCCTGCGGATGTAAGGGTCTCCTTGCCGCCGATGGTGACTCCCCAGAGGCCACGGTTCACCGAGTACTTCGCGCCGCTCGGCGGCACGGGTAGCGCGCGCCGCCGCAGATAATCGAGCTCCTCTTCGCGCCTGAAGGCGTGATCGCGCACTGGCGCGAGCACCTTCAGGTCGGGCGCGAGCGTGCGCAATGCGACCTCGAAGCGCACCTGGTCGTTGCCGGCGGCGGTGCAGCCGTGGGCGACGGTGTCGCAACCGAGCTCCCGGGCCACGCGCGCGATCGTCTGCGCCTGCATGACCCGCTCGGCGCCGACGCACAGCGGGTAGAGCTGCCCACGGCGCACGTTGCCCATGATGAGAAACCGCAGTACCTGCTCGAAATAATCGGCACGCGCATCCAGTTGGTGATGCGCCAGCGCACCGAGGGCGCGCGAGCGCTCAGCGAGCGTGCGCGCCGCGGCGGCATCGATGCCGCCGGTGTCGACCGTCACGGTGATGACGGGGCGGTGCTCGTGCTCGCCGAGCCACGGCACGAGAAAGGAGGTGTCGAGCCCGCCGGAGTAGGCGAGCACGATGGGCGAGCCCATCGCTGCGGGTGCGTTTGGCATGGTCAGACCGGAAAGAGTCCGCGCAGGCGGGCAACGAGCCTGTCCTGGTCGCGGGCGTTGGCGGTGGCGATGAAGATGGTGTCGTCGCCCGAGAGCGTGCCCGCCACCTCCGGCCACTCGGCGCGGTCGATGGCGACCGCAACGCTCTGGGCGGCCCCGATGGTGGTGCGCAGCACGGCGAGCGCGGGCCCGGCGAGTCGCAGCTGCCGCACGAACTGGGCGAGCGTGGCGAAATTCCCGTTGGCGCGCGTGACCTCCTCGGCCGGCAGCACGTAACGGCCGCTCGCCTTGAGCACGCCCAGATCGCGCAGATCGCGGCTGATGGAGGACTGCGTCGCGGCGTGGCCGGCCTTCTTCAGCAGCCGCACCAGGTCCTCCTGACGGCGAACGCGGCCCTCGCGCAGGATGCGCATGATGGCGCCGCGCCGCTCGTGCTGGTGAGCATCGGTCAGCATCGCCTACGACCCGGCGTCAGTCCGCTCTCGCATAAACATGCGCGCATTGTGCATATTCATGCGGAAGCGTCAAGCGGCGATTTCCTATTCCCGCCGGGGCCCCCAAGAAATGATGCGTCTCGTCCGAAGGTGACAGGCTCGCCGATGGCGGCGAGCATGATTTTTCGGGGTGGCTTGTTGGGGTGGCTTTTAATTCGTTTCGGCGAAGGCGCTGATCCAGTAGGGGCCGCGCAGCGCCTTGTCCACGTAGATCACGTACAGCGGGCCTGCGTCTGCGGCTCGCTCCGGGACCTTTATGAAGAGGGCGTAGCGATGGCGGAGCACGGAGCCCGGAATGCGTACCAGACGGTTGACGACGGCGCCGGCGCTGTGGCCCGGCGCGAGCGCTGCTTCCAGCCGCTTGCGCACGTCCGTGCCCGTGGCGTCGACAGCAGTCGGGACGCCGGCCGCGAGCGCCGCCGAAGTCTGCGACCACAGGCGCATGATCGAGGCGAAGGCCGCGACGCTGACATCGTAGGTCTGCACGTAATCGTGCCTGCCGGCATGCGGCACCGGGCATTCCGCGCCGGCGAGCGCCATCTCCAGCGCCTCGGTCCCCTCCTGGCGCTGCAGGCGCTCGCCGGAGCCGCGACCCATGCGCGTCAATACGTGGCTCGGGTAGCTGCACACCTTGCCGTGTTGCGCCACCGGGCCTTCGCCGAAGTAGAGCGGGGCGATATCCTCGCCGGCCGCCGCCGCGAACTGCGGGCAGAGCCGCACCCGCTCATCGGAGGAGTGCGCGAACCACGCGCGCACGAGCGGCGGCGGCGTCGCATCGTTGCGGGTGAAAGTCTGGCAGGCGGGGGGTGCGGGCGTCGGTGCCGGTGCAGCGACCGCAGTCGCGGACGGCAGCAACAACATCAGGAGCGCCACGGTCGCGGTCACGTGCGCCTCTCTACTTGGTGATCGAGTACACCAGGTCCGCGCCATAAGCCTGACCTATCTCGGTGCGCACCGTCCAGTGATCGCCGAGGGTGTAGCGCATCTTCAGGGTGTTGAGCTGCTCGGTGAGACTCACGCCGTAACTGACGTACAGGCGTGGGGAGAGGTAGCGGCCGAGCACCAGCGAAGTCTCGTTG
>Ga0307474_10003069_pt1 | contig 12038 bp, 5 predicted proteins | sample atmos_gasesECM1C_2_FD_203312 | JGI IMG/M metagenome (GOLD analysis project Ga0307474, IMG submission 203312) | Hardwood forest soil microbial communities from Morgan-Monroe State Forest, Indiana, United States - atmos_gasesECM1C_05 | ecosystem: Environmental > Terrestrial > Soil > Temperate... | reverse complement strand
AGGTAGGACTTGGCGCCGGCACTTTGACCCAGAGATTCTGGCATTTCTGGCGGCATTGGTATCCGCATCTTTTCTTTCTGCTTTGCTTTGAGGAGTTGGGCGCGCTGGTGCATCTGTTTTCGCCGCGCTGGCAGGACGCGGAGCTGATTGCGTTCGATCAGTGGCTAACTGGAGTTCAGCCGTCGATCTGGCTGGAGCAGTTTGCTACCGCAGGGCGCAACGAGTTCATGCAGTTCGCGTACTTGACGTACTTCGTTTACCTGCTGGTGCTGGGCGGCATCTTGTATTACCGCGAGGATTGGCACGGATATTGGTCGGTGATGACGTATTCGGCGGTTGCGTATGCGATGGGGTATGTGATTGCGATTCTCTTTCCGGTTGAGAGCCCGTGGTTTGCGATGGCGGGCTCGTGGCATGGCCCATTGCACGGCGGACCGTTTACCGCAGCGATTAACTTTATTGAACACTATGGACGCGTGCGGGGCGCGGCATTTCCCTCGGAACATGTGGCGGGATCGTTCGCGGCGTTATGGGGCGCTTGGCGACACCGGCGATGGTTGTTTTGGGTAATGCTGCCGCTGGTGTTGTGCATGTGTGCTTCGACAGTGTGGGGGCGGTATCACTATGTGGTGGATATTTTTGGGGGAATGGTTACGGGGACGCTGGGGTATGTGATTGGGAAGTGGCTGATGAAAGACAGTTCACAGTCGACAGTTGAAAGTTGAAGGCCAGCTCCACTAATGTCGCGGTGAGTTATGAGTCGCGGCATCGCCTCGCCGGCTTGGCAAGGTGCGTTCAGGATGACAGGGTTAAGGCTGGGCGGCGTAGATGAAAATCGTGAGTTTTCTCAAATGCGTAAGCAATTTGAAGTAGATTTTTTTCTTCCCAGTGTTGACCGAGAATTTGCAACCCGACCGGCAGGCCTGAAGATGTAAAACCCGCTGGGACTGAAACCGCCGGTAGTTCTGCGAAGTTTGCCGGCCGATTGAGCCGGAGCAAACCCGCGCGGACTTTCTCGCTCTCGTCTTTAACAGATACGTCTTCGACGCCTATGACTGTGGCCGGAAATGGTGTCGTTGGCACCACGATAGCGTCGAGCAATCCGCTAAAGCTCCGATGATCGAATAATGAAAGCCACACGCTCACGCGCCTTCCCAAGGCCGCTATGTAGTCGGTTGCGCGCACGTCGACGCCCATTTCCAATCGAGCAAGCACGTCGTTGCCATAGTCCCCGGAACGAGCGGGAAACCAGCCAGATTGCTGGTGAAAACTGGTCGCCTCGGCCAACGCAATCTGGGTGGCAGGTTGGGTCCACCTATCGATCGAGTGCGCTTGATATTCGTGCAGAACAAAGCGTTTCTGCTCACCGCTGGTAAGTGCCTGCATCAGGATGCGACGCACTTCATCGTCGATACGATCCCAAAAATAATTTGAGGGAATACCCAAATGCACGGTTCTAGGCGGTTTCTTCCGAATCTCGCTCGCGCTGGCAGAGCTGAAGGGAGACGGAGCCTTTCGTGCCGAACCGTCGATGTAGCCGCTCGTGATCATGCTCAGAATTAACATGACATCCGTGACAGATCGGGCCAATGGCCCGACGTGGTCCAGAGAAGTGGACAGCGGCACGACACCCGCCGTGCCGACCCGACGGTACTGTGGTTTGAGGCCGACAATGCCGCAGAGCGCGGCGGGGATGCGGATCGAGCCGCCGGTGTCCGTGCCGATGCTGCCATAGCAAAGACCCGCGGCGACCGCTGCTGCAGAGCCGCCGCTGGAGCCGCCGGAAATGCGGGCGAGGTCCCAGGGATTGCGGGTGGGGCCGTAATGCGGGTTGTTGGTGGTGACTCCGTAGGCGAATTCGTGGAGGTTGGTCTTGCCGAGAAGGACGGCGCCGGCTTCGCGGAGTTTGTTCCAGACGACGGCGTCTTCCTGCGGGACGAAATCTTTCAGGATTTTGGAGCCGGCGGTGGTGCGAATGCCTTTGGTGTAGATGTTGTCCTTCAGCGAGATGGGAATGCCGTGGAGCGGCCCGCGGTCGCGGTAACCCTTGCGGCTGCGCGGGGCGAAGAGTTCAGTCTCTGTTTTTTTGGCTTGCGCGAGGGCTAACTCGGCCGTGACGGTGATATAGGCGTTTAGTTTGGGGTTTAGTTGCTCGATGCGCGCGAGCATTAGTTTGGTCACTTCGACTGGTGACACTTTTCGTTTGCGGTAGAGGCCGGCAACTTCTTCTATGGAGGCGAAGGCTAGGTCGGTGTCGGTCATCGGGCGAAGAGAGGAGGAATTTACCACAGAGGGCACAGAGAGCACTGGGCAGAATGCAACGCTAGAAGATTTTTTCCTGGTGGCGCAGGTTTCCGAAGGTGCCGATGTTGGCGATGATGAAGGCGACACGAAACTGGTTATCGGTGCGGACCTGGCCGAGTTCGATGCGGCGGTATTCGAGAGCCAGGCCGCAACATTTGCCGTTATAGCTGACTTGCACGAGCTCATTTTGCAAGGCGCTGTTGGTGATGTCGTAGCTGATTCCGGTGGTGAAATTAAAGCCGCGACGAGTTTCGCTTCCGTAGCCGGCCAGCACGCGCACCTGATTGGAGAGCGGCTGCAGAATGGGATCCGCCTGCAAGCGGAAATGGGCCACGGTCGCGAAGAACTCGCGATATGGTTTGACCTTTACGAGCGTGCCGATGACGGTGATTTTGCGGAGTTGCGGGTCGTATTCGAGCAGTTGTTCAGTGTCGAAAGGGCCTCCGGGTGTGATTTTGAAGTCACTAACGATAGGCGAAGAATTGCGCGGACCGAGCGCGAAAGCGAACGGAGAGACGGAATCGAGCGGCTCAAGAACGTTGCGCTGGCCGTTGAGAATGGCGCCGCCGAACGTGGAATCGAAATAATGCTTCTGGACCAGGTTCCAGGAAAGGAGCTCCTGCGGCTGGTCGTCACCGGATTTCGTCCAGAAGCGTTGCGTAACGCCATATTCGACTTCACTGGTATCGGCGCGGGTGGCGTCGGAATCAAAGCGAATGAATTGCGGAAAATTGTCAATGCCGGTGACATTGCGATAGGTGATGTGCGGCTCGATGGTGTGCTTGTAGCGCCTGCGAGGTTTCGTTTTGCGGGAGTCGAAGAAGCGCTCCAGGGTCGGGAGGCGAAGGTCGAAGGTGAACTCACCGTCATTGCGCGTAAGAGATTGCCCGCTGACGACGCCGGCGGGTGTGAGCGAGGCACCGTAATAGGTGGTGCGAAACGCGGCAGTGGTGGTGGCGTTAAGCCAGGGGCCGAAATGCAGGGGCAGGGTTACTCGCGGCACGAATTCCATTCGTGAAACAAAATTTGAGGTTTGGATGGGCAGATAAGTGGGCGACGGAACAAATCCGGCATCGTCGCGCTTGACGGCGCCGGCGAAAGCGTCAAATGCAAAATAGAAAGGCAGGCGCTGCCAAGGCTGCTGTTCCACAGAACCGAATCGGGCCTGCGGGGCGTTGCGCAGCGTCACACTCAATTGCGGACTGGTGTTGAGAAAGCTGCGGTCGTTCAGATAGGCGAGGTTAAGGCTGAAGCTATGGAAATTGTGAGTGAGAAAGATGGAGCTGCGAATATCGGAGTTGATGGCCTCGCCGTAGGTGGGAGAAAAAGCCAGCTGGAAAGTGAGCGAGGAAAGTTCGCTGGCGTCGGCAACGAAGAGCCAGTCGTGGGGCAAAAGCGATCGAACGACTATGCGCTGTTGGTGACCACCCTGGTGCTCGCGGTCGATGACTCCGAAATAGTCGTAGCGGAGGGTGGTGTTCTCCCAGGGGGTGGCGCGGAACTGGGCGCGTTCGGCGGAGCCGCGCCGGCTAAGGTATTCGCCGCCGAGGGTGGTGTCCATCCAGCTCGCGGGTGCCCAGTAAAACTCGTCGCCGAAGACGAAGCCCTTGCTAGTGCTGTTTCCGGCGACCGGCACAAGAAGACCAGACTGGCGGATTTTGGCGCCGGCGGGCGCGGTGGCGTAAGGCATCCAAACAAGCGGAATACGAAATAAGCGAAAGTTGGCGTTGACGATGGCCATGGTTTTGCCGACCCGCACGCGCGCGCGCGGCGCATAAAACTGCCATTTGGGATGCCGTGGATCGCACACGGTCATCCAGGCCTGGTGAATGATGTAGAAGTCGTTGCCAAATCTCTCCACCATGCGGGCTTCGAAATAAAGCGGGTTGTCGGTGACCAGCAATGAGGGATTGGGCCGGCGCTCTATTTTTAAGGTGCCGCGGACCTGCAGGAAGGTGCCGCGACCGGTGCCGACGTTGTAATGAGCTTCGTCGGCTTCGAGGTGCTGATTGTCGAAATCGTATTGCACGTGGCCGCGCGCAAGAGCCTCGGTGGTCTGGTCGTTGTATTCGATGTGGTCGGCGCGGAGCCGCTGGCCGGCATACCGGATATCGACGTCGTCGTCAGCGATGAAGAGATTGCCCTGGCGGCGCTGCGGGCCCTTGGCAGAAAGCTCGGCGACGCCGCCCTTGGCGGTGGGCGGGCGGACTTGTTGGGCCCGCATGGTGGTCGAGCATCCTAGAGTCGGAACAGAAAAGAGCAGCAGCCTGGAAAGAAGAAACTGGAGCGCGGAAAATTTCCGAGCATGAGAGTGGCGATTCACGCGGAAGATTCGACCGATCGAGTAAGTTGGATAGCCTAGCATGGGCTTTGCGGGTTGTGTAGCGGGCTGCGAAACGGCCGCGCGTTGGCGCGCGTCTGTCTCAACACGGGCGGGTCATTCCACGAACAAAGGATGCGTGTTAACGGGCAGCGGAGTATGATGCCGCGCCGCGCGATGAGGGAGAGAATCATGAAGCGAGTATCGTGTGTTTTGAGGTGCGCCGCCGCCGCATGGTTGTGTGGCGGGATGCTGATTGCGGGAGTCGAAGCTCGGCCGGCAGACCAGCCGAATGTTACGGAGAAGCTGAAGAGCCTGGAGCTGCGTGAAATCGGCCCGGCGGTGATGGGCGGACGGATCGATGATTTCGCGGCGGTAGAGAACAATCCGAACATTGTGTTTGTCGGCGTGGCGTCGGGCGGAGTGTGGAAGACCACGAACAACGGGACTACGTGGACGCCGGTGTTCGACAAAGAGGGAGTGTCGACGATTGGGGATATTGCGATTGCGCCATCGGATCCATCGGTGGTTTGGGTGGGAAGCGGCGAGCCGAATAACCGGCAGAGCTCATCTTGGGGCGACGGGGCGTACAAGTCACTGGACGGAGGAAAAACCTGGCAGAACATGGGACTTGGTGCGACGCATCACATTGGGCGGATCGTGATTCATCCGCGAAATCCCGACGTCCTGTATGTGGCGGCCCTGGGCCATTTGTGGGGACCCAATGCGGAGCGCGGCGTCTACAAAACGACGGACGGCGGGAAAACATGGTCGCAGGTCTTGAAGATAAATAACGATACCGGCGTGAGCGACCTCGCCATGGACCCGCAGAGCCCGGACATTCTCTACGCCGCGGCATATGAGCGGCGCCGCACTCCGTTCGGATTCAATGGCGGCGGGCCGGACGGCGGCATTTACAAGACCACTGATGGCGGCGCGACGTGGAAGAAACTGAGCAAGGGATTGCCGTACGAAAATGGCGGCGGAGACATCGGGCGCATCGGGCTGGACATTTATCGCAAGGACCCGAATATCGTTTACGCAGTCGTGCAGCACGAGAAGGGTGGAACCTATCGAAGCGAGGACAAGGGCGAGACGTGGAAGAAGATGGGCGATACCAACCCGCGGCCCTCGTATTACAGCCAGATTCGCGTCGATCCCAACAATGATTTGCGCATCTGGGAACTAGGCGCACAGATGTTTTACTCCGAAGATGGCGGGAAGAAATTTGCGACCGATCGCGTGAAGGGCATTCATGGCGATTTTCATGCGATGTGGATCGATCCGGCGGATTCCAACCACATGATCACCGGCAGCGATGGCGGAATTCACTGGAGCTATGACAGCGGGCGAACGTGGGATTTCGTCAATACGCTGGCCATCGGCCAGTTTTACGAGATTTCTCTGGACAATGAGAAGCCTTACCACATTTGTGGCGGCTTACAGGACAACGGCAGCTGGTGCGGGCCGAGCCAGTCGCTGACCCGCGACGGCATCACCAATGAAGATTGGTTCGTGATTCACGGCGGCGACGGATTCTATGCCGCGATCGACCCGGTCGAGCCGTGGATCGTGTACACAGAGTCGCAGGACGGCAATATAGACCGCCGCGACTTGCGAACCGGGCAGCAGCGCTCCATCGCGCCGGAAGCAAAGTATGGAGACCCGCATTACCGTTACCAGTGGAATTCGCCGGTGGCGGTTTCCCTGCACGATCACACGACCATCTATTACGGCGGGAATTATTTGTTTAAGTCTATGGACCGCGGGGATACCTGGACGCGTTTGGGCGGAGATTTGACTACTGGTGTGGATCGCAACAAGCTGCAAATCTTCGGGAAGACGCCGGACAAGACGACATTGTCGCGGCACGACGGTGTGCAGGAATATCCGACGATCACCACGCTCAGCGAATCCCCATTGACCGCGAACGTGCTGTGGGTGGGCACCGACGACGGTAATGTGCAAGTGACGCGCGACGGAGGAAAGAATTGGAAGAATGTGGCGCCGCGCGTTCCCGGCGTTCCCAAAGGAACATACGTTAGCCGGGTGGTGGCTTCGAAAGCGGGAGAAGGGGCGGCATTCGTAACTTTTGACGGCCATCGCAACGACGACTATGGAATTTACATTTTCGCGACCAATGATTATGGCGAGAGCTGGAAGGCGATTCGCAACGGTATTCCCGATTCCGCGGGGAGCGTGCACGTGCTGCGGGAACATCCGCGAAATCAGAACCTGTTGTTTGCCGGGCTGGAATTTGGGCTGTGGGTTTCCTGGGATCGCGGCGCGAACTGGACGGCGCTGAAGAACAATTTTCCAACCGTGCCGGTGGACGACATCCAGATACAAGCGCGGGAGAATGACCTGGTGCTGGCCACGCACGGGCGCTCGATTTGGATCTTCGATGACATCACGCCCCTGGAGAAGATGGACAGCGGCGTGTTGAATAGCGACTTGACATTTTTCCCACCGCACGCGGCCGCCACTTTCAACATACGAATGCGCCGCTGGAGCGGAGGCCAGAAATTCTTCACCGCCAAGAATCCGCCGTATGGCGCCATTCTGAACTACTACCTGAAGGAAGCCGTACCCCCGGAGCCACCCAAGACGGAGACAAAGGACGAAAAGGAAAAAGCGCCGCCGGCGAAGAACGAGAAAGAAGAGAAGAGCAAGACCACTGCGGAGGAGAAGACCAAGGCCGCCGCGGAGGCAAAGAAAGAAGGCAAGGTAAAAATCAGCGTTATTGATAAAGACGGAAAAGTAGTGCGGGAATTCGACGGACCAGCAGCAGCGGGCGTGAACCGCGCGAGTTGGGACTTGCGCTACAATCCGGCGGCCGAGCCCACACCGGAGCAGATGGAGGCCATCAACGCCGGGTATTCGGAAGGTCCGCGAGGTCCGAAGGTCGAGCCAGGTAAATACACGGTCAAAATCAAGGCCGGGACGAAGGAAGCGACGCAGGAGGTCGTGGTCGAAGATGACCCACGCATTCAGCTTTCTCCCGAAGATCGCACGGCGCGGTGGGCAGCGATAGACCAAGCGTATGCGATGCTACAGACCGCGGCCAAAGACCGCAAGACCATCCAGGGACTGAAAGATGCGTTGAACGCGGCGCGCGGACAGTGGAAGGCGGATGCTGGCAAACCAGACGTGCCGAAAATACCTGAAGAAATACAGAAGATAGCGGACGAGTTGCAGAAAAAAGTGGACAAGATCGCCGAGAAGTACATACGTGAACGCGAAGGGCTCGGTAACGCAGGCCCGCCGTTTGAATGGAAACCGGAGCCTCTGCCCGACCAGGTGCAAGGGCTTTTGCAGGACCTGGATGGATTTTCCGCGGTGCCGGGCGGACAGCAGAAGGAGAAGCTCGCGGAATTAGGGCCGCTGGTCAGCGACGCCTCAGCGCAAGTGAAGAAACTGATGGAAGAAGAGCTGCCGGCGCTTAATAAAAAAATGAATGAGGCGGGAGTTCCACACATCGTGCCGAAAGCGGAGGAGCACCGCCGCGATGGAGGGAGCGGTGGGGACTCAGATGGGTAGACTGCATCGGAGGAATGGAAAGAAATACTGAGACACTTGCGCGAGTGTCGCGTCTAAGACTGGTCGGCGACCGTCGTTGGGTGCCCAGGACGGATGGCCTCGAAATTCCCGATCTTCTTGAATCTGGAGGAATGAAATGAAGAGCTTGGGGCGATTTGGTGTGGCCGCATTGCTGGCAGGGATTGGCGGGATGCCTGGGCCCGCGCCGGGGAGTTCTCTGGCGGGGAATCCCCCGAAGCAGGAAAGCAGTGGAGCGCAGGAAAAGAAAGACGAAAAGAAGGATGAAAAAAAGGAAGAGAAGAAGCTGTCGCTGAAGTCCGATCGGAAAATCGAATTTACAACCGATGAAGGGACTTGGATATCGCTGGACGTTTCGCCCGATGGCAAGACGATCGCGTTTGAATTGCTCGGCGACATTTACACTCTGCCCATCGCGGGTGGCGAGGCCAAGCTGATCGATGGCGGGATGGCGTTCGATAGCCAGCCCAAGTTTTCCCCGGACGGAAAGTGGATTGCGTTTCTTTCCGATCGCGATGGGAACGAGAACGTCTGGATCATGCGTGCCGACGGAAGTGACGCGAAGCAGCTTTCCAAGGAATCCAGCGGCGAATTCGCGTCGCCCAGCTGGTCACCGGATGGAAATTACGTTTTTGTGTCGAAAGCCGGCTTCGGCATCAATACGTTTGAGATTTGGATGTACCACGTGCAGGGCGGTTCCGGCGTGCAAGTCACTAAAGCCAAGCCCGCGCCTACCACCCCGCGCCAGGAACGCCACAATGCCATTGGAGTCGTCGCCTCCGCGGATGGGAAATACCTTTACTATGCGATGCGTCACGGAGGTTTTGCCTACAACGCGCAGCTTCCTCTTTGGCAAATCGCGCGCCGCGACCGCAAAACGGGAGACGAGGACGTTTTGCTCCAACAGCTGGAGAGCAGCTTCCGCCCCGTGCTCTCGCCGGACGGAACGCAAATCTTGTACGTAACGCGCTACGAAACAGAAAGCGGATTGCGGGTTCGCAACTTGCAGAGCGGCGAGGATCGCTGGGTCAAATATCCCATCACCCGCGACGATCAGGAATCGCGTTTCACTCGCGATCTCTTTCCGGGGTATGCATTTCTCCCCGATGGAAAAGAGATCGTCTACAACCAGAATGGAAAGATTCGCCGCTTGAACCTGGCCAGCGGAACAGAGATGGTGATTCCGTTTACCGCGAAAGTCTCTCAGGAATTGGGTCCCAAACTGGATTTTCCGCAACGAGTGGAAGAGGGCCCGGTTAAGGCACGGCTGATTCAGGACCCTGTGGAGTCACCGGATGGAAAACAATTGGCGTTTTCCGCGCTAACCCATCTTTACACGCTGGATCTGCCCGCGGGAAAGCCGCGCCGCGTGACAAGCGGAAACGCGCGGGAATTTCAGCCGGCGTGGTCGCCGGACGGCAAAACGATCGCCTACGTGACGTGGTCAAACGAAGGCGGGCAGCTCTGGAAAGTGCCGGCGGCGGGAGGAACGCCACAGCAATTATCGAAATCGGCCGGAGTTTACAGCAACCCGGCCTGGTCGCCGGATGGGATGAGAATCGTGGCGCTCCGTGGCAATGCGTATGATCGCGAAAACAGCGAATTCGACGGCGGGCAAACCGCGAACGCAGATCTGGTGTGGATTCCCGCAGAGGGTGGCGACGCGACGCTAATTTTGCCTGCGCGCGGTGCTGGCGGCCCTCATTTTACGCACGAAAAGGACCGCATTTACGTCTATACGCCGCAAGGATTGGTGTCTTTGCGCTACGACGGGACGGACCGCCGCACTCATATTCAAGTGAAGGGCCAGGGAATATTCTTCGCGGAAGAGCCGGTCCCTGCGGATGATGTGCAGCCCAGCCCCGACGGCCAGTGGGTGCTGGCGCACATCAGCAATCAGCTTTACATTCTCGCGATGCCTATGGTCGGAGGCGAAGCGCCCACGGTTAACGTGGGTACTTCGTCCGTCCCGCTGAAGCGGCTGACCGACGTCGGTGCGGATTATTTTGCATGGGCGGACGACGGCAAGACTATCACCTGGGCGGTAGGCGCCAGTCTGTTTCGCGAGCCGCTTAGCGCGATATCGTTCGAGCCGCCGAAGGAAGAAAAAAAAGAAGGCGAGAAGAAAGACGGGGACAAGGACGCCGCGGATAAGAAGGACGCTGGCGCCGCCTCCAGCGAGACCAAGAAAGAGGAAAAGAAGGAGGAAAAGAAATTTAAGGAACAAGACAAGAACGTCGAGGAGATTGCCGTCACCGTGGAAGTGCCGCGCAAGACACCAAAAGGTACAGTGGTGCTACGCGGAGCGACAGTGATCACCATGAAGGGAGCAGCCGGCGCCGAGGAAGTGGTGAAGAACGCCGACGTGGTAGTGGAGAACAATCGCATCAAGAGCGTCGGAGCAAAAGGGAGTGTTCCGGCGGCCGCCAAGGTGATCGATGTCCGGGGGAAGACGATCGTTCCCGGCTTTGTCGATACACACGCGCACTGGACGGAGATTCGGCGCGGCATACTGGACACGCAGAACTGGGGGTTCTTGGCAAATCTGGCATACGGTGTGACATCGGGACTCGACGTGCAGACCGGAACGAATGATATGTTCGCGTATCAGGATTTGGTCGATACGGGAGACATTATCGGGCTGCGCGCTTTTTCCACCGGGCCGGGCGTTTTCTCCGACAACAATTTTCAGTCCACCGAAGAAGTAAAGGGCGTGCTGACCAAGTACAAGAAATACTACGGCACGCATAACATCAAGAGCTACATAGTGGGCAACCGCAAGCAGCGCCAGTTCATGGTGGAAGCCTCGAAAGAGCTGGAAATGATGCCGACCACCGAAGGCGCGCTGGACCTGAAGCTGAACCTGACGCATGTGATCGACGGCTTTCACGGCAACGAACATACCTTGCCTATCACGCCGCTGTATAAGGACGTGCTGCAGATGTTCGCGCAGTCGGGCATCGCGGAAACTCCGACCCTAATCGTCAACTACGGCGGCCCGTTCGGAGAGGACTACTTCTACGAGGCAACCAACGTTCACGATGACGTGAAGCTCAACCATTTCACACCGCATCGCATCATCGACGAAAAGACCAAGCGGCGCGGCGGATGGTTCCGCAAGGACGAGTTTGCGTTCCCGAAGTTGGCTGCGCAGATGGCCAAGCTCGAACGGGCAGGCGGCCTGGTGGGAGTGGGAAGCCACGGGCAGTTGCAAGGCCTGGGCTACCACTGGGAGATGTAGATGCTGGCCAGCGGAGGAATGACGCCGATGGAAGTGCTGCGCTGTGCGACCGTCAACGGATCGCACATTGTCGGGCGCCCGCAGGACATCGGCTCGATCGAGCCGGGCAAGCTCGCCGATCTGCTGATCCTGGACAAGAACCCGCTCGACGACATTCACAACACGAACAGCGTGCGCTGGGTCATGAAAAATGGAGAGCTGTTCGAGGGCGATACGCTGGACCAGATTTGGCCGGAGCAGAAAAAGCTGGAGCCGCTCTTTTTCTGGAATTACGATACGCCGAAGGCTGGCGAGCCGCTGAGTTACGGAAAGACCACCCTACCATAATTTTCAGCGGAGGTAGATTCCGGGACGTTGCCCATCACCGAAGGCCGAGTGAGGCTCCGAACTCTTATGGTTTTGCCGGAGCAGGACCGACCGCCGGCGTGGAAACGGCTGCGAGGCTAGCTTTCGCTCTGTCTTGCACGGCCCGATACCACTCAAACGTGCGCCGCAGTCCCTCCTCGAAAGCAACCGACGGCTCGTAGCCCAGGAATTCGCGTGCTTGCGAAGTGTCCGCCTGTGAGTCGCGAATATCGCCGTCGCGTGCCGGCTCATATTTCGCTTCCAGTTTTT
>Ga0307474_10003068_pt1 | contig 12038 bp, 9 predicted proteins | sample atmos_gasesECM1C_2_FD_203312 | JGI IMG/M metagenome (GOLD analysis project Ga0307474, IMG submission 203312) | Hardwood forest soil microbial communities from Morgan-Monroe State Forest, Indiana, United States - atmos_gasesECM1C_05 | ecosystem: Environmental > Terrestrial > Soil > Temperate... | reverse complement strand
CAACAGCAACGCCATGGACATTATCTTTTGCCGAAATGTCCTCATGTATCTTGCCCCGAGGCATGTCAGAACCATCGCGCGAAAGTTTAACCGGTGCTTGACCGAGAGCGGCTGGCTGGTAGTGAGCCCCAGCGATACGTCTCAGGAGTTTTCTTCGCAACTCGCGATCGTTCATCGCTCCGGCGCCATACTCTACTGTAAGGGCACACCATCCGCGGAACGGGACCTCGTTCTCCCGGCGCGAGTGCCAGCGGAGTCTCCGAACTCCTGGGCGGCGAGCATTCCTCCCTTTGCCGAACCGGAGATACCTGCTTACGTTCCACCCGCAGAACAGGAACTGCCCTTCGCGCCCGAGCAAGCGAGCACTTCCGGCGCAGACGCCGTTCCCGATGAGGCCCTGACGCTCTATGAGCAGGGACATTACGCAGCCGCCGCAGACCAGTTGGCAGCACGATTGTCCAGAAATCCAGAGGATGCGCCAGCCGTGATGTTGCTGGCGCGCGTCCACGCCAACCAGGGCAATCTCGCCGAGGCACTTGCCTGGTGCGACAAAGCCATCGCCAGGCAAAAAATGAATCCGGGCGTTCATTATCTGCGGGCTACGATTCTTCAGGAGCAGGGCGCGCTCGACGAAGCCGTGCGCTCGCTGCAACGGATCCTGTATCTCGATCCAAACTTCGCGCTGGCCCATTTCACTCTGGGAACGATCGCGCTGCAACTCGGACGATACGAAGGGTCGGACAAGCATTTCGAAAACGCCAGGGCGCTGCTGGCAACTTATACGCCAGAAGAAATCCTGCCTGAGTCGGGCGGAATTACCGCTGGCAGACTCACGGAAATTATTTTGCGGACTACTGCTAGGAAGGTGCTGCAGTGAGAGCCAGAACGAATACAGATGCCACGAACCGTCCGCAAACGGGTGTGGACTGGCCAGCGGTCCACCAGCGGCTGGAGGCGGCCGGAGCGGCCGTAGAGCGGCAGCTCTTGCTGTCGGAGCAGGACAAGAAATCTCTTCTCAAAGCGCGGGCAACATCTTTGGCAGCTCTGCCGCAGAGCGAAGCCGCAGAAGAATATCTGGAGATCATAGAGTTCCAATTGGCCTCCGAAACTTATGGCATTGAACTGCGCTATGCCAGCGAGGTCAGCCTCCTGAAAGAACTCACTCCCGTGCCGTGCACTCCCGCATTTGTATTGGGCATCATCAACGTGCATGGGCGGGTGTTGTCGGTGGTGGATCTGAAGCGGTTTTTTGATCTCCCCAACAACGCTTTGACCGATCTCAACCGGGTCATCGTGGTGCGCAAGGATGGTATGGAAGTCGGCCTTCTCGCCGACACCATCCATGGAGTACGCCGGATTCCGCTGCGTGCCCTTCAGCCCTCGTTGCCAACGTTGACCGGCGTCCGCGCGGAATACCTGAAAGGCATCACGGGAGAACGGCTTATCGTGCTTGACGCCGACAAACTACTCTCCGATTCGAAGATCATAGTACAGGAAGAACCAAAGTAGCTTAAGACTTTCCTAGGAGATGCAGGATGACATCGTCGATTGGAACGAAGATTGGAAGCGGTTTTGGGCTGGCGCTGGTGATTCTTATCGTGATCGGAGCGGTGTCGTACAGCAGCACGGCCAAGTTCATGGACTCGGCCGGCTGGGTCGCACACACCTACGAAGTCGTCGATAACGTTGCGGGATTTCTCTCTGCGATGAACGATGCGGAGACCGGACAACGGGGTTACGTAATTACTGGACAAGACCGGTACTTAGAACCCTACCGCAACGCCTCGGCAGGGGCCGATCAAAATCTAAAGAATCTTCGCCGACTGACGGCCGATAACCCCGTGCAGCAGCGGCGTCTGGATGCGATCGAGCCTTTGGTTGCGTCCAAGTTTGCCGAACTCCAGGAAACCATCGCGTTGCGGAGAGACACGGGGTTTGAGCCTGCGGCCAAAGTGGTTCTGACCGACCGAGGCAAGGAGGCCATGGACCGTATCCGCCAGATTGCCGGGGAAATGCAGAACGAGGAGAACACCTTGTTGAAGCAGCGGTCGGAGGAGGAAAGAGCGCGCGCCCAAGCCACCAAGCTGACCATCGTTCTTGGAAGCCTTCTGGCTCTCATCTTTGTGATGACCGCCGGATTTGTGATTACTCGCAATATCGCAACCCCACTGAAGGACTTGTCGGAGGCGGCACAGCGCATTGCAGCCGGGGATCTGCTGGTAGATCTACCCGCCACCAACCGGCGAGACGAAGTGGGCGTCCTTACTCAGATGTTCTTGCGGATGACCCGGTCCTTGAAGCAAATGTCCGAGGTGGCGACACAGATAGCCAAAGGCGATTTGACGGTCGAGTTGGTGCCCCAGTCGGAAAAGGACGTCCTGGGGAATGCGTTTGTGGCCATGGTGAGTGATCTGCGCAAGGCCATGCGGGAGATTGGCGAGGGCGTAGACGTGCTGGGCTCTTCCACCAGCGAAATCTTGGCCACCACCAGACAGGTCACCACGGGCGCGGCGGAGACGGCCACCTCCGTATCCGAGACCACGACCACAGTGGAGGAAGTGAAGCAGACAGCGGTGGTTTCCAGCCAGAAAGCAAAACGGGTTTCCGAGAGCGCGCAAAACGTCGCGCAAATCGCACAGGCGGGCAGGAAATCGGTGGACGGGACGATCGAGGAAATGACGCGTATGCGCAGCCAGATGGACCTGATCGCGGACAGTATTGTCCGGCTGAGCGAACAGAGCCAGGCCATCGGGGAAATCGTGGCCACGGTAAACGACCTAGCCGATCAGTCGAATCTGCTGGCCGTCAATGCGGCGATCGAAGCGGCTAAAGCCGGGGAGCAAGGCAAAGGCTTTGCGGTGGTGGCACAGGAGGTGCGGAGTTTGGCGGAACAATCGAAGAAGGCCACCGTGCAGGTGCGCTCCATTCTGGGAGACATCCAGAAGGCGACCAATGGTGCGGTCTTGGCCACGGAGCAAGGCACCAAGGCGGTAGAAGCTGGGGTGAAGCAAGCGACCCAGTCCGGGGATTCGGTGAGGACACTGGCGGAAAGCGTTACGGAAGCGTCGCAAGCCGCGACCCAGATAGCCGCCTCCAGCCAGCAGCAGTTGCTGGGGATGGACCAGGTGGCCTCGGCGATGGAGAACATCAAGATTGCGACCACGCAGAACATTGCCGGAGCCCAGCAATCCGAGGCGGCAGCGCAAAACTTGCAAGAACTAGGACACAAATTGAAACACCTGGTGGGCCGTTATAAGTTGCCGGCAAGCGAAAGTCGGCCCCTGGCCAGGGCTGCGGCGGGAAACTGAGGCTCTAGGGCGGAGCAAACCGGATGAGCACGAGAGACGAGGAATTCGAGAAAAAATTGCGCGCCACGTTTCGGGTGGAGGCGGACGAACACATCCGTGCCATGTCATCCCGCCTGATCGAGCTAGAGAAAAGCACGACTGACGAGGAACGGGCGAGCTTGGCGGAGACCATTTTTCGGGAAGCCCACAGCCTGAAAGGCGCGGCCCGCGCGGTCAACGCCAGCGAGATCGAGAGCATTTGCCAGTCGCTGGAGAGCGTCTTTTCGGTCCTGAAGCACAAAAGTCTGTCTTTCTCGGCGGCCCTGTTTGACGTGCTCCACAGCTGCGTGGACACCATCGGAACGATCGTTCTGTCCGGCGAAGGCGACCGTGCATCCGCTCAAACCTTACAGACCACAGAACTGATACAAACCCTTGAGAAGATCTTAAAAGGCGCACTTCCTCCAGCCTCGAAACCAGGACCGAAAGAGAACCGAAAACCGCCTGCTCCTACTTCTAAGGCTACGGTGGAACCGAAGGAGAAGAAAGAGGCAGCTATAAGCTCGGCGACAGCGGATTCCAACCCTGCGGGGGTCGTCAGAGTCTCCACCGCCAAGCTGAACTCGCTTTTGCTCCAGGTAGAAGAACTGCGCGCTCCGAAAATGGCATTGAGCCAACACCTTACCGAACTGCGCGAACTCGGCGGCAACCTGGTCACGTGGACGCAAGAGAGAGTCGCAGTCCGTTCGGAGTTGCGCACGCTGCGAGAGACGCTCGAGAGGCAAGGCAGAAGTCAGAAGGTGGCTGATGGCGAGGAGGCCCGGCAGAAGGCAATCTCACAGATTACGCGGCTGTCTGGCCTGCTGGAACGAAACAGCGGCATCGCGGACGCGCTCAACAGCAATTTCGGCGCGCTTCTGCGTCTGGCCGAGCAGGATCATCGAATCTTGGCCGCCATGATGGCATCTCTGCTGGAAGACGCAAGGAAATTGTCACTGGTTCCATTTTCTTCGCTTTTGGAAGGCTTCCCTAAACTTGTGCGCGACCTTTGTCGCGACCGCGGCAAAGACGCGGAGTTGGTGATTGCAGGAGGCGAGATCGAGACCGACAGACGGATATTGGAGGAGATGAAGGATCCTCTGATTCATCTGTTGCGCAACTGCATCGATCATGGCATCGAGATCCCCGTCGAACGGGAACGCAAGGGCAAAGCGCCGAGGGGGACGATTACGGTCTCCATTACGCCGAAGGACGGAGACAAGGTTGAGGTGTTGCTTTCCGACGACGGTTCAGGAATCGATGTGGCAAAGATTCGCTCAGCAGTCACCACCACGGGCGGCGGGCCCAAAGAGCAAATTGCATCCCTTAGCGATGAAGATGTCCTGCCCTTCATTTTTCAGTCAGGAGTCTCGACCAGCCCGATCATCACCAACTTGTCCGGCCGCGGCCTAGGTCTTGCCATCGCACGGGAGAAGGTAGAGAAACTCGGCGGCACGTTAACCGTGGAGACCCGCCACACCGTGGGCACGACTTTTCGCATTGTTCTGCCCCTGACCCTGGCAACTTTTCGAGGAGTCTTGATTCGCTCCAGCGAACTTCTCTTCATCATTCCGACCACCTACGTCGAGCGCGTCACCAGGGTAAACCGCGGAGACATCAAGACCGTCGAGAACCGGGAAACGATCCCTTACGGCGGCGAGGCGCTTTCTCTCGCACGTTTTCGCAACATCCTCGAATTGCGCGGCGCTGCGGGCGACGCTGGGGAGCAACTTCACGTCCTCATTCTGCGCGCGGCCGGCGAGCGCATCGCGTTTCAGGTCGACGAAATACTAAGCGAGCAGGAAGTCCTGGCGAAGCCCTTCGGACAACAGCTTTCCCGGGTGCGCAACCTGGCGGGAGCCACCGTTCTCGGCACCGGCAAAACCGTGCCGATTGTGAATGTGCATGATTTGATCAAGTCCGCGGTGAAGTCTGGGGGTGCTGCGGCCCCGGCCACACCGCTGGCGCAGGCGGTCAGGAAGTCCATCTTGATTGCGGAGGATTCGATCACCGCCCGTACGCTGCTGAAAAACATTGTGGAATCGGCGGGATACGAAGTAAGAACCGCCGTGGACGGACTCGACGCTTACACCACGCTCAAGGCTGGAAAGTTTGATCTAGTGGTCTCAGACGTCGAGATGCCGCGCATGACGGGATTCGACCTGACGGCGAAAATCCGCGCTGACAAAAAACTCTCAGAAACACCGGTTGTGCTGGTCACCGCGCTGGACTCGCGCGAGGACCGGGAGCGCGGCATCGATGTCGGGGCCAATGCCTATATCGTGAAAAGCAGCTTCGATCACGGAGATTTGTTGCAGATCATACGAAGGCTGATATGACAACTGCGCAAGGGCGAATCGTGAGAGTTTTGGTGGTCGAGGATTCACCAGCAGTTCAAGAGTTATTAATTCACATCCTTAGCTCCGACCCCGAGATCACAGTGGTCGGTGTTTCCAGGTCGGGAGAGGAAGCCATCGCAGCGGTAAAAGAGCTAAAGCCCGATGTCATTACCATGGACATCCACTTGCCCAAAATGAACGGCTTCGATGCCACTCGCAGGATCATGGAAACCTGTCCTACGCCGGTGGTGATTGTCAGCGGCAGCGCCAACATCAGGGAAGCGACTACCGCTACGCGCGCAACCCAAGCCGGCGCTTTGGCAGTGGTACCGAAACCGGCGGGTCAGGGTCTAGTGGGACATGAAGACAGAGCGGCAAAGCTGATTCAGGCTGTGAAACTGATGTCTGAAGTGAAAGTGCTCACACGCTGGGCCCGGCCACTAGGTAGAAACGCAGTTCGCGAAGAGTCCCCGGCGCCGCAACTCGAACTGTCACGTTCCGCCGCGCAATTCCAGGTCATCGCGATTGGAGCATCGACGGGAGGTCCGCCAGTTCTGCAAACTATCCTCTCCCGCCTGCCCAAAGACTTCCCGCTTCCAGTGCTGGTTGTGCAGCACATGGCCGATGGCTTTATCCAGTGGTTTGTGGACTGGCTGGCGCAGGAGTGTGCCGTGCGAGTCGAGGTTGCGACCCATGGCGATCTGATCCTTCCCGGGCACGTGTATCTTGCTCCCGACGGCGCGCACATGAACGTAGGTATGGGCGGCCGCTTGTGGCTTACCAAAGAGGATCCCGAAAACGGCCTCCGCCCTTCGGTTTCGCACCTTTTCCGTTCGGTTGCCAACGCCTACGGACGAAACGCCATCGGCGTACTTCTCACGGGCATGGGAAAAGATGGAGCGAAAGAACTAAAGCTGATGCGAGATGAAGGCGCGCTCACCTTGGTGCAAGATAAGGCGAGCTCAGTTGTGCACGGAATGCCCGGCGAAGCCCTAAGCCTGGACGCGGCCAGTTACGTACTTTCTCCAGACCAAATTGCGGAAGCGGTGATTAGTCTGCTATGCCCCAACGAGAAAAAGGTGAAGTTATGAAGTCGCCAGAAACAGGCAAACAAGTAGATATTCTCATCGCTGAAGACAGCCTTACTCAGGCGGCGCGCCTCGAGCACTTGCTTCGAGGTCAGGGATATGACGTCAGAATTGCAGACAGCGGCACGAAAGCGCTCGCGGCGGCCCGGGAAAAACCGCCGACGCTTCTAATCAGCGACATCGTGATGCCGGAGATGGACGGCTATACCTTGTGCAAGCAGATCAAGACCGATGAGAAACTGAAAAACGTTCCGGTGGTTCTTCTCACTTCATTGACCGCTGCCGAAGAGGTGCTCAAGGCGCTGGAATGCGGCGCCGACAGCTTCATTCGCAAGCCCTATGACGCCGAGTATCTGCTGTCGCGAACCGAACATATCCTGGCGAACCTTATGTTGCGCGATGCCTCGGGCGTGAAGTTGGGAGCCGAGATCTACCTGGGTGGCAAGAAATACTTCATCACTTCCGAGCGGCAGCAGATTCTGGACTTGCTTTTCTCCACCTTCATGGATGCCGTGCGGATGAATGCGGATCTTGAGGAGAAGCAAAGCAAGCTTTTGCGGATGGCGGGCGAACTGGAGAAAAAGCTCGAGGAGCTTGCTGCCGCCAACAAGGAATTGGAGGTTCGAGGGCGCGAGATCGAACGGACCACTCAGATGAAAAGCAAATTCCTGGCTAACATGAGCCACGATCTGCGTACCCCGCTGAACGCAATTGTCGGTTTCTCCGGACTCTTGGAGGACCAAACCGCCGGCGAGCTCAACGATAAGCAAAAGCGCTTCGTAAATCACATCAAACAGGGTGCGGACCACTTACTGCAATTGATCAACGATATTCTGGACCTCTCCAAGATCGAGGCCGGGCAACTCGAAATCCGGTGTGAAGATTTCCGCGTCGCGGACGCCATACCAGAGATCCTTTCCATAATCCGTCCCATGGCCATGGCAAAGAAAATTGAAGTTCAGCATCACATGTTGGCGCAACAGCCGGTGTACGCCGATCGGGTCCGTTTCAAGCAGGTGCTGTACAACTTACTCAGCAACGCAGTTAAGTTCATGCCGCAAGAGGGCCGAATCATCATCGATTCTGTCGATGAGGGCAGCGAGGTACGGATTTCGGTAACCGACACTGGCTTTGGAATTCGGCCGGAAGATCAAAAGCTCGTCTTCGAAGAGTTCCGGCAAATCGATGGGCTCAGCCAGGATCCGGCCAATCGGGGCACCGGCTTGGGATTGGCCATCACCAAGCGGCTTGTCGAGCAACAAGGAGGCGCGATGACTCTCGAAAGTGAGCTTGGGAAGGGCAGCTGCTTTAGCTTCACGCTGCCGGCAGGATCGGGTGCAGTTTCTTCTCAAGCTCCTCGGCCCCACGCCATCGAGGGTGTAAGCCCTCGCAAGCCACTGGTCCTGATTGTCGACAATGAGGCTTCCGCCCGCGAACTGTTGGCGAACTATCTGGGAAGTGAGTATCAAGTTGCCATGGCCCAATCTGGAGCCGAAGCTCTCGCCAAGGCAAAAGAACTATGCCCGGACGCCATTGTTCTGGATGTGCTGATGGATAACGGCGATGGCTTTGATGTCTTGACTGTGCTTCGCAAGGATCCGGAAACCTGCGATCTTCCGGTCATCATTCTCTCCGTCATCGACCGGAAGCGTGTGGGTTTTGCTTTGGGCGCTACTGATTACCTGGTTAAGCCGATCCGCAAATCGGTGCTTTTGGAGACCTTCAACAAGCATGTTCCGTCTCGTGTCGACGATGATGCTGCCATCCTGCTCGTGGATGACGATCCCAGAACGCTGGAGTTGTTGGAACAGACCCTGCGGGCGGTGGGATACGAGACTCAAAGTGTCCGTAGCGGCGCTCGCGCTTTGGAGGTGCTGTCTTCCAAGTTGATCGGGGCTGTCATGCTCGATCTATTGATGCCGGGGATGGATGGCTTCCAGGTCATCCGTCATATACGCGGCCAGGAAACGCTCAGGGATCTGCCCATCTTCGTGATGACAGGGAAGACGCTTACCACCGAAGAATTGACTCTTCTTGGCCACGAAACTCAGGCTTGGTTTCAGAAGAATGGCTCTTGGCAACAGCAGCTCGATACCGAGATCCGCCGGGCCATGCGACGTAAGGCGGCCTCTGCCTGAAAGGTTCTTTGCTTCGGAGCCTGCATTAAAGCCCATTTCTCCAATCTCGCAGACCAATTTGAATACGAACTGCATCGACCGTCCCGTAATCCAGAACGATTGCGAAGAGCGGGTCTCCACGAACTCTCCAGCTTTGCCGAAGCCTTGAATTGTGGAATGGGGTCTAGCAGCTAGTTCCTTGAATGCCGACGATAAACGCATTGGAGGACTCCAGATGGTCCGCGACCGGAATTCCTCGTACTTCGGCTCGAAGTAAAGGTCATGCACCGTCCGGGCGAGGTGTTTGGGAGCTTCGAGTCTGCCCTTGACGAACGCCTCGTAGATCACCACCTTGGCGGTGACGTCCGTCAATTCACTTTTCTGCCAGGCTTCCACTTGCTTTCGCATGGCCACTATCTGCTGTTAGTCGTTGAGAAAGGTAGGCGAGGGGTCCGCTCAGCGCGGGTCGCGAGCGGGAATTTCTGGGTTGGCTTATTGCGTAGCCGTGTTCAGCTTTAGGGACGATTGGAGCGGCAGGCTTATGATCTACACCGATCAAGTGCTAACGGCATCAGTTCCAGGAAGCATGCGCTGCGGCAATGGCGGAACCGGCACATGGTGGTAGCGCAGGTTCCAATAGTTCCACGAGCGACGGTCAAAGATTCCAGCTGGCGGATCCTTTAAGACGAGTTCGAAATCAGCATCAGCGTAGTACTTCATCCCGGTAGAGATGTCGTCGAGGGTTCCGTAAGTCATCAAGTGTGCAAGGAACAGTTTGGGCTCCTCTAGCGTCTCTTCGGGGGCCTTGAACCAAACAACGCGTTTCGCGACTCGCTTGAGATCCTCAGAGTAGTTCATCATTCCGCTTCCTGACGACTCAGACCAGATCGAGCCACAACAGCCGGGAGTTCTCTTAAGTTTACCGAAGTTGCCGCCTCCAGCAGACGTTTTTGCACTGTGCGCGTCAGGCTAGGAAGGTCACCATCCTCGAAGAAGGTTAGCGCCTTGAGGCTTAGTGCTCCGTTGAAATCCTTCCCATAGATCGCCGCCGCCGCCGCCAAACCCTCAGCCAGTCTCAATCCCGCGTCGAGTGTGCCCAGCACGTCTCGATAGTCTTTCGCCTGGGCTCTTAACTGAACGGTCTTCAGCTTTGACGCAAGAAGATCCAACATCGAAGCAACCTGAACCCCATTTTCTTCGGCAACATCAGGATCCTGTACACGCTTGATTCCCAGAGATCCAAAGAACGAAAGCTTTACCGGGCCATTCCGATCCACAACTGCCGTGAGTGTGTTGTCCTGGAATTGGGTCATTTCGGCGTGTTTCAAATAAGGGACGCTGTCGCGTAGCGAATGGGCTTGAAAGGACACGTTTGAGAAAAAGTCGAAGTCCTCCGATTGTCGGTGTCCCAGCCGCAGCGCCAGAGCTGTGCCTCCATAGAGCACGAACTTCTTTGGAGTATCTCGCAACTCCGCCCAAAGTTGCCTCTGAGGCTCTGGAAGAATGCTCAGATTCGGTGTGAACATTTCCAACTCCTTCGGGCTCCCCCCGAGGTTCTCGACACCCTAAAGCCTCAATTACTAGCTCGGGCTAGGTCGTGTGGCGTCTGGCTTCATTTTGCCTGATTTAACTCAAACTGAATAGGGACGCCTGTTCGGGAACAACGGACCTTGTTCGCCGCTTTTTAGCCGGTGAGCCCGGTCGCTGTCCGAAGACGACGATAGACGCGGTGTCCATGGCGCTTTCAAGAAGATTCGCAGGGTTGGTTAGGCTGAGCATCCGGCATTTCGATGGATGCGCGTTCATCGTCACTGCGAGACCTTCCCGGAAACAGCTTTTGATCTTCTGTACTGAGGGCTCTCCAGACGGCGTCCGCGGTTTCGCCAATACCGTTCCTCTCGACCAGTTCCCGCGCCATCGCCGAGAGCATGTCATCGTCTTCGTCGATGCTCTGCAATCCCTCGCCGGCAAACTTGCCTTCCATAGTGAGGGCCACGAGGAGCTTCTTCCCCATCAAGCGAAGGCAGGAAGTCTGCATCGTTCCCTCGGAGCAAATAAACTTTACGCGCACCGGCCGTCGCTGTCCGATCCTCCAGGACCGGCGACTGGCTTGCCGATAGGAAGATCTCCTGACGATGAGTTGACTTCTTGACTTCTTGAATGTGATGACGAGAATTCATTCTCCCGCGGAAACGAGGCACGCATGTATCTCGTGGAGGATTGGGCCAAGTTTACACTCGATCTACTCGTTCGCGGCTTTCCTGACTGGGAACCGAAGCCGAGGGATTCCCCCTACGGCCGGAGTTGGAGCTATTGCACGGCCGGTCCTACTACCTTGGGAGTTGTACTGGAACGGGCGGTTAAGCGGCCTGTGCCGGACTTTGCTCGTGAGGTGCTGTTCGCACCTCTTGGCATAACGTCTGCGAAGTGGCAGTTTCAGCAGCTCGGGACCGCGATGACGGGCGGAGGTCTTGAATTACGCACCCGCGATCTCTTCAAGCTTGGACAACTTTATCTGGACGGTGGCGCGTGGGGCGAGCACCGGATTCTCTCTGCCGAGTGGGTAGAGAAGTCGCTTCGCCCCCACGCCAATGCTCGCGAGGACACAGATTGCGGGTACTTGTGGTGGCTCCATACATTCCATTTTCATGCCCGCTCTTTGCGTTCCTACGGGATGTACGGCACTTATGGGCCAAGTCTCCCGTGGCTCCGAATAGAACAAGTAAATCGGCCTGCGCTCGGGGCGTGCTGGACCTCTGCGGATTGAGAGGTGATCTACAGGGTGCCGAGACAATACTATCCAGCTGAGCCAAGTGCCTTGGTGAGAGCGTAGACATCATTTGTGTCGTTGTAAGGGGCAAGTGAGATCCGGACGCGTCCGCCGCGTGTACCACATACGATACTATTCTCACGAAGTTTCGTCACAGTTGTTTGCGCGCTTTGGCGCGGGTGCCCAAGCGATATGATGTGTGGAGAAGCAGCAGGATCGCCAATACTGCGAAACGGTTGCCAACCATGTTTGCTAGCCTCATCAATCAACAGTGTTGCTAAAGTTCGTGCATGTGCCTCGATTTGAGCTTCACCCAACGCTAACAACTGTTCAATCGACGCCGAGAGACCAGCTATAGAAACGTACGACATCGTTGACTGCGTGTATCGTTGTGCATC
>Ga0307474_10003066_pt1 | contig 12041 bp, 8 predicted proteins | sample atmos_gasesECM1C_2_FD_203312 | JGI IMG/M metagenome (GOLD analysis project Ga0307474, IMG submission 203312) | Hardwood forest soil microbial communities from Morgan-Monroe State Forest, Indiana, United States - atmos_gasesECM1C_05 | ecosystem: Environmental > Terrestrial > Soil > Temperate... | reverse complement strand
GGCCGCGAGCTCGTACATGCCCGCGCCGCCGCCGCCGAGCTCGGCGGGCGCCGCCGCGGCCAGCAGCTTGGTCTTGCGCAAGGCCTCGATGGTCTCTTGCGGGAAGCGCGCCTTGGCGTCGACGTCGTCCGCGTGCTTCGCGGCGACCTCTTGGGCGAGGGCTCGCGTTCGGGTCGTGAGGTCGCTCGGCGCTGGTGGCATCGCGGGCTACTCTATGGGAATCCCGCGCGCCAGTCGAGAAACGAAGCGTGTACGCGCCGCCCGAGACTAGGGCAATTTGTCCGGGAATTTGGCCGCCGGGCGGCGTTCACTCCCGAGGCGAGGAACCGCGCGCCAGTCGCCGTGCCCTGCGCAGCGACGCGCGAAGGCCGCGCGTCACCGGGGCCGGCAGGCTCGCCGCCGCGAGCATGCCCCAGACGCGCGGCTGACGGCGATCGCGGCGCAAGCTCTCGACGAGGTGCTCGCGTGCCCCCGCGTGGTCGCCCGCGTCGAGCATGAGCGTCCCGATCCAGGCGTGCGTCGAGGCGAGCTTCTTGTCGACGAGCGCGCGCTGCAGATCGATGCGGGCCCCATCGCGCGCGAGAGTCGCCTCGATCGTCTTGAGCCCGTTTTCGGCGATGAGCAGCTGGTACGCCGGCGCCGTGAGCTGATCGACGGCCCCCTTGCGATACGAGAAGGTCGCGACGTCGAGGAAGGCCGCCGGCCCGAACGAGCAGGTCCGGAGGTGGTAGGCGTGATCCTCGCCAGTGCGCATGCTCTCGTCGAAGCCGCCCACCTGGCGCACCCGTTCCCGCGTGAGGATCACGGAGGGCGTGGGACAGAGGTTCCCCATGGCGATGCAGCGATAGACGTCGCCCCAGTAGACGCGGACGCCTGGGACCGGCGGCGCGACCCCCGGCACGAGCTCTTCGAGCGTGGCCGAGGACGAGAACATCTCCCCCATCGTGAAGAGCCTGTAGGCGCCGTAGCACTTGCGGTTGGCGTTCGCGAGGGTGACGGCGCCCGCCTCGTCGACGAGGTCCATGTCGCCCCAGAGCATGCCGACGCCCTCGGCCCGCAGGCGGTCGAGGCACGCGACCTGAACGGCGAGCTTCCAGGGCCGCCACACGTCATCGGAGTCGAGGAAGGCGACGTAGTCACCGGTCGCGACGGCCAGCGCGGCGTTGCGGGCCGCCGAGACGCCCCGATTCGCCTGGCGCAGCAGTCGCACGCGGGCGTTGCCCCCGTAGCGTTCGATGACGACGGCGGCCGTGCCGTCCGTCGAGCCGTCGTCGACGACGATGATGTGACAGTGCGGGTAGGTCTGCGCGAGGACGCAGTCGATCGTCCGCGCGATGAGCGGCGCTCGGTTGTGCACGGGGATGACGACGGACACCTCGGCGGGCGGCATGACGCGTGCGGAGGTTAGCCCGCAGTGTCGCCGCGCGCGAGGCCGCGGGGCCGGCGCGCGCGCCTCACGCGCCTTCGAACCGGAAGACCTTGTTGCCCATGCGGATGACGTCGCCGGAGGCGAGCAGCGTCGGCTCGCGCAGCGCCAGGAACGTGCCGTTCATGCTCCCGATGTCCTCGAGGACGATCTGGCCGCCGGAGAGCGTCAGCTTGGCGTGCCGCCCCGAGATGAGCTCGTCGTCAGAGAACACGAGGTCGGTCTTCTCGCGGCCGATGACGACCTCACCGCGGCCGAGGTGGTAGACGTCGCGCGGCGTCCCGGCGGGCGTCAGTTGCAGCAGGCGTCCCCACGAGGGTCGGCAGCGGCTCCCGAACACGACCTGGCCGTTCTCGAGGCTGGCCGCCACCGAACGCTCGAGCTCGGGCAGAACCTCGAAGCGCAAGAGTTGCTGGCCGATCAAGATCTTGTCGCCGTCGGAGATGGGCATCGGGGCGCGCAGCCGCCGGTAGACGCCGTTTCGCCGCTCGAGCGCGCTCAGGACGCGGCCGGCCGCCGTGGCGACGATGCGGGCGTGCCGGCTCGCGAGGAACGGATCGTCGAAGACCAGGTTCCCGAAGGTGCGGCCGATGTCGACGGGCCCGGCGCCCATGACGTGGATCTCTCCGTCGGAGCCGTCCGCCCTGATCGACACGAGGCGAAAGTTCGCCCCGTCGGTCTGGCGGGGAGGCAAGTAGGCCGCCGGCGCCGGTCCCACGTCGACGAGCCGCGCCGAGACGATGCGCTCCACGACGGAGCGGAGATCCGCGATGCCGGCCTGCTTGGCGTCGTCGGGCAGGACGTCCGACGAGACCAGGCGTGTCCCGCACGACTTACAAAAGAAAAGCTCGTCGGAGTTTCGGATCCCGCATCGGCCGCAATCGATCATGGAGAGTCGTCGACAATGGGTCGATCTTCAGGCAAAAACTGATCTCACGGAGGCAGGCCGATTGTACATCCATCCGTGCGCGGTGGTAGGGGCGATCCCACGCGGCGCCGGCGTCAGGCCGTGATGCAGAAGCCCATCTTGTTCCTCATCGACGAGCTCGAGGTCGGCGGCTCGCAGCGTCAGATCCTCGTGCTCGCGCGCGCGTTGAGGGAGGCCGGGCACGCCGTCACGGTGGCGTACTTTCGCGAGGAGAACGCCAACCTGCGTCCTGCGTTCGAGGCGGCCGGGGTCACGACGCGCCTCGTCCGGAAAGGCCGCGGTTTCGACGCGCGGTTCCTCTTCCAGCTGGGGCAACTCCTCGCGTCCGATCGCGACTGGCGCGTGCTGACCTTCGGCTATACGGCGAGCCTCTGGACGCGGCTCGCGGGCTGGCCGAGGGGAAGCGCGCCCTCGGTCTCGTGCATCCGCAACCTTGGGTACCTGCCGCGTTCGGCCGGCGCCGTCGCGGCGGTCATGAAGGGCGTCGAGCGCGTCCTCGCGTCGCGCAGCCGCTGGGTCGTCGCTAACTCGCAGGTGACGGCCGACTCCGTCGTCGCGCGCGGGATCATCCCCAAGCACAAGATGCTCGTGATCCCGAACGCCGTCGAGGCCACCGCTCCAGAGCCGCGGGCGTCCTCTCGCGCGCGGCTCGACGCCATCGTCGTGTCGGGCGCGAGCGGCGCGGGAGCGGACACTCGACCGGGCGCTCGATCGGGCGGTCAACCCGACGGTCGACCCATGGTGGGCACGTTGGCCCGCCTCGTCGACGTCAAGGATCTGCCCACGCTTCTGCGCGCCGCCCGCCACGTCGTCGACGCGCGGGCCGACGCGCGCTTCGTCATCGGGGGGGAGGGACCGGCGCGCGGTCGGCTCGAGACCCTCCGGCGCGAGCTCGGCCTCGACGGGAAGGTCTTCTTCCCCGGCACGCTCGACGGACGCGAGGTCATCACGGGTCTCGATGTGGCCGTCCTGACCTCCTCGTCGGAGGGCATGCCCAACTTCGTGCTCGAGGCCATGGCCGCGGGCGTCCCCGTCGTGAGCACGCGCGTGGGTGCGGCGGCCGAGCTGCTCGACGGCGGCGCGCTCGGCCGCCTCGTGGCCGTCGGCGACGCGCGTGGCGTCGCCGAGGGGATTCTGGGGGTCTTGCGCGATCCCGCGGGGGCGCGGAGCCAGGCGGAGCGTGCCACCGCCAAGGTCCGTGACTTGACGCCGGCGCGGATCGCGGGGCGTTACCTCGAGCTCTTCGAAGAGACCGGGATTTAGTAGGCGGACCTCACGGCGACTGAAAGGCGCCGATGTCGAAAAGGCCTGTCGCGGGTCGAGGCGCGCCCATGAAGTCGTCGGGCACGTCGGTCACGAGGTTGATGCCGGCCGCGCGCGCGGGGCTGCCCGTCGCGAGCGTGTAAGGGGAGACGCCGGTCATCTTCGGGTCCTTCGAGATCGAATGGGTGTCGGCGCTCGCCGGGTGCCCATCGCCCCACGAGATGGCGGTGCCGGCGTTCCAGACGAGGTTGTAGTCCATCTGGAGCCCCATCTCCGCGGGCGAGTTGATCTGAATCACGTTGCCGCCGTCGCCCGCGGCGTTCGAGATCAGGTTGTCCAGGATGCGCGCGTTGACCGTGGCCCGCGTCACGCCGTTGGTGGCCGCCGACGTGAGCTTGAAGATCACGTTGTTCTGGCCGCTGTCGACGATCGTGTTCGAGAGGATCGCGCAGTCCTTGCAGCCCTGGACGTCGAACCCGCGGCCGACGCGCAGCAAGACGTTGTTGATGACGCGCACGCGGACCGCGGCGTAGTGGTCGGGATCGATGTCGCAGGTCGAATCGCAGCCATCGCCGAGGGCGATCGTGCCGGCGTCCGTGTGGATGTCCTGGAAACGATTGCCGTCGAACAGGACGTCGTGCGATCCGCCCTTGAGCTGAATGGCGCCGTCGCCGTTGAGCGTCCAGTCGTGGCAATAGTTGGCGCGAAAGACGAGGCCGTTCGCGCCCGTGAGGCTGACGGGCAGGTGGGCGAACGTCCCGTAGAACTCGTTGTACTCGACGGTGATGCCCTGGCTCGCCTGGTTGAGCTTGATGGTGTCGTAGCCGCCCGTGGCCTTGCAGTTGCGCAGGACGGAACCGTTGCCTTTGCCTTGATTCAGGCCGTCAAAGTGGATCGCCTGCTCTTGCGTGTCCATGGGACTGTTGCGGAACTCGAAGCCATCGATGATCACGTAGTCGTTGCGGACCAAGACCGTCGGGCCAGGGCGGTCGTTCTTCGCATCGATGATGGCGGCCAGATGACCGTCCGCCGAGCGCAACACGATGGGCGCCGTCTGGGTGCCGTCGTGGGCGAAGGTGATCGTTGCCGTTTCGGCGTAGGTGCCCGCGTGCACGAGGATGCAGTCGCCCGGCTGCGCCATGGGGGTGACCTTCGAGATCGTACGCAGCGGCGTCGCGGCCTTGCCGTCATTCGTGTCGCTTCCCGTCGTCGCGACGTGGAGCTCGCGCGCGCACGTGTAGGTGACGTTGGGGCCGCTCATGCCGGGGCCGCTCATGCCGGCTGCCCCCGTCACGCCCGCGGCGCCGGTCTTGCCCGCGGTGCCGACGTTGCCCGCGGTGCCGACGTTGCCCGCCGCCCCGGTCGCGCCCGCGTTGCCTGTCTTGCCTGCGGCGCCGGTCGGGCCGGCGGCGCCCGTCGAACCGGCCGCGCCTGCCTTGCCTGCGGTGCCGGTCGGGCCGGCGGCGCCCGTCGTGCCGGCCGCCCTGCTGCCTGCGTCGGCCCTGTCCGCGGTCTCTGCGCCCGAGCAGGCGGCGACTGAGAGAACGAGGACAAGGTTGAGGCAGTGTTTCATCGCGAGACCTCCGCGGTTGTTTTCACTCCAGATGGCTCTTGACCCAACGCTTGGAGCGTAGCGTCGCAAGAAAGGCCCGCGAGATCCAGTCATCGTGCCAGCCCTTGCGCCGGATCATCGGCGCCGCGAGGACGTCCTTGATGGAAATGATCGAGTCGCGATATGTCGCGACGTCTCTCTCGAATCTGCGAATGTCAGCTGCCTTCCAGGAATTAATGTGATAGCAGACCGTCCACAAGCCGAACGGCCGATGCCGGAAGCTCCATATCTGCTGAGGAATCCACACCATCTCGCGTGCGTCCCGGTGCGCGGATAGGTAGAAGCCGTCGGAGATCGCGCCGATCCCCAGCTCCTTCAGCGCCGCGACTGTCGCGTCATCGAAAGAGTGCGCGGGCGCGATCCACACCTCGGGCCTCACTGACTCCTGGTGGAAGATCTCCACGGCCGCCTTGAGCTTCTTCGCCTGCTCGGGGGCGGGGACGCCGGCGAACTCGCTGCGCGCATTCAGCCCCACGAGCCCAGCGTCCTTCGTGACGTAGCGGTGCTGGTAGCCGTGTAGGCCGATCGTCCAGCCGCGCTTCTGCCAGGCGCGCACGAGGTCCCAAAAACGCTCCTCGGGCGCGCCGACGTTCAGCTTGGCGTCTTGATTCGAAGGAACGACCGCGAGCATCGGTTTGACGTCGGCGGCGACGAGGATGGCCTCGACGTCGCGCCAGACCTGCCAGCTCATCCCGGGACAGATGTCGTCGAAGCGAACGAGATACTGTGCGCTCACGTGCTCATCCGGCGAGGGGAGCCGCTCATGCTAGATGGCGGCTCTCGTCGATGACGGAGGGTGAGACGGAGCGCCGAGCGCGGCGGCCACCTCGCCGCTCGTCACGCCGATGTCGAAGCCGGCGCGGATGCGCGCGACCGCGCGCGTGCCGATGGCGGCGCGGCGGCCGGGATCCGAGGCCAGGCCCGCGAGCGCGGCCGCTAGGGCTGCGGCGTCACGCTCGGGAACGTAAATGGCGTTCTGGGCGTGCTCCTCCTCCAGCACGATCTCGACGAGCGCCGCGAGCCGAGTCGTGACGACGGGCAGCCCGCAGGCCATGGCCTCGAGGATTACGTTCGGAATGCCGAAGTGGATGAGGTCGGACGCGCCCGGGCGGTGTGTGGCCGCGGCCGAGGGCTGGCCGTGCACGGCGGCGAGCACGAAGACGGAGGACCCGCGATAGATCTCTGGCAGGCGTTCCTGGCTTTGCTTGCCCAGGAACGTTACGCGCTCGAGCCCGAGACGGGCGGCCTGCTGCTCGAGCTCGATCCGCATGGGCCCGTCGCCCACGATCGTGCACTCGAAGGCGACGCCGTCGCGCTGCAGGAGCGCGCAGGCGTCGAGCAGCGTGTCGAAGCCCTTGCGTGGCAGCAGCGTCCCAACGGATAAGATGCGGAACGTCGCCGGCGGCGCGGCGGGCGGCCGGTACACGTCGAGATCGAGGCCGTGGTACGAGAGGCGGATCCGACCGTCGGGCAGCTCGGGCGCCAGCTTCTTGAGGAAGGCGAGGTTCTGGCCCGTGCAGGTGAGCACGGCCACGGCCTGCCGCAGCTTGAACGCCAGCATGGCCTGGTCGAGGTAGATGTCGTGAGCGTGCGCCGTCATGCTGAGGGGCGTCTTCGCGATCTGGCTCATGACCCAGCCGGCCGTCGTGGGGTGCGTGGCCCAGTGGGCGTGAATGCGATCGGCGGGCTCCTCGCGCAGCTCCATGCCCCAGCGCACGGCCTCGGGAAACACGGCGAGCGAGCGCCACAGGAAGGGCGCGCTGCGCCAGGTCTCGCGCACGATCGTGCCGAGGAGCCGCGCGTAAAGGCCGGGCTCGCGTACGAGGAGCTGGAGGTTCCGACGCACGACGTCCGACGAGAAGAGAAAGGGCGAGTAACGCGCCGAAGGGACCAGGGGAGCGGCCTCGGCGTGCAGCGGCGCCTCGGAGGGCGGCTTGAGCGAGAAGATGCGCAGATCGAAGCCGCGCTGCGCCAGCGCCCGCAGCTCCCGGAGGATGAAGACCTCGTCGCTGCAGGGGAACTGGGAGACGACGACGGCAAGCTTCACGGGCCCAAGATGATAGTCACTGGCCTCGACACGGTCAACGCGGGCGCTCGACGCATCCTCGCGCTTTGTTCGCGCATTTTTTGTCGTATTCGTCGCCGCGTCCAGGCGAGCCGCCGATCCGGACTTATGTTCTTCGGGTCCCATGTACACGGAGAATCGACCAAGAGATGTGGCGCTCTTCCTGCGCGCCGCGCTCACCAACCAGGTAGCGCGGTTCCCCTTCTATCTCAAGCTCGGCGACCGCAGCGGGCGCGGGGCGAAGGCGATGCGGCCAAAGGAGGCGGCGGCCTACTTTCGCGGGTGTGCACGCGACCTCTTCGTCGAGCTCGGCGTCGACGAGGGCGACGCGGCGACCTTCCTCCGCGGCAAGACCGTGCTCGAATACGGGCCGGGCGACACGCTCGGCGTCGCGCTCCTGCTCTACGCGGAGGGCGCCGCGTCCGTTCATTGCGTCGATCGCTTCCCGGTTCACAAGCTCTCGGAGCGGAGCATCGAAGTCTATGGCGCGCTCCTCGACGGTCTTCGTGGCGCGCAGCGCGCGCGGGCCGCCGGCGCCTTCAACGAGGTCGGGAACCCGAGGAGCGGACTTCGGCCCGAGGTGATCTCCTATCAGGTGAACCCCGACGGGCTCTCGGGGCGACGCGCCGCTTACGATCTCATCATCTCGCGATCGGTGCTCGCGCTCGTCAACCACCTCGATAAGACGATCGAGGATATCGCGCGCGCCCTCAAGCCGGGAGGCGTCTCCGTGCACAAGGTCGACCTCGGCAGCCACGGGCTCGACCGCGATCGGCCGCTCGACTTTCTCACATGGCCGGACCGGCTCTACGACCTCATGTACAGCCGCAAGGGCCGACCGAACCGGTGGCGCGTCGACACGTATCAGGAGCTCGCGCGGCGCGCGGGGCTCGTCATCAAGAAGCTCGTCCCGACGGCCGAGCTGCCGCACGCGCAGATCGAGGCGCTGCTGCCGGCGCTCCCGAGCTCGTTCCGCGCTGTGCCGCCGGAGCTCTTGTCGTGGCTCGGGTTCTGGATCGTGCTCGAGCCGGCGGCGGCAATGGCGGCGGCGACGTCGCGTTCATTTCGCGGCGATGGCGCCGATGTCTGGGGAGCCGGCGGGCCGGGCCGCGCCCGTGAAGTCGGTCGTGACGGCCGCGAGGCCCGTCTTGCCGCTGCCCAGCGCCGGTGAGCCGGCCTTGGGCGCCGCCTTCGACCAGTCGTAGACGAGCTTTTGGGCGATGGTCTGGTTGAACTCGCCGGGGTCGGTGAGCTGGGCGTCCGCTTGAACGCTGTGCGCGTCCCAGTTCGGGTGAGCCGTCTTCCAGGTCGCGAAGTCCATCATGCCGAGCGGTCCGTTGGCCCAGGTCCCAGGTCCCGAATAGACATTGTAGTCGGCGTCGATGCCGCGTCCGTCGGCGTCGGCCGCGCGCACGAACCAATCGATGGGCGTTGCCGTCGCGAAGACGTTGTTCTGGAGGATGCTGTTCGCGCTCTGGTCGGGGCCCAGCGCCGGATCGATCGCGTGCATCCACACGAACGAGTGCTGGCCGGGCACGGGCTCGGCGCCGAGGACCCAGGTGTTGTTGGCGATCGTGCAGTTCTTGAGCCCGTGATGGCTCGGCCCGGAGGTCCCGTCGTCGTAGTCGACGAAGCCGAACTTGCCGCCCGCGAAGATGTTGTTGACGACCGTGATGTTGGCGAGGTGGGCCTGGTGATCGGTGGCCGAGCCGGGCTCGTCGCCGAGGTTGAGGTTGTTGGGCGTGACGCGCTTGCCGAAGTCGCCGTTGAAGCTCGGCGACATCTCGAACAAGCCATCGAAGGTCTGGCCCTCGTCGCGCGGGTGCTGGAAGACGAAGTTCTGCTCGATCCTGACGTTCTGGACGTTGTTGACGTAGAGATTGACCGAGAAGTTGTCGAAGATGATGTTGTGGCGGACCTCGTTGTTCACGCTCGGCATGTCCGCGATGTCGGAGTTGCCGACGGTCAGGCCCTCGCCGCCGTTCAGGTACACGACGTTCCCCTCGGCGAGGCCGTTGCTCTGGGTCGACCAGTCGATGGCCGCCGGCCAACCGCCCGACGTGTAGCCGTTGTTGAAGCGCGGCCAGTTCTGAAGGATGTTCATCCAGACGCGTGAGTTGGTGACGACGTTGCCGCTGCCCGGCGCGTTGGACGTCTGGGCGAAGAGGAGGGCGGCGCCGCCGTTGAACTTGAAGTCGCAGTGATCGAACGTGTGGCCGTTCGATACGGTGTAGACGCCCGACCATGAGCCCGCGCGGATCGTGAGGCCCACGAACTTGAAGTAGTCGTGTCCCGGCCCGAGATAAATCAGCAGGCGATGCCCCCCGCCGCCGTTCTCGCTGTCGAAGAGGAGCGAGATGTCGGCCGTGTTCGGATCGTCGCCGCCCAGCGTTCCGCCGAAGTCGGCGTAGACCACGCCGGCCGCGGTGTCCTGGTACCACTTGTTGCTGCCGTCCTTGATGTCGGCCCCGGTTTCGACGGGCGGCAACGGCGCGAAGCTCTGGGAGAGCTGGCCTCGCGGCGTGCTGTCGCTGAGAAGGATCGTGTGAAAGACCTCCTTGAGCGCGAACTCGCCCTTCGGCCCGTTGACGTAGACGCCGAGCACGGGCTGCTTGGCGCTGATCTCCGCGAGGCCCGCCGTGGGCGTCTGCCACACGGTCGTGCGACCGTTGCTCGTCGTGCGCGTCCACGTGTTGGGCTTGACGCCGCCGTCGAGGATGGGCGCCCCAGTGCCGCGGCCGTAGGAGCCGATCGTGAGGGGCGCCCCTGCTTTGCCTGACGGGCCGTTCGACCAGGCGACGTACTCCCGGTAGACGCCGCCGCCGAGGAGGATCGTGTCGCCAGCCTGCACGGCCCCGTTGAGGTACGCCGCCGAGAGCGTCTTCTTCGCCGTCGCGAACGTCGTGCCGTCGTTCTTGTCGTCGCCGTGGACGGCGTCGACGTACCAGGTCTTGGAAGGCGCCGCGGCCTCGGGGACGTCGGGCACGGTCCCGTCGAACACGGGCCAGGGGAAGGTGACGCCGCCCGCGCCCGGCGGGAACGCGCCGCCGCCCGTGGCCGGGGGCGGCCCGTCGAAGGTGCTCGGGGGCGACGTGCCGCCGCCTCCTTTGGCGCCGCAGCCGAGCACGCTTACCAAGAGCGTCAGCAACAGAATGGACAGCCGTGCCAGGGTCGACGGCTCGTGCATGCCGGTATCGTATCCCGCCGCGCGGCAGGCCGTAAAGAGTCCGGCGCCCGCGCGCCTTGCTATGGTGTGGCGGTGATGTTTCGGGGCGTCGTCGGCGTCGTCACGGTGGTGCTCGGGCTGGGCGTCGCCGCGCCGGCGCGCGCCGTGACGGTGTGGGCCGTGGACGACGGCGAGCGGGTCGGGCGCACGGCCACCGGGTTGCCCTTCGCGGCCGGGATCGACAATCCGGTGTGGCGGCCCGGCGAGCCGATCAGGCTGTTCGCGTTGCGCGACGAGGTCGTGTCGTTTCAGGTCGTCGTCGAGGCCGGCGAGGCGCCCCTCGACGGCGTCACCGTCGAGCTCGTGCCGCTCGCGGGTCCGCGCGCCGCCGCCATCCGCGCGGACCGCTTCGTCGAGCACTTCTTCGCGATCGAACGCCACTCCTCGAGCCGGGGCACGGACCACACTCTCGCCTGGGCGTCGGGCTCGGGGCCCGCGCCGGGGCGCTTCACGGGCGTCGTGCCCGATGCGCTCATTCCCGTCGAGCTGGCGCCGTTCTGGTCGCCGTGGCCGCTGCGCGTCGCGCCGCGCGAGAACGGAATCGTCTGGATCGATCTCACGGTGCCCGCTGACCAGAGCCCCGGCGTCTACCGCTGGGCCGTCGTCGCGCACGCCCGCGCGCGGATGCTCGCGACCTTGCCGCTCGAGCTCGAAGTGCGGCCCGCGACGCTGCCCGCGCGCTCCTTGGCGACGATGCTGTATTACGGGCGCGAGGAGCTCGAGCGCCGCGTCGGCGGGGGCGAGGCCGCCGAGCGCCAGCTCTGGAGATTGTTGCACGCGCACCGCTTGGCGGCGCTGCATGCCGTCGCCTCGGCGGCCGACGTGCGGGCGCGGCTGCCCGCGCTCGACGGCTCGCTCTACACGCCGGCCGCGGGCTACGACGGTCCCGCCCAGGGGGTCGGGGACGGCATCGTCGTCATCGGGATGTACGGGTCGCTCGGCGCGCCGACGCCGGCGGCGCGCGCCCAGGTCGACGAGATCGCCGACGAGCTCGCGGCGCACGGTCTCTTTGAAAAGGCCGACGTCGTGCTCTACGCCGAGGACGAAGACTGCCGGTCGGCGCTCGGCGCCGCCTGGCGCACGGCCCTCGTGGGCGCGAGCGACCCGAACGCGCGCCGCGTGCGCGTGGCCTGGACGTGCAACGACGATCCCGCCGTGCAACCCGTCGACGTGCCCATCATCGGAGCGGACGCGTACGACCCGGCGCGCGCCGCCGCCGCGCGCGCCGCCGGCAAGCAGACCTGGATCTACAACGGCTACCGTCCGTCGACGGGCACGATGCTGACGGACACGGAGGCCGTGTCGCCGCGGACGTGGGGGTGGATCGCGGACATGGCGGGCGTGGCGCGCTGGTTTCTGTGGGAGACGACGGCCTGGTACGACGGCCACCCCGCGGGGCACGGGCCGTTCGATCCGTTCGTCACGGCCGAGACGTACCACAACCGGGACGGCGACGCGCTCATGGGCGACGGCGTGCTGCTGTACCCAGGGCGCCAGGTCGATGGCTTCGCGGAGCATTCG
>Ga0307474_10003065_pt1 | contig 12041 bp, 14 predicted proteins | sample atmos_gasesECM1C_2_FD_203312 | JGI IMG/M metagenome (GOLD analysis project Ga0307474, IMG submission 203312) | Hardwood forest soil microbial communities from Morgan-Monroe State Forest, Indiana, United States - atmos_gasesECM1C_05 | ecosystem: Environmental > Terrestrial > Soil > Temperate... | reverse complement strand
CGGAAGCTGCATCCATGACATCGTCATAACATAAGCCTTGAAGTTTTTCTTTGCATCCGAAGCCGATAAGAAAGCTGTCCTAATTGCACAACCTCCGTTACGTTCCAGAATGGATCGTGTCGGAGGCTATGCCAGTAGCCCTGTGTCTCGAAGGGTACTTCGCCGAAGAAGAGCTCCCTTAGGCGCGCAGCTGCTCTCTTACCCGATCGAAAGGACGAGTCATACAGCAACCCGGGCCCGGCGAATTGGCGTGACCCGAAAAATCAACTGTTGCCTTCAGGGCGAGGCACTCTTCCAGATCTGGAACTGCTGGAAATGCGAATTGGAGATCACGCGTCAACCGTCGAACGAATGAGAATTGGCCGTAGTCCGTCCTACCCTTGACATCCGACAGGAGCGCGCGTAAAGCTATTGTCGAATGTCGAGAGAAGAGGATGCCGCAATCAACTGATCTTCTGCAAGGAACACTGGATCTGCTGATCCTTCAGACGCTCGCGCTTGAGCCAATGCACGGATGGGGCGTGGCGCAGCGTATCCAACAGCTATCGAAAGACGTTTTGCAGATCGGGCAGGGTTCACTTTATCCAGCGCTCTATCGTCTTGAATACAAGGGATGGATACGATCGGAATGGCAGATCACGGAGAATAATCGGCGGGCAAAGTATTACCGCCTGACCCAGACAGGCAAGAAGCAACTCGCGACGGAGTTGGCCACCTGGGATCGCCTGTCCTTGGCAATCGCGTCTGTCCTTGGCCGGGCTACGGAGGCGTCCTCATGATCTCTGAACTCCTGGCGCGGCTTCGCTTCCTGATTTTTCGCAAAAGGCGCAGCGAACTCGATGAAGAGATCGAGTTTCATCTCGAATATGCGATCACAACCAGAATTGCGGCTGGAATGGATCCAGCCGAAGCGCGCCGTCAGGCGCTGATTGAATTTGGTGGGATCGAGCCCGCGCGGGAACAATGCGAGCGGCAGCGTCCCGGGTGGTGGATTGGGACCGTAATTCAGGACGTTCATTACGCGTTTCGCGGATTTGGCCGCAATCCGCTGTTTGCCATCGGTGTCCTCATCACTCTCGCACTTGGCATTGGCGCGACGACTGCCGTCTTCAGCGTCGTAGATCGCATCTTGTTCCGGCCTTTGCCCTATGCAGATCCCAGTCGAATTGTCTCGTTGGGATTCGTGCACTCGCTGGAGCGGCAGGAGTTCGTGATGGGCCGCTTCTATGTGGAATGGCAAAAGGATCAGGCGCCTTTTTCGGTTCTCGCGGCGCAGAGCACAGGGGTTCACAATTGCGACCTGGTCGAAGATAATCCGGCGCAACTGGGCTGCATTTCATTCCAGGCGAACTTTCTTCCTCTGTTCGGAATCTCTCCGGTTCTCGGCCGCAACTTTCTGCCGGAAGAAGACCGTCCCAACGGACCGCGGGTGGTGATGATTTCTTATGGGCTGTGGGAGGGGCACTACAACGGCGATCGAGGCATTTTAGGCCGGATGATCAATGTGGACGGCGATTCCGTTCGCATTGTTGGCGTGCTGCCCAGGGACTTCCAGTTTCCTGCGTTGGAAGCGGCAGATATCGTCTCTCCTTTTGCGTTCGATCCTGCAATTCAGCTGAAGGTGAATGGGGGTTTCGGCTACCCAGAGCGGGTATTTGCGCGACTCAAACCCGGTGTAAGCGTGGCGCAATCGTATGCGCAGATGCAACCGCTGTTCAATGGCGACCTCAAGTGGTTTCCTCTCTCGGCGAAAAGCGAAATTCGCCTCAGCATCCGGACGCTGCGCGACAAGGAAACGCAGGATGTCCGGCCGGTCGCGTGGGTTCTCTTCGGATTTGTTCTGGCGGTTTTGATGATCGCATGCGCCAACGTGGCCGGCCTGATGATGGCGCGCGGAGCCGCGCGGCAACGGGAGCTTGCGGTGCGCTCGGCGATCGGCGCCAGCCGTGGCCGGCTCATCCGCCAGGCACTCACTGAAGCCCTGTTGCTCTCATTTGCGGGAGGCGTGACCGGACTGGCGATGGCGCAGGCGCTGATTATGGTGTTTGTGCGCCTTGCCCCGACGGGAATTCCGTTCATCAGCAGGGCCCATCTCGATCTGCGCATTGCATCGTTCGCGGCTCTGCTTTCGTGCCTCTGCGGAGTGATCTTCGGACTCGCCGCGGCGCTCCAGAAGCCGGGATTGGCCGCGCTGAACGCGAAGGCATCGATGTCGCGCAGTCACGCTTTTCTGAGGCGCAGCCTGGTCACAGCACAGATCGCCGTGAGCATCGTTCTGCTGTCGGGCGCGGTGTTAATGCTGCGCAGCTTTTCGAAGATCGAAGCTCAGAATCTCGGGATCGAAACCGGTGGGGTGCTGACCATGAAGGCGGCGCTTCCGTGGTGGCGCTACAACACCGATCAGAAGGTGATGGACTTCTATCTTCGTCTCGAAACATCTTTGCGGCGGCTGCCCGGCACGTTTGCCGTGGGAATGGCTAGTTCGATTCCGCCTGGAACGGGAGGGTCGCAGAGCTTTCGGTACTCCGATCTTGTGGTGCAAGGCAAGCCGCCGGCGCCTCCCGGGATCGGAGGAAATGTTACCGGCCGCTCGGTGACGCCCGACTATTTTCGTGCACTCAACATTCCGATTATTCGTGGGCGGAATTTTGCCGAACAGGACCGCGCCGGGAATGAACGCGAAGCGATCCTGAGCCGATTGTTGGCTGCGCGCCTGTTTCCAAACGAGGATCCCATTGGAAAGCGCTTCCAGTCGGACGGGTTTCGGGGTGGCGCCGGGACCATCATTGTCGGAATGGCAGACAACGTAAAGAACAATGGGCTTACCGATCAGAGTGATCCGGAGATGTACACCCTCCGGCGGAGCGTGTCCGACGACTGGAGCGGGAACAGATTGATTGTTGTCATCCATTCGGTGATGCCGGCTTCAACGATTGAACCATGGATCAGGTCGGAGGCTGCTTCGATCGATCGAACCGTTCCGGTGGAGATGGAGCCTCTAAATCAGACCATCAGCCGGATGGCGGACCGCCCGCGCTTTGAAACGACGTTGCTGGGATTTTTTGCATTGACGGGCCTGGTGCTGGCAGTCGTCGGGCTTTACGGTCTCATCGCTTTTATGACGACGCAGCGCACGCATGAGATCGGCGTACGCATGGCACTCGGCGCCACGCGAGCCAATATCCTGCGCCTGATCGCAAATGACGGACTTCGCATCGCGGTGTTTGGCCTGGCGCTCGGACTCGGCACGTCGCTGGCGATGTCGCGCATGCTGAAGGCCCTGCTCTTCCATGTCAGTGTTTTTGACCCAGTGACGTATATTGTCGTCCCGCTGCTTCTGTCGCTGGTGGCACTAATCGCAATCCTCATCCCAGCTCGCGCTGGAATACGCGTCGAGCCAGCTGTCACACTACGCGCCGAATGACGGAAGAAGGCTGGCGTGTCAACCGATGCGTCGAGTCCGATGCTGAATGATGACTTCAGATGGGATGAGAAGGCCGGTCTCCGGCGGGATGCGTTAAGCTCCCAAGTTATCGACGCGCTTGTGGCGCACGAGACAAGGAGACCGGCTATGAGGAAGCCTAGCACTACGGCGTTACGTCAGAGAGGAAAACTGCAGGGCGAACAGCTAACCATAGGGCTCGATCTGGGTGATCGTTCGAGCGTTTACTGTGTACACAACGGGGCGGGCGAGGTGGTCCTGGAAGCGAATGTCTCAACCAACCCGGAGGCCATGCGGAAGGCGTTCGAAAAGATGCCATCGAGTCGGATCGCTCTGGAGACTGGCACGCATTCACCGTGGGTGAGCCGACTGCTCACGGAGTTCGGACATGAAGCAATCGTGGCGCATTCGCGTACTGTGCGCCTGATCGGGGAAAGCCGGCGAAAGGATGACCGCCTGGGTGCACAGGCGCTAGCCAGGCTAGCCAGAATCGATCCGCAGCTGCTCTCGCCGATTCAACACCGCGGCGCACAAGCACAGGCAGACCTGTCAGTCATCCGAGCTCGATACGCGCTGGTGCGTGCGCGGACGGCGCTGGTCTGTGCGGCGCGAGGACACCTCCTTCTTCGATACCGGCATGTTCCTCCTCCCTGCATACTGACACATTTGTCAGTACAGCATTCTGCGTCAGAATAGGCCTTCTGAGCGTCTGAGTCGAAGGAGCGGATAATGAACCTTCTGAATATCGCAACAATCTTATGCATTGGCCTTCTGATCGGCGCCGAGCTCGCAGTGTCTGCCTTCGCCATCGCTTTCTGGGGCGCCGCGATCGCGCTTTCTCTACTGTCCTTGGTACCAATCAACAACCGTATGGTCCGAATGGATGCGGATGGATTCACGGAAAGTACACAACAGGAACTCCGAAAGTGGGATTCCCTTCATCGGGTGCGGGTCTCCTTTCTCGCGGCCGCCATGATCTTTTTCCTGGCTGGAATAGGAATTTAAGGGGCGATGCCCGGGCTGCTCCGGAAGCGGTCTCGGCCACACCAAAGGATATGTCCATGGTTATAAACCTCCAACTGATTGCTTATGCGCTCGCGCTCTTCATCGCACTGGGAATCATCTTCATCGGTATTCGGGAGTGGTTCCAACTGAGCATTGCGGCCCGCGCCTCAACCGTGACGCACCCAGCTGTGTCAACGTTCAGAGATCAGCGAGCAGCAATCAGGGATCGCAAGACTCATACTTGACACTGACCGAAAATCCACTACCATCTGGTTGTGGATAGGTTGGGTACAACTTTTGCGGCTTTGTCTGATCCCACCCGTAGGGCGATGATCGAACGACTCTCACATGGGCCTGCCTCTGTGCATAGGTTGACGGAACCGTTTGCACTCTCGCAGCAGATGATTTCAAAACATATTGCCTACCTGGTCCGGGCGCGGATTGTGATCAAGACGAAGCGTGGACGAGAGAGTGTGGGCACGCTCAGGCCGGAGGCGATAAAGACAGTCAGCGACTGGGCGAGTAGCTATCGCCGATTCTGGGAAGAGCTTCGACAAGCTGGAGGTGGTTGTGAATCAAATGAAAAAGGACGGAGGTCAGAGATGACAAATGACACGGTTAACGAGACAGAGCGGATGACTGTCACACGAGTTTTTGATGCCCCACGCGAATTGGTTTGGAGGGCGTGGACAGACCCGCAATACGTGATGCAGTGGTGGGGGCCGAAGGGTTTTACTGCGCCTGTTTGCAAGATGGATTTTCGAGTGGGCGGAAAACTTCTCTGCTGCATGAGATCGCCGGATGGACAGGAGTTTTGGAATGCCGTTGAATACCACGAGATTGTTCCGCCCGAGCGGATCGTTTCGTCCATGTACTTTTCCGACCCGGAGGGAAACAAGGTCGACCCTGCGCAACTAGGGGTAGAACATGAGGCCATCGAAGGTGCGTACGACGTGGCTCTCTTTTGAAGATTTAGGAAACCGCCAGACAAAACTCACCTTCATTGGAAACGAACCCATGGAGAGCGCAAAGAACAGCGGGCAACTCGAGGGTTGGAACCAGATACTCGATAAGATGGCTGACGTTGTTGCGGGGCTGGCGCAGGCGAATAGAAGCTGACGCCTTTGATGATCGTCATGCTCGAGCTCCTGAAAGAAAAGGGAAGGCAGGCTATCGCGGAGACCCCGGCTAGGGCGGCGGGATGCTCTGTTGTGGCCTGCTTCTCGTCAGCTGGCGGGATGACCACCTTTTCGGGCAAGCGACCTTGGCGCGGCTGTTGCGTCTAGGGCTAAGCACTTTCGAGAATAGGACTTGCTGGAAATACCGTTCGGCGATTTAGCATCTGGCGAGGGCTGAAACCGTTCGTTGGCAGGAGATGAATATGCGGAAACTCAAAATCATCGAGCACATTTCCCTCGATGGCGTCGTCCAGACCAGCAGCGGTCCGGAGGGTGATTTCACTTACGGAGACTGGACCGCGCAATATCGCTCGCCTGCCGGGCTACAGGTTGTAACCGAGCTGTATGGCCAGAGTTGCGACCTATTAGTTGGCCGTCGCACTTACGACTTGTTGGCGAGTTTCTGGCCGAAAGCTCCCAGGGGCTCGATGCGGGAGCTCATGAATGCCTCGACAAAATACGTCGTTACCCACAGACCAGAGAGCTTGGAGTGGAGCCCGTTCGAAGCCGTCGGCCCTGACGTGCTGGTGGAGAGCGTTCGGCGCATCAAGGCCAAAAGCGGCCCGCACATCATGGTTCCTGGCAGCTCGAGCGTTGCTACGGCTCTTCTTGAGCATGGGTTGGCGGACGAGGTAATTCTGCTGGTTAATCCTATTCTGCTGGGCAAGGGCAAACGCCTGTTCGAGGACGGAGGGCTGCCCCGCGGATTTGCGCTGGGCGGCACAAAGGCTCTACCGTCCGGAATCCTCGTCAATGTCTACAAGCTTATCCCTACGCTTGCCGAAGAGGCGTTGTCGCGGGCCAGACTGGAACGCGAGATCGAGATTGCCCGCGAAGTGCAGGAACGTCTGTTCCCACAGACGTTTCCGAGCGTTGCGGGCGTAGAGATGGCCGCCCACTGCAGACCAGCACAGGCCGTAGGCGGTGACTACTACGACTTCATCGCGATACGTGATGCCTTACTGCCCGAAGCAGAAGATGCATCTTCTCCCGCTAACGAAGGGTCCACGCGCGGCTGCGACCGTATCGGCATTGCGATTGGTGACGTCAGCGGCAAAGGCATCTCGGCCGCCCTGTTGATGGCCAGCCTCCACGCCAGCCTACGTGGTCAAACTCTGAATGGAGGGGGCGATCTGGGGAACAAGATGGCCAATGTCAACAGCCTTCTGTATCGTGCGTCTGATTCCAGCCGCTATGCAACGTTTTTCTACGCCGAGCTGGACTGCAACTCACGTATGTTGCATTACGTAAATGGCGGCCACAATCCCCCTGCGGTGCTGCGCAAAACAGGCGGCGGCTGGCAGGTGTTCCGCCTGGAAGATGGCGGCACCGTAGTCGGTCTGCTCGCCAACTCGGCTTACAAGCAGCACATGCTCCAGCTGCTTCCCGGCGATATTCTCTTGGCCTTTACTGACGGGATCAGCGAGGCAATGAACCCTCGAGAAGACGAGTGGGGTGAAGACCGGCTGATCGCCGAGGCGCAGGCGCACACGGACCTAAACGCCACGGAGCTAGTGCAACGCTTGTTTCGCGCGGCGGACGCATTCGCAGGTGGCGCGCCTCCGCACGATGACATGACGCTGCTCGTGCTGCGGATCTCCGCCTGAGATTCATCCCGCTGATCGATTGGACCCAGGCTTCATGAATGCCCGTTGGATTTCCTTCAGTTGCGCAGGTCGCGGCTCAACAGAAGGCGCGCCGATGTGGGGTCACGCGGAATGATAGTCGAGGCAATTGGCGATTTCAGGGCGAGGCAAGCTTTCAGCAATTCAAGTCGATCAATCTACTCAGCAGGTTAACGACAAACCGGTTATCGAGAGAAGTGAATTCCGATGCCGGTGGATTTTCCGTAACCGATCGCGGGGCTTCCATACGCGACGCACCTCGTACTGGAGCGACTTTTCAGGATATCATTAATCGCGACGCGAAACCGGGCCCGAGTGCGGACCAAAATGTGAGGCGTTTCACAGTCTTAACCAAGTCGTTAAAATGCGTTTTCTTTCGCATAGGCCGGGTCGCCCGCTCTCGGATTTCGTTGAGAATTTCTGGCTCTGCGACGGCTATGCCTCTCCTCATCTACGCGAGCGGATTTTCCCAACTGGGACGCTCGGACTCATATTCAATCTTCGCGACGGGGACCTGCGAATATTCACATCAAAGCATCCAGATCGGTGTACCCATTTCGCAGGGGCGGTCGTTTCCGGGCCCTATGGCGGTTACTTCATCACCGATCGAGCCGCAGAGGCATCCGTAATGGCCGTGGGCTTCAAGCCTGGAGGCGCGTTTCCGTTCCTTGGACTTGGGGCAGACGAGCTGTTGGATACGCATGCTAGTCTTCAGGACATTTGGGGGCGAGCCGCGATTGAGATTCGCGAACGGGTGTCCGCTGAGCGCACATCTGTGGGCCGGTTTCGAATATTACAGGCTGCACTTTTGTCACGTTTGGTCCGCCGAAGGGAACTTCATCCTGCTGTATTGTCGGCGCTGGACTATTTTCGGCGCAATCCCTCGCGCCCTATCGTGGGAAACGTTGCGAGAGAAGTCGGACTCAGCAATCGTCGATTTCATCGATGTTTTCAATTTCCAGGTGGGTGTTAAACCGAAACTATTTCTGCGGATCCAACGATTTCAGCGCGTACTGGAGAAGGTGCGCCTCGTTCCTGTGGTTGACTGGGGACAATTGGCGTTGGAGCAAGGTTATTTCGACCAATCGCACTTAATCCGCGATTTTCTTGCGTTCTCCGGTCTCAGCCCTGCTGACTACCTGCGACGTCTGCATGATTTTCGTAACGATGGAACGGACCCCATTAAGTTCAATCACCTCCCGTTGGCTGGGTGACTTCACTTTTTTCCAATACAATCGCTCGCTCCCTTACTTAGACTCGATTCCGGGGGCGAAAACAGATCATGAAGAAAGTATCGCTCGTTCTTGCCATCGCGCTGGGAGCCGCTATTTTTGCTCGATCACAGACAGACTGTGGCCAAGCAAAGAAGAGTCAACTGGATGGTACGTGGGAACTGGTTAACGGTCAGCAACTCCCTAACGGTGCACGAGAAATCAAGATCATTTCGGGAGGGCACTTCATTTTTGCTGCTTACGATACAGGGAAAGGGGAGCTCCTTGGTACAGGCGGCGGAACCTACATATTGAACGGGAGCTCCTACACCGAACACGTCGACTTCGGAGAAAGAATCTCCGCCGGTGTCGTCGGTAAGGACCAGCAATTTGCGGTAAAGATAAGCGGAGACACATTCGTGCAAGCAGGCACCCTCTCAAATGGGAAAAACCTGTCAGAAACCTGGAAGCGGGTTAAGTGATTCGCTTGGGTCAGTCGACAAGGAGAAACGAACGAATGAGAAGGTTGAAATTGCAAATGCAGGTATCCGCCGACGGCATGATCGCTACACGAACACAGACGGATCGTGGACACTTCAACTGGGATACGGAGCTGAGGCAGTATTCGATTGACAACGCCGCGAACGTCGACAGTATTCTCCTCGGGCGCAAAACCGCAACGGGTTTCATCCCTTATTGGGAATCGGTAGCCGCCAACCCCAAAGATGATGACTTTGAGTTTGGCAAGCTTGTAACAGACACACCTAAAGTTGTCTTCTCAAGAACTCTTCAGAAATCGGAATGGCCGAATGCGACCATATTAAATGGCGAGATCGCCGGCTCTGTGAATCAACTCAAGAGGCAAACAGATAAGGACGTCCTCGTGTATGGCGGAAGTGGTTTCGTGACATCGTTGATCGAGCACAACCTTATCGATGAGTATCACCTGCTAGTGAATCCGGTCGCGCTCGGAAACGGTCAAACGATCTTTGGGAGATTGGCAGACACCCTGCGTCTCACTCTGGTGACAAACCGGACATTTTCTTGCGGAACAGTGTTGCTTTGTTACGAACCACGTCGTTACTAGCAATTCACTAGTGATAACAGGGCGACGCGCTTATTGAGCCAAAACGCGCTCGGAACTGTCAGCTTGCGATTTGTTTGAATGCTAAGTCGAGGAGGAGCGCGAGGTGTTACAAGAAGCTGAACTCAGCGGGCAAGCTGATTCAGAGAACAACCTCGGAGGCTCCTCAGAGACTATGTACTTCATTGGACTCGATGTTCACAAGAAGACGATCAGCTATTGTGTGAAGGACGCGGCTGGTTGTGTGCATGGTGAGGGCAAGATCGGCTCGACAAGGCGCGAGCTCGACCAGTGGGTCAGGACATTGCCTCAGCCCCGGACGATGGCGATGGAAGCCACCATTTTCACGGGATGGATCTACGATTACCTGCTCCCACATGCGGAGAGTGTGAAGGTTGCGCACCCGTTGATGCTGCGGGCCATTGCTGCTGCTAAGAAGAAGAACGATCGCATCGATGCAGCCAAGATTGCCGACTGTCTGCGCTGCGATTTTCTCCCCGAATGCCACATTGCACCGACGGAGATTCGCAATAGGCGCCGGGTTCTTCGTTATCGAAACCTGATGCAGAGGCAGACGGTGCAGATGAAGAACCGGATCTCCGGATTGCTGATGGAAACCGGCGTGACGTATGACAAGCTTCGCCTACATCGCATGGGCTACTTCAGCCGGCTTCTATCTACCAATGAAGAGATCGAGGACAGCATCCGGCCCCTGCTGAAATTGTGCCGGGAGCACATCGATCGCTCGATCCGGGTGGATAGAGCACTGCTACGATCGTTGCAACTCGATCCGCTACTGACCGAGCGACTAAGACGTTTGAGAACCGTTCCAGGTGTGGGCCCAATCACGGCTCTGACCTGGGTGCTGGAGGTGGGTGACACATCGCGCTTCCGTTCCATCAAACAGGCCACTAGCTACTGCGGACTATGCGGAGCGGAAAAGAGCTCGGCCGACAAGGTGATGCGGACGCCGATCTCCAAGCAACGCAACAAGCATATCCAAAGAATTCTGGTCGAGGCGGCCAGAATGGCACCGCGCGTCAGCGACGAACTGGCCGCGGTCTATGAACGAGAGCGACAGCGGGGAAACGGTAATCGAGCCACACTTGCGGTTGCCCGCAAGATGGTGGCTCACATGCTCGCTGTGGAGAGACGGAAGACAGACTTCGTCTCTGCCAAACGCTCAACGCCAGCCGCGGCAGTGTGAAGGACCTTTCCTAATAAGGAAAAACATCAGGATCAATCGATGCGCAGACTGCCAGGTCGCGCAGATAATCGCCCGAGCGAAGGAGAAACTCCGGAGGCCCTCTTCGATTTGTTTCGGGATTGGCAGAGAACACATGTATGGTCCGCCGCCTTGTCGCAAGCAAAAAATGAAGACTGCAGTCTGGTCTACGCAAATGTATCCGGTCTTTGTGGAGTTGTAGACTCCTGACCTCGATGGAATGCGCCGCGCTATCGTCCTAATTAAACTCGCAGGCTTGTGGCCATGTTGTGTTCGGCAGGTTTCGATAACGCCGGGTTCGACCGTTGTGCCATCTCATTGTTCGCCAGCAGACCTGGCAGGTTATTTCAAAATCCAAATTTAGTCAGCAGCCGCCGTCGGTCTGCGATTGTGGAAATCGTTTTGCGATTTCCAAGCCTGGCGCTTGTGCCAGGCGGCAATTGCAGGCCGGTCTTATGAGAGGGATACCGGTTCGGCCGCCGCTAACAGTGGGGGTCGATATGTTTCTCCCTTGGCTAGCACCGCCCACGCCATGCGAGCCAGTTTGTTGGCTAAGGCAACTGCCGCCACGTTATGGTGAGTTCGTGAGGAAAGCTTTCCGAGCCAGTCGCTAAGACCGGAGGACTGCTTTTCCTTATACCTCAGCACTGCGCGAGCACCATGCACGAAAAGATGTCGAAGATATCGATTGCCACGCTTACTGATTCCGAGCAGAGTCTGTTTGCCCCCGGTTGAGTATTGCCTTGGAACCAAGCCCAGCCAGGCGGCAAAACCCCTCCCCTTCTGGAAATTTCCTCCATAGCCGATGGCCGCGACAATTGCAGTGGCAACGACTGGTCCGATGCCAGGGATCGCCATTAAACGTTTGCAAGCTTCGTGCTCACTGGCTGCCTTGAAAATAACAACATCTGCGTCATCGATCTGATGCTGCAAATGCTTCAACTCACCTTGGAGTTGTGCAAGCAACGTCCGCAAAGGCCCAGAGAGATTCGTACCCGGGTCTTCGAGTATGCCCGGCAGCGCCTCTTCCGCATATCGGCGCCCCTTTCGTATTGTGATGCCGCGTTCAAGCAGAAGCCCTCGTATCTGGTTGACCAGAGATGTGCGGCGTCGCACCCAGCCCTCCCGAGCCCGGTGCAGGGATTGCATATCCAGTTGATCGTCGGTCTTGATTGGCACAAATCGCGTTTTCGGGCGCCACACCGCTTCGGCAATAGCCTCTGCATCGATGTAGTCGTTCTTGTTCGTCATCACGTACGGCTTGACGTATT
>Ga0307474_10003064_pt1 | contig 12041 bp, 8 predicted proteins | sample atmos_gasesECM1C_2_FD_203312 | JGI IMG/M metagenome (GOLD analysis project Ga0307474, IMG submission 203312) | Hardwood forest soil microbial communities from Morgan-Monroe State Forest, Indiana, United States - atmos_gasesECM1C_05 | ecosystem: Environmental > Terrestrial > Soil > Temperate... | reverse complement strand
AGCAAGGCCAATCACTTGACCTACCTCGGCGATTCGCACGTCGGCAAGAATGTGAACGTGGGCGCCGGCAGCATCACCTGCAACTACGACGGCGCCAACAAATGGCCCACGTTCATCGAAGACGGCGCGTCCATCGGATCCGGCACCATGATGGTGGCGCCGGTGCGGATCGGCGCGGGCGCCACGACAGGCGCGGGATCGACGATCACCTCGAGCACGCCGGATGACAAGCTCACGCTCGAAAGGTCAAAGCAGATCACCATCGAGAATTGGACCCGGCCCACCAAGCTTGGCGAAAAAGAAAAAACCGAAGTCATCGCCAAGCGGATACCGAAACCGAAGCCCTGATCGTGCCCGCCTCGGCACTTCTTGACAGAAATTTATTTCGCGGCCGCCTATAGTGCACGTGCACAACGTGCGAGAGGACTTTTATGCGGCGATCGGCAGCGCGACTTTATATCGCAAAGGTGTTGCTCAGCGCAGCCTGCGCGCCGGTGCTTGGTCTCTGCGCACCGCCCGTTGCCGCGCAGCATGCACCTGCAGCGGGCCGCGATGCGCTGCAGGAGATCACCGTCACGGCCAGGAAGGTCGCCAAAACCGACGAAGAGGTGAAAGAGCAAGTCGAGACGGCCTTGCACTCGGACCGCTATATCTTTTCCGAGCATGTAGCCGTCACGTCCAAGAACGGCGTCGTCACCTTGCGCGGAATTGCGACGGACTATTGGGACGTCATCGCCATGAAGCGCCTGGTCAGGAGAATGCCGGGAGTGAAAAGAGTGGTTGATAACATAGACATTAGTCTCGGCGATTGAGGCATTTATCAAGATTTACTGTAACGGATCACAGTAGACGCCCGTTTCGACAGCGCGGATCATTACGATATGGTGCCGCTGCGTAAGAAAATCCTGTGCGTAGAGGACGATCCCGAGACCGCAGCGCTAATCGCTGAGGAATTCGAGGAGCGCGGCTATGAAATGGCCCTGGCGCACGACGGTCAAGCGGGCTTTTCCGCCGTGCTCAAAGCTCAGCCCGATCTGGTGCTCTGCGATGTCAGCATGCCGGTCATGAGCGGTTTTGAATTGCTCGATCGCCTGACCGCACTGACGCCGCGCTTCGCGTCCATGCCGTTCATCTTCCTGACCGCCCTCGGGGATCGGGACAATCAGCTCAAAGGCCGCCGTCTTGGCGCCGATGATTACGTCGTCAAGCCGATCGACTTCGAGGTCCTCGATACCATCATTCGCGCGCGCCTCGCCAAAGTGGCTCGAACCGAATCCTGGGCCCGGCGGGTCGACCTGAGCGACCGCGAAGTTGAATGCTTGACCTGGGCGGCGCGCGGCAAGAGTTCAAGTGAAATTGCGCAGATCGTCGGCACGAGCAAGCGTAACGTCGATTTCCACATCGAAACCGCATGCCGCAAGCTCGACGTCGTCACGCGCGTGCAAGCCGCGGTGAAAGCCGTCTCCGGCCGGCTGATAGACCCGTGAGCGCGCCGCCAGCTCGCCGCGCACCGCGCGCCATTCGAATCCTGCTGTCCGCCGCGTCGCTGCTGTTTCTGCTGCTCATGATCGGACTGGGCGTTTTCAGCATGGAGCGCCTCAGCGACGTGAATCGCGTGTCCGATGAGATTCGCAATCAATGGCTGCAGGACATTCGCCTGATCGGCGATCTGAACAATTACATGTCCGACTACCGGACCGGCGAGGGTACTCACCTGCTGTCCAATACCGCGGCCGAACTCACCGCCAGCGAAACGGAGATCGCGGAACTCAACTCGAAAGTCGCGCGTGCGCAACGCGCTTACGAGGCGTTGCCGCACGAGAATTCGGAGCAGCGGCTCTACGATGAGTTTGCGAGCGAATGGACGGCGTACCAGAAGATCGCGGCTCAAGTGCTCGCACTATCGCATTCGGGTGCAAAGCCCGGCGCGATCGTCATGTACATGACGACTTCGCGGCAGGCGTTCGATCGGGCAAGCGAAACCTTGGGAAGGCTGACAGACCAGACCGTCTCGAAGGCGCGGCAGGCGAGCGAGCGTGCCGCCGGCACCTATTTGCACGACAGCCGCCTCATCGTGACCGCGATGATCGTGGCGACTTGTTTGGTCTTGGCGACGATCATTTACATCACGCGGTCGGTATCGCGCCCGCTGCTCAATCTGGCGAGGCGCATGCAAGCCCTGGCTTCTCATGATACGAATGTCAGCATTCCCGGCACGCGGCGCGACGACGAGATCGGCGAGATGGCGCGTTCGGTCGCGGTCTTTCGCGACAATGCGATCGCGCTGGTGCAGAGTCAGCAGCGGCTGATCGAGCAGGCCGCGGCGCTCGAGACAACCCTCGAGAATGAGCGGCGCGCGACGGCGCAACAGCGCAATTTCGTCACCATGACCTCGCATGAGTTCCGCACTCCCCTGACCGTCATCGACGCTCAGGCGCAGCGGTTGATCAAGCTCAAGGACCGGCTGGCGCCGAATGACCTGCTGGAGCGCGCACTGCGAATTCGCAGCGCCGTGACGCGTCTCACGGGCATCATGGACAGCCTGCTGGGCGCTTCGCTGCTGCTGGATGGGCAGGCTGTGTATCGCCCCAGCGATTTCGCGCCCGCGGCACTGCTGCACGAGGTGTGTCAACTGCATCGGGAAACCACGCGAAGCGCGGATATCCGGGAGGACTTCGCCGAGCTGCCGAGCCTCATGCATGGGGATCGCAAATTGCTGTTCGCGTTGTTCAGCAACCTCTTGTCCAATGCTCTGAAGTATTCCGCACCGGGCGACCCGGTCGAGGTGACGGCATACCGCGATTCCGGGGAAAACATCGCGGTTCGCATACGCGACCGGGGCATCGGAATTCCAGAACGGGATCGCGCCCACCTATTCGAACGCTATTTCCGGGGCGCGAACGCGGTCGGCGTCGCCGGCAGCGGCGTCGGCCTTCACCTCGTCGCCATGGTGCTCGAGCTGCATGGAGGCACGATCGAGGTCGACAGCAGCGAGGGCGTCGGTTCCACCTTTGCGGTGCGCTTGCCCGCTGCCGGCGCTGCTGCGGACACCGCTGTGAACCCCTCCGCGAACACCGCGCAGCTGAATCGCGGCGCTGCCTAACGGGCGGACACCGCACCGTTGCCGAACGAGGTCCAGGAATGAGCAGCGCATCAGGCGAATCAAAGCCGCCGTCGAGCGGCCAGGAGGCAATCAACCGGCGCGCGTGGCCGCGCGAGCGGCAACTGTTCGCGGTCGGCATCGGCATCGCCGTGGTGTTGGTAGCCGTATTCGGTTTTTGGGCGGCGGAATCCCTGCTGGGCAAGCGTGCAAGTCCCGCTCCTGCGCCCACTTTACCGGCCGGCACCTTTCGCGCTTCGGCGGTGCAGATGAAGACGCTGACGGTTGAACCGGTCGGACTGCACGGTTTTGTCAGCGAGGAGTTGACCGAAGGGAAAATTGCCGCCAATGCCGATCGCGCGACGCCGGTGTTCTCGCCCTATTCAGGCCGAATCACGCGCGTCATTGCGGGCCTCGGCGACACCGTGAAGGCCGGCGCCCCGCTTGCGACACTGGAGGCGTCGGAATTCGTTCAGGCGCAAAACGATCTTGCAACGGCCGCGTCCCAGCTGAAACTCGCGCGCATTACGGAAACCCGCAAGCACGCGCTGTACGACGCCAAGGGCGGCAGCCTGCAGGATTGGCAAGCCGCGCAGACCGACCTCACGGCGGCGGAAACCGCGCTCAGCGCGGTTCGCAACCGCTTGAGCATTTTGGGCAAGTCGCCGGCGGAAATCGCTGCGCTGGAAAAAAATCAGACCATCAGTCCCGTGGCGACGCTGTCCGCGCCGATCGCCGGCGTGGTGGTGGATCGACAGGTGGGACCGGGCCAATATGTGCAAAGCGGCGGCGCCACACCGCAATTCACCATCGCCGACATCTCGAGCGTCTGGCTGCTTGCCAACGTGCGCGAAACCGACGCGGCTCTCGTCAAGCTGGGGCAGTCCGTCGAGGTGCATGTGCCCGCCTATCCGGAGCGCGTGTTCAAGGCGCGCCTCACCTATGTCAGCGCAGTGGTCGACCCGGTCACCCATCGCTTGCCCGTGCGCGCCGAAATCGGCAACCGCGATGGCGCCTTGAAGCCTGAGATGTTTGCGAATTTCCGTATTCTCACCAGCGAAGCATCCGAGTCGCCGGCCGTACCCCAGGGTGCGGTGCTCCATGAAGGGGCGGCTGCACACGTGTGGGTGGTCGCCGGAGATGGGTTGCTGAGCTTGCGGAGCATTCGCACGGGACGCAGCAATGACGGTTTGATCGAGGTGCTCGAGGGCTTGAAGCCCGGTGAAAACGTCGTCACCAAGGGCGGCCTGTTCGTTGACCAAGCGGCGGCTCCCGCCACCACATGAATGCCATCGTCAGCTTCGCGCTTCGGCAGCGCGTGCTCATCATCGTCATCCTGTGCATGGTGCTCGCCGCGGGCGCCGCCAGCTTTCTGAACCTCAACATCGAGGCGTATCCGGATCCCGTGCCTCCGCTGGTCGACATCGTGACGCAAAACTCGGGGCAGTCGGCCGAGGAAATCGAACGGTACATCACCATCCCGCTTGAAATCCAAATGGCCGGCATCCCCAATGTGCAGGCGATCCGCACGATTTCTCTATTCGGCCTTTCGGATGTAAAGGTGCAGTTCACCTACGACTTCACCTACACGCAGGCCGAGCAATGGGTCACCAATCGTCTCTCGCAGCTCGGCAACTTGCAAAACGGCGCGCAGCCGCAAATATCGCCGACCAGCCCCATCGGCGAGATCTATCGCTATCGAGTGACGGGCCCACCGAATTATTCGGTCACGGACCTGAAGACGCTGCAAGACTGGGTGCTCGAACGCCGCTTCAAGGCCGTACCGGGCGTGATCGATGTGACCGGTTGGGGCGGCAAAACCAAGACTTACGACATCGCCATCGACCAACGCAAGCTGGTCGGCTACGGCCTATCCGTGCCGCAGGTTTTGCAGGCGCTGGGCAACGCGAATATCAATGTCGGCGGCCAAACGGTCAATTTCGGCGCGCAGTCCGCCGTGGTGCGCGGGGTGGGCCTGATTCATTCGGCCGATGAAATTCGTCACACCATGATCGCCAGCAATCAAGGCGCGCCGGTGGTGCTCGGCGATGTGGCCGAAGTGACCATCGGCAATATGCCGCGCTTGGGGATCGCGGGCTACGACGATGTCGATGACATCGTTCAGGGCATCGTGCTGATGCGGCGCGGTGCGGAAAGCATCCCCACGATCAAGCGGGTCGAAGCGGAGGTGGACAAGGTCAACGGCAGCGGCATTCTCCCGCCGGGCGTCAGCATTCAGCGCATCTACGATCGCAGCGACTTGATCCATGTCACGACGCGCACCGTGCTGCACAACATGATTGCCGGCATCGTGCTGATTTTTCTGCTGCAGTGGGCGTTTCTCGGCAACATACGCAGCGCCATCATCGTGGCGATGACCATACCCTTCGCGCTGTCGTTCGCGATCGGGCTCATGGTGTTGCGCGGCGAGTCTGCCAATCTGCTCTCGGTCGGCGCAATCGATTTCGGCTTGGTCGTTGATGCCACGGTGATCATGGTCGAGAACATCTATCGGCATCTGGCGGAGGCCTCGGCGCACTTGGGTCAAGGCCCAAGCGCCCTGCACCGCATGCGCGTGCGCAGCGGATTTCGCGGCAGGACCGGAATCATCTCGGTCGCCGCCGCGGAAGTCAGTCAATCCATTTTCTTCGCCGCCGCCATCATCATCGCTGGATTCGTGCCGCTCTTTACCTTATCGGGCATCGAAGGACATATCTTCGGTCCGATGGCGAAAACCTATGCCTACGCCATCGCCGGAGGCTTGATCGCCACGTTCACGATCGCGCCCGCCTTGAGCCTGATCTTGTTCGATGTAAAAGCCGAGGAGCGTGAAACTGCGGTCGTACGCTGGCTGCGCCGCGTCCATGAGCCGGCGCTGGAATTCGTGCTGGCAAACCGCATCATCACCTTCTCCGCGCTCGGCGTGCTTTTGGTGCTGGCGTTTGTCGCCGTGCGCTCCTTGGGATTGGAATTCCTGCCCAAACTGGAAGAGGGAAATCTGTGGGTTCGAGCGACCTTCCCGCAGTCCATTTCTCTGGAAGACAGCGACACCTATGTGAATCGGATGCGCCGGCTCATGGCTGCCTATCCGGAAGTGGAATCGGTGGTCTCGCAGCATGGCCGGCCCGATGACGGGACGGATGCGACCGGCTATTTCAACGCCGAATTTTTCGTGCCGTTAAAACCCTTCGATACCTGGCCCGCCGGCGTCGACAAGGAAAAACTCACCCAACAAATGACTGAGGCGCTGGAACAGCAGTTCCCCGGTGTGGATTTCAATTTCTCTCAATACATACAGGACAACGTTGAGGAAGCTGCCTCCGGGGTCAAGGGCGAGAATTCGGTCAAGGTCTATGGCAACGACTTGGACACACTGGAAAAGACCGCGGATCGCATCGCCGCGGTGCTGGCCAAGGTGCCGGGAATCACCGACCTCGCCGTGCTGCATTCACTGGGTCAACCCACCATCCGCATCGACGTGGATCGGGTGCGCGCCGCCCGCTATGGCCTGGCGCCCGGCGATATCAACGCCGTGGTACAGGCGGCCATCGGCGGCCAGAGCGCCGGCGATCTGTACGAAGGCGGCAGCGATCGGCATTTTCCGATGATGGTGCGGCTTGCCGCGCCCTTTCGGCAGAGTCTCGATTCCATCCGACGTATTCCGATCGCGGCCCAAGCCGCTTCGGGAGGCGTCATCCAGATTCCACTCGAGGATGTGGCGAGCGTGGGCTTGGTCTCCGGCGCGGCGTTCATCTATCGGGAGCAGCAGCAGCGCTACGTGCCCATCAAGTTCAGCGTGCGGGGCCGCGATCTTGGCGGCGCGGTGCTCGAGGCGCAACGCAGCGTCGAGTCTTCGGTGGTGTTGCCGGGCGGCTACCGTTTGGAGTGGGTGGGAGAATTCGGGAATCTACAGGAGGCCATTGCGCGACTGGGCGTGGTCATTCCGCTGTCGATCGCGCTCATCGTGCTGCTGCTGTACTTGAATTTCAGCAGCCTGCGCGACGCGCTGCTGGCCGCGAGCGTCATTCCCATGGCCTTGGTGGGAGGCGTCTTCGCCTTGTGGATCACGGGTACGCCTTTCAGCGTCTCCTCGGCGATCGGTTTCGTGGCTTTGTTCGGAATCGCGGCCATGGACGGGATTCTGGTCCTGTCTTACTACCATTTGAGCCTCGAATCCGGACTCGACCGTGTCAGCGCAATGCTGCAAACCTGCCGCACGCAGCTTCGGCCGGTCATGATGACCTGCATCGTGGCGTGCGTGGGACTCTTGCCGGCGGCGTTTTCGTCCAACATCGGATCGCAAGTTCAGCGTCCCCTGGCCCGAGTCGTGGTCGGCGGCATGCTGTTCGCGCCGCTGTTGATATTGCTGGTCTTGCCGGTGCTGATCTTGAAATTCTCGCGGGCCCAAGAAATGCCGCAGGAATTACCCCGCGAGAGCGGCGCATGAAACAGGTAACGGCGTTCGCGTGCTGCGCTTTGACGATGTGCGCCTGCGTCGGTCCCAATTTTCACAGACCGGCGCCGCCGCAGCCGACGCGCTTTACCGTCGAGCCTCTGCCGCCCAATACCGCTTCGGCTTCAGGACCCGCTGGGGCGGCGCAGACCTTCCTGGCCGGCGCCGATGTACCGAAAAATTGGTGGACATTATTTGGTTCCGCGGAACTCGAGGCGCTGGTCGCCGCCGCGCTGCGCGCCAATCCTGATGTGCGGTCCGCTCAAGCGGCATTGCGCCAGGCGCTGGAAAATACCGCCGCGCAGCGCGGCAGCTATTTTCCGGCGGTGCAGGGCGAATTCGATGCCAGCCGCAATCGCAACGCCACCGGCGTTCTGGCGCCCGACTTGGCCTCGGGAACACCCCTCTTCAATTTGTTCACGCCGCAAGTCACCGTGAACTTCGTTCCCGACATATTTGGCGCGAATCGCCGGCAAGTGGAATCGTTGGCCGCGCAAGCAGAAGCCGCGCGTTTTCAGCTCGATGCCACCTATCTCACGCTCACGGCCAATGTCGTCACGTCCGCGATCCAAGAGGCCGGGTTTCGGGCCGAGATTGCCGCGACGGAACGGGTGATTGCGCTGGAACGCGAATCCCTGGCTGTGCTGCGCCGAGAATTGGATCTGGGCGCCATTGCGGAAGTCGATGTCTACGCGCAGGAGGCGGCTCTCGCGCAATTGGAAGCAACGCTGCCCCCGCTGCAGCGGCAGCTGCATCAGACGCAAGATCAATTGGCGGTATTGACCGGACGGTTGCCGGCGGAGCTCACGCCTGATCATTTGCAGCTCGATCAATTGGTGCTGCCTCAAAATTTGCCGCTCGGGGTGCCTTCAGAACTGGTCGAGCGGCGGCCCGACGTGCGCGCGGCCGAGGCGCAATTGCATTCGGCGACCGCGCAGGTCGGCGTCGCGATCGCCAATCTACTGCCGCAATTCACGATCACCGGCAACGTCGGCAGTACCGCAACCGCCATGAGCGATTTATTCAAGCCGGGCACGGGTTTTTGGAGCATTGGCGCCAATGCCACACAGACCCTGTTCGACGGCGGCACGCTGCTGCACCGTAAGCGCGCTGCCGATGCGGGCCTGGATCAGGCCGGCGCGGCCTACAAGTCCGCGGTCCTGACGGCTTTTCAAAACGTCGCCGACGCCCTGCACGCACTCGCTGCGGATGCGCAGGCGCTGGATGCCGCCAGCCGCGCCGAAACTGCGGCCCAAAAAAGCCTCGGAGTGACGCAGCAGCAGCTAAAGATCGGCGCCGTGAGCTATTTGGCGCAGCTCAATGCCGAACAGACCTATCAGCAGGCGTTGATCACCGTGATTCAGTCGCGCGCGAATCGCCTTGCGGATACGGCGGCGCTATTTCAGGCGCTGGGCGGCTCAGTGGCGCCGGACACCGCTACATCGATCAAAGATACTTGGTGACTCCCTGGAATTCCTTGATGAGCTCGCGAAACTCGCGCGGCAGAGCCTCGGAGGTCTCCTCCATGCAGTGATGGATGTGATCCTTGATCAGCTCTTTTTTGGCGTTGCCGATCGCCTTTTCCACCGCGTGCAGCTGCTGCGCCAAGTCCATGCAGGACCGGCCGGACTCCATCATGTCGATGACCGCGATCAGGTGGCCTTGGGCGCGTTTCAGTCGGGTCGCGACTTCGGGAAATGTATGCATCGTGCCTCGTGCTTCCGTTCCAGAGCGTCCATCCTATCCCCCTAGACAGGATAAGGGAAGAGGCATAGCATGCGCGCAGTTTTTGACCTGAGTGCGCGGCAAAAGGACCCGCGAGCGCGCTTTCCGACACTGATTCGTCATCGAACTGTCTTACCGTCCGCAGACACGTTTTTCGGGTGAGCCATGCCTATACATGATCATGAGCCAAATTTTCGCGGCGGCGTCTTCCTCTGGGGCGGCATCGGACTCGGTCTGCTGCTGCTGCTCACATTGTTGACCCATGGTTTTGGCCTGCTCAACCGCAGCGATAAGGGTTCGTCCACCCCTGACTTGATGGTGCGGCAAGGGGAGAAGATCGTCGTTCCCGAAGGCTCGGCGCTGCGAAGCCGCTTGACGGTGATGGCGGCATCGACGCAAGCACTCAGTCCCAAGTTGCTGCTGCCGGCCGTGGTCGAATCCGATCCCGCGCGCACGGCCACCGTACTGACGCCATTGAGCGGCCGGCTCATTGCGCTGAAAGTGGCGCTGGGCGACCGCGTGAAGCGCGGCCAAGTGGTGGCAATCATTGATTCGCCGGATCTCGCGCAGGCCTACACCGACAATGAAAAGGCCGCCGATGCCTTCAAGTTGAACCAGAAGACTCTCGAGCGCCAGGAGGCGCAGAACAAGCTGGGTGTGGCGTCGGATCGGGATCTGGATCAAGCCAAGAGCGACTACGCCCAGGCGGCCGCCGAATACACGCGCACCCAGGCGCACTTGAAAACGCTCGGCGCATCCGCCGAAGCCAAACCGGCATCCCGCGAGCTGGCGGTGACGGCGCCCGTGGGCGGCAGCGTGACGGCGTTGAACGTGGCGCCGGGCAACATGATCAATGATCCGACGCAGCCGCTGATGACCATCGCGGATTTGAGCACTGTCTGGGTCACGGCAATGGTTCCCGAGAAAGACATTGCCGATGTCTCCAAAAATCAAGATGCGCAGGTCACCCTGTCGGCCTATCCCGACCGGGTACTGCACGGGAAAGTCTTGTTTGTCTCGGACGTCCTCGATTCCGACTCACGCCGAGGAAGAATGCGCATCGCCTTCGCGAACGGCGACTATGCGTTGAAGCCCAACATGTTTGCGAGCGTCGTGCTGTCGGGAGGCGCTCGCTCCTTGGTGGTGCTGCCGAGTTCGGCGCTGCTCATGAACAACGATAGGACCAGTGTTTTTGTCGCCACCGCGCCCTGGACCTTCGAGCGGCGCACCGTCGATGCACAGCTCGAGGAAGGTTCATCGGTCGCCATCCGCTCCGGCGTGAGCGCCGGCGAGCAAGTGCTCGTCAAAGGCGCAATCCTCTTGAATGACTGATTGCCATGATTGATCAATTCGTCTCGTTCTGCCTGCATCGACGCGTCGCGGTATTCGTCCTGGCCGCGTTGCTGGCCGCTTTTGGCGTTTACGCATGGGAGACGCTGTCGGTCGACGCGTATCCGGAACTCGGTGATGTCGCGGCGCAGGTCACCACCCAGATTCCCGGGCTTGCGGCCGAGGAAGTCGAACAACTGATCACCGTGCCGCTCGAGCGCCAGATCAACGGCACGCCCGGCCTGTTGCTGATGCGCTCCTCGAGCACCTTCGGCTTGTCTCTGATCACCGTACTTTTTCGCGATGGCTACGAGGACTACTGGGCGCGACAGCGCCTGACCGAACGCATTGGACAGGCGGTGTTGCCGGCCGGCGCGACGCCCTCGCTCGATCCGGTGGCGGGTCCCGGCGGCGAGATTTACCGCTACACGCTGGAGAGCGACACAAAAAATCTCCAGGAGCTGTCCGAGATCCAGCGCTGGGTCGTGATTCCGGCATTGAAGTCGGTTCCCGGCGTCGTCGATGACACGAATTTCGGCGGCTTTACCACCGAGTACCAGCTCGACCTCGATCCCAAACAGCTGCAGCACTATGGGCTCGGCATCACCGATGTCATCGACGCCGTCAATAACAACAACAACAATGCCGGCGGCGGGCGCGTCTCTCGAGGCGATCAGAGCTACGTCATTCGCGGTGTCGGACTGATCCATAGCCTCGCCGAGATCGGCTCCATCGTCGTCACCCAAGTCGGCGGCACACCGGTGCTGGTGCGCGACCTCGGCACCGTGGTGCTCAGTCATCAGGAACGCGAGGGCATTCTCGGCAAGGACAAGAATCCGGACACGATCGAAGGCATCGTTCTGATGCTGAAGTATCAAAACCCGTCGCAAACCTTGCGCGGCGTGCACGCCAAAGTGGCCGAGCTCAACGCCAAATTGGCCGAGCAGGGCGTGCGGATCGTTCCTTACATCGACCGCGACGACCTGGTGAAAAACACGATCCACAAGGTGGGACAAACCATCCTCGAAGGCATCGGCCTGGTCTTCCTCATTTTGATTCTGTTTTTAGGCAGCCCGCGCAGCGCCTTCGTGGTCGCCGTGAGCATTCCCTTCGCGCTGGTGTCGGTGTTCACGCTGCTGAATCTCACGCACGTGTCGGCCAACCTGCTGTCCCTCGGCGCGATTGATTTCGGCATCCTCGTGGACGGCGCCATTGTCGTGACCGAGGCCGTGCTGCGCCGGCGCGAAGCCATGCCGAACGAGGAACTCAGCGAAAGCGAGGCCAAGGCCGCGACGCTGCAGGTCACACGCCCCATTTTCTTCGCCAGCCTCATCATCATCACGGCTTACCTGCCGTTGTTTTCCTTCGAGCGGGCCGAGTCAAAATTGTTCACGCCCATGGCCTATACCATGGGCTATGCGCTGTTCGGCGCGT